>Ga0074195_1000166_pt1 | contig 156574 bp, 146 predicted proteins | sample EPASupsiteHSE623_FD_64525 | JGI IMG/M metagenome (GOLD analysis project Ga0074195, IMG submission 64525) | Bioremediated contaminated groundwater from EPA Superfund site, New Mexico - Sample HSE6-23 | ecosystem: Environmental > Aquatic > Deep subsurface > Groundwater > Contaminated ...
CTGGTTGGCCTGGCGTGCGTTGTCGGCGTTTTGCTTGACGGTGGAGCTGAGCTCTTCCATGGAGGCAGCGGTTTCTTCCAAGGCGCTGGCCTGGCTCTCGGTGCGGGCACTGAGGTCGTGGTTGCCCTGGGCAATTTCGGCACTGGCGGTGGCCACGCTCTCGGAGCCCTGGCGGACGGCACTGATTATGGTGATGAGTGCCTGATCCGCACGCTCCAGGTCTTCCATCAGGTCGGCGAATTCATCGCGGCTGGCAGCCGGCTGCACTTTTCCCAGCTCACCGGCCGCAATGGCACGGACCGCATAGCCGGCGCGCTGCATGCCCTGCTCGATGCCCAGGTACATGCCGACATACAGATAGATGGATAGCAGAATGCCGAGCGCGAGCAAGGTAGCAATCAGATTGCGATTGAACGCCGCAGAAGCCGAACGCTGCGCCAGCAACTCGTCCAGCACCACGCGGTTCTGCTCCACCAGCGCCCAGGCGGCGTCAATGGTCGCCTTGGCTGCCTGGTCCGCCTGCTCCTGGGTCACGATGATCGCATCGCTGGTGGTGAAATTCTTGCGGATGAAGGCCAGGTACTCCTTGGAACTGGTCTTGAGATCGGTGAAGTTCTTGCTCAACCGTTTTTCGACTTCGGGGTTGGCTTTCATCGACTGCGATAGCATGTTCTCGACGTTCCCGAAGGTATCGTTGAGCCGCGCATCGGTCACCTCGTAGAACACCTTGTCGCTCGGTGCAATCGTGCCGCGTGCAATGTTCAGGGTGGAATAGGCCGCGATGCGCACCGTGATGCCCGCAGTGCTTGGCGTGTTGTTAGCCAACGGGTAGCCCAGGTAGAACAGGTCCAGGTCGGATTCGAGTGCCATGCCCGAGCGGTCGCCCATGTCGCGCATGAAGGCATACAGGCGCCCGTACTCGGGGCCATGGGCCGCGAATGCCTTTTTAGCAAAATCGCCGTCCACCGGCAGCGCATCCACTTTCTTCTGCAGCTCCAGCCAGCCGTCGCGCAGGCCGCTGACCTCCTTGCTCAGGTCAAAGAAGGGCTTGACGTGCGCAACTTCGGCCTCGATCTCCGCGAGCTTGCGGTCCACCACCGCAGCCTGCTGCTTGAAGCGCTGGCGTACGGTCTCGTCACCCGGTGCGGCAGTGATAGCAATGCGGCGGCTCTCGATCAGCACCTTGTTCCACTCCACCAGATGCGCCATCAGCGACATGGCGGCGCGCTCCGAATCCAGCGTACTCACACGCTGGTGCAGCGAGCTGACCTGAAGAAAGCCCATGCACAGGAGCAAGGCAAACACCACCAGCCCCGAGAGCACGAATTTGAGACTAAAACGCAGTCGCCCCATCAGGGCTACGGCGGGAGAAAAAAATGAGTTCATGGTGTTCTGGAATCAGAAATTTATTTAATGGACACAAGCAGACCGTTCTGGCCGAGGTATTGGCTAAAAGCTTTCCCAATCGCCCCCGTCCGCTTTGGCAGTCAGGACTGGTGCCGTCAGCGCAAGCTTCTTGGCGCTGGCGCTGATCGGCTTGGCGTGGGGCGCGTTGCCGAGTTTTCTGGGGGCTTGGGCCGTCTTGGCAGGCGTGTACTGGCGCTGCACGGGCATACTTTGCGCGGAAAAGCTCCCCCGACCCTGCGCGAGCTTGAACACCGCCACGACCTGTACCAGATCCTGCGCCTGCGATTTGAGGCTGGAAGCCGCCGCCGCCATCTCCTCCACCAGCGCGGCATTCTGCTGCGTCGCCTGGTCCATCTGGGTGACGGCTTCGCCGACCTGGGAGACCCCGGCACTCTGCTCGGAACTGGCCGCACTGATCTCGCCCATGATGTCGGTGACGCGACGAATGGAGTTCACGACCTCGGTCATGGTGGCACCGGCCTGACCGACCAGCGCCGTGCCCTGCTCGACCCGTTCCACGCTGGCATTGATCAGGCTCTTGATTTCCTTGGCCGCATCGGCTGAGCGCCCGGCCAGGCTGCGCACCTCGGTGGCCACCACGGCAAAGCCGCGGCCCTGCTCGCCGGCGCGGGCCGCTTCCACCGCCGCGTTGAGCGCCAGGATGTTGGTCTGAAAGGCAATGCCATCGATCACGCTGATGATGTCGCTGATCTTCCTGGAAGAGTCGTTGATGCCTTTCATGGTGTCGACGACTTGGGCCACGACTTCGCCGCCCTTGACAGCCACGGTGGATGCACTCATGGCCAGCTGGTTGGCCTGGCGTGCGTTGTCGGCGTTTTGCTTGACGGTGGAGCTGAGCTCTTCCATGGAGGCAGCGGTTTCTTCCAAGGCGCTGGCCTGGCTCTCGGTGCGGGCACTGAGGTCGTGGTTTCCCTGGGCAATTTCGGCACTGGCGGTGGCCACGCTCTCGGAGCCCTGGCGGACGTTGGAGACGACGCTAGTCAGGTTGTCCTGCATGGTGGACAGGGCCTGGAGGAGCAAGCCGATTTCATCGTTGCCGGAAGCACTCACACGATGACTCAAGTCACCCTCACCAATGCGTTGCGCCGCAATCCGTGCCGTATCAACGCCGCGGGAAATGCTGCGCGACAGACTCCAACTGGTGAGGACAGCAGCAGCCAGGGCGACCACGAAAAGTAGTCCCCCGATCACATACAGTTGCTTGAACATGGCGCTGACTTCCTGCTGGGCCGCCTGGACATTGGCAGCCTCCCCATCAACCAGCACCTGCGTTGCGCGAATGTAGTCATCAGTGACGGGCAGGAATTTTTTTTCCACCAAGGCGCGGGCAGCAGCGTCGTCCCCAGCGGTCTTCAAGGCGTTGACCTGGTCGCGGGTCGCAATCCATGTCTTGCGCACTTCACCCACATTTTCGGCCCGCTTTCTGGACTCGCTGTCCTGCACCTTGGCAAGAAAGGTCTTTTGCGTCTCGGTTGTCCCGCGTGATGTAGCAGCCATCGACTCCTTGAAGAAGTCGAGCATGGTCCCCCCCTCCGAATAGCCTACCGCCAGAGAGCGCGCGGAGTTTTGCCGCACATCACCCTGCCAGTTACCCGCCAACTGCAGCAGTTCGGCTGAACGCGTCATGCGCGACGTTGCCTCGGATGCCATATCCACCCGCCAGGCGGTAACGCCCGCCAGCAGAAGAAACAGCGCGATGATCACGGCAAAACCAAGAGTGAGGCGGGTGGATATTTTCAGGTTGTTCATATGTTTTCCTGCTGTTTTTTTGCTTCAATAAATTCAAGAAATAACTTAAGAACTTTCCCAGTCATCCCCACCGGCTTTGGCTGTGGACGCTCAAGCTCGTTTGACCTTGCGCCAGCTTGAACACGGCCACCGTCTGCACCAGCTCCTGCGCCTGTGTCTTCAGGCTGCTCGCTGCCGCCGCCATCTCCTCCACCAGCGCGGCGTTCTGCTGGGTCACCTGGTCCATCTGGGTAACGGCTTCGCCCACCTGGGATACCCCGGCACTCTGCTCCGAGCTGGCCGCACTGATATCGCCCATGAGGTCGGTGACGCGTTTGATGGCACTCACCACCTCGGTCATGGTGCTGCCGGCCTGATCGACCAGAACGGTACCTTGCTCAACCCGCTCCACGCTGGCATTGATCAGGCTCTTGATCTCCTTGGCGGCTTCGGCGGAACGTCCGGCCAGACTGCGCACCTCGCTGGCCACCACCGCAAAGCCACGGCCCTGCTCGCCGGCCCGGGCCGCTTCCACGGCAGCATTCAAGGCCAGGATATTGGTCTGGAAGGCAATGCCCTCAATCACACTGAGGATGTCGGAGATATTTTTGGAGCTGTCGTTGATGTGCTTCATGGTGTTGACCACCTGTGCCACCACCTCGCCACCCTGAATGGCTGTTGAACAGGCACTCTGGGCCAGCTGGTTGGCCTGTCTTGCGTTGTCGGCGTTTTGCTTGACGGTGGAGTTCAGTTCCTCCATCGAGGCCGCGGTTTCTTCCAGCGCACTGGCTTGCTGCTCGGTGCGGGCTGACAAATCATTGTTGCCCTGGGCGATCTGGGCGCTGGCCGTGGCCAGGCCCTCGGCGTTCTGGCGCACGCCGCCAACGATGTTGCTGAGGTTGTCGCGCATCGCCTTGAGCGCATACAGCAGGCTCGACTGATCGTTGTTTTTCAGTTCGACCGGAACCGTCAGGTCGCCCTGCGCGATGCGGCGCGTAATACCGGCCGCATATTCCGGCTCGCCACCGAGCTGTTTGAGCAAACCGCGCGAAATCACCTGGCCGATTGCAAACAGGATGGCGGCCAGTATCAGCGCACCAATCGAAAAATCGATCAGGCGGCCCAGAATCGCGGCTTCAACCGTATCCACATACACGCCGGAGCCGATGATCCAGCCCCAAGGTGCAAATCCTTTGACGTACGACACCTTTGGCACCGGTTGATTACTGCCCGGCTTGGCCCACATATAGGAGACGAATCCGGCCCCGCTGGTTTTGACGGTGGCTACCATTTCTGCAAAAAAAGGCTTGCCGGTTGGATCCTTGAGGTCCGACAAGTCCTTGCTTTCCATGAGTGCCCGGCTGATCGGATGCATCAGCATGCGCGGTTGCAAATCGTTGATCCAGAAATATTCGGTGCCGCTGTAACGCAAGCCCTTGATCGCTTGCAACGCCTGCTGTTGCGCTTGCGGCTCGGTCAGCGTGCCCTTGCTCGCCAGGTCGTGGTAATACGTCAGCAGGCCGTGTGCGGTTTCCACCACCTGTCGCACGTTATTTTGTCGCTCTTCCAGTATCAGTTTTCGTTCCGAAACCAGGAATAGCGCCGTCAGTACGGCGATACCGAGGATGGCACTGAATGTGAACAGCCCGAGCCTTTTGGCGATACTCATGGAGCGGAGATTTTGCGGCTTGGACATATGCGTTTCCTAATAATTCAGATTGACTTTTTATACAGCGTCGGCTGTTTTTGCAATCAAGCCCATTTCGGCACTGCTCATCAGTTTTTCGATGTCCAGCAAGATCAGCATGCGGTCTCCAACCGCGCCGATGGCCAGCAGATGATCGCTGTCGACAACCGATGAAAAATCCGGTACCGGACGTAGTTGCTCGGGCGTGAGCGTGATCACGTCGGAGACGCCATCCACCACCATGCCGACGACCTGTTTGCCAATGTTGAGCACGATCACCACGGTGAAGGTGTCGTAGTTCACTTGTTCGAGGTTGAACTTGATCCGCATGTCGATGATGGGCACGATCACACCGCGCAGATTGATCACACCCTTGATGAAGGCCGGTGCGTTGGCAAAACGGGTGGGCTGTTCGTAGGAACGAATTTCCTGCACGCGCAGAATGTCGATCCCGTACTCCTCGGTCCCCAGCTTGAAAGCCAAAAACTCCGTGATGGATGCAATGGCCGCTTCTTTAGATGCGATGGACTTGACTGGGGAGGCCCCGTCATGGGCTGCAAGTGATTGATTCATGATCGCTGCTCTGTCTGATGGTTGGATAAATTCTTCGCATTCGAAGGGTATCCAATCGAAAGAAGCGTGTCAAGCGATTTAATCGTATTTATTTAATAAATCGAAATGAATGATTATTTCGACTCTAACTCTTCAGCCAAGGCCTTGAGTAACTCATGGGCCGGCACTGGTTTGGTGAAATAGCGGCAAATCCCGTGCCGAAGCACTTCGGACCGGTCAACGCCATCGCTGTATCCGGTGCACAAAATGATGGGCAGATTGGGTCGCACGCTGCGCAGGCGCTGCGCCAGCGCAACACCACTCAAACCAGGCATGGTTTGGTCAGTAATAAGTAAATCGACGTCATTTTTTTCAATTTCAAATGCAGCCAACACCTCGGCCGGGCCGTTGAACAGCCGCACGCGGTAGCCCCAATCCTCGAGCAACTCCCCCAAATAGCGAACCACAGCGGGTTCATCGTCAACCACCCAAATATGTTGGCCCATGCCCGATTGGACCTTCAGGGTGCTTTGCTCCCCAGCAAGAGATACTTCTGCCGGCAATGCAATGGGGAACAACAAGCGGAACCGGCTTCCTCGACCAGGCTGCGATTCGACCACGACATGCCCATCGGAGCGCCGCAAAATACCTTGCACCATGGACAATCCCAGCCCCGTTCCCTTGCCCACATCTTTCGTTGTGAAAAACGGATCGAACAAACGTGACAGGTGTTCCGCCGCTATGCCGCACCCGTTGTCAGACACTTCAATGGCAAGATAGGTGCCAGACAGGCGCTGGAGGCAGGACGCACAAATCTGACCTTTGATCTCAACCCGATGCAAACGAATATCGATCATGCCGTGCCCGTCGATGGCATCACGTGCGTTAATGATGAGATTGATCAGCACCTGATTCAACTCGCCCGCATCCATGCGAATGTGCAACTCATCTTCGATGCGACTCTTGAGTTGAATGCTTGAAGGTATCGACGGCCGCATCATGGCCAAAACTTCTTCTATCACTGCAGCGGGAGAAATCACGCCAAAACTTGCGCTGTGTTGCGTACGCGTGAAAGTGAGCATCTTGGCGATCAGGTCACGGGCACGCTCACTGGCCGTAATCACCTCACGCAAGTAGGCGGCCAGCTTGCCTTGCTTGTCTGGCACAAAGCGATCCAGCGCCAGATTCGAGTACCCCAAAATGGCTGCCAGGATGTTGTTGAAGTCATGCGCGATACCACCCGTCAGTTGTCCGAGCGCCTGCATCTTCTGCGACTGCTGCAATTGCCGTTCAAGGTCTTGCCTGACGGCAGCAGCCTGCACACGTTCGGACCGGTCACGCGAGAAAACAAACACATGCTTTGACTCAGGATCGTAGGTCGCTGAAATATCAACTGCGAATTCGTGCCCCTGTTTGTGGCGATGGTGGGTTTCAAATTGAGCGTATCCCAGCTGGGTTATTTTTTGCAGGTGCACCGGGTCTTCATCCAGACGTTCAACCGCTTTCAGCTGGCTGATATGCATGGTCAGCAGTTCTTCAACCGTGTAGCCGGACATCCTTGCATAGGCCGCATTGACTTCCAGCAATCGGCCGGATGTGTCGGCGATCCAGAAACCATCAGTGGCTGTATCCAGTACGTGTTTGTGACGCAATTGAGCACTTGTGCTCTCTGTCACATTGTCTCCGACGGAGACATAACCTTCAATCACGCCTTCCTCATTGCGCAGCGGCGTCACGGTCCGATCCATGATGATGTTGTTGTTATCCTGTGCATCCTTGAGGTGCACCAATCCTCGCCAGACCTTGCCGGCCTCGACCGTCGCGCGAATGTTCTCGGCCACCTGCGGGTCGGGTGTGAGGGGTGCAGAAAACAGGGAGAGGCTGTTTTCGAACGCCAAAGAATTGAGAACACATACTTCGCGTGAGGCCCGGTTCCTCCAGTGCACCCCGCCTTGGAGATCGGTCACGACAACCGGCGTGGCCGTTGACTCCAATGCCAGTGACTGGTTGCGCAATGTCGCATTGACTTTCAGGAGCGTTTGCGTTTGAGCAGCCAGCTTCTGGTAGGGCCGGCGCACACTGACCACAAACATGGCGCGATAAATGAGGCCGTAGCATACGACCTTGTACAAATGGCCAAGAAGGCCCAAGACATCATTGCCAACTTCATATGAAGCCAAGAACATTTCCCCCAATGCCGCTACAGATGCAGCACCGAATATCAATGGCAATGATTCATCATCTGACTGGCGCGCCAGCCAGTAGTAGCGCCAGGCGGCCAGAACCAGTAGACCCGTAATGAGCCACTCAAATTCAACTTTGAATGGGGTCAAACCAATGTTTTCAATGTAAACGACCGGCAGGTCAACTTCGTGAAAAATCACCACCCAGATAACTATCAGGTTACCCAGTGTGTAGGCGGCAAGAATGCCATAACGGGCCCACGCTGATGGTGGCGGAAGTAGAGGATAAAAACTGACACCTAATAGGGTAGCTGCGAAAATAAGACGTGCGACCAGCCAAAATGAGATAGTCTTTTCAGAAGAGGCTGGTGTAACCAGGTCTGGCATGCCCGTGAAGGACAAGGCATGGGCAAAATCAATCCAACCTGCGGCAAAGAGGGCTACGGCGATCAGTACCAAAGAGGCCGAGACCTCCTTCGCTGGTGTATGCCATACCGTTGCAAAAACAAAGAAAGCGGCCAGTATGGAACTGAACTCCAGTAGCGTATGCAATGGAAGGTAATGCTTGCGCGGGATGTGCACGTCCTGCAGCGGCAGCAGCATGACCAGCAGCGCCAAAGCAGCAAAGACGACAACAAGCACGACCTGTTGACGCAGCAGGCGCTGATCATCCGCTACGGCTTGCAGGGTGCGTTTCAACGGGTTCATGGGTAGGGCCTGTGGTCCCAGTCCAGCGCGCCAGTGCTTCGAATCTCGCCGAAGAGACTCAATCCAAGATCGTCGTGCGAAGCAAGTGGAAGCTCGAGATCTTCCGGATGGGTTTTGACAATCCCGAGAAAGATGGCCGTCAACGCTGGATCGCGCCAGCCACGCGCCGCTTCAGTCTCAAGCACCTCAATCACCTGCTGGCGCTCCATGGCCCGCTTGTAGGGGCGTGCGTGGGCCAAGGCATCGTAAATATCCACCATCTGGAAAACCCGGGCCAGCAGAGGAATTTCTTCACCGCGCAAACCATCGGGGTAGCCGCTGCCGTCCCATTTTTCATGGTGGTGGCGAATGATCGGCACCGTCAGACGCATGCTCTTGAGTCCGGCCACGAGTCGTGCGCCGATATCCACATGCTGACGCATGATGACCCACTCTGCATCAGTCAACTGAGCCGGTTTGAGCAGGATGCTGTCCGGAATGCCCAGTTTGCCGATGTCATGCAGCACACCACCGCGGCGCAGCGCCATCAGTTCCTCGGCGCCCAGCCCCAGTGCTTTGCCCAGCACCACGCCACTGTGCGAAAGGCGGGAACAGTGGTCACCGGTGTTGCCGTCTTTGGCCTCCACCATTCTGGCCAGCGCGAACAGCATGGATTCGGCACTGTCGAGTTGATCGGTCAATCGCTTGTGGCTCACTGCAGCATCCAGCCGGGCCAGCAGTTCGCTCGGCTGGTACGGCTTGCGAACAAAGTCGCTGGCGCCGGCAGACAAGCTGAGGGTGAGGTTGTCAATATCACCATTCCCGGTCACCATCAGGATAGGCAACATGCCCAAACCCAATTCCCCCCGGATACGCCGACAGACCTCATCACCATCCATGCCAGGCATTCGCTTGTCGAGCAGCACGACATCGAAGCTGCGTGCGCGCAAAGCGTCCAGTGCTTGCCTGCCCGAACTGGCCTCGCAGACAACGTATTTGGATGAGTCAAGCATTTCCCGTTCCAAAGCGCGATGAACGGGATCATCGTCCACGATCAGCACTTGGTAGGGATAGCCGTTGAGGCTTGACTGAAGAACTTGCTGATCCATGTTGTTCACTCCCTACTCTTGCCGGCTTCTAGTCTTCAAGACCCATCAATTTGAGCAAGCGGGCCGTGTCAATCGGCTTGGAAAGGCAACATTCAGCACCGGCTGCCAGCAGCTCCGCCTCATTTTCCGGACTGAGATAGCCGCTCATGGCGATCACACGCACATTGGCCAGCCCGGGGATCTGCTTGATTTGGCGGCACACTTCGGTGCCTCTGATGCCCGGCATCATGAGGTCCAGCAGGACGATGTCGGGAGAAAAAGTATGAACCTTGCGCCCGGCATCGAAGCCGTCGTAGGCGACCTCCACCACCGCTTGATGCACCCCACCTTCGAGCAACTCCCTTAGAAAACCGACCACGGCCCTGTCGTCATCCACGATAAGAACCTTCAGCGGCCCTTTATTGCCAACCGGATTCCATTGGCGAGCAAAACGCTCGACCTCTTCATAACGAAACCTGCGATGCCCGCCGGGCGTGACTTCGGCCTGCAACAAGCCTTTTTGTGCCCAGCCGCGAACGGTGACCGGAGAAACCATCATCCATTGAGCAACTTCGTTGGGCGTGAGATACGGTTTATTTTTGAATTCTTCGGTCATGACTTGAGCACCATTGGATTGAAGTTTCTGTTTAAGCGATTATGCTACTTTAATCGATATTTGTGACATATCGATTGCAGCAACTCTGACCGCTCATCAGCGCCGACCGACTCAGCACGGCACCGGAACCGGCATTTCAGCCGCTGCGCAGCGGTTTGAGCAAGTCCGACAGCCCGTTGTGGTCAATCTCATGCATCAGGGCCAACAGCCGCCCGATTTCGCCTTTCGGGACGCCCTCACGCGCAAACCAGCACAGGTAGTCGCCCGGCAAGTCAGCAATGATCCGCCCTTTGTACTTGCCAAACGGCATGCTGCGGGTCACCAGCAGTTGCAGGTCCTCGGGCTTCATGCTCAACCGCCGGCCCGTTTGACGACAAAGCCCTGTGCTTTAAGCGCTTCCATGACGCGGTCGCAGTGGTCGCCCTGCACTTCAATCACCCCGTCCTTGACCGTGCCACCCGAGCCGCAGGCGGTCTTGAGCTGTTTGCCCAAGGCAGCCAGGGCCAAGGGGTCGAGCGCCAGCCCGCGCACCAAAGTCACGCCTTTGCCGGCACGGCCCTTGGTTTCGCGCGAGACACGCACCACGCCGTCTGACGGCGGCCGCGCCGGGGTGGTGCTGCACCGGCAGCTGGCCGTGGGTTGGCGGCACACCGGGCACATGCGCCCACTGTCGGTGGAGTAGACCAGGCCACCGTTTGCGAGTCTGGATTTCATGGATGAATGAACCTTTGCGAAGTCATGCCCAATTGTCGGGGATGACGCCGCCGCCACTTTCGCTATACTTTTAATAGCTACTTAGGTAGATTTGACGAGGGCTATGTGCCAAAATGGCTTAAAGTCAAACCCATTTTGAGGAATCCCGCCATGTCACGTCAAAGTATTTGGGCCACCAAGGTCGCCGCCCTGGTTCAAGGCGGCAATAGCGAGGCCGCCATTGCCCAGATCAAAGTGGCCCCCACGGTGAAAGATCTGAAAGATCTGCGCGTCATCCTCACCAGCTCAAAGCTGCTCGCGCGCCACCCCAACGTCGATGCCGCGACCAAGGACATGATCGTGGCCTTGTCGTCGCCCCGGTTGCACCGCTCGCCCTGAATCCGGGGCCGGGCCGCCCCAAGACAGATCAGCCCCTCAGGGCACCAAACTCAACGCGTGCATGTAGTCCGACTGCACCATCAGGGCATCCCATTGCGGGGCGGGCGTACGCGGCAACAACGCGCGGCGGCGCTCTTCGCTGTCCTCCAGTGGCTGCCAGCCGCCTTTGAGCTGCGCCTCGGTCAGACCGTCAATCAGCTCATCCAGCGCCCGGCCGCCGCCTTCACTGCTGACCAGGGATTGATTGCACAACAACACCATGTCGCAACCCGCATTCAGCGCCGCCACGGCGGCCTCGGTGTAGCTGACCTGCTGACCGTCTATCAAACGGGCACCCGCCATGGACAAATCATCACTGAAAATGGCGCCGCCAAAGCCGAGTTGGCCGCGCAGGATGTCGTTCAGCCATTTAGGCGAAAAACCGGCTGGCCGCGCATCCACCTTGGGGTAGATCACATGCGCGGGCATGACGCTGCTGAGCGTGGTGTTGAGCCAGCCATAGGGGGCGGCGTCCTCATTCAGAATGGCTTTCAGGCTGCGCTTGTCCACCGGGATGTCGGTGTGGGAATCGGCTTTCACAAAGCCGTGACCCGGAAAGTGTTTGCCGCAGTTGGCCATGCCGCTTTGCAGCAGGCCATGCATCAGGCTCTTGGCCAGCAGGCTGACCACGCGCGGGTCACGGGCAAAAGCCCGGTCACCAATGACACTGCTCGCGCCAAAATCAAGATCGAGCACCGGCGTAAAGCTGAAGTCCACGCCGCAGGCACGCAGCTCGGACCCCAGCACGAAGCCGCAGGCAGTGGCCGCGTTGCTGGCTTGCAGGGCGCCGCTGCCCGCGCTGCCTTTTTTATCGTTCATCCATATTTCGCCCAGCGCCCGCATCGGCGGCAGATGGGTGAAGCCGTCGGTCTTGAAGCGCTGCACGCAGCCGCCTTCGTGGTCAACGCAGATCAGCAAGTCGCGCCGCACTTTTTTGATCTCGCGGCAGAGCTGGGTCAGCTGCGCCCGGTCCTGCCAGTTGCGGGCAAACAGGATGATGCCGCCGACCAGCGGGTGCTTCAGGCGCTGGCGATCAATTTTGCTCAGGCTCAGGCCGGCGATGTCGATGATGAGGGGCGCGTGTTGTGTCATGGGTGGCTTTCAATGAAAATTATTTGCTATGCATTAAATAGCTGCCTACGATTATTTCACGGGGGCTAGAGGCCTATTGATCCGGCGCCGGGCCGCCCCAAGACGGGTCAACCCCCTCGGGGGGCAGGGAGGACACGCAGTGCCGAGCGTGGCGGCCATATTCCTCTAGAACCTCGACGACGCAGAAGCTGGCGGCGTAATCGGTTTCGTCCGTCACGCTCACAAACGCGCTCAAGCCGCGGGTTTCAAACCAGTCTTTCAGTCCGCCGTGCAGCACGATGGTGGGCTTGCCACTGGCCAAGGTGCCCACCTCGCACAGGCGCCAGGTCATGGGGTGGGCCATGCCCAGGCCGATGGCCTTGCTGAAGGCTTCTTTGGCGCTGAAGCGAGTCGCCAGGTAGCGAATGCCGCGTTCGGGCCAGCGCGCGCTACGGGCTTTCCAGGTGGCAAATTCGGCAACGCTGAGGATCTTGCTGGCAAAGCGGTCGCCATGGCGCTCGAAGCTGGCGCGGATACGGCGCACGTCGCAGATGTCGGTGCCAATGCCGTAAATCATTCAATGCCCCTCAAGAATGCAGCGCAGGTAATCCTGCACGGTGGCGCTGTAGCCCAGCTCCAGCGCGTCGGCGATCAGGGCGTGGCCAATGGAGACTTCTGCCACACCGGGTACTTGTTTGATGAAGGCCGTCAGGTTGTCGCGATTCAAATCGTGGCCCGCATTGACGCCCAGGCCGACCTCCAGCGCAGCTTGGGCGGCTTGGGCAAAGCGCGACAGCTGCGCGCCCTGTTGCGAAGTGCCCCAGGCGGCGGCATAGGGCTCGGTGTAGAGCTCCACACGGTCGGCACCCACCGCCTTGGCGGCGGCCATGGCCGCGGGGTCAGCGTCCATGAACAGGCTGACGCGCAGGCCCCAGGCATGGGCTTGCGCAATCAGGGGCCGCAGACGATCGGCATCGGCGGGGAAACCCCAGCCGTGATCGCTGGTGAACTGCCCTTCGCTGTCGGGCACAAAAGTGACCTGATGCACGGGCAGCTTGCGTTCCAGCAAGTCGCGCACGCAGTCCATCAGGTTGTGAAAGGGGTTGCCCTCGATATTGAATTCACGGTCCGGCCAGGCCTGCAGCAGTTTGGCCAGGTCGCGCACATCGTCGGCGCGGATATGGCGTTCGTCCGGGCGCGGATGCACCGTGATGCCATTGGCTCCAGCCTGCAGGCAGAGGGTGGCCGCGCGGGTGACGCTGGGAATGCCCAGATGGCGCGTGTTGCGCACCAGCGCCACTTTGTTGAGGTTGACAGAAAGACAGGTCCGCGCCGTGGGGGGGGAATTTTCCGCCGGGCCGCCCCAAGGAAAATTAACCCCCTCGGGGGGCAGCGTATTACACGTAGTGGAAAGCGTGGGGGTCATATATATCTATAAAGATTGCAGGTCAATCATCATTTGCCGGGTGCGCAGGGTACTGACCCCGCAATGGTAATTCAGCAGCGTGCGCAACTGGGGCTTGAGTTCAGCCATCACTTCCGAGCAGGCCCGCAAGGTGACGGTGAACGGCGCACTGCTGGCCAGCGACTGTTGCAACGCAACCCATTGCGCACCGCTCAGACTGGCGCGGTCCGTTGCATTGGCCTGGCGCAGGCCACCTTCGGGCACCAGGCTGTAGCGGGCCTGTGGGTCCAGATCAAGCAGGGTCATGGTCTGGGCGTCCAGCAGGGGCAGCAACCCGATCTCCCGCAACAGCAGCAACTCGAATGCGCGCAAGGCAGACTGCAAGGCCTCATCATGCCCGGAAGCAATCACCTGCACCACATTGGCGTAAACGTCGAACAGACCGGGGTGGGGATCATCCCGCGCCAGCAGCGTGAGCAAGAGTTCGTTCAAGTAAATGCCGGACATCAGCGCGTCGCCGGTCGGCATGACATGGCCGCCCATCCACTCCGCGCCTTTGAGCGTGCGGATTTCAGCGTCGCCGCCAAACGCCACGTGCAGCGGCTGCAAAGGCAACAGGATGGGACGGAAACTGGAACTGGGCCGCTTGACGCCTTTTGCCACCAAGGCAATGCGGCCGTGGTGGCGCGTGAACACTTCCAGAATCAGGCTCGACTCGCTCCAGTCGTAGCGGTGCAGAACGTAAGCGGGTTCGTCAGAAATGCGCTTGGTAGCCACTTAGCAGGTCGCCCAGCAGGCCAATGACGCAGCGCCGGGCCGCCCCAAGCAAGGCACGGCCCCCTCGGGGGGCAGCGCAGCACACGTAGTGGCAAGCGTGGGGGCCACAATCTTACTGGTAGCCGAAGGAACGAACCCGGGCCTCGTCATCAGCCCAACCGGAACGCACTTTCACCCACATTTCGATGAACACCTTGCAGTCCAGCGCCTTTTCCAGTTCGACGCGGGTCTCCATGCCGATGCGCTTGATGCGCTCGCCCTTGTCGCCAATCACCATCGCTTTGTGGGTGTCGCGCTCCACCACAATGGTGGCGGCAATCCGGAGCAGACGCTTTTGCTTGCCGCGGCCAGGCTCTTCCTCGAACTTGTCGATCACCACGGTGGAGGTGTAGGGCAGTTCATCACCGGTGAGGCGGAACAGCTTTTCGCGCACGGTCTCGCTGGCCAGGAATTTCTCGCTGCGGTCAGTCAACTCGTCTTCGGCGTACCACCAGGCCTGCTCGGGCAGGTACTTTTCGCAAATCCCCAGCATGCGCTCAATGTCTTTGGCATTCTTGGCCGACATCGGTACAAACTCGGCAAACGCATGACGCTGCTGCATCTCCTGCAACCAGGGGGCGATGTCAGCGCGGCGGGTGACCTGATCCAGCTTGTTCGCCACCAGCAGGGTGGGAATGTCTTTGCTTAATAGCGCCAGCACCTTGGCATCGGCCTGGTTGAACATGCCCGCCTCCACCACGAACAGAATCAGGTCCACATCGCCCACCGCGCCGAGTACGGTTTTGTTGAGCGAACGGTTCAGGGCGTTGTTGTGGCGCGTCTGGAAACCCGGGGTATCGACAAACACAAACTGCGTCGCGCCCTGCGTGTGGATGCCGGTGATGCGATGGCGCGTGGTCTGCGCCTTGCGCGAGGTGATGCTGATTTTCTGGCCGACCAGAGCGTTGAGCAAGGTCGATTTACCAACATTGGGTTTGCCCACAATAGCGATCAGGCCGCAGCGCTGTCCTTCAACAGGCTTATCCGCGGGGACGGATACACGCATGCTTTTGAGCATGCTTTCCACATCATTTTGCCCCTCAGGCCCCGTGGCGTCTGCGTCAGCAGCTATTATTTTTTTAGCAGTCATGTTTTAGCCTTCGCCTTGATTGTTTGCAGCATCGCGCTCGCTGCGGCCTGTTCGCCGGCACGGCGTGATCCGCCAATGCCGCGCTCTGAAAAATTGAATTCGATAATTTCACATTCGACGTCAAACGTCTGCTTGTGCGCCGCACCCTGCGTCCCGACCACCCGGTACAGTGGCAACTGCATTTTGCGCCCCTGCAACCACTCCTGCAGCTCGGTCTTGGGGTCTTTGCCAATGGCTTCCATTTCCGGGTTGATTTCCACCGCTTTGAACAGCCGCTGGACCAAGCCTTGCGCTGCGGCAAAACCGGCGTCCAGATAAACTGCCCCAATAATGGCTTCCAGGGCATCTGCCAGGATGGACGGCCGCTTTTGGCCACCGGACCGGGCCTCACCCTCCCCCAGACGAAGCACCTCGGGCAAACCCAGTTCGACGGCCAACTGGTGCAGCGTGTCCTGCTTGACCAGATTGGCACGCACGCGGGACAGGTCGCCTTCAGGCAGCGCACTCAGGCGCGCAAACAGCAAATCAGACACGGCCAGGTTCAGCACGGAATCACCCAAAAACTCCAGCCGCTCGTAGTGATCCACTGAGAAACTGCGGTGCGTCACGGCCTGCGTCAACAAGCCAGGGTTTGAAAATTCATGTTGCAAACGACGTTGCAACGCCATCAAGCCTTCATTCACGCTTTGATATCTCTCATATTTCTGTGCAGGTGCATTATTTGGAACGCCCGCTGTATTTGAGGGTCAGGTACCCCGGACCGGCCAGATGAATTTCGCGCTGGTAAGCAAAACTGACGACGATTTTGTCGCCGTCTTTGGTCACTTCAATATCCTTGCCCGCAATGGAATTGATATTGTCAACCGCAGCCGCCTTGTCAAAAATACTGCGCACTTCAGCCACCGAATTGCCTTCACGCGCCTTGTTGGCAGCTTTGACAACCATCTGATATTCGATGGCCGTTGGCACAATTTGCGCAACAATGACACCGGCCATGGCGAGCAGGCTGCCAACCACCAAGAGCCCCAAAAACGACAACCCGCGCTGCCTGGACCTGAATCGATGCGTCATATATTTCCCCTTAACGTTAAAAGAGATTTCAATTGAACGACCCGATGCGCTTCAGACTGCTGAAGTTCATCCAGACAAAAAACGCTTTGCCAACAATGTTTTTGTCAGGCACAAAACCCCAGTAGCGCGAATCCAGCGAATTATCGCGGTTATCACCCATCATGAAGTAGTGGCCTTGCGGCACTTTGCACACCACACCCTCCACACTGTAGTGACAGTTTTGTTTGAATACAAAATCATCCGCCCCCGGAACGAATGCTGGGCGGTCATCGTCGTTAAGCAAGCGGTGCTTGTGCTCGCCCAGCGTCTCTTCATACTGCTTGAAATAGCGCATCACGTCTTCATCAAAGAACTCCGGCAGCGCCGCCGTCTCGATCACTTTGCCGTTGATGGTCAGCCGCTTGTTGAGATAGGCCACCTCGTCGCCAGGCACACCCACCACGCGCTTGATGTAATCCAGGCTGGGCTTGGGCGGGTAGCGAAACACCATCACGTCGCCGCGCTGCGGGGGCGTGCCTTCGGTGATCTTGGTATTGATCACCGGCAGACGAATGCCGTAGTGAAACTTGTTGACCAGAATAAGGTCACCCACCAGCAAGGTCGGAATCATGGAGCCCGATGGAATCTTGAAGGGCTCAAACAGGAAAGAGCGCAGAAAAAACACGGCGATGATTACCGGAAACAGCCCGGCCGTCCAGTCCAGCCACCAGGGCTGCGCGAGGATGCGATTTCTGCCCTCGGAAACGTCCAAGTCGACTTGGGTGATGCCTTGCTTGCGCAGTTCTTCGCGACGCTGAACATACTCCGCGTCAAGCTGCGCAACCGCTTTTTGACGCTGCGGCAGAAAGTAAAACCGCTCCGCCAGCCAGTAAAGGCCGGTGACAACGGTTGCCAAAAATAACAGGAGTGCAAAGTTGCCTTCGACCGCGCCAAAGTACCAGGCACCGGCGTAACCGACGAAGGCAGCCAGAATAAAGGAGGTTAGGACTTGCATTAGCCGTCCACCTGCAAAATTGCCAAAAATGCCTCTTGCGGCACTTCCACTGAACCAATCTGCTTCATGCGTTTTTTACCTTCTTTTTGTTTATCCAGGAGCTTGCGTTTGCGCGAAATATCGCCGCCGTAGCACTTGGCGATCACGTTCTTGCGCAAGGCTTTAATTGACTCACGCGCAATGATATTGGAGCCGATGGCAGCCTGAATCGCCACATCGTACATCTGCCGGGAAATGATTTCCCGCATCTTGGCGACCACCGCCCGGCCACGGAATTGCGACTGCGAGCGGTGCACGATGATCGACAGCGCATCGACCTTGTCGCCGTTGAGCAGAATATCGACTTTCACCACATCGGCGGCGCGGTATTCCTTGAACTCATAGTCCATGGAGGCATAACCGCGCGAGACCGACTTGAGCTTGTCAAAGAAATCCAGCACGATTTCAGCCAGCGGCATTTCATACGTGAGCATCACCTGGCGCCCGTGATACGCCATGTTCATCTGCACGCCGCGCTTTTGGTTCGCCAGGGTCATCACAGCGCCGACATAGTCTTGCGGCATGTACAAATGGACGGTGACGATGGGCTCGCGGATCTCGTCCATGCGGCCCTGGTCCGGCATCTTGGACGGATTCTCGACCATCCGCACCTCGCCATCGACCCCCACTACCTGGTACACCACGCTGGGCGCGGTGGTGATCAGGTCTTGGTCAAACTCGCGCTCCAGGCGCTCCTGCACGATCTCCATGTGCAACAGCCCGAGAAAGCCGCAGCGAAAACCGAATCCCAGCGCCTGCGACACTTCGGGCTCGTAGTGCAATGAGGAGTCGTTCAGCTTGAGCTTCTCCAGGCTGTCGCGCAAGCCTTCGTACTGGTTCGCCTCGGTCGGATACAAACCCGCAAACACCTGCGGCTGGATTTCCTTGAAACCGGGCAGCGGCTCCGTCGCCGTGAAGGCCGCACCACCGGTGCCAGCTTTGATCAGGGTGATGGTGTCGCCCACCTTGGCGGCCTGCAGTTCGCGAATGCCGGCAATGATGTAACCCACCTCACCGGCCTCCAGTGAGTCGCGCGGCTCGTTGGCAGGGGTGAAGACACCGAGGCTGTCGGCGTTGTACATCGTGCCAGTCGCCATCATCTTGAATCGCTCGCCCTTGCCCAGGCGACCATCGACCACGCGCACCAGCATCACCACACCGACATAGGTGTCAAACCAGCTGTCAACGATCATGGCGCGCAGTGGCCCCGCCGGATTGCCCTTGGGCGCCGGAATCCGGGCGACCACGGCCTCCAAAATCTCGTCAATACCCATGCCGGTTTTGGCTGAACACGGAATCGCATCGGTGGCGTCAATGCCGATCACATCTTCAATTTCAACTTTGGCATTCTCAGGATCTGCATTCGGCAAATCCATCTTGTTGAGCACCGGTACGACCTCCACGCCAAGCTCCAGCGCGGTATAGCAGTTGGCCACCGTTTGCGCTTCCACACCCTGACTGGCATCCACCACCAGCAGTGCACCTTCGCACGCCGAGAGCGAACGACTCACTTCATAGGAGAAGTCCACGTGTCCGGGTGTGTCGATCAGATTGAGGTTGTAAATCTGGCCATCGAGGGCCTTGTATTTGAGCGCTGCGGTCTGGGCCTTGATGGTTATCCCGCGCTCTTTCTCGATGTCCATCGAGTCCAGCACCTGTGCTTCCATCTCCCGCTCTTGCAAGCCACCACAGCGCTGAATCAAACGATCTGCGAGTGTTGATTTGCCATGATCAATGTGCGCAATGATCGAAAAATTTCTGATGTGATTCATCAACGAGGACACTTAAGTGATTGAATTAAAACGATGAAACAAGAAAAAAGGGCGCGTCGAATTCTGACGCGCCCTAAACCAACAATCATTGGCAACTGCGAAGGTTGGAAATTCATTGTAGGCAAAAAGCCTAGAACTTACAGTCCAAAAAACAGTCACCACGAGTCGTTGCAGTGCAGCAACAAGAATCTTATACACAACTTATTAACAGTTCTGGTGGATCACACTCTGGACAACTTGTGGGTGAACTGTGGACTGCCTGTGGAGCGGTTCAATTCATCCCGTATCGTGGACTTCGGCCCATTCAATATGCCTGTAATCCGTGATGATCCGGCTCCATTCTACCCAAAACAGTAATTAGCCAAATTAAAAGTTAGTTAGCGCCAACATTTGGCAATCAAAAAGACCCATGAAAAATATATATTTCAGCTGTCTTTTGCAGGCGAATTCAGCAAAAAAGACCCCAAACCCGAGTTCGGTTCAGGGTCTTGCGGTGCTTGCTGACGCTTACCGCGCTGGCCGAATCACGGCATATTGCGCCCATTCGCCACGCCGGAACAGCACGTTGATCGCTTTGTTTTTGTCAAGTTTTGACAGTGCGATTTCAAACGCCTTGACATTGGCGACCTCGACGTTGGCGATCGCCACAATCACATCACCCTCATGCAAACCCGCACGGGCAGCCGCATCGGTGGCAGCCTCGACCTTGACGCCGCCCTTGATCTTGAGTTCTTTCTTTTGCGCATCGGTCAACTCACTGACCGCCAATCCAAGTACCTGCCCAATGGACGATGCCTTGGGTTTATCTTCCTTGTCTGCAGATACCTTGACGGGTTTGTCGGCCTCGATCTCCGCGATCGTGACCGTCAGCTCTTTGGTGCCGCCACGACGAAACACGGTCAGCGCGCTGCGGGTGCCGGGTTTGGTTCCTCCCACCATGCGCGGCAGGTCGCTAGACTTTTCGACGACTTTCCCTTCAAACCGGGTGATGATGTCGCCCGCTTCTACGCCTGCCTTCTCTGCAGGCGAGCCGGCCTCGACACCGCGCACCAACGCACCACGGGGTTTGCCCAGTCCGATGGACTCCGCCACATCTTTGGTGACCGGGCCAATCTGCACACCCATGCGACCGCGCGACACGCGGCCGGACACCCGCAATTGCTCGCTCACCCGCACCGCTTCGTCCATCGGAATAGCAAACGAGATACCCATGGAGCCGCCTGAACGAGAGTAAATCTGGCTGTTGATGCCTACAACTTCGCCGCGCATATTGATCAAGGGGCCACCCGAATTGCCGGGGTTGATGGCGACATCGGTCTGGATCAATGGCAGGTAGTCGCCAGTGTCGCGCTGCTTGGCACTCACAATGCCGGCCGTCACGGTATTGTCCAGACCAAACGGCGAACCGATGGCCATGACCCACTCACCCACTTTGAGCCGATTCAGGTCACCAACCTTCACCGCAGGCAGGCCCGTGGCTTCGATTTTGACGACGGCAACATCGCTGCGCTTGTCAGCGCCGATGATTTTGGCCTTGAACTCGCGTTTGTCGGTAAGGGTCACGATCACTTCGTCCGCCCCGTCAACGACGTGCGCGTTGGTCATGATGAGCCCGTCTGCGGTGAGAATGAAACCGGAGCCGACGCCGCGCGGCTGATCTTCCTCTTGTGGCTGAGGGCTTTTCTGACGCGGGGTCGGGCGTGGACTATTCGGTATCGGCAAGCCGAAGCGACGGAAAAACTCCAGCATGTCCTCCTCGTCGGCAGCGCCAGAACCGGCTCGCGCCGAGGCTTTCTCAAGCGTGCGGATGTTCACCACCGAAGGACCCACCTGCTCCACCAGATCCGTGAAGTCCGGCAAGGCGCGTACTTGGGCCACTGCGGAGGTGATCGGCATCAGTGCGACCGAAGCGGTCACAGCCAAGGCACCCGCCAGCACACACGCGTTTAACTTCTTCCAATCGATTTGAATCATCATCGACCTTTCTTTGAAAAACAAATGACTAATTAGTTGAGGACAGAGCTTCGCTACGCTTCGGACTGTCCCGCAAGGTTTCATATTGGTAGGGCTTTACTTTTTCCGCTCAAGTCCCTGCGCAAAGGCTGCCAGAGTTTGCGGCGGCACTTCGCCGACCACGGTGAGCCACCAGTCGCCAATACGGCGCGTGAGCGTGTGGGTGGCGCCCATGGCCAGACTGCCGGGCTGACCGTGGCGCTGAGGGTCATAGACCTCGACAAAAAGCGATACCGACGCCAGTCCATCCGAAAAAATCCATTGCAACGTGTTCTCGTGGCGAGCGTCGGCCCCCGCACCGACCGACCGCCTGTAGCAGCTCATCGGCTTGAAACCGGGCACCGTATTCTTCAAAACCCAGCCCTCGGCGGCCGCTGTGGTTTTCACCATTTCAGGCTTCTCGACCTGGTAACCCTCGGTGTTGCTCATCATCTGGGTCAGCTTGGCCATACTGACCGGCACGTCCAGCTGCAGTTCGGAGAAAGCCGCCTGCTCCAGCACATGCCCATCCCCGTCCAGCGTCTGCAACTTGACAACCAGGCCGGTTTTTTTCTCGGTCCAGACCCGGTAGCCATAGCGCAAACTGTCGGCAGGCCGCAGTTGCAACATATCCGTCTCAAAACCGGCAACCCGCTCGCGGCCTGTCGCTTGGGCGCTGTAAAACTGCGCAATGGAGGAGTCGTTGGATTGCAACAAATTCGGGAACAGCCCCAGCGACTCGCGTTTTTCTGCCACCACCACCCGACTCTCGGGCAAAAAGGTCACCACCTGATCGTTGTGCCGAAACGTGGACCGGGGAGCACCCGTCAGGGCTTCCACGCGCTCCATCTGCTGCTCGCCATCGCAAACATGCCAAATGCGGGCACTGGACATGGCGCCACCCACCGAGACCACAAAAGTACCGACGTAGGCACGTTGGCGTGACGCCTCGTGCATGCGCAGCAGCCAGTCACTCACACTGCGGTCTGCCACTTTGCCGTCAACGGCCGTCGGCGCTACAGAGGGGGATTTGGTTTGAGCCGCCACCAGCGTGCCCAGCGTCATGACCAGCACCCCTGCAGCGCAGCGCATGAAGGCCGTGCGCAGCGCCATGACCGTTCTGGCTAGCGTTCTGTTTTTCGCTCTGAATGTGGTTTGGCTTGCCAATTTATCCATCCGTTTCAACGGGCTGTTCCCTCAAAGGTGGCATTACGAATAAAACCCGCCGGCATCTGAAGCGCCGACGTACCGCCAAACTGCCGGTGCGCCGCCAGCAGGGCATCCAGTCGCGCATCGCGGATCATGAGTTGTGGCTCAGCACCGGCTACGGACTGCTGTAACGCCACTTCAGGTTTGCCAGTCTGCACCTGCGCAAGCTGTGACGCCTCGTGCTGATCGCCCCACCCGCCCACAGCCTGCCATCCAATCACCGACACCATGGCCAGCGACGCCAGCCCTGCCAGCAGCTTCCAGCGAAAGCTGCCGTTATTGGCACTCTCATTTTGTGATCTATTTAGGCCTCTAGCCCCCGTCGATATTGCGTAACAAGCTATTAAATCAGTAGCACCCACACTAGGCACAAGCGGTGCGTCCTGCAGTAAACCAAGCTTCAGTCGCTGCACAAAAGCGGCATCGTGAGCGCTGGCCAGTGTTTCGCCAGAGCGCAGCACATCGCCCACCAAATGATAGGCATGCCAGGTTAGTCGGGCATCTTCAGCATCGCCAGCCCACTCAACCGTGCGGGCAAACTCTTCCCCGCGCAGTTGCCCATCGGCCAGCGCCGATACAAGCTCACGATTTTTTACGACTTCTTGCATCATTATTTCCTGTCTCACCAAGGGCCTTACCAGCGCTTGCCGGTCTGTTTCTCCAGCATCGGTTTCACTTTGACGGATATCGCCTCACGGGCGCGGAAAATCCGTGACCGAACGGTGCCAATGGGACAATTCATCACTTCTGAAATATCTTCATAGCTCAAACCTTCAATTTCCCGCAAGGTCAGCGCCTGTCGCAAATCCTCCGGCAAAGCCTCCAGGGCGGCATTCACCGCTAGCGCAATTTCCTTGGCTGCCAGCACCGACTCCGGTGTCTCATCCGTCATTGGTTCACTTCTGCCCCAAGAAGTTTCATCGCCGTCGTCATCTGATTTAAAGGCGCTCTCCGACACAGTGGGGTCGCGCTTGAGTTCCAGCAGGAATTTCTTGGCTGTATTGACCGCGATGCGGTACAGCCAGGTGTAGAACTGGGCGTCGCCGCGAAACTGGTGCAGCGCCCGGTAGGCACGGATGAACGTCTCCTGGGCGATGTCTTCCACCAGGTCCACATCACGCACCATGCGGCCAATCAGCCGCTGAATGCGGCGCTGGTATTTGATGACGAGCAGCTCGTAGGCGCCCTGATCGCCCGCCACGGCCCGCTCGACCAGCATCACATCGCTGTCCGTGGCACCGGGCAATGGCGGCCGAGTTGCGTCGTCGTTCACGACTTCACCTGCACCAAGTCAGCCCCAGCATCTACAGCCGGGGATTGGGCTGCACCGCGGCGCGAAAAGACCGCCCGGCGTAAAGCGTTCCAACGCGTCACCTCAGCCCGGCGCTCAGGCCAAAGCCATAACCGGACGCCAGTATCCGTACGCAGACTCAACAGCAGACAAAACTGCAAATCAAGATGAACCGTCACAACGCCGCAGGCCGACACATCAACGCTGGTCCAGCTCCAGGTTTGCCCGTCCCAGCGCAAGCTTCCTTTTGGGGTGCGGCGCCAGGCTTGAGCCGCCACGAGGCAAGCGCCCAGCAAGGTCACGGCAAATAACCATTGCCGCCAGCCGGCCAGGTCGGCCTGTTCGCGCCAAAGCAAGCCGGCAACCATCCCTGCCAAGCCGGCCATACTCACCAGCCAGCCCTGAAAACGCGAACGCCCCACCGGATAACTGACCGCTGGGGCGCTGTGCATGCTGGACTCAATCAGCTTTTGATCTTTGAATCAGTGGTGAGAAAACGTCACGGCGCACGCTTGAAAACAAGCGAGCCGTTGGTGCCACCGAACCCGAAGTTGTTTTTCAAGGCCACATCAATCTTCATGTCGCGCGCGGTATTGGCGCAGAAGTCCAGATCGCACTCCGGATCCTGATTGAAAATATTGATGGTGGGCGGGCTCTTCTGGTGATGCAGCGCCAACACCGTAAATATTGACTCAATACCGCCAGCGCCACCCAACAAGTGCCCCGTCATGGACTTGGTGGAGTTGACCACCGTCTTTTTGGCATGGTCCCCCAACGCCGCCTTGATGGCATTGGTTTCATTCAAGTCCCCCAGTGGCGTGGAGGTGCCATGGGCGTTCAGATAATCAATCTGATCGGCGTTCACGCCAGCATTGCGCATGGCACCCAGCATGGCGCGGCGTGGGCCGTCCATATTGGGGGCAGTCATGTGGCCGGCATCCGCACTCATGCCAAAACCAGCCAGTTCAGCGTAAATTTTGGCGCCGCGTGCCTTGGCGTGTTCGTACTCTTCAAGCACCATCACCCCCGCACCTTCGCCCAAAACAAAGCCGTCACGATCCTTGTCCCACGGGCGCGAAGCCGTTTGGGGATCATCGTTGCGTGTGCTCAGAGCCCGCATGGCGGCAAAACCGCCAATACCCAAGGGCGACACCGTAGCCTCAGACCCGCCCGCCACCATGACATCAGCGTCACCGTATTCGATCATGCGGCCGGCTTCACCAATGCAGTGCAGTCCGGTGGTGCAGGCCGACACAATGGCCATATTGGGCCCTTTGAAACCAAAGCGGATCGCCACGTGACCGGCGATCATGTTGACAATCGTGGACGGCACAAAAAATGGGGAAATGCGACGCGCGCCCCGATTGATGAACTCGGTGTGCATCTCTTCAATCATCGGCAAACCGCCGATACCAGAGCCAATCAAACAACCGATACGGGTGGACAGCTCATCATCCAACGCATCAAGCGTGGGCAGGCCGGCATCGGCAACCGCCTGGCTGGCCGCTGCAATGCCAAAATGAATGAAGGCGTCCATCGTGCGCGCCTCTTTGGTGCCGATATAGGCACCCAGATCAAAACCTTTGACTTCGCCCGCAATTTTGCAGGAGAAGCTGGATGCATCAAACTTGGTGATCAGATCAATACCGGATTTCCCGGCAAGCAGGTTGGCCCAGGCATCGGCCACCGTGTTGCCCACGGGACTGATACAACCTAAACCTGTTACGACAACGCGACGACGGGACATAGAAATTTTCAGTCAGTAGTTGTGCTAAAGAAAGTCGCCTGGAGCGGCATGAAACCAAGCTTATGGACTTGCACCATATGCCAGCGCAGTCCGTCACAGTCAGCCACAATCAGCGCGTGGACGTTATGAAGCGTCGCACGCGCCTAACCTCACGCTTTTTTGTGCGTATTGGCGTAATCGATTGCGTTTTGCACTGTGGTGATTTTTTCAGCGTCTTCGTCCGGAATTTCAATTCCAAACTCATCTTCCAGTGCCATCACCAGTTCGACCGTATCAAGGGAATCTGCACCCAGATCGGCCACAAAGGCTTTCTCACTGGTGACTTGTGACTCTTCCACACCGAGTTGTTCGGCAATAATTTTTTTCACGCGTGCTTCGATATCGCTCATGGGTTCACTCAGAGGGTTGTAAATTAATCCGTGATTTTAGCCGGGCTTCGGGGTGATTCCCCAATCCGGCTGCCGAACGGATGAATCGGCTTGTTTTTGTTGACAAAATTAAACTTCAAGGGGCCGACTGCAGGCGCCTAGCGACCAGCTTTCGCCCCAACTGACTAGCACATGAGCATGCCGCCGTTGACGTGCAACTCCTGCCCTGTCACATAGGCGGCCTGTGGCGAAGCCAGATAGGCCACCGCATGGGCGATGTCCGATGGCTTGCCCAGTTGCCCCAGCGGAATTTGGCTCAATAATGCTTTATGCTGGTCTTCCGGCAGGCTGGCAGTCATATCGGTTTCGATAAAGCCCGGTGCCACGCAATTGACCGTGATGTTGCGCGAGCCCAGCTCACGCGCCAGTGCACGGGTCATGCCCGCCACACCCGCCTTGGCGGCAGCATAATTGGCCTGCCCCGGGTTACCCGAGGCGCCCACCACGGACGTGATGCTGATGATGCGGCCGTAACGCTGCTTCATCATGGTACGCATAACGGCGCGACTCATGCGAAACACGGCCTTCAGGTTGGTGTCGAGCACGGCATCCCACTCGTCGTCTTTCATGCGCATGGCCAGGTTGTCGCGCGTGATACCGGCGTTGTTCACCAGCACCTGCAATCCACCATGCTCTTTGACAATTTCGCCAATCAAGGCTTCGGCCGCCTGCGCATCGTTGACATTCAATGTCTTGCCGCTGCACCCGGAGTAAGCCGACAGGGTTTGTCCAATTTTTGCCGCACCCTCATCGGTCGTTGCAGTCCCAATAACCGTTAGCCCCTGTTTTGCCAGTTCCAGGGCAATGGCAGCGCCAATGCCGCGCGACGCACCCGTCACAAGAGCGACCTGGCCTTCAAATTTAACGTCACTCATGCTTAGCATCCAAAAGTACAGTTTTCACATCAGCCAAGGTGGCCGGGTCCAACAGCGCCATGCCGCTCAATTCCGGGTCGATGCGTTTAACCATGCCGGCCAGCACCTTGCCGGGGCCGCATTCCACTATCGCCATCAAGCCGCGCGCCTTGATGGCCTGCACGCACTCCACCCAGCGCACAGGTCCGAAGGCCTGGCGGTACAGTGCGTCGCGAATACGATCAGCATCGACCTCGACCGCGACGTCAACATTGTTGATCAACACGATTTGGGGGGGCAAAAACTCGACCGATTCCAGTTTTTCTTTCAGTCTTTCAGCAGCCGGTTTCATCAAGCTGGAATGGAAAGGGGCCGACACCGGCAGCGACAAAGCGCGCTTGGCGCCATTGGCTTTCAATACTTCACAGGCTTTTTCGACCGCTGCCTTGCTGCCGGCAATCACGGTTTGCATGGGATCGTTAAAGTTGACGGCCTCCACCACTTCAGGTGAATTGGGGCCGAATCCCGCCGTGACCTCTGCGCAGCCTGCTATTACTTTTGCAGCATCCATACCCAGAATAGCAGCCATGGCGCCCACGCCCACCGGCACCGCTTCCTGCATGGCCTGAGCCCTGAAGCGCACCAGCGGGGCCGCTTGAGTCAACGTCAGCACACCAGCGGCCACCAGGGCCGAATATTCGCCCAGCGAATGTCCGGCCACTGCAGACGGCGCAATGCCCGTCTCGCTCATCCAGACACGGTACGCCGCCACTGCTGCCACCAGCATCACAGGTTGGGTATTCGTCGTCAGGGCCAGCGTTTCTTTGGGGCCGTCTTTGATGAGCTTGGCAATATCTTCACCCAAAGCATCAGAGGCCTCTTTGAGTGTCTCAAGCACCACCGGATGATCGCCCCAGGCGTCAAGCATGCCGACGGACTGCGAGCCTTGACCGGGGAAAACGAAAGCAAAAGGTTTCATGCTGTTTTTGTCAAAATTACGATTCAAATAAGGCTCTAACCCTTACCCGGCCTGCGTGACTAGCTACAGTTTCAATAGCACCGCACCCCAGGTAAAACCACCCCCCACACCTTCGAGCAGGAGCAATTCACCGGGTTTGACCTTGCCACTGCGCACCGCAGTGTCCAGCGCCAGCGGAATGGAGGCCGCTGAAGTATTGCCGTGCTGGTCTACCGTGACAATAACTTTGTCCATCGACAGTTTGAGCTTTCTGGCAGTGCTCTGCATGATTCGAATGTTGGCCTGATGCGGAACCAGCCAATCAATATCCGCCGCTGTCTTGCCAGCCTTGAGCAGTGTGGCGCGGGCGGCATCATCGAGCAGACCCACCGCCAGTTTGAACACAGCCTGGCCGTCCATCGTCAGCAGCGGAATGCCCAGTACATTACCACCCGACACGTGACCCGGCACACACAAAATGCCAACATGCTTGCCATCCGCATGCAAGTCGCTGGCGAGAATACCGGGGGTATCGGACGCTTCCAGCACCACGGCACCAGCGCCGTCACCGAACAGCACGCACGTGGTCCGATCCTTGAAATCGAGAATACGTGAAAAGACTTCTGCGCCAATCACCAGTGCTTTCTTGGCAGCACCGGTCTTGATCATCGCGTCAGCAATGGTCAACGCGTAAATAAAACCGCTGCATACAGCTTGCACGTCGAACGCAGGGCAACCATTGGCTCCCAGCTTGTTCTGCAATATGCAAGCGGTCGAGGGGAACACCATATCGGGCGTGGAAGTGGCGACGATGATGAGGTCAATATCTTTGGCCTCTACCCCGGCGGCCTGTAAGGCGCGACGCGCGGCTTCAAGGCCCAGATCACTGCTGCAAACTTCTGGCGCAGCAAAATGACGCGCCCGAATCCCCGTGCGCTCAACAATCCAGTCATCTGAAGTTTCAACGCCATGGGTCGCGAGCTCTGCCGCCAGATCGGCGTTGGTCAGTCGACGGGGCGGAAGATAGCTACCGGTACCGGTGATACGTGAATAAAGTTTCATTGATTAGGCGAGTGGGACCGCATCAGACTGTAGGGAGGACTCGACGGTGACCAACAGAGGCGCAAGGTGAGCAATCCGTACTTGTACACGGTCAAGCAAGTTGTTTCGGGCTGCATCATACGCCCGCGCCAAAGCGTATTCAAACGCCAATTCATCGGCTGAACCATGACTCTTAAAAACCAGACCACGCAGACCCAGCAAGGCGCCGCCGTTGTAGCGACGGTGATCCATCCTCTTTTTAAGAGCAGATATGATGGGATAAGCCGCAATTGCCGCCATTTTCGTGAAAATATTGCGCGAAAACTCTATCTTTAAAAAATCGACGATCATGGTCGCCAAGCCTTCGCTGGCTTTCAAGGCCACATTGCCGACAAAACCGTCACATACGACGATATCGGCAGTCCCTTTGAAAATATCGTTTCCCTCAACATTGCCGTAAAAATTCAAATCACCAGCTTTAGAGGCCGATCGAAGCAATTCACCTGCTTTTTTGATGACTTCATTACCTTTGATCGCTTCTTCGCCAATATTGAGTAAACCTACCGTGGGATTGTCATTGCCGCTCAGAACGGACACCAGGGCGGAGCCCATCATCGCGAACTGCAGCAAGTGTTCGGCCGAACAATCGACATTGGCCCCCATGTCCAACACCGTGGTGGCGTGGCCCTTGGCATTGGGAATTTGCCCGGCGATGGCGGGGCGGTCGATGCCATCCAGGGTTTTGAGCAAGTAGCGTGAAATAGCCATCAGCGCGGCAGTATTGCCTGCCGACACAACAGCCTGCGCTACACCATCCTTGACCTGCTGGATGGCCACACGCATGGAAGAGTCTTTTTTTCGGCGAAGCGCCACTTCAAGCGGGTCATCCATACTGACGACCTCGCTAGCAGGCACGATGGTGGCGCGCAAATGAGAAAATGCACTCAGACTATCCGGCAGCCCCACCAGAAGCAACTGCACATCGGCGTGATGATCCAGAAAATTGCGGCAGGCAGGAAGCGTGACACGGGGGCCATGATCGCCTCCCATGCAGTCGACAGCGATAGTGATCATGGGAAACTAGTGCAACCAGGCAAGTGGCAACCGGGTACCGGCAGCATCAAAACAAAGGCCCGACGCTACAAACACGGTAGCCTCGGGCCTTGGCTTAATAAATACGATCAGGCTTCAGACTTGGTCTTGAGCACTTTGCGGCCACGGTAAAAGCCGGTGGGGCTGATATGGTGACGCAGATGGGTCTCGCCCGTGGTGGACTCAACCGCAATGCCCGGCACGACCAGCGCGTTGTGCGAACGGTGCATACCGCGTTTTGAAGGTGACTTTTTGTTCTGTTGGACAGCCATGATCTGCTCCTGGACGTGTACGTTGCGAAAACCGCAACATCTTGGGTTAGTGGAACACGCGACTTATTCAACCCGCGTGAAGCCTTCGATTATAGCGCACCTCGCCACCTTAAGCGGATTTATCGCCCTGCAGCTTCGCCAGCACAGCGAAAGGATTGCGTTTTTCAGCCGATGCGGCGTCAAAACCAGGGTCTGTCACCGCCAGTTTGATCTCAACCGGACACGTTTCATGACGGGGAACAACCGGCAGCGCCAACAGCACTTCGTCTTCGATCAGATCAGACAGGTTGAAGTCCGGGCTCAGGACCAGTACGTCTTCCTCCGCCTCTTCATCCTGCTCCTCGGCCGCTTCTTCGCTGCCTACGAAACGAAAAGACCGGTTCACGGCCACCTCGATGTCCACAGGACCCATGCAGCGCTGACACGTCAAGGGCAAACTGGCGTCAACCGTCAAATGCAGCCAGACCTGCTCAACGCCCGCTTCGTCGGTTCGCAGCTCCCCGTGCGCCGACCAGTTGAGCATGCGGTCAGCCCCCAGTCCTTGGGTTTCCTCGATTAGGCGCTCGTATTTCGATAGCAAATCATGTCCGGCGAGGGTGCTCGCGGCCTGCGCAAACGCCTTGACGTCCAGATGGGTGGGGGGGGACTCTTGTTTCATGCACGCAGTGTAAGAGAATCACGGCATGTCTGAACCTACTCACCGAAAACTCATCCTGGGCTCCACCTCGCCCTACCGCCGTGAACTGTTAGAGCGCCTGCGCATTCCGTTTGATATCGCCGCGCCCGATGTCGATGAAACACCACAGGCCACCGAAACTCCGAAACAACTGGCCTGCCGGCTGGCCCTGGCCAAGGCCCGTGCCGTGGCAGCACAATTTCCGGCCTGCGTGGTGATCGGCTCGGACCAGGTGGCCGATCTGGAGGGCCAAGCCCTCGGCAAGCCGGGCAACCACACTCGAGCTGTAGCGCAGTTGCAGCAAATGCGCGGCAAAACCGTTATTTTCCAGACTGCTGTGGCAGTGGTGTGTCAGGAGACCGGGTTCGCGCAGATGGACCTTGCCCAGGTCAAGGTGAAGTTTCGCGCGCTCTCTGACGCTGAGATCGAAGCTTACCTGCGAGCTGAGACCCCTTATGACTGTGCGGGCAGCGCCAAAAGCGAAGGTTTGGGCATCGCCTTGCTGGAGGCCATCGACAACGATGATCCGACTGCGCTGGTGGGCCTGCCGCTGATCCGCACCTGCCGGATGATTCAGGCTGCAGGCGTCAAGGTGCTATGACCATGACAACAATTCCCGCAAACACTGCACCGGCCCGAAGCGGCCGCCTCTACCTGGTTCCAGCCCCGCTGGATTTTGGCTGTAACAGCCAGGTGAACCTTCAAAACACGATGCCGTGGGGCACACTGACTGTGGCGTCAAGACTGCAGTATTGGGTCTGCGAAAACGCCAAATCAGCACGCGCTTATTTAAAACGCGTGAATGAAATCACCCCGCTGAGCAGCCCGCTGCAGGCCCTGCACATTCAGGAACTTCCTCGCGAGGTGCATAAAAAAGGCGATCACACCGGCAACTTTGATGCGCGCCATCTGCTGGCTCCGGCACTGGACGGGCATGACGTGGGACTGGTCAGCGAAGCCGGCATGCCCGCTGTGGCGGACCCAGGTTCATCGGTGGTGCGCGCAGCCCATGATTTAGGGATTGAGGTGATCCCCCTGACCGGCCCGGTATCGCTGTTGCTGGCACTGGCCGCCAGCGGACTCAATGGCCAGAATTTTGCGTTTGTCGGCTACCTGCCGCAAGACGGCGCAGAGCGCGCCCAGCGCGTGCGAGAACTGGAATCGCTGGCACTGAAAACCGGCCAGACCCAGCTATTCATTGAAACACCCTACCGCAATGCCGCCATGATGCAAACTTTGCTGCAAACACTGCAGCACAACACCCGGCTTGCCATCAGCAGCGGACTCACACTGGCAACTGGCGTCTGCCGTAGCGACACCATCAAAAACTGGCGGCAAAAAACCTCACCACTGGACAACTCGACCCCGACGGTGTTTGCCCTGGGCCGCTAATTTTTTAGTCGCTACCCCCCAAGGCGACGACGGCCCCACCCTTGGGAGGCAGCGACGACACGCAGTACGGAGCAATCAATGCGGATCACCGGAGCGCCGGGATCGATTGGATGGCGTGCACCGCGCCTTCGCCGATGGACGCGCCAAAACGCTTGACCAATCGTTCTGCCACATTGTCACGGCGGGTGTAGTCAATGATGTCTTCAGCCTTGACGACTTCACGAGCCACAAAGTCAAGGCTGCCCAGCTGGTCAGCCAGTCCGAGTTCAATCGCCTGCTGGCCACTCCAGAACAGGCCGCTGAAGGTCTCAGGGGTTTCCTTCAGCCGCTTGCCACGACCGGCCTTGACAGCGTCGATGAACTGCTTGTGAATCTGGTCCAGCATGGCCTGTGCAAAAATGCGGTGTTTCTCGGTTTGCGGGCTGAACGGGTCCAGAAAACCCTTGTTCTCGCCCGCCGTCATGAGACGACGCTCCACACCCAGTTTGTCCATCAGGCCAGTGAAGCCGAAACCGTCCATCAGCACGCCGATGCTGCCCACAATGCTGGCCTTGTCGACAAAAATCTTGTCCGCCGCCACCGCGATGTAATAGGCGGCCGATGCACAGGACTCTTCGACCACGGCATACACCGGCTTCTTGTGTTTGACCTTGAGACGTTTGATCTCGTCATTGATGATGCCGGCCTGCACCGGGCTGCCACCCGGCGAATTGATCAACAGGACCACCGCCTGGGCGCCCTCGTCTTCAAACGCACCGCGCAAGGCGGCCACGATCAGCTCCGAGCTGGCTTCCGCCCCGGACGCTATTTCACCCTTGATCTCCACTACCGCCGTGTGGGGCGTCAATCCATCCTGGGGCGGGCCGTTGCGACTTATCAAAATCCAGACGATGAGAACAAAAAATGCCAGCCAGGCCAGTCGCACAAAATTGCGCCAGCGGCGGGCCAGCCGCTGCTCGGTCAGCGATGCAAAAGCCAGTTTCTCCAGCGTGGCGCGCTCCCAGCCCGGACTGCCCGTCAAGCCCTCTTTTGCTACATTTTTAGTAGCAGATGCCGCACTATTAACGGGGGCTGAAGCCTGATTTGATGTCGAATCAGATTCAGGAGTGGCATGCGATGGTTCGGGAATAAGGGGATCGGTCATTTCAAAACTCTAGGGGTTTCAGGTTATGGGCAGTATGCCAGTGCACGACGCCATCCAGCTCGGACGCGTCAATCTTGATCAAGCCACCGCGGCAGGGGCCACCGCGGCAGGCACCCGTCTGCGGCTGATACATGGCGCCATGCGTGGCACACATCAGCCAGTGACCCGTGCTGTCAAAAAAGCGGTTGGGCTGGTAATCCATCTCCATCGGCACATGGGCGCAACGGTTCAGGTAAGCGTGCACCTGGCCTTGGTAACGAACGGCAAAAGCGCGGCAAGTCTGACCGCAATAGACCACGTCAAACGGAACGGCTTCACCGCTATCGGCCAGATCGGCGGAGTTGCACAGGGGAACGGTCTGCGTCATGCCAGCGCTTTTTCCTGTCAGGCGTTGGCCAGCAGCCAGTCGTGCAGTTCGCGCACGGAATGAGCCACGTAGCGGGGGGTCAGGGCATTGAACGCGTCGGGTTCATGGGCGCCGTAGCTCACACCCACGCTGGGGCACCCGGCGTTGAGGGCCATCTGCAAATCGTGCGTGGTGTCGCCAATCATCAGCGTGCGCGCAGGCTCCACGCCAAACTCGCGCATCAGCTCCTGCAACATGCGGGGATGCGGCTTGCCCGCCGTTTCATCCGCCGTACGGGAACCGTCAAACATCCCTTTGAGTTCCACCGCCTGCAGCGCTTCGTCCAGGCCGTGCCGGCTTTTGCCGGTTGCCACAGTCAGGCAGTGCTGGCGTGATTTCAAATCGGACAACAGGTGCAATACCCCTTCAAACAGGCTGATGTCGTTCTGGTGGGCAATGTAATGGTGGCGGTAACGGGCACCGAGCTCGGGATATTTGTCTGCGGGCACATCGGGCGCGGCATGCGCCAGTGCCTGCATCAAGCTCATACCGATGACGAAGGCCGCATCCCTGTCACTCGGCACGACCCCGCCCACGTCACGCACCGCGTTCTGAATGCAGCGCGTGATGATGGCGGTGGAATCAAACAATGTGCCATCCCAGTCAAAGGCGATCAAATCAAATTGTCGGGCAGCAGGTGCGCCAGGATTACGGGGGTGCAGCATGGGTCGCAAACGTTTCCAGTTCAGAGGGTAAATGGGCCAGCAGTTCCACACGTTCGCCGCTGGCCGGATGGTTGAACTGCAAGCGCCACGCATGCAGAAACATGCGCTTGAGAGCTGGCAATTTTCCAGACCGCAGTAAGGTCTTGTTCAGGTCAAAGTCGCCGTATTTGTCATCGCCCGCAATCGGATAGCCTTCGCTGGCAAGATGAACACGGATTTGATGGGTGCGCCCGGTCTTGATGGTGACTTCGAGCAAGGTAAAACCGGTGGCTGAGGTGTCCCTGACTTTCACCAGAGTGACCGAAGGCATGCCATTGGGATCATCCCGGGACACCACCTTGACACGCCGCTCGCCCGCGCCGGCGGTGCCATCCTTGCTTTCCAGCAGGTATTTATGCAGCGGTTTGTCCAGCACTTTTTTGTTGGCGGGCCAGCGTCCTGCCACCAGCGCCAGATAAGTCTTGCCGGTTTCACGCTCGCGAAACTGGTTTTGCAGGTTCGTCAGGGCGCTTCTCTTTTTGGCAATCAGCAAAATACCGCTGGTTTCGCGGTCCAGCCGGTGCACCAACTCCAGAAATTTGGCCTGTGGTCTGGCCATGCGCAATTGCTCGATCACGCCAAAACTCACACCCGAGCCGCCATGAACCGCCACGCCCGCCGGCTTGTCAATGGCGAGCAAATGCTCATCTTCAAACAGAATGGGGAAATCCCGGGCCGGTGCGCCACGCACCATGCTTTGCGCCATGGCCTCGGCTTTTTCGGCCACCCGCTCAGAGATCCGGACCGGCGGCAGGCGCACCGTATCGCCCGCCTGCACCCGGAAATCGGCGGACGCACGACCTTTGTTGACCCGAACTTCACCACTGCGGATGATGCGGTAGACATGGGTTTTCGGCACGCCCTTGAGGTGGCGCATCAGAAAATTGTCCAGACGTTGGCCCGCAGAATCTTCATCTACGAGGACCGTTTTGACTTGCGGCAACGGTGGGGCGGGATTGACCCCTATAATGTGTTTCACTAGCGATGTGCTGTAAGTGGTTGATTTAACGACAAGTTAAGTCACTGTATAGGTGGAGTTTAGTTCACCCGCCACCATCAGCCCCACTGGTAGGTCGATGCCGCCGTTTGTTAATGCACGCAAACTCCAAACCAGTTGTTTGAAGTGGCCTGCAAAACAAACGGTCAAGGCGACGCATTGAAATACTGATACGGAATACCCCAAGTTCACAGATAAAAAATCTGTGAACGGAATGAAGCGAGATGTTTGTGTTGATGAGCCTGATTCAAATATGCCAACGGTGCGTTTTCGCACCGTTTTTCGGCATGGATTGGCCATCAGCCCCCGTCAAACGGGCGCAACCAGCTATTAATTTAATAGCATTTCCACAACCCGAACCCCTCGCATCCCTCCACGCGCCTACGCCGAGACTTATCACTTAAGTTTCGGTTCTCCGGCAATTCCTCCTCAATTCAAAGCGTCAGTTCTGGCATCAAAAGCTCGTCAAGAGCATGTTTGTTATTTTGAATTGAAGGAACGCTACCCATGAAACGGATGCTGATTAACGCCACGCAGGCTGAAGAACGCCGCCTGGCCATTGTCGATGGACAAAAACTCCTCGACTACGAAATTGAGATTGAAGGGCGCGAACAGCGCAAGGGCAACATCTACAAGGCCGTCGTCACGCGCGTCGAGCCGTCGCTGGAAGCCTGCTTTGTCGACTACGGTGAAGACCGCCACGGCTTCTTGCCGTTCAAGGAAATCTCCCGCCAGTATTTCCAGCAAGGCGTGGCCGTCGGCCAGGCCCGCATCCAGGACGCCATCCGCGAAGGCCAGGAACTGCTGGTTCAAGTTGAAAAAGAAGAACGCGGCAACAAGGGCGCAGCCCTGACCACTTTCGTGTCGCTGGCCGGCCGCTACGTGGTGCTGATGCCCAACAACCCGCGTGGTGGCGGTGTCTCGCGCCGGATCGAAGGCGAAGACCGCGCCGAACTCAAAGAAGCGCTGGAACAGCTCGAATACCCCAATGGCATGAGCATCATTGCGCGCACCGCCGGCATTGGCCGCAGCGCGCCGGAACTGCAATGGGACCTGAACTACCTGCTCAAACTGTGGAGCGCCATTGACGGTGCCACCAAGGGTGGCAAGGGCGCTTACCTGATTTATCAGGAATCGTCGCTGGTGATTCGCGCCATCCGCGATTACTTCAACAACGACATCGGCGACATCCTGATCGACACCGACGACGTGTACGAGCAGGCCCAGCAGTTCATGGCCCACGTAATGCCCGAGCACGCGGCCCGTGTCAAGCGCTACCGCGATGACGCGCCGCTATTCAGCCGCTTCCAGATCGAGCACCAGATCGAATCGGCCTACGCCCGCACCGTGCAATTGCCCAGCGGCGGCGCCATCGTGATTGACCACACCGAAGCGCTCGTTTCGGTTGACGTGAACTCGGCGCGCGCCATCAAGGGCGGCGACATCGAAGAAACTGCCACCCGTACCAACCTGGAAGCCGCTGAAGAAGTGGCACGCCAGATGCGCCTGCGCGATTTGGGCGGCCTGATCGTGATCGACTTTATCGACATGGAAGAAAGCCGCAACCGCCGCGACGTCGAAAACCGCCTGCGTGACGCACTGCGGCAAGACCGCGCCCGTGTGCAGTTCGGCACCATCAGCAAATTCGGCCTGATGGAAATGAGCCGCCAGCGCCTGCGTCCCGCTTTGAGCGAAGGCGCCTCCATCCCCTGCCCACGTTGCGGCGGCTCCGGCCATATCCGTGACACCGAATCCAGTGCACTGCAGATTTTGCGAATCATCCAGGAAGAGTCTCTGAAGGACAACACGGCATCGGTGCTGTGCCAGGTCCCGGTCGAGGTCGCATCCTTCCTGTTGAATGAGAAGCGCACCGAAATCGCCAAGATCGAACTCAAGCAGCGCATCAACGTGCTGATGGTGCCCAACAAGACACTGGAAACTCCGAACTACAAACTTGAGCGTCTCAAGCACGACGACCCACGCCTGGACAACGTCATTGCCAGCTACAAGATGGCTGAAGAAATGGAAGACCCGACGGCCGTGACGCGTCGCTCGCAGGAGCCGACCAACAAGCAGACCCCGATCATCAAGGGCGTACTGCCCGATGCACCGGCACCGGTCGCGCTCCCCAAACCCGAGCCCGTCAAGTCAGTTGCAGTCGCACCGCACCATGCGGCCAGACCAGCGCCTGCCGCCGCAGCGGCTGCTTCTGCAGAAAAAGGCTTGTTTGGCTGGATCAAACAGCTGTTTGCACCAACCCCGGCGCCGGTTTCACATGTCAAACCCGCGGCAGACGCCAGCAAGGACGACAAACGCGAGGGACGCGGTGGCCGTGATGGTGCGCGTCGCAATGAACCGCGTGGTGAACAGCCACGTGGCGAAGGCCGCGGTGATGGCCGCGAAGAAGGTCGTGGTGGCCGTGGTGGTCGCGGCGAAGGCCGTGGTGATGGTCGTGGTGGTCGTGGTGGCAGAGGTGGTCGCGGTGAGCGCCCGGCTCAGGGCTCGCGCGAACGTTTCGATGCCGAGGGCAAACCCTTCATGGCGGATGCTGGCACAAACGTCGTGCAGGCACCGATGAATGGACCAGGCCAGGATGCACCAAGAACTGAACAAGGGCAAGAACGCCCACCCCGCAATTCCGAGCGCGGTGAGCGCAATAGCCGCGGTGACCGTAGCCGCAGCGAGCGCACTGACAACGCCGAACGGGGCGCAGCGCCTGAACGCGGCGAACCTCGGGCAGACGGACGTAATGAGCGCCGGCCTGATCGCAACCGTCGTCCGGACGAAAGCACTCGAACCGAACTCTCCAGCGGGGACGTCTCTCGTTCCAACCCGGACAACGCAGCCACTCCGATCGACCGCGCAGCACCCGTGGGAAACGAGGCAGCATCAAGCACCGACTATGCCGCGGGTGAATCGGCAGCGCGTCCGGAAGGCGCAGAAACACGCGAAAAACGCTCCCGTGACCGCTATGGCCGTGATCGTGGACCCCGTGCTGACCGCGCAGAGCAAGGTGATCGCCAGGAGCGGCCTGCGCGTGACATTCAGCCAGCGCAGGAAGATACAGCGGAAGAACCCCGCCGCTCCTACTTTGCCCCAAGTGCTGAAGCACCCGCGCCAGCAGCAGTACCAGCCCCGATTGCAGTGACTGCAGCCGTGTCGCCTGTTTCCGAAGCGACTCCCGCAGCACCCGTCGCCCCGGCGCCGGCCACCCCACAAGCCGTGCACACGCCCGCCGTGGCACTACCGGTTCCGGTTGCAGTTGCAACCGGCATGCCCAAACTGCAGCCGTTTGCTCTGCCGCTGGCCGAATTGGCGCAAGTGGCTCAGAGTTCCGGTTTGAGCTGGGTGAACTCGGACTCCGGGAAAATTGCGGCAGTCCAGGCGGCCATCGCCGCTGAACCCAAGCCAATTCGCGTGCCACGCGAACGGCCTGCGGCAGTGCGGATTGATGCCGCTCCGCTGGTTTTAGTGGAAACAAAACGCGATCTGCGCGATATGACGCTGCCTTTTGAGGAAAAAGGAGCTCAGTAGATCCGATGGCCGGGCCGCCCCCAGATCGTGGGGGCCATTCAGTCAAGCAGTTGCCCTCCCGGGCACCCGCAAAAAAGGGCACTTGAAGTGCCCTTTTTTTATGATCCACCAGCCCGGTCAAAAAATATCAACACCCCCGACCTTGGCTGTTTCTCCAAAGAAACCCCGACGAACCAGGCCGAGGTGACTGCACACTTTGTTGTGGCCGCTTCTCTGGGCAAAGTCAATCGCACGATTCGTCTTCTCGAGCGCGCTGCTGGGGGAATCATCCGCCATCACAGGGGTAAAACCACAACTGACGGTGACACGACCCACCTGGGGAAAATTAAACTTTTCGACATTGGCGCGGAAACGCTCGAACGCAGCCTGCACCAAAGCTTCATCCGGACAGTGCACCAACACACCAAAATGCTCGCTCCCAAAGCGGTAAATGCGGTCATAGGTGCGAAACGTGTTGTTCATCACCCGGGCCACCAGCAAGAGCACTTCTTCCGCAATCAGATGCCCATGCTTGTCGTTGATCAGAGCAAAGCTATCAATCATCGCCGAGCCCAGCCAGTAATTGGCTGGCACCCGGTGACGACGCTCCTGATCCAGACCTTTCGGCGCTCCCGCAGCCTTGGGCTCCGCAGTGACACCGTCGAGCTCCTCCAGAACCGCGCTGTAAAAAGCATCATCCAGTGACTTGCGATTGAGCAAGCCGGTCAGGGCGTCGCGGTCGCTGTACTCCAGCAGAGAGTACATATTGCGGTAGATACGACGCAATTGCTCGATCGTCAGCAGCTCATCCTGAGTCAGCGCCGCCTCCGAATGAACCTCGATTACGCCTTCGTCATCCTTGCGTGAATCAGAAAACAAGGGGAGCATATTGATGCGCGGGCCCTCTTCCCCGGCCCATGCGATTTCAACCATTTCACGGCGCTGAAGACACTTCAGCCGATCCGGCGCGTCATCCAGGCGCGGCAGAGTCAAGAAGTCCACCCGCATGGGGTCGACGACCTTGCCGCCGCCCTTTGCATCCAGACGGGCCACTTCGAGCCAGCGCTTTTCGCCTTCAAAACTCATGACCCGTGCAATGACGATACGCTGGATCGGGAGCAGATCAATCAGCGCCTTGGATAACGTGAGTTCCAGCAAATCCCGATCCCGATGGTCGGTCAATTTAAGGATGTGTTCGATCAAGGTACTCATATATTTTGAATAATAGTCCTGAATCTCAACCGAGTCGCGTGCTTGCCGCCTTTGCCGCGTTTTGCCAGGCTTGCGTCGAAGCAATGGCATCGCCCCGCTGCTCGGCCAACTCGGCCAGCGCCGCCCAGGCATTTCGTTCCAGGCCCGCATCCTGCAACCTGGGCAATGACTGTTTAAGTAATTGCTGCGCCTTGCCCCACAACTGCAGGCGCATGCAGGTGATGCCGGCAAGATATTGCAGGGCCGAGTCGGCTGGATTGGCCATCTGTGCCTGCTCGATCCGGGTCAGCCAGGCCGCTTCTGGCGCACCCGAGGCCAGCGCAAAACCACTTTCCAAAACCCGAATGAGACTGATGCGCTGCGCATCCGTCAAAGCGCCCGCTTGCGCCACCATGCGCTCCCAGATAGGCAGCAACCAGGTGCGGGCCAAATCGACATCACCACCCAGCTTCTGCATCCTGCTGGAGGCTTCAATGGCAACCTCCGGCATTTCGCGTTCCGCTGCCTCCAACTGGTTCCACACGGCTTGCAACTGGTCCGGGTCGTACGCGGTTAACACCAGCTCCAGGGCCAGGCTACGCAAAAGTCCCTGCGCGGCGACCTCGGAAAATGCCCGATGCTTGGCCAACAGACGCGCAGTTTCCAGCGCCTGCGGCGTCTGGCGCGCCATCCGTGCGGCCTTCAAGCGCAAGCGCAAGGCAATCGTTCGCCGGGAGGCGCCTTGGGGCAGATCATCCAGCCATTGCAGTGCGCCTTGGGCGTCGTGGTCTTCCAGCGCCCAGCGGGCCGCACGCAACTGCAAGCCTTCACGGGTTTCCTGCGCGTCGCGGCGCGCCGCCTGTTCCAGTGCCTTGCGGAAATGCGCTTCACGCGCTACTTTGTCCTGCAACGACTGCGCACTTTCGGCAGCCAGCAGATGTGACAGGGCGCGCAGGCGACCCGAATAGGCCAGGGTTTCACCGCTGCGCGTCATGGCACTCTCCCGCGCCAGCACCACCTCAGCCGCTTTTCTGGCCCGGATGAAACGCCCCGCCATCAAGTGCGACAGTGTGTCCAGCAAAGCGACATGCATGGCACGTTCCTGGTGCTGGATGCGCCAGGAACGCGCGTGGCCCGGAATGGCAAACAGGGCCGCCAGCGCGCGCAAGGCTGCATGCAGGGTCAAAAACAACAGGGCCAGCAGTAGCACCACCAGATTGAGAGACAAGTCCACCCGGTAAGGCGGCCAGAACACCGTGATCGTGCCCTGGTTATTGCCGGCAAAAAGCGCAATGGCAACCGCCATGCCAAACAATGCCAAAAACCAAAGTGCGGCCCGCATGGCTACCTTCCTGCGGCCGCGGTAGTGAGGGCGGCAAGCGTTTCATCCACGCGGGGCAGTTGCAGCGTTTTCATCTGTGCCTGCACCTGCTGCAACAAGGTCGCGGCGGTCTGCGTTTTGCGCGAAGTCGCATCAAAGTATTTGTTGAGCGACAGCGCAGCCGCCGCCAGATCGGCCCGCGCTGACTCCAACTGCCGGGCCAGCAAGCCCATCCGGGCGTTGAGCAATTTGAGTTTGAAGTTTTCCCGCAGGAAAAAAGACTGTTCCGGCGACAGCAGCGCCGCCTCCGGCTGCTCGATGCGGCTGACCCGCACCAGACTGCGCGCCTCGTCCAACACCACCTGCAAACTGCGTTGCCACCATGTGGGCATGGCATCGCTGCTCTGGCGCTTCACCAAACCGATGCCATTCGCCGACGCCACCGCATTGGCCAGCACCAGCTCATCCGCCAGATGCACCAGTTCATCCAGCTTCACCAGCAGGCCCGGCGTGTCGCTCACCGCGGCCGACTTGATGCGGTCGATGTCCCGCCCAATGGCTCGTTGCAGGGGCGTCAGCCGGGGCTGTGCCGCTCTGACCACCCGTTGATCCGCACTTTTCAGCGCCGCCAGCAAGGGCTCGACACTGCCGGTGAGCTGGGCCTGCTGCTGCGCCAGACGAATAGCCGATTCAATATCCACCACCAGGTTTTCATCGCGTGAGCGCGACAGGCTTTGCATCAGCTCTTCCAGCTGCGTTCGTTGCAGAGAAATCTCGCTCAAACGCGCCTCATAAACGGCCACCCGCGCTGCCGTCTCGCGGGCCAACTCCTGCGCCTGTTTGGCCGTGGCACGGGCCTCCACCGATTGCGCGCCGGCATCGGCACTCTGGCGTGCCAGCTGCTCCTGAATGGACGAGAGCTTTTGCCACAGAAAACCACTGGCCAGCAAGGCGGCCAGCGCCACCACAGCCAGGCTCAGGATGACACCGCGCGACACGGACCTTGGCGTGGCCGGGGCCACCGGAATATCCGCACTCGTCGGCACAACCGACGCCTCCAAGGGCATATCCCCGCCGCTGCGGGCAGGTAGTTCGGCGTTGGGATCGGAGTTCATCATATGATTCTAAAGTGTTGGGGACAGAGCTTGCCTGCTTCTCAGACGGCGGTCTGTCCCACAAGGTTTAGAGAAGCCACCACGTCAGGCAGCGTCGGGCGCGACTCACAAACAACACCAAAACCCGCATTTCTTGCGGCCAAGGCGATGCGGGGGTGGGTCGCCAAGGCGCACGCTCCGGCCCAGCTTTGTCCGGGCAGCGAAGCGCACAGATTGGCGACGGCCTCTGTACTGCTGAACAACCAGACCGAGCCATCCGTGGCCGCCTGGCGCGCCAGCAGGCATTCATCGGCGCTGAATTCAGGCGCACCGCGCTGGTAGGCCACCACAAACTCAGCCTTGGCGCCCGCTCGTGCCACGCGCTCGGCGAACCACTCGCGCCCAGTGCCTTGCCCGGCGCTGGCGGCGCCCGCAGCGTCGCCGCCGCGCACGATCAGCACGCGGTCGCCCGCCTGCACCTGCGCGCCAACCACCTGCCACAAGGCTTCAGAGTCAAATTGACCGGCGTCCAGTGGCGGGGCATCCAGCCGGTCCGCTGCCACACCCGCTCGCAACAAGGCACGGGCAGTTCCGGGACCGGTCGCCCACGCTCTTGTTTTAATAGCTGCTTGCGCACTGAATTCGGGGGCTAGAGGCGGTTTTGATGCAAAAAAATGTTCTACCGCATTGCCACTGACAAACATCACACCGACATAATTGGCCAGCTGCTGCCACGCCTGCAGCAAGTCAACCGGGTTGTCCACCGGGCCCACTTTGATCAACGGCAGCGCCACGGCATCCAGGCCGAGCGCTGACAAATCAAGCACCCATCGTTGCGCCTCGCGTTGGGGACGGGTAACGATGACCCGCATGCTCAGGCTTGACCGTGGGGCTCAAGCGGCGCCAGGACTGACCCGCCTTTTGCGGCCACGCCGGCCCGCAGATCAATCGCCACCCGCTCACCCAGCGCCGTGGCGCTGGCCAGATCGGTCACCACGGCGCTCATCCGCACGCACACCAGTTCCAGCACGCCCTCCGGGTCGCCCCAGGCCGCATCAATGGTCAGTGTGTCGGCGCTGAGTGTGGCAAACGCCGCCAAAGGCATGGAGCAGCTGCCGCCCATGGCCCGGCTCACCGCCCGCTCGGCCGCCACTGCCAGCCAGGTGGTGTGGTGCACCAGCGGCGCCAGCGCATCGATCACCTCCTGGCGATCGGTACGAACTTCAATCCCCAACGCGCCTTGGCCCGCGGCCGGCAACATGACGTCCGGCTCAAAAGTGTCACGAATGCGCTGGCCCAGACCCAGGCGCTTGAGGCCGGCCGCCGCCAGCACGATGGCGTCATACAGCCCGTCATCGAGCTTGCGCAGTCGCGTATCGAGGTTACCCCGCAAGGGCTCGATTCTGAGATCCGGCCGGCGGGCGCGCAGCAGGGCCATGCGGCGCAGGCTGGAGGTACCGACGACGGCACCCTGCGGCAGACTTGCCAGCGACGCGTAGTGATTGGAGACAAAAGCATCGCGCGGGTCTTCGCGTTCCATCACGCACGCCAAGCAGAAGCCCTCGGGCAGCTCCATGGGCACGTCTTTAAGCGAATGCACGGCCAGGTCGGCCCGGCCCTCTTCGAGCGCCACTTCCAGCTCTTTCACAAACAGGCCCTTGCCGCCGACCTTGCTCAGGGAGCGGTCCAGAATCTGATCCCCCTTGGTGGTCATACCCAGCAGACTCACCTGGTGGCCGCGCTGCTCCAGCAACGCCTTGACGTGCTCAGCCTGCCACAGGGCGAGGCGGCTCTCTCGTGTTGCTATCGTGATCGTTAAATTGCTCATACGCTGGGGCTCAAAGTCGTAACCGGTTGGTAATCTTGGATGAACAGGGATGCTAGCATGGTGCGACTTGCCGTCTTGCGCAACTCCCTTTCAAAAATGCCATGATCCAACCTCCAAAATCCGCGCCAGCCGGGCGCAGCAAAGACAACGAACGCCCGCTGGTGGAGGACATCCGTCTGCTGGGCCGCATTCTGGGCGATGTGATCCGTGAGCAGGAGGGCGTTGCCGCGTTCGAGTTGATCGAGCAAATCCGCAAGCTGTCGGTGGCGTTTCGGCGCGATGCGGACCATGAAGCCGACAAGGCGCTGAAAAAGCTGCTCAAAGGCTTGAGCGGCGACCAAACGGTCAGCGTGATTCGGGCCTTCACCTATTTCAGCCACCTGGCCAATCTGGCGGAAGACCGGCATCACATCCGCCGCCGGACCCTGCATGAGCGCGCGGGCGACACCCAGGAAGGCAGCATTGAAGTGGCCCTGGCCCGCTTGCGCTGGGCCGGCATTTCGCCCAAAACCATCGCGGACACCCTGGCCACCAGCTTTGTCTCACCCGTGCTCACAGCCCACCCCACCGAGGTTCAGCGCAAAAGCATTCTGGACGCCGAGCGTGACATCGCCCAACTGCTCACAACGCGCGACGACATCAAGGTCAAAGGGGCCTGCGTCAACGCCAACAAAGACGCCCTGACACCGCGCGAACTGGCTGCCAATGAGCAACACATGCGTGCCCGCGTGCTGCAACTCTGGCAAACCCGGCTCTTGCGCTTCACCAAACTCACCGTCGCCGACGAGGTCGAGAACGCATTGAGTTATTACGAAACTACTTTTTTGCGTGAAATCCCCAAGCTCTACGCCGATCTGGAACGCGAACTGGGTCAGCACCCGGTCCACAGCTTTCTGCGCATGGGCCAGTGGATTGGTGGCGACCGCGACGGCAACCCCAACGTGAACGCGCAAACGCTGCTGCACGCCCTGCGTCGCCAGGCTGACGTGGCGCTGCGGCACTACCTGACCGAAGTGCACTACCTGGGCGAGGAACTGTCACTCTCGGCCATGCTGGTGGACTTTCCCAAGGACATGCAGGCGCTGGCCGACAGTTCGCCCGATACCAACGAGCACCGCAAAGACGAACCCTATCGGCGCGCCCTGATCGGCATCTACGCCCGGCTGGCCGCCGCACTCAAAGACCTGACCGGCGGCGACGCCGCCCGCCATGCCGTCGCGCCCCAGAACGCCTATAAAACCCCGGAAGAATTTCTAGTCGACCTGCGCACCATCGAGGCCTCTTTGCTGGCGCATCACGGTGCTGCGTTGGTGGCGCAACGCCTGCACCCGCTGATTCGGGCGGTCGAGGTCTTTGGCTTTCATCTGGCCACGGTCGATTTGCGCCAAAGCTCGGACCAGCATGAAGCCGTGGTGGCCGAGTTGCTGACCGTGGCACGCATCGAGCCGGGCTACGCGCAGCTGGATGAAATGGCCAAGCGCAGCCTGCTGATGAAGTTGCTCAGCGATGCCCGACCTTTGCGCGTGATGGGCACGGCCTATTCAGCCCACACCCAGAGCGAACTCGCCATTTTCGAGACCGCCAAAGAGATGCGCGAGGGCTTTGGTGCGCAAGCCATCCGCCACTACATCATCAGCCATACAGAAACCGTCAGTGACTTGCTCGAAGTGCTGTTGCTGCAAAAAGAAGTTGGCTTGATGCAAGGCACGCTGGATGCTCATGCCACCTGCGACCTGATCGTGGTACCGCTGTTCGAGACCATCGAAGACCTGCGCAATGCCGCGCCCATCATGCGCGAGTTTTATGCCCTGCCCGGCATCACCCAGCTCGTTCAGCGCGGCCGTCATCACCAGTACAGCGAGCAGGACATCATGCTGGGCTACTCCGACAGCAACAAGGACGGCGGCATCTTCACCAGCAACTGGGAGCTGTACCGGGCCGAGATTGCACTGGTCGAGCTGTTTGATCAACTCGCCCTCGACACCCAGGGCGGGCGCACGATTCAACTCCGCATGTTCCACGGTCGCGGCGGCACGGTCGGCCGTGGCGGCGGCCCGAGCTACCAGGCCATTCTGGCGCAACCTCCCGGCACCGTGCGCGGGCAGATTCGCCTCACCGAACAGGGCGAAGTCATCGGCTCCAAATACGCCAACCCCGAAATCGGCCGGCGCAACCTGGAAACCCTGGTGGCGGCCACACTGGAAGCCACGCTGCTGCAGCCCACCAAACCGGCAACCCAACCCTTTTTGCAAGCCGCCGCCACGCTGTCCCAAAACAGTATGGCCGCCTACCGCAAACTGGTATATGAAACCCCCGGCTTCACCGAGTACTTTTTTGACTCAACCCCCATCCGCGAAATCGCCGAGCTCAACATCGGTTCCCGCCCGGCCTCGCGCAAAGCATCGCAAAAAATTGAAGACCTGCGCGCCATTCCGTGGGGCTTCAGCTGGGGCCAGTGCCGCCTGACGCTGCCCGGCTGGTACGGGTTTGGTTCGGCGGTGGAGCTGTTCCTGAACCAGGACGGTGCTGGATCAAGCAAAAATACGCACAAAGACCGGCTGGCGCTGCTGCAACAGATGTACAAGCAGTGGCCGTTCTTCAAGACACTGCTGTCCAACATGGACATGGTGATGGCCAAAAGCGATCTGGCACTGGCGTCGCGCTATTCAGAATTGGTGGGTGACGCCCGTCTGCGCAAAAAAATCTTCACCGCCATCGAGCTGGAGTGGCACCGCACGGCGGGCGTGCTGGGCATGATCACCGGCGACAAGCAGCGGTTGACCAGCAACGCAGCGCTGCAACGCTCCATTCGCCACCGCTTTCCCTACATCGATCCCCTGCATCACCTGCAGGTGGAGCTGATACGCCGCTACCGGGCCGGTCAGGCCGACGAACGCGTGCAGCGCGGCATTCACATTTCGATCAACGGGATTGCGGCGGGGCTCAGAAACACGGGTTAGCCACCAGCTCCCGCACCGCCGCCAGTTGCCGGCGCGACACGAACAGCAATTCATCAATGCCGTCGAGTCGCACCGCCCAGCCCTCGCCTTCTTCCGGGTCGTGGTGTTTTTCCAGCGCCCGCACCGCGCCCCTGGCAATCAGGGCGTTGCGGTGAATGCGCATGAACCGGGTCTTGAACTTTTCCTCCAGCTCACTCAAGGAGCCCTCCAGAATGTAGCTCTTGGTCGCCGTGCGCACCGTGATGTATTTGAGCTCGGCCTTGAGGTACAGCACCTGCGACAGCGACACCCGCTCGGTCCGGCCACGCTCCTGAATGATCAATACTTCTTCAGGTAAATCAGGCTCAAGCCCCCGTGCATACTGCGTAAGACGCTCTACTTTTTGCAGCGCCGCCTGCAGACGTTCCAAGCGCACCGGCTTGGTCAGATAGTCCACCGCTTCCAGCTCGAAGGCCTGCACCGCGTGTTCGGTATGGGCCGTCACAAACACCACGGCGGGCGGATTGGGCAGCATGCGCAGAGTCCGGGCCAGAGTCAACCCGTCGGCGCCGGGCATATGAATATCAATCAGCGCCACGTCCACCGCTTGCCGCTGCAGCCACTCGACGGCTTGCGTGGCGTTGGCGGCCTCGGCTTCAACACGGGCAGTTGGCGCAGTGCAGTCAGCCAGCAGGGTTCGCAGGCGCGCGCGCGCAAGAGGCTCATCGTCCACGATCAGCACCTTCAGCGTCATGGGAATATCACCCTGGTTTTCATGCCGGCACCTCGATCCTGACTTGAAAAACACCGGCCTTCAGGCCGCACTGGAACTGGCCCTGCACATCGTGCAACAGCTTCAGCCGGTCACGCACGTTGTCCAGCGCCACGCCGTTGCCGCGCTCGCCCGGACCGGCCGGCACGGTGTTGGTGACCTTGATGACAACGCTGGAGCCGCGGCGCTGCGTGGATATTCTGATTTTCGCGCCGGTGGCACTGGGCTCTACGCCGTGCTTGACGGCGTTTTCCACCAGCGGCTGCAACAGCAAGGGCGGCAATTTGGCGGCAGACGCTCCTCCGTCCAATACCCACTCCACCTGGATTCGATCACCAAAACGTACTTGTTCAATCGCCAGATAACGCTGCGCCAGGGCAATTTCATCGGCCAAGGTGGCAAACTCGCCCTGCTCCATCAGCGCATGGCGAAACAAATCGCTCAAATCTTCCAGCAGCGCCTCAGCCTTCGCGGGCTCAGCGCGTACCAGTGCGATGGCACTGTTGAGCGTATTAAACAGAAAATGGGGACGAATACGGGCTTGCAGCTCACTCAGACGCGCCGCCGTCGCGGCCGGCGTTTTGCCCTTGGCCCGCCATACCAGAGCAGCCACCAGCGCTGCGGACAACAGGGCGCCGCTGAAGGCACAAGCCAGCCAGGGAGCCGGCTCCAACAAGCCCACCAGGGACAACACCCCACAACCATAAAGGCCCGCCACGGCACCCAGCGCAACACCGGCGCCCTGCTGGACTGTCGGGTTCAGGCGCGCCAGCACTTTCTTGAGACTGCACGCTACGATCAACCACACCAGCGTGGCCGGCAAAGCGCCCCCGGTGAGCAAGGACAGGCGGGTCAACCAGTCAAAGAACGTGGCCGCGCCAAAGATGGCACCCACACCCACCACCACCTCGACAAACAGCACGGCCCGCAGCACCACACCGACCTGACAGGCGTCGAACACCAGCACGCGTGGCGACCCCGGCACGAGCGGCTCGGGAGCCGGTTCCTGGAAGACCGATAAAATTTGGGAGTCTTTCATTAATAGTTGAGCTTTAAAGCTTGTCGTTGCGGGCCTGACCTCGTCTGCCATGAATGGCAGATCATGCCCGGCATGACAGCCATGGAGATTCAGCGTGAGCCCGATTATTGATGATCTGTTGCAGCAACCCCTAACCTTAAGCGCCGGCACGGCAAGTGTGCCGACGCCCACTCTCATGTCACACAATCAATTCGACAAAAAATCAGAAGCCTGGTCTGCCCTATTCTCCGAGCCCATGAGCGATCTGGTCAAGCGCTATACCTCGAGCGTGTTTTTTGACAAGCGTCTGTGGCAGGCCGACATTGCCGGTTCCCTGGCCCATGCGGAAATGCTGGCGGCACAAAAAATCATCACGGCAGAAGATCACAGCGCCATTCAACGCGGCATGACTGCCATCGCGGCCGAAATCGAAGCCGGCGCCTTTGAGTGGAAGCTGGACCTGGAAGACGTGCACCTCAACATCGAAGCCCGTCTGACGCAACTGGTCGGCATTGCCGGCAAACGCCTGCACACCGGCCGCTCGCGCAACGACCAGGTGGCGACTGACGTACGGCTGTGGCTGCGCGGCGAAATTGACCTGATCGGCGGCCTGCTGACCGACCTGCAAAAAGCGCTGCTGGAAGTGGCCGAGAAAAATGTCGAAGTCATCCTGCCGGGCTTCACCCACCTGCAGGTGGCGCAGCCGATCAGCTTCGGCCACCACATGTTGGCCTACGTGGAAATGTTCAGCCGCGATGCCGAACGCATGAGCGACGTGCGGCGCCGTACCAACCGCCTGCCGCTGGGCGCCGCCGCGCTGGCCGGCACCAGCTACCCGCTGGACCGCGAACGCGTCGCCAAAACGCTGGGCATGGTCGATGACAAGGGCCAGCCCCAGGTCTGCCAGAACTCGCTGGACGCTGTCAGCGACCGCGATTTCGCCATCGAATTCACCGCTAGCGCCAGCCTGTGCATGGTGCACATCAGCCGCTTCAGCGAAGAGCTGATTTTGTGGATGAGCCAGAACTTCGGCTTCATCCAGATTGCCGACCGCTTCACCACCGGCAGCTCCATCATGCCGCAGAAGAAAAACCCCGACGTGCCCGAACTGGCACGCGGCAAGACCGGCCGCGTGGTCGGCCACCTGATGGGCCTGATCACCCTGATGAAGGGCCAGCCGCTGGCCTACAACAAGGACAACCAGGAAGACAAGGAGCCGCTGTTTGACACCGTGGACACGCTCAAAGACACACTGCGCATCTTTGCCGAAATGGTGGGCGGCCAGCTCAACCCGGCCACGGGAGTGAAGGAAGGCGGCATCAGCGTCAAACCCGAAGCGATGGAACGCGCCGCCCTCAAAGGCTACGCCACCGCCACCGATCTGGCCGACTACCTGGTGAAGAAAGGCCTGCCGTTCCGCGACGCCCACGAGACCGTGGCCCACGCCGTCAAAGCCGCCATCACCCACCAGGTCGATCTATCGGAATTGCCGCTGGCGGTGCTGCAGCAGTTCAACCCGAACATTGAGAAAGACGTGTACGAGGTGCTGTCCTTGCGCGGCTCGCTCAATGCCCGCGACATTCTGGGCGGCACGGCGCCGAATCAGGTGCGGATGCAGATTGCGCGGCACCTGAAGCGGCTGGGCTGAGGGCCTTGCTTTGCGCCATGGCGACCCGCTTGAGTTGCTATTAATTTAATAGCTGGTTGCGCAGGTGGTACGGGGGCTAGAGACCGAAATGGCTTCAAAATCACAGCAAACCAGGCACGCAGGGTTGATCAATGAGCTGCTCAAAGGCGCATGAATGCTGATCTGCTGGCCTGGCCATTGGGAAGGCACCGCATGTCAGGCCGTTAGATCCAGCAAGGCCCCCGCCATTTCACTGCCGGTTTTGAATACCCGCAGGTTGGCCAGAAATGCATTCTTGGCCTGGAGCTGCGCCACAACATCGGTCTCCAGGGCGGCGCCTTCTGCACTTGACTTTGTGATCGTTGCAGAAACCCCGCCGCCCGCTTGCTCGCTTTGAATCACTTCCTGGCGGCGAAAGCCCGTTGTATTGAGATTGGCCACATTGTGGGCCGATGAATCCAGCTGCGTCTGTGCGGCGCTCATGCCAGAGCGTGCAATCGATGAAATGGAAGTCATGACAATTCCCTGCGGTGCGTTTCAATCCGGCAATTTGAGCATAAAGATCCAAACAGCCGCCTTTTTTGGAAGTTTGACGCTGGCCTGACTTCAGTGCTGTTATTGCTGAAAGACCACCGCGTCCAGCTCGAGGGCATGGATTTTTTCAACGACAGCATCTGCCTCTGACTGGGTGTCAAGCGGTCCCACACGCACCCGGATGCGTTTGCCTTTGCGGGTGTTCAATTCCTGTGTAAATGCGGCCAGACCCGCAGCCAGCAATTTGGCGTGCGCTTTGCGCGCGTTCGTGTCCTTGGCAAACAAACCCACATTGATATAAAAGTGTTGTGTCGCCACTGGCACAGTGGTTGAAGCTTTTGGCGTTGATACGGTGGGGGCGGAGGCGGGGCTCACGGGTAGTGGCATTACGACAGGCGCCGATGACGCTGCAGCGGATGGCAGCATCAATTCTGGCAATGACGCCGCTGGGGCCGATAGGGCTGGTATTGCGGAGGCCGCAGGCGCCAGTTTCGGGGTGAGGTCTGTGACAAGGCCGCCAGCCAGCTTGCGTTCTTCTCCCGTTTTTTTGGCCTCCAGCGGCAGTGTCCCGGCTCCGGAAAATGTCAGATAGACCCCCACTGCCGCGCCTGCCAGCGCCACATTGAGCAGAGCCAGCCAGATAAAGCGCCGCCGCGAACCGGCCTGGCGGTTCAGCATGGCACAGGCCTGCGCCAAGGTGCTGCTCACAGACAGCGCATGGGCCATTTTCTTGCGGCTCTCTGCATGAAACAGGGCATTGCCAATGACACCAGGGACCACCAGGCTCAGGACACCCAGCACCAGCAGCACACGCACCTCCACCGCGTCCGGGAATTGAAACAGCAGGATGGCCATGCCGCCCATGGTTGCGGCATAGACCAGCGCCGCTAGCCACAGTCCCCGAAAAGCCATCCAGTTCAGGGTGTAGAGGCTGGCCGCCCAATTCCAGCTCACACCGGCCCGGTTCGTCGCTTCGAAGCGCGTAAAAATGGGCAGGTAATAGTCGGCATTCACCGGTCCAATTGCAGCCCGGTATAAGGCGGTGGTTGCACTCTCTTTAGAGTGATCAAGAGAGGTTGTAGCAGCCGTAGCCGTAGCGATGGATGAAGACATGCCTAATTTTGGCACGGCGCACGGTACGGCTAAAGGCAGTTATCCAGCCTTGTGGATTGGAATGTAAATCTCCCCACCTGCCTTCTTGAATTCTTCCGACATGCTTTCCATGCCGTCACTCAGGGCCTGCTCGTCGCTGACACCCTTGGTCTTGGCGTAGTCGCGCACCTCCTGCGAGATCTTCATCGAGCAGAACTTCGGCCCGCACATCGAGCAGAAATGCGCCACCTTCGAAGAGTCCTTGGGCAGGGTCTCATCGTGGAAGTTGCGCGCCGTGTCGGGGTCGAGCGACAGGTTGAACTGGTCCATCCAGCGGAACTCGAAACGCGCTTTGGACAGCGCGTCATCCCGTGCCCGCACGCCCGGGTGACCTTTCGCCACGTCGGCCACATGGGCGGCGATCTTGTAGGTGATGATGCCAACTTTCACGTCGTCGCGGTCCGGCAAACCGAGGTGTTCCTTGGGCGTGACGTAGCACAGCATGGCGGTGCCGAACCAGCCGATCATGGCAGCACCGATGCCGCTGGTGATGTGGTCGTAGCCGGGCGCGATGTCGGTGGTCAGGGGCCCAAGGGTGTAGAACGGCGCTTCATGGCAGTGCTTGAGCTGCTCGGTCATATTGGCCTGCACCATGTGCATGGGCACGTGGCCGGGGCCTTCGATCATCACCTGCACGTCCTGCTGCCAGGCTTGCTGCGTCAATTCACCCAGCGTGCGCAACTCGGCAAATTGCGCTTCGTCATTCGCATCGGCGCCGGAGCCGGGACGCAGGCCATCGCCCAGCGAGTAGCTGACGTCATAAGCCTTCAGGATTTCGGTCATTTCATCAAAGTGGCTGTAGATGAAATTTTCTTTGTGGTGCGCAATACACCACTTGGCCATGATCGAGCCACCGCGCGACACAATGCCGGTCATGCGGTTGGCCGTGAGGTGGATGAAGGCGAGACGCACGCCGGCATGCACCGTGAAGTAATCCACGCCCTGCTCGGCTTGCTCGACCAGCGTGTCGCGGAAGATTTCCCAGGTCAGGTCTTCCGCGATGCCGCCCACTTTTTCCAGCGCCTGGTAAATCGGCACGGTACCGATCGGCACCGGCGAGTTGCGCAAAATCCAGTCGCGCGTGGTGTGAATGTTGCGGCCGGTGGAGAGGTCCATCACAGTGTCGGCGCCCCAGCGCATCGACCACACCAGTTTTTCAACTTCTTCTTCAATACTCGACGTGACGGCCGAGTTACCGATGTTGGCGTTGATCTTGACCAGGAAGTTGCGACCAATCGCCATCGGCTCCACTTCGGGGTGGTTGATGTTGGCGGGAATGATGGCGCGGCCACGGGCGATTTCGTCGCGCACAAACTCGGGCGTCATGATCTTCGGGATGCTGGCGCCAAAGCTGTTGCCGGCCAGGCGTTTTTCGCGCTCGGCGTTGCCCAGATACTGCTCCATCCATTCGAGCTTCTGGTTCTCGCGGATGGCCACGTATTCCATCTCGGGGGTGATGATGCCTTTACGAGCGTAGTGCATCTGTGACACGTTGGCACCGGCCTTGGCGCGGCGCGGCGTGCGCTGCAGACCGGCGGCCTGGGCGCGCAGGGACGCCAGTGTTTCGGACTCGCCATTCTTCAGGCCATCGTCCAGCGCAAAGGGCGTGCGACCGGTGTAAGACTCGGTATCGCCACGGGACTCGATCCAGCCAGCACGCACCGGTGCCAGCCCCTGGCGCACGTCGATCGTGGCAGATGGATCGGTGTAGGGGCCGGAGGTGTCGTAGACCACAATCGCTTCGCCGTTGCTCTGCATGATTTCACGCATCGGCACGTTGACTCCGGCTTGCGTGCCGGGCACGTAGATTTTGCGCGAGGCCGGCAAGGGCTCACGCGTGAGGCTCATCAATTCGCTGAATTTGTCGGGTGCGTTCATCGCAAGTCTCCTGAAGATATGACTAAGTGCTCCGGAGAATGGTCAAGCAAGCGAACGGGGGAGACAGTGCGAGACCCGGCAAAGGGTAAAACTGCAGTCTGGCTCTTCTTCCGCCGGTATGAACCGGATCAAGTTCGCGGGTTTGGTGACCATCTCAGCGCATTCACAGCGCACCCCGGGCAAGCGCGGAGTTTAAGCGATGCGGCTGAATTGGTCTTGTGAGGGGTTAAGCAGGCACAAAATGCTATTAATTTAATAGCTTACTACTTAGGTGGCACGGGGGCTGAAGACCTAAAATGACTTACAACAATCTACCGACCAGTCGACCCGGATCACGATAGCTGGTTCTGTTGGCCTTCGCCCATAATGGTTCTGATTTATCCCGGATAAGGTTTCTCCATGGCGATTGGCTGGATTTCACTGCTCAAGACGGTTCCATGGACCGATGTCATATCAACCGCACCAGTTGTTGCCGACGGAGCAAAAAAACTGTGGAACGCTGTCGCAAAAAAGTCCGCGCCTGCAGCAGCGCCAATTGAAGCGTCACCAACTGCTCTCGCGCCTGAAGCCGAAGCCCTCGCACGGGTTCAGGCCCGGCTCGCATTGATCGAAACAACAGCGTCTGAGCTACAGCATCAGATGCTCGCATCCTCCGAACTGATCAAAGCATTGGCCGACCAAAATACGGGGCTTATCAAGCGCGCCGAGGCCAATCGCGTTCGACTTCTTTGGCTGTCAGGTGCGGTCGTTGTCGCAGGGGTTCTCGCTGCGATTAGCCTGGCAATGGTGCTTGCCCGCTAACGTGACCCAACTCTTTACAGGGACTGCGTCCATCTCGGCGCCAGCGGCCCTGAACCTGTGACTTTTTGACGACCCGCACACCGCCGCACCGATTTCGGCTACGCTTGAGGCTCCTTCAAGGGGGGTTTGCGTGAATATCAAAAAAATACTCATCGCTGGCAGCATCGCCGCCGTCGCCTGTGCAACCCAGGCCTTCCAGATCATCAGTCTGTCACCCAAAGGCGAAGTGGCGCGGGTGCGGCAGGTGGTGGCCAAGTTTGACGAGAGTGCCGTCAACTTTGGCGACCCCAAAGCCCCCGCCCCTTTGAGCCTCAGTTGCAGTGACGCGCAAGCGACCAAGGGCGCCGGCCGCTGGATCAGCGACCGCGAATGGGCCTTTGAGTTCGAGCGCGATCTGCCGCCCGGCATCGCTTGTTCGCTGCAACTGCGTTCAGGTATCAAATCGGCCAAGGGCGCAGATCTGACGGGCGCCACTAGCTATAAATTCAATAGCGGTGGACCGTTTGTGCAGAACATTCAGCCTGACGCCGACAACCGCATTGACGAGGAGCAGTTCTTCACCTTGCAGCTCAACGGCCCGGCCACGCTGGCCAGCGTGCAGGCCAACGTCTGGTGCGCGGTGGACGGGCTGGGCGAGCGGGTGGCGGTGCGACTGATCGACGGCAAAGACCGGGCGACGCTGCTCAAATCGCAAGGCCTGGAGCAGGCCGCTGCCAAAGCCCCCTTAAGCATCGTGACCCTGGCCTGCAATCGCCGCCTGAGCGCTGAAGCCAAGGTGCAACTGGTGTACGGCAAAGGGGTCGCCACGCCTGGTTCCGGTGGCACACCCAACGGCGTGGCCAATTCAGTCGAAAAGCGTTTCAACTTCCAGGTGCGTGAGCCCTTCGCCGCCAGCTTCAACTGCGAGCGCGAAAACGCCCAATCGGCCTGTCTGCCGATCCGGCCCATGAACCTGAGTTTCAACGCGCCGGTGCCGCGCAAGCTGCTCGAAGGCATCCGCCTCAAATCCGACAAGGACAGCTTCAAACCCACGTTCGACCAGGAGAGTGGCGACGGCACAGAGGGTGACAGCGTCATGAGCAGCGTGTCGTTCAAACTCATTTTTCCTGAACAAACGAAATTCACGCTGGAGCTGCCCAAAGACTTCAAGGACGCATCAAACCGCACACTGCGCAATGCCGACAGCTTTCCGCTCAAGGTCGCGACCGGGGCCATGCCGCCGCTGGCCAAGTTTGCGGCGGCGCCGTTTGGCATCGTAGAGCGCTTTGCCGAGCCCAATGGCGTCGCCCTGTTGCCGGTGACGCTGCGCAATGTAGAAGCGGCCTTGCAGGTCAAGAGCCTGAACACCGGGCAAAACAAAGCAGCGGCAGGCGGCAAGGTCAGCGACCTGCGGCCCACGAGTGACGCCGACATCATTGCCTGGTTCGCCAAAGTGCAACGCTACGACGACTACACCGTATCGCGCAAAACGGCCGCTGCCGATGTGAAAAACCCGCTGCCCAAGCCGCTCGACGCCGGCGACAAAAACGAGGTGCAAAGCCGCATGGTGTCCTTGCTGCAAGGGCAGAGCGGCGTCAAGACGCTGGATTTTCCCAAGCCCGCCAGCAACGACCCGCGCCCGTTTGAGGTGGTGGGTATCCCGCTGTCACCGGGCTTTCATGTGGTGGAGATTGCTTCGCAAAAGCTGGGCACTTCGTTGTTGGACGAGCGCCATGGCAATGGCCGCACGATGTACGTGCGCACCTCGGCGCTGGTGACCAACCTGGGCGTGCATTTCAAGCTCGGGCGCGAGAACGCGCTGGCCTGGGTCACCACGCTGGACAAAGGCCAGCCCGTCATCAATGCCAAGGTGCGGGTGTCCGATTGCCGGGGCCGCGAGGTCGCCAGCGCCACCACCAACGCACAAGGCATTGCCAGCATGACGGGCATCTCGCCCATTGCGCCCGCCTGCCACGGTGAAAACAGCTACAGCCAGGCCTACTTCGTCAGCGCCCGCGCCGTGCAACCCGCCAGCGGTAAAGACAGCGTGGAAGACATGAGTTTCACCTGGAGCGACTGGCATCGCGGCATCGAGCCCTGGCGCTTCAACGTACCCACCAGCCGCGACGCCCGGCCCGATGAGCGGGCGCACACGATTTTTGACCGCATCCTTTTGCGCGCCGGTGAGACCGTGTCCATGAAACACATTCTGCGCACCGAGACTTCTCTGGGCTTTGGTTTGGCGGACACACAACCCGTCACGCTGGTGGTCACCCATGTGGGCAGCGGCCAGGAATACACCCAGCCGCTGGCCTGGCGCAAGACCGCCACCGGCGGCCAGAGCGCCGAGAGCACGTTTGCGATTCCACCTGCAGCCAAGCTGGGCGTGTACCAGGTCGAACTGCGTGGCGCCGACCGGGAGCTCAGCTTCAGCACCGGCCAGTTCCGCGTCGAAGAATTCCGCCTGCCCGTGCTCGAAGGGCGGGTCACGCCGGCCGACAAGAAAGCGCTGGTCAACGTCAAGTCGGTGCCGGTCGACGTGCAGATCAACTACGTCGCCGGTGGCGGCGCCGTGAATCTGCCGGTGCGCGTGTCGGCGCTGGTACGCGGCAAGTATCTGAGCTACAGCGACTTTGAAGCCTTCAGCTTCGCGCCGCCACGCGGCAAGAATGAAACCACGACCGAAGGCGAAGAAGAAGTCAACGCCACCCAGGACGCGCGCGTGATCGCCGACAAACTGCCGCTGACGCTGGACAAGAACGGTGCCGGCAAGCTCAACCTCGACAAAGTGCCGGTGGCGCGGCAACCGCAAGAGCTGCTGCTGGAAGCCACCTATGCCGACCCGAATGGCGAGGTGCAAACCATCCGCAGCACCCACACCTTGTGGCCTGCCAGCGTGGTGGCGGGCATCAAGACCGAGGGCTGGGTCTCGAGCAGCCAAAAGATCAAGTTCCAGGCGCTGGCGCTGGACCTGAGCGGCAAGGCACTGGCTGATGTGCCACTGGAAGTCAAGGCCACCGCCCGCATCGTCACCACCAGCCGCAAGCGCATGGTGGGCGGCTTCTACACCTACGACAACAAGACCAGCGTCAAAGAGCTGGGCTCGGTGTGCAGTGGCAAGAGCGATTCGCGCGGCCTGCTCTTGTGCGAAACCAGTCTGGGCGAACCGGGCGAGGTGGAACTGGTGGTGACGGCCAAGGACACGGCAGGCAACAGCATTCAGGCCGCCTCAAGCGTCTACGTCACCAAACAGGGTGAGTTGTGGTTTGGTGGCGAAAACCATGACCGCATGGACGTGCTGCCGGAGAAAAAGAGCTACCAGCCGGGCGAGACCGCCAGGTTTCAAGTGCGCATGCCGTTTCGTTTTGCCACCGCGCTGGTGGCGGTGGAGCGCGAAGGTATTGTCGAAACACAAGTGGTGCAGCTCAATGGGCAAGACCCGACGATTCAACTGAAGATCAAGGAAGGCTGGGGCCCCAACGTCTACGTGAGCGTGCTGGCCCTGCGCGGGCGGCTGCGTGAGGTGCCGTGGTACTCCTTCTTCACCTGGGGCTACAAGGCACCGCGTGAGTGGTGGACCTCGTTCTGGTACGAGGGCCGCGAGTATGTGGCCCCCACGGCGCTGGTGGATTTAAGCAAGCCCGCCTTCCGGCTCGGCCTGGCTGAAATCCGCGTCGGCACGAAGGCGCACCAGCTCGACGTCAGCGTGAAGGCCGATAAAGAAAGCTACGCCGTGCGCAGCCAGGCCAAGGTGACCATCAGCGTCAAACTGCCCAACGGCCAGCCCGCCGCGAACGCGGAGGTGGCACTGGCCGCCGTCGATCAGGCGCTGCTGGAGCTGATGCCCAACACCAGCTGGAACCTGCTCGATGCCATGCTGCAGCGACGCGCCTGGGGTGTGGAAACGTCGACCGCGCAAATGGAAATCATTGGTCGCAGGCACTACGGTCGCAAGGCGGTGGCGGCGGGCGGCGGTGGCGGGCACAGCGGCACGCGCGAGCTGCTGGACACGCTGCTCTTATGGAACCCCAGAGTGCAGCTCGATGCCAATGGCCAGGCCGTGGTAACCGTGCCGCTGAATGACGCCCTCACCACCTTCAAAATTGTGGCGGTAGCCGATGCCGCTACCGGCCTGTTTGGTACCGGACAAACCTCGATCCGCGCCACGCAGGATTTGCAAATCATCAGCGGCCTGCCGCCGCTGGTGCGCGAAGATGACCAGTTCCGTGCCCAGATCACGCTACGCAACACCACCAGGCAGGCGATGAAAGTGGAAGTGACGCCACGCGCCACGCTGCTCGACCTGAAACCCCAAACCGTGGACATTCCGGCCGGTGATGCGCGCGAAGTAGCCTGGCTGGTGACGGCACCGGCGCAGCTGGCGCTCTCGCGGTTTGAGGCGATTCAGTGGGAGATTGAGGCCAAGGACACGATCAGCGGCGCTCGCGATGCCCTCAAGGCGCGCCAACGCATCATCCCCGCCGTGCCCTTGACGGTGCAGCAGGCCACGCTGGTGCAGATCGACGGCCCCTTCTCGCTGGACGTGAACCCGCCGGCCGATGCCCTGCCCGGCCGGGGCGGACTCAAGCTGGCGCTGCAACCCAAACTGGCAGAAGGCCTGCCGGGTGTGCGCGACTGGTTTGCCAACTACCCCTTCAGTTGCCTGGAGCAAAAAACCAGCAAATCGGTCGGCCTGCGTGACGGCAAGCTGTGGCAAACCGTGGTCAGCCAGATCCCCAGCTACCTGGATGCCGACGGCCTGGCCAGCTACTTTCCGCCGCGTGACGGCGAGGCGAACCGGGGCAGCGACACCCTCACCGCCTACCTGCTGGCGGCCACGCATGAAGCCGCCAGTCTCAACCCGGCCTTTGCCCTGAGCGACGAGGTACGCGCGCCGATGGAACGCGGCCTGATCGCGTTTGTGGAGGGCCGCATTCAGCGCGAGTTCTGGAGCCCGCGCAAGGATCTGGACGTGCGCAAACTGGCCGCGCTGGAAGCCCTGTCACGCTACGGCAAGGCGCAGGGCCGCATGCTGGGCTCCATCACGATTGCCCCGAACCAATGGCCGACCCATGCGGTGATTGACTGGCTGAATATTCTCAAGCGGGTGCAGGATGTGCCGAACCGCGACAAACGCATCAGCGAGGCGAATCAGATCCTGCGTTCCCGCATCAGCTTCCAGGGCACGAAGATGATCTTCTCCACCGAAAAAGATGACTACTGGTGGTGGCTGATGCAAAACGGCGATGTCAACAGCGCGCGCCTGATGCTGGCCGTGATGGACGACCCGGCGTGGAAAGACGACATGGGCCGCCTCGCCAACGGCTTCATCGGCCGCCAGCAACACGGCGCCTGGTACACCACCACCGCCAACCTGTGGGGCGGGCTGGCTTTGGAGAAGTTCTCCGCGAAGTTTGAAGCGGTGACGGTGGCTGGCAGCACCAAGGCTGCCATGAGCACGGGAAATGCCAGCGTGGACTGGAGCAAGGTGGAGCGCATCAAGACCACCGACGCCTCCGGTGCCGCGCACCAGACGACGTGGTTCGGCGCGCCTGCCGCCCCCGGCAACCTGCGCAACAACAGCATGTTCCTGCCCTGGAGCAAGACCGCTGCCAGGGACACCCTCACCGTCACGCACCAGGGTCCTGGCAAGCCGTGGTTGACGCTGCAATCGGTAGCCGCCATTGCGCTCAAGGCGCCCTTCAACGCCGGCTACCAGATCAAGAAGACCATCACCCCGGTAGAGCAGGCCAACAAGGCGCTGCCCGCCGGCAGCTACACCCGTGGCGACGTGCTGCGCATCACGCTGGAGGTGAACGCCTCGGCCGACATGACCTGGGCTGTGATCACCGACCCGGTGCCGGGCGGCGCCACCATTCTGGGCAGTGGCCTGGGACGGGATTCGGAGATTGCCACCCAAGATGAGAAGCGCTCCGGTGACGGCTGGCCGGCCTTTGAAGAACGCAGCTTTGAGTCCTTCCGCAGCTACTACCAGTTCTTGCCCAAGGGCGTAGTGAAGATGGAATACACCATCCGGCTCAACAACGTGGGCGAGTTCTCGCTGCCGCCGTCGCGGGCGGAGGCGATGTATGCGCCGGAGATGTTTGGGGAGGCACCCAATGCGCGGGTGAAGGTAGAGGCGGCGAAGTGAATACCGGGCGCCGCCTGTTAGCTACTATTTTTATAGCTGCTTGCGCAGGTAGCACGGGGGCTACAACCACTTTTAATGAGATAAAGAACAGCTTCAAGCCGTCTGACACCCTGATTCTGGACCGCCATGGCGAGCTGCTGCACCGGCTGCGCACTGACGCTGCTGTGCGGCGCGGGCAGTGGGTGGCGCTGGCGGATGTATCCCCTGCGCTGCGCACAGCGCTGGTGCTGAGTGAGGACAAGCGCTTTTACGAACACAGCGGCGTCGATTGGCAGGCGGTGTCGGCGGCGGCCTGGGCCAATGTGTGGAACACGAAAACGCGCGGCGCCTCGACCATCACCATGCAGCTGGCGGGCTTGCTGGATGAGGACTTGAAACGCGGTTCGGGTGGGCGCAATGTGGTGCAGAAGATTAACCAGACCGTCTCGGCGCAGCTGCTGGAACGCAGCTGGCGCAAAGACCAGGTGCTGGAAGCCTACCTGAACCTGGTGCCGTTTCGCGGTGAGCTGGTGGGCATTGATGCGCTCAGCCACACCCTGTTTGGCAAGGCCGCGCATGGCCTGGACAATCGTGAAGCGGCCGTGGCGGCAGCCTTGGTGCGCGCGCCCAATGCCAAGGTGGCGCAGGTGGTGCAGCGCGCTTGCGCTGTGCTCAAAAGCCTGGAGCCCAGCGCCACCGCAGCGGACTGCGAAGGATTGGATTTGTTCACCACCGCTGCCCTGCAGCGCAAGGCGTTTGACGCCAGCGAGGGCGTGGCGCCGCATGTGGCGAGGCAACTTGTGTCCGTTCGGGCTGCGCTCGTCGAAGGGCCTGGTGTACCGGCAAAGGCTTCGACGAACTCGGTCCGAACGGTGTCCATCCGCACGACCCTGCGCGCCCCGCTGCAACGCTTTGCCGTGCAAACCCTGCAGCAGCACCTGCGCGAGTTGCAGGGTCGCCATGTGGAAGACGGCGCCCTCGTGGTGCTGGACAACGCCAGCGGCGAGGTGCTGGCCTGGGTCGGATCATCCGGCGAACTCAGCAACGCCGCCGAAGTGGATGGCGTCACCGCCCTGCGCCAACCGGGCTCCACGCTCAAACCGTTTTTGTACGCGCAGGCTATTTCCCAGCGGCGCCTCACCGCCGCCTCGCTCTTGGAAGATTCGAGCACGCAAATCCAGACCGCGGGCGGCCTCTACATTCCGCAAAACTACGACCGCCAGTTCAAAGGCTGGGTGTCGGCCCGCACCGCTTTAGGCGCCTCGCTCAACGTGCCTGCGGTGCGCACACTGGTGATGGTGTCGCCCGATGCGTTTCACAAACAGCTCATCCGCCTGGGCCTGCCACTCAAGGAGTCAGGCGACTACTACGGCTACAGCCTGGCGCTGGGCAGCGCCGAAGTGTCGCTGCTGAACCTGACCAACGCCTACCGCGCGCTGGGCAACGGCGGCCGCTACAGCCCGACCACACTCACCGTTCGCCCCGCCACATCAACCGCTCGCCTTGAGCTTGTCGAAGGGCCTGCCACTCGCGACAAGGCTTCTGCCCAAGCCATCGACCCGCGCGCCGCCTTCATCGTGGCCGACATCATGGCCGACCCGCTGGCGCGCGCCCGCACCTTCGGCCTTGAGAGCGTGCTGGCCACCCGCTTCTGGACGGCAGTAAAGACAGGCACCAGCAAAGACATGCGCGACAACTGGGCGCTGGGCTTCTCGCAGGCCTACACCGTGGGCGTGTGGGTCGGCAACGCGAGCGGCGCGCCGATGTGGGACGTGAGCGGCACCACTGGCGCCGCGCCCATCTGGGCGGCGGTGATGAACTACCTGCATAAGACGCAGCCCAGCCGCGCACCCAAAGCGCCGGGGGGCGTGGTGCAAACGCCGGTGCAGTTTGCAGCCCCCAGCACCAGCACCGCCCATGGCCCGACGCCGACCGAGGCGGCACGCCTGGAGTGGTTTCTGCAGGGCACGCAACAAGCTTCTTTTGCTATTAATTCAGTAGCCTCCTACGCAGATAACACGAGGACCAGAGGCCTAAAAGGCTTGAATGTTTCCACCCAACAAGCCGCCCGCATCACCGCCCGCATCACCGCCCGCATCACCGCCCCCACCACCGGCACCATCATCGCGCTGGACCCCGACATCCCACCGAATCGACAGCGCGTGAGTTTCAGCGCAGAAGGCAGCGGCCTACGCTGGCTGATGGATGGCAAGGTGTTTGCCAAGGGCGCATCCGCGCAATGGCTGCCGTGGCCGGGGCGGCATGTGGTGCAGATTGCCGGGGAGCGCGGGGAGGTGCTGGACGAAGTCCGGCTGGAAGTGCGGGGGGCGGGGGTGAAAGCATCGCAAAGCAAATAAATCACAGAGATTTCATGCGGGCTCGGCGACCAGAGCTCTACTCAGACACGTTGACATTCGAGGAAAACTCGATGGATCAGCATCAGTTCGAGTTTCGCCGCTCGACCTACTTAGCAACCGAATTACCACTCAACTGATCTTGCTAAACCAAGCCTACGCCCTGTTCGACACACCGATACGCTCAGGCCACCATCGGCGCAGACTGAACATGCATTGGCTCCGCCTTGAATCGCTGCTCGGCCTGCCACACGTCATAGGCGCTTTGCTCTGCCAGCCACAGGCGGGCTTCGCCACCACGCGCCACGCCCAGCCAGGCCTCAATACGCAAAGCCATTTCAGGCGAGATGGCCGCACGCCCATTGAGCACGCGTGACAAAGCCACGCGGGAAACATCCAGTTGCATTGCGGCTTCGGTGACTGTCAGCCCCAGTGCGGGCAACACATCGTCGCGCAGCGTCAGGCCGGGGTGCGGGGGGTTAAACATACGTGCCATTGCTATTTCTCCTGTTTCAGTGATAGTCCTGGTAGTCCACCAGTACGGCATCAAGGCCATCAAAAGTAAAGGTCATTCGCCAATTGCCATTCACCCAAACCGAAAAATGCCCTTTGAGTTCGCGCCCTTTCAGTGGGTGCAAGCCCCAGCCCGGCAGGTTCATACCTTGAGCGTTGGTCGTCTCATTCAGGCGTCGCAGCATCGCCGCCAATCGTGGTGCATGGGCAGTCTGAATGCCAGCCATGCTCCCCTTCTCGAAAAAGGCTTTCAAACCCTTATGTCGGAATGTCTTGATCATGGCGAATTGTATCGCGCAACGATACAAAATGCAACACGCCTGCTTCAATGACCCGGCCAACAGCCCCAATGCGGGCAAGCCCGCAGGCAAGTTGCCGCATTCGCGTTGAACGTGGATGCGAAGAATGAGAAGGCGCGGGCCTGGCCAAATTAATTTCAACCCTCCCCCAGCAGATTTCAAACCAAGCACGCCGGGCAGCCTATACCATCCAGACAAATTCATACCCACAAATTCCTGGAGACCTTGATGCCCGTGATCACCAACATCGAAGACCTGCGCGTTCTGGCGCAAAAGCGCGTGCCGCGCATGTTTTACGACTACGCCGATTCCGGCTCGTGGACCGAAAGCACCTACCGCGCCAATGAGACCGATTTTCAAAAGATCAAGTTTCGCCAGCGCGTGGCCGTGAACATGGAAAACCGCAGCACCCGCAGCACCATGATCGGGCAGGACGTGGCGATGCCGGTGGCGATTGCGCCCACCGGCCTGACCGGCATGCAGCATGCCGACGGCGAAATTCTGGCGGCCCGCGCGGCCATGAAGTTTGGCATTCCGTTCACGCTCTCCACCATGAGCATTTGCTCGATTGAAGACGTGGCCAAGGAAACCGGCGGCCACCCGTTCTGGTTTCAACTTTATGTGATGAAAGACCGCGACTACATTGAGCGGCTGATTGACCGCGCCAAAGCGGCCAACTGTTCGGCACTGGTGTTGACGCTGGATTTGCAGATCATCGGCCAGCGCCACAAGGACCTGAAAAACGGCCTGAGCGCACCACCCAAGCTCACCATCGCCAACATCCTCAACATGATGACCAAGCCGCGCTGGGGCTTGGGCATGCTCGGCACCAAACGGCACGGCTTTGGCAACATCGTGGGCCACGTCAAGGGCGTGGAAAACATGGGCTCTTTAAGCGAATGGACCGCCAAGCAGTTCGACCCGGCGCTGAACTGGGGCGATGTGGAGTGGATCAAAAAGCGCTGGGGCGGCAAGCTCATCCTGAAGGGTATTCAGGACGTGGAAGACGCACGCCTGGCGGTCAATTCCGGCGCTGACGCGCTGATCGTCTCCAACCACGGCGGGCGCCAACTCGATGGCGCCGAGTCTTCGATCCGCGCCCTGCCGCAAATCGTGCAAGCAGTGGGCAAAGAGATTGAGGTGCACATGGACGGCGGCATCCGATCCGGGCAGGACGTGCTCAAGGCCCGCGCACTCGGTGCGCAGGGCACCTACATTGGCCGCGCCTTCCTCTACGGCCTGGGCGCCCTGGGCGAAACCGGTGTGACCAAGGCACTGGAGATCATCCACAATGAACTGGACCTGACCATGGCGTTTTGCGGCCACACCAATATCAAAACGGTGGACCAAGGCATTCTGCTGCCAGGCACTTATCCAAGCTGATATCTTGCGGGACAGACCAAGAATTGCAAAGCAATTTTGCTCTGTCCCCAACCGTCTTGATGCCTTGTGGGACAGACCGCAGCTACGCGTAGCGAGCCAGCTCTGTCCCCAACGGATTGGAAGCCTTGCGGGACAGACCAAGAATTGCCAAGCAATTTTGCTCTGTCCCCAACTGTTTAAAGTAGCTGCGTCACCAGCTTGAAATCCGCGTCTTCGGGAAACGCTTTGACGTGGAAGCCCAATCCCCGCATCAGCTTGAGCATGGTGGGATTGTTGGCCAGCACCAGGCCCTCTATCTCGGTCAGCCCTTTTTCGCGGGCGAAGTCCATGATGGACAGCATCAGGCGTGAGCCCAGACCCTTGCCTTTGAAGTCATCCGCCACCACCAGCGAAAACTCGCAACTGGCGCGGTCCGGGTTGGTGATGTAGCGCGACACACCCACGATGCGGGCCACTTCGGTCGCTACACCATCGGCACCAACGCGCTGTTCACGGCACACCGCGACCAGCGCCATTTCGCGGTCATAGTCGATCAGCGTGAAGCGCGCCAGCATGGTGGCGGGCAGCTCCTGCATGCTGGAGACGAAGCGGAAGTAGCGGCTCTCGGGCGAGAGACTGCGCACGAACTCCTGCAGCATGCTGGCGTCATCCGGGTGAATCGGCCGCACCGTGTATTCGCCGCCACCAGGCAGTGGCCACACTTGCTCGTGATGCGACGGATACGGCAGGATCGCCAGGTGGTTGTAGTGGCGCATGGAAGGTGGCGCGTTGTCGATCACGATGCGCGCATCCACGGCCAGCGCGCCGGACTCGTCCACGATGATGGGGTTGATGTCCATCTCGCGCAGCTGCGGCAGCTCGCACACCATTTCCGACACCCGCAGCAGCACCTGCTCCAGCGCCTCCATGTTGACGGGCGCCGCACCGCGCCACTCGCCCAGCGTTTCGGCCACGCGGGAACGCTCGATCAGGCGATGCGCCAGAAATTGGTTCAGGGGCGGCAACTCCATGGCGCGGTCGTTGATCAGTTCGATCATGGTGCCACCCGCGCCAAACGCGATCACCGGGCCAAACGGGGCATCGGTGAGCAGGCCGATGTAGATCTCGCGGCCCCGCTTCTTGCTGGCCATGTTCTGAATGGTGACGCCGTTGATGCGCGCGCCCGGCAGCAACTTGGTTACGGTCTGAATCATGTCGAGATAGGTGTCACGCACGCCCACCGCGTTGAGCACATTGAGCGCCACGCCCTGCACATCGGACTTGTGGCTGATGTCAGGCGAGTCAATCTTGAGCGCCACCGGGAAACCCAACTGGGTCGCGATCATGATGGCTTCATTGACGTTGCGCGCCAGGATAGTCTTGGTCACCGGAATGTGAAAAGCCGCCAGCAGCGCCTTGGACTCCATCTCGGTCAGCACATTGCGGCGCTCGGCCAGCACGCTTTCAATCACCATGCGGGCCCCCTCGATATCGGGCTGGGCCAGATCGGACAAGGGTGGCGGCGTCTGCTGCAGCAGTTGCTGGTTTTGGTAGAACGAAGCGATGTTGCCAAAAGCACCCACCGCCGCTTCCGGCGTACGAAAGGTGGGAATCGCCGCCGCGTTCAGGAGCAGCCGTGCTTCGCCCACCGTGGCGTCACCCATCAAGCATGTCAGCAGTGGCTTGCCGAACTGTTTATTGCTGTCCGTCAAAACGGCGGCAATGGACCCACTGTCGATGCCGATTTTGGGTGAATAGATGGCCAGCACACCGTCGATCTGGCGTGCTTTGCCAGCCGCTTCAATCGCCGCCTTGAAGTGCTCGGGACCCGCTTCCTCCGAGACATCAATCAGGTCGCATAACGAAGCCAATGGCGGCAGTTGGGTTTTCAGCGCTTGTGCCTGCTCTTGTGTCAGACAACCCAGCTGCAGATTGATTTCACTGATCCAGTCGGCTGCCAGCACGCCCGGGCCCCCGCCGTTGGTCACAATCGCCAGCCGACGCCCGACGGGCCGGTAACGTGAAGCCAGACATTTGGCGGCGGAGAACAGTTGCACAAACGAGCGCACCCGCACCGCGCCCGCCCGGCGCAAGGCGGCGTCAAACACATCGTCGCTGCCGACAATCGTGCCCGAATGCGTGAGCGCGGCCCGGTTGCCCGCCGGCTTGCGTCCGGCCTTGAGCACCACCACCGGCTTGGCGTTGGCGGCGGCGCGCAGAGCACTCATGAAACGGCGTGCGTCGCTGATGCCCTCCAGATACACCACGATGCTGTGGGTCTGTGCATCGGCGGCCAGAAAATCCAGCACCTGGGCCATGTCAACGGCCGTATTGGGGCCCAGGGACACGACGGTCGAGAAACCAACCGCATTCTTCTGCGCCCAGTCAAGAATGGAAGACGTCAGTGCCCCTGATTGCGAGACCAGCGCCAGGGGGCCCGGCGCGCCCAAGGCGCCCGCCACACTGGCATTGAGCTGCAGATGCGGACGCTGAAAGCCCAGGCAATTCGGCCCCAGCAGATGGATACCATCGCGCCGGGCGATTCGGTGCAGTTCGGCGGCTTGGGGCGCGTCAATGCCGCTGGAAATCACCAGGGCGGCACGACACTTGATGCGACCGGCAATTTCCAGGGCCGATGCCACCTCTTCCGGCGGCAGGGCAATGATCGCCAGATCGGCCTGGGCGTGGCCCAGATCGGCCAGCGTGCCGCTGGCGTGAATATCCAGGAACACCAGCGTGCCCGCAAAACGCTGCGCCACCAGTGCGCGGTGCAAAGCCTGCGCCTGCAGTGTCTGCGAGTCCGGAGCGTCCGCGTTGCCGGCAAAGACAGCAATGGATTTTGGCGAAAAAAGCGGCGTGAGAAAGTGCTTGTCCATACGGATTCCAATTTGACAAAGTAATCGCAGACCCCAGCTTAACCCGTCCACCGGACAGCGATCTTGACCTTACGCAGTATCCGTTCGCGCTATCCTCACGGTATGAGCAAACCTTTTCTCTGGCTTGGACCCGCGCGACTCCCTTTTTTGGTACTGACACCGGCCTGCATTGTGCTGGGTGTCGCCTGTGTGCAATGGACCCAGGGCCAGGTCAACCTGCCACAAGCACTGCTGGTGCTACTGGGTGCGGTGGCCGCCCACATCAGCGTCAATGCGTTCAATGAATACCAGGATTTCCGCAGCGGTCTGGACGCGCTGACCCAACGAACGCCCTTCAGCGGCGGCAGCGGGGTGCTGCCGGCCCACCCGGAATTGGCGAGCAGCACCCTCGCGATGGCCGTCGGCTGTCTGGCTACCAGCATCGGGGTTGGTTTGTATTTTGTCGCGCTGCGCGGTCCGGCCTTGCTGCCGCTGGGCGTAGCGGGCGTGGCACTGGTGCTGATCTATACCCAGTGGATCACACGGCACCCCTTGCTTTGCCTGATGGCGCCCGGCCTGGGCTTTGGCCCCTTGATGATTCTGGGGACCCACGTGGCATTGACGGGCGAGTACTCGGGCACTGCCGCTGCCGCATCGCTGGTACCGTTTTTTCTCGTCAACAACCTGTTGCTGCTGAATCAGTTCCCGGACGCGGAAGCCGACCGCCGCGTCGGCCGTCGCCATCTTCTGATCACTTCGGGCCCGGCCATTGCCGCGCGCTGGTATGCAGGTTTGAGCATCCTGGCTTTTGTCAGCATCCCGTTGGGCGTGCTGCTGGGCCTGCTGCCGGCCGGTGCCCTGCTGGGCGTTTTGGGGCTGGCACTGGCCCTGCCCACCTTGCGTGATGTACTGACCCACGCGCTGGACGTGGAACGCCTGTTGCCGGCAATGGGACGCAACGTCCTGATCAGCCTGCTGACCCCGCTGCTGATGGCGATTGGGATGCTGATGTCGTGAGCGCAGCGCCCGCAAAACTGATACGCCGCATCGCCCACCTCGACATGGACGCCTTTTATGCGTCGGTCGAACTGCTGCGCTACCCGCAGCTCAAAGGCTTACCGGTGGTGATTGGGGGCGGACGCACGCAATTGGATGAGTCCCTTCGACAAGCTCAGGGCGAACGGCCCTTGCGCGCAATCCCGGTGGACGCCTTCCCCCGGCTCAAAGACTACACCGGCCGCGGCGTCATCACCACCGCCACCTACGCGGCGCGCCAGTTTGGTGTGGGCTCGGCACTGGGCCTGATGAAAGCCGCCAAACTGTGCCCGCAGGCGATATTGCTGCCGGTGGACTTCAACGAATACCGCAAATACTCGCGCGCCTTCAAGGCCATCATTCTTGAGATCGCCCCCGTCATGGAAGACCGGGGCGTGGACGAGGTCTACATTGACTTCACCGAGGTCCCCGGCGGCCAGCGCGCGGGCGGTCGGGTGCTGGCGCGGCTGATCCAGAAAACCATCTTCGAGCAGACCGGCCTGACCTGCTCGGTGGGTGTCGCACCCAACAAGCTGCTGGCCAAAATGGCCAGCGAGTTCAACAAGCCCAACGGCATCGCCATTGTTTTTGAAGACGATTTACAGACCAAAATCTGGCCGCTGGCCTGTCGCAAGATCAACGGCATTGGCCCCAAGTCCGACGAAAAACTCAAAAGTCTGGGCATTGAAACCATCGGGCAACTGGCCGAACAAGAACTGCAATGGCTGATTGACCACTTTGGCCAAAAAACCGGCGCCTGGCTGCATGACGCCGCCCATGGCCGCGACGAGCGGCCCATCGTGCTAGAGAGCGAGCCCGTTTCCATGAGCCGCGAAACCTCGTTTGAGCGCGACCTGCACGCCGTGCGCGACAAAGCCGAACTGGGCGCCATCTTCACCCGCCTGTGCGTGCAGGTCGCCGATGACCTGGCGCGCAAAGGCTACGTCGGCAAGACCATCGGCATCAAGCTGCGTTACGACGACTTCAAAAGCGTCACCCGCGACCAAACCATCGACAGCTACACCGCCAATGCCCACACCATTCGCCAGATTGCGGGGCAATGTCTGAAACGGGTGCCGCTGGAGCAACGCCTGCGCTTGCTCGGTGTTCGCGTGGGCTCACTGGTCAAGGCGGGCAGCCCCCAAACTTATGAACAAAACAGGCCTCCAGCCCCCGTACCATCTGCGCAAACAGCTACTGATTTAATAGCAAAAACCAGTCAGCTCTTTTAAATATCGAAGGTGCCGGACCGCGACAGCCAGCCACTTGCCCGGCTATGTTCATGTGCATGTTGACAAAGACTTACGCGCAACTTACAGTAAAACCTTCCTAGCGGAGGTTCCCATGATTCCTCACCTGCCCCCTCACCTCACACTGTCCAAGCTTCAGCGTATCAAGAAGTGGCATGTGGCACACCGGTCAGAACATCCGCTGGAGTATCAGCTGTGGGACGCCATGCTCATTCTGTGGGTCCTGGGGCGGGTGGGCTGGTTGCCCGCTTATGCGCTGGAGGCGTCGTGGGCCTATCCGCTGTGTCTGGCGGCGATGCTGGCACCGCGTCTGTATGTGAGCTGGCGCCAGCAGGCGCATGCCATGCAGCGTCTCAGGTGCGACTGGCTGAACACCGTCGATTGAATGGCGCATGGACCCATTTCGCGCAGGTGACTGCCATAGGTGCAGCAACTGCACTACAGTTTGCGCATGAACACACCCGCCACGCCACTGAGTTGCTTTTCGCTCACCATCACCGACTACATCGCCCACCTGGTACTGAACCAGCCTGAGGCGCTGAACACCATGCACCCGACCTTCTGGCGCGAGCTCGATGAGGTGCTCACCGGGCTGCACAAGGACGGCTCAGCCCGCGTGCTGGTCATCAGCAGCACCGGCAAGCATTTCAGTGCCGGCATGGCGCTGGAAACCTTTGCCGGCGCCATCACCATGGACGACCAGAGCGCCGAAGGCCGGGCCGCCATGTTTGACCTGCTGACCGACATGCAGGCCACTTTCACCAAACTCGAAACTCTGCGTATTCCAGTCATTGCGGCCATCCAGGGCGGCTGCATTGGCGGCGCGGTGGACATGGTGACGGCCTGCTGTATTCGCTACGCCACCGCAGACGCCTTCTTTTGCATCCAGGAAATCAATATCGGCATGGTGGCGGACGTGGGCACGCTGCAACGCCTGCCCAAACTCATGCCGCTGGCCGTGGTCAAAGAGCTGGCCTACACCGGGCGCCGCCTGAGTGCCCCAAAAGCCTTGGGCTACGGCCTGGTCAACGAGGTGTTTGAGACGCCGCAGGCCATGCTGACCGCAGCCATGCAATGCGCCGCCGAGATTGCGGCCAAGCCGCCGGTGGCGATCTGGGGCACCAAACAGGCCGTGCACTATGCGCGGGATCACTCGGTGGATGAATCGCTCAAACAAATGGGCTGGCTGCAGGGCGCCATCTGGAGCAACCAGCACGTGCTCGAAGCCGTGACGGCACTGAAGGGCAAACGTGCGGCTGATTTTCCGCCCTTGAGCGCCTTGCGCAGCTTTCGTGATCTTGGCTAAACTTGGCCCGTCGAATCATTCTTTTCAGGAATTTTCATGCTAATTGACACATTGATGCGCCGCTTCACCATCCGTTTTCGCATGTTGTCCGCCATCGGCGTCGTCGTGCTGGCCTTGGTTTCAATCGGCGCTATCGGTGTGGCCGCACAGTGGTATGCGAAATCACTCACCTCAGATCAGGTGGTTTGGCTTGTCACGGCTGCCACCCTGTTCTGGCTGGCGGTCATTGTCCCGCTGACGCTTCTGAACATGAGTTCCATTTGCCAGCCGATCGAACGGGCCGAGCAAATCGCCAAAGCCATTGCGCAAGGCGATCTGACCGACCATCACATTGACGCTAGCGGCAACGACGAAACAGCACGGCTGCTGCGTTCGCTGGCCGACATGCAGCAGTCGCTGAGTCGCCTGGTCGGGCAGGTCCGGCAATCCACCGACAGCATTTCAACCGCCAGTACCGAGATTGCCACCGGCAACCAGGACTTGAGTGCGCGTACCGAACAAACCGCCAGCAACCTGCAGCGGGCCGCCTCCAGCATGGATCAGTTGACCAACACGGTCCGGCAGACCGCCGACGCCTCGCGCCAGGCCAACCAGCTGGCTTCCTCCGCCGGTGAAGTGGCGGCACGCGGCGGGGCCGTGGTCTCGCAGGTGGTCAGAACCATGAATGACATCAATGCCAGCTCGAAGAAAATCAGCGACATCATCAGCGTCATCGACGGCATTGCATTTCAAACCAATATCCTGGCCTTGAATGCAGCGGTGGAAGCAGCCCGCGCGGGCGAGCAAGGCCGGGGATTTGCCGTGGTGGCCAGCGAGGTGCGCAGTCTGGCCGGCCGGTCCGCCGAGGCGGCCAGGGAAATCAAGAGCCTCATTGGCGCCAGCGTGGAGCGTATCGAAACCGGCTCCCGGCTCGTCACCGATGCGGGCCAGACCATGACTGACATTGTGAGCTCGGTGCAACGGGTCTCCGACATCATTGGCGAGATCACCGCCGCAGCGACAGAACAAAGCCATGGCATTGGCGAAGTCAACACCTCGGTGCTGCAATTGGATCAAATGACGCAACAGAACGCCGCCCTGGTCGAGCAATCCGCAGCCGCAGCCGAGAGTCTGCGCGAACAGGCCGAGCGACTGGCCGAGGTGGTGAGCACCTTCAAACTCAGCAACACAGACGCTGGCGGCCCGGCGGTGCGGCGCCGTCGCCCATCGTTGCCGGCCTTGTCAGCCTGAAGACCTGTCACCACGGCCGTACCGTGGTGCAGCGGGCACAGGCGTCACGGCATTACTGCCGCGCCGTGCGGGTATTGCCGGGCAGCGCCTGCGGATAACTGGTGCGAAACGGATTGATGTCCAGGCCGCCCCGGCGCGTATAGCGCGCATAGACCGCCAGTTTGAACGGCTTGCAACGGGTCCAGATGTCCATGAAGATACGCTCGACGCACTGCTCGTGAAACTCATTGTGCTGGCGATAGCTCACCAGGTATTGCAGCAAGCCCTCCTGGTCAATCGGGGCGCCGCTGTAGCTGATCTGCACACTGCCCCAGTCGGGCTGGCCGGTTACCAGGCAGTTGCTTTTGAGCAGATTGCTCAAAAGCACTTCCGTCACCGGTGCTTCGTCCTCGGCCACCCGCAACAGATCAGGCGCCGGGGTGTAACGGGTGCATTCCACATCCAGCCGGTCCAGGCTCAGGCCGTCGAGTTCGTAAATGGGCTCGCGGTCAAACAGCTCAGGCAGCACAATTTTCACGCCAATCGAGGCTGGCGCCGGACCACTGCGCGCGGCATCGCGCCAGACGGCTTCACTGACGTCGGCCCGCAGACGGGCTTTCACCGCATCGACATCGGCAAACCGGGTGTTGTTGAAACTGTTGAGATAGAGCTTGAACGACTTACTCTCGATGATGTTCGTGGATTCGCACGGCACGGTGAAATGCACCAGCGCCACCTGCGGTTTGCCACGCAGATTGAGCCAGCTCAACTCAAACGCGGTCCACATGTCGGCGCCAAAAAAAGGCGCGGCAGCATCAATGCCAATCTCGGCGCGCTTGGCCGCACGCGCAATCGGGAATAGCAAGGACGCGTCGTACTGGTCGATGTAGGCTGACGTCTTGCCCAGCTGGGAATTTTCGGGCTTGTTCATGGCGTTGGGGTTCTGGCTTGGGTGACGGTTTGGGTAGCGGGTTGGGTTGTGGCGCGAACATCAGCGGTTTTCAAATGGGGAATCAGCGCGTCCAGCATCTGAGCGACCGGGCCGGGCGGCAAATCATGACCCAGGCCTTCAATGCCGACCAGTTTCGCACCCGCAATGCGCCGGGCCGTGTCTTCGCCGCAAACATAGGGCAACAGCGGATCAGCCTTGCCGTGCACGACCAGCGTTGGCGATGTGATGCGCGACAACTGCGTCGCACGGGTGATGTCCGCCATGATGGCCAGCATTTGCCGCAGCGTGCCCACCGGATAGAAGCCGCGCTCGACTCCCATCAGGATGAGCTCGCGCATTTCAGGCTCGGGGATCGGATACGCGGGACTGCCAATGGCCTTGAACAGCTTGACGTAATGGTCGACCACCGCCTGCGAGCTGCTGTTGGCCGGGCGACTGAGTAAAGCGCGAATCACCTCCGGCCGGGGTTGCGGCAGCCCTTTGGCGCCGCTGGTGCTCATCACGCTGGTCAGGCTCAACACCCGCTGCGGCGCGGCCAGCGCCATCCGCTGCGCAATCATGCCGCCCATGCTGACCCCCACGACATGCGCTTGCTCAATGCCCAGCGCATCAAGCACGCCCAGCGCATCGGCAGCCATGTCGCTCAAACTGTAGGGCACACGCGGTGTCAGGCCAAGCTTGAGTTGGAGACCCGCCCAAATCAGGTTGGGTTGCCCGAGCGCCTCCAGATGCTGGCTCAAACCGACGTCGCGGTTATCGTGACGAATCACCCGGTAACCCGCATCAACGAGCGCCTGCACCAACTGCGGCGGCCAGGCAACGAGCTGCATGCCCAGCCCCATGATCAGCAAGACGGCGGGCCGGTCTGCGCCCGAACCGGTGTCCTCGACTTCGATGTCAATGCCATTTGCTCTTATTTTCATAGCTTTATACGCTTATTCAACGGGGGCTGGAGGCCGATTTGTTATAAATTTTCAAGAATTTTGATGGCGGCGGAAAACCAGCCGCTCTGGCCGGGATACGGACGCGTCAAACGCGTAGCCTTCCTCGTCAAAGCCTTCGAGTTGCTGCGGCGTCATCAACCGATGCGTTGCCGCATAGCGCGCCATCAGCCCGCGCGCCCGCTTGGCGTGGAAGCTGATGATCTTGTACTGGCCGCCTTTGTACTCCTCAAAAACGCACGTCACCACCCGGGCCTTGAGCACTCTGCTGTCCACTGCCTTGAAATACTCCTGCGAGGCCAGGTTCACCACCACCGGCGAGGCGTCAAGCTGCAAACGCTTGTTGAGGTAATCCGAGATTTGCGTGCCCCAGAACTGGTAGAGGTCCTTGCCCTGCGCGTTGGCCAGCTTGGTTCCCATTTCCAGCCGGTAGGGCTGCATCCAGTCCAGTGGCCGCAACACGCCGTACAAACCACTCAAAATGCAAACATGGTCTTGCAGCCAGCTCAAATCATCAGCGGCCAGGCTCCTGCCGTCCAGCCCCTCGTAGACATCGCCATTGAAGGCCAGCACCGCCTGCTTGGCGTTTTTTGCCGTGAATTTGGGGCGCCACGCCGCATAACGCGCCACATTCAGGCCCGCCAGGGCATCGCTCAGGCTCATCAGCGTGGCGATCTGCTGCGGTGACTGCAGCTTGAGCAAATCAATCAGCTCGGCCGATTGCGGCACGAACAGCGGCTGGCTGTGCGGCACGTCGCCCGCCGGGGTGTCGAAGTCAAGGGATTTGGCAGGGGACAGCAAAAACAGCATGACGGAATAACTTGTTGAAAAGGCTCAGTAGAAACAGAAAAGGCTTCCTGGCGAAGCCTTCATTATCGTGACCGTGGGCCGGTCATATAAATTCCCTATCAATAGCTTAAAAATAAAGCATCATGAAAACGATAGTTCAGCGCTATGATTTCTCCCGTCGGCCAAAAACCGAGGCCTTTTTAACCACTCACAGGAGTCTTTCATGTCATTGATTAATACCGAAGTCAAACCCTTCAGCGCCACCGCTTTTCACGCGGGCCAATTCGTGCCCGTCACGAATGAGACCCTCAAGGGCAAATGGTCCGTGCTGGTGTTCTACCCCGCCGACTTCACCTTTGTCTGCCCGACCGAGCTGGAAGACCTGGCCGACAACTATGCCGAGTTCCAGAAGCTGGGGGTTGAAATCTACGGCGTGTCCACCGACACCCACTTCGCCCACAAGGCCTGGCACGACACCTCCGCCGCCATCAAGAAAGTCAACTACCCCCTGGTGGGCGACCCCACCGGCACCCTGACCCGCAACTTTGAAGTCATGATCGAGGAAGAAGGCTTGGCCCTGCGCGGCACCTTCGTGATCAACCCCGAAGGTCTGATCAAGGTACTGGAAGTGCACGACAACGGCATCGGCCGCGACGCCAAGGAACTGCTGCGCAAGGTCACGGCCGCCCAGTACGTCCACACCCACCCCGGTGAAGTCTGCCCCGCCAAGTGGACCCAAGGCGCTGCCACGCTGAAGCCATCGCTGGATCTGGTCGGCAAGATCTAATCCCAAAATCAAGGGGGCTTGGAACTGTCGCGCCACATCGAGATCATCGCGGTCAGGCGGTCCCGGTAAAATCCAGGCAGTTCCCACTCTTTTCATGGAACGGCACCTGCGGGTGCCGTTCGTCATTTTTGGCCCTTTCCCATGACCGACACACTCCAGCAACCCGGCCTCAACAGCCTGTCCAAATCTTTTGAGCCCGCCGCCCTGGAGGCCCATTGGGGCCCGGAATGGGAACGCCGCGAATACGCCCATGCGGGCTACCGTGGCAGCAAGGTGCCCAAAGACGGCGCCGACTCGTTCGCCATCCAACTGCCGCCGCCCAACGTGACGGGCACGCTGCATATGGGGCACGCGTTCAACCAGACCATCATGGACTCGCTGACCCGCTACCACCGGATGAGCGGCGACAACACCGTGTGGATTCCGGGCACCGACCACGCCGGCATTGCCACCCAAATCGTGGTGGAACGCCAGTTGCAGGAGCAAAAGATCAGCCGCCACGACCTCGGCCGCAAAAACTTTGTATCGAAGGTGTGGGAATGGAAGGAGAAGAGTGGCAACACCATCACCACCCAGATGCGCCGCATGGGCGACAGCGTGGACTGGAGCCGCGAGTACTTCACCATGGACCCGAAGCTGTCCAAAACGGTGACCGAAACCTTTGTCCAACTCTATGAGCAAGGCCTGATTTACCGTGGCAAACGGCTGGTGAACTGGGACCCGGTGCTGCAAAGCGCGGTGAGCGATCTGGAAGTGGAAAGCGAAGAAGAAGACGGCTTCATGTGGCACATCCGCTACCCGCTGGCGGACGCCAATGGTCAGCCTTTGGCCGATGGCAGCAGTCTGGTGGTGGCGACCACCCGCCCCGAAACCATGCTGGGCGACGTGGCGGTGATGGTGCACCCGGAAGACGAGCGCTACCAGCATTTGATCGGCAAGCAGGTCACGCTGCCCTTGTGCGACCGCACCATTCCCGTGATTGCCGACGACTACGTCGACAAAGCCTTCGGCACCGGCGTGGTGAAAGTCACGCCCGCGCACGACCAGAACGATTACGCCGTCGGCCAGCGCCACAAGTTGCCGATGATTTGTGTGTTGACGCTCGACGCCAAAATCAACGAGCTGGCACCAGCGGTCTATCAAGGGCTGGACCGCTTTGTGGCGCGCAAGCAGATTGTCAAAGACCTGGACGCTTTGGGCCTGCTGGTCGAAGTCAAGAAACACAAACTCATGGTGCCGCGTTGCGCCCGCACCGGTCAGATCATCGAACCGATGCTCACCGACCAGTGGTTTGTCGCCATGAGCAAGGTCAGCCCGATTGACCCCACCGGCAAATCGATCGCGCAAAAAGCCATCGACGCCGTGCAGTCGGGTGAGGTGAAGTTTGTGCCCGAAAATTGGGTCAACACCTACAACCAGTGGATGAACAACATCCAGGACTGGTGCATCAGCCGCCAGCTCTGGTGGGGCCATCAAATACCAGCGTGGTACGACGAAGACGGCAACGTCATCGTGGCACGCAACGAAGAAGAAGCGCAGGCCAAGGCGCCGGGCAAAACCCTGCGCCGCGACGAAGACGTGCTGGACACCTGGTATTCCTCCGCATTGGTCCCCTTCAGCACCATGGGATGGCCCAACAATGCAGCGCTGGGACGAGGCGGGGACGGACGCAGCGATTTGGTGAGCGAAGCGAGTATGAGCAAGGCCGTTCCCGCCTCGGCCCAGAGCGGGGCCAACGCCAACGCATTAACAGACTACGACCTCTACCTGCCAAGCAGCGTATTGGTAACAGGCTACGACATCATCTTCTTCTGGGTCGCCCGGATGATCATGATGACCAAGCACTTCACCGGCAAAGTGCCGTTCAAGCACGTCTACATCCACGGCCTGGTGCGCGATGCGCAAGGCAAGAAGATGAGCAAGTCCGAAGGCAACGTGCTCGACCCGGTGGACCTGATCGACGGCATCGCCCTGCCCGAGTTGCTGGTCAAACGCTCCGAAGGCTTGCGCAAGCCCGAGACCGCGCCGACTGTGCGCAAGAACACCGAGAAAGAGTTTCCGGTCGGCATTCCGGCGTTTGGGGCTGACGCCCTGCGCTTCACCTTTGCCTCGCTGGCGTCGCTGGGCCGCAGCATCAACTTCGACGCCAAGCGCTGCGAGGGCTACCGCAATTTCTGCAACAAGCTGTGGAACGCCAGCCGCTTTGTGCTGATGAACTGCGAAGGCCAGGATTGCGGCTTGAACGAACACACCAAAGAAGAGTGTGCTGTCGGCGGCCCGGCGGCGGGCTACCTCGATTTCAGCCAGTCCGACCGCTGGATCGTCTCGCTGCTGCAACGCACCGAGGCGGAAGTCGCCAAGGGCTTTGAAGAATACCGGCTAGACAACGTCGCCAGCACCATCTATGACTTCGTCTGGAACGAGTTCTGCGACTGGTATCTGGAGATCGCCAAGGTGCAGATTCAGCAAGGCACCGAGGCGCAAAAACGCGCCACGCGCCGCACCCTGATTCGCACGCTTGAGACGATCCTGCGGCTCGCCCATCCGGTGATTCCGTTCGTAACCGAAGAGCTGTGGCAAAAAGTGGCGCCAGTGGCCGGACGTGCCGGTGAATCCGTGTCGATTGCCGTTTACCCGGTCTGTCAACCCGAGCGCATTGATGAAGCGGCGCTGGCCTATGTGGGCAAACTCAAGCTGCTGGTGGATGCCTGCCGCAACCTGCGCGGCGAGATGAACGTGTCACCGGCCACCCGGCTGCCCCTGTTTGTGATCGCCACCCAGGCGAGTGAGGCGGCCTTCCTGAAGCAATCGGCGCCGGTACTGCAGGCGCTGGCCAAGCTCAACGAGGTGCGCGTGTTTGACGATGAAGCCGCCTGGGCCGCCGCTGCGCAGGCCGCGCCGGTGGCCGTGGTGGGCGAAGCCCGCATCTGCCTGTTTATGGAAATTGACGTTGCCGCCGAAAAGCTGCGCTTGGGCAAAGAAGTGGCGCGGCTGGAAGGCGAAATCACCAAGACCGAAGGCAAGCTCAGCAACGAGGCTTTTGTCGCCCGCGCACCGGCCGCCGTGATTGACCTGGAACGCAAACGGATGACCGACTTTGCGGCGACCCTGGTCAAGGTGAAGGATCAGCTGGCACGCCTGGGCTAAAGCACAACACGCCATCGCCGGCGCAGGAGCCGGTGCTGTGGCGTACCTGAGCGCGCTTAACGGCGGCGCATGATGTGAATAAAATCGGCGCCCTCGGTCTGCTGCCCCAGCAGTTCATTGCCGGTCTGCTTGGCAAACGCCTGAAAGTCGCGCACTGACCCGGCGTCAGTTGAGACCACGCGCAGGGTCTGACCGCTCTGCAGGTCGGCCAGCGCCTTTTTGGCTTTCAGAATTGGCAGCGGGCAGTTCAGGCCACGGGCGTCGAGCTCTTTATCGATTTGCATCAAATTTCCTTGGAATTGGCGTGATTTTAGAGTCCCTGGCCTGAATCCGGCGCCGGGCCGCCCCAAGACGGATCAACCCCTCGGGGGACAGAGAGGACACGAAGTGCCGAGCGTGGGGGCCATATCAGTCTCTTTTGGGCCACTCAACAAATTGCGGCTCGTGCCCGCGCGCGCGCAGCCAGTCGGCCAGTGCATAGCCAGTCCCGGCCGACCAGCATTTCACTTGCTCGAACGCAAAAAGCCGGTAATCCACCAGCTCCGGGGAGAGTTTCACCTCACCATGGCACACCGCGTGGTAAGCGACGATGATCTGGTTCATACGCTGAAAATCGTACACACCGATCAGGTTCAACTCGGTGGTGTCCAGACTGGTTTCTTCCTTGATTTCACGAGCAATACCTTCCTGCGGCGTCTCGCCCGCCTCCATGAAGCCGGTGATCAGCGCAAACATCTTGCCCGACCATGCTGCGTTTTGCGCCAGCAGAATTTTGCCTTCGTACTCAATGACAGCGGCCAACACCGGCGTGGGATTATTCCAGTAGGTGAAGCCGCAGGCAGCGCAGCGCAGGCGCTCTTTTTCGCCACTGTCTTCAGCCTGCGTGATCAGGGCCAGGGGTGTTGCGCATTTCGGACAAAACTTGAATGACTCAGTCATGAGAAAACCTTGATGCTATTAATTAAATAGCTGCTTACGCATATTCAACGGCGGCTACAGGCTTATTTTATTAAAACTCAAGCCGGAAATACGCCAGTGGAAAGATAGCGGTCACCGCGGTCGCACACGATGAACACAATGGTGGCATTGCTTTCACGCCGGGCAATCTCTTGCGCCACGCAGCACGCACCCGCCGCTGAAATGCCGGCAAAAATACCTTCTTCCCGCGCCAGCTGCCGGCACATGTCTTCGGCATCTTCCTGGCTGACGTACATCAACTCGTCCACATTGGCGGGGTTGTAGATTTTCGGCAAATATTCCTGCGGCCACTTGCGAATGCCGGGAATGCGCGACCCCTCGTTGGGCTGTACGCCAATGATCTGGATGGCCGGATTCTTCTCTTTCAAAAACTGCGAAACACCCGTGATGGTGCCCGTGGTGCCCATCGCACTCACAAAATGCGTCACCCGCCCCTGGGTGTCGGCCCAGATTTCAGGGCCGGTGGTCTCGTAATGGATACGCGGATTGTCGGCATTGGAAAATTGGTCGAGCACGTGCCCTTTGCCATCACGGTGCATCTGCTCGGCCAGATCGCGTGCGTACTCCATGCCGCCGCTCTTGGGCGTGAGAATCAGTTCCGCACCAAAAGCTTTCATGGTTTGCGCACGCTCGATGGAGAGGTCCTCCGGCATGATCAAAATCATGCGGTAGCCCTTGATGGCCGCCGCCATCGCCAAGGCAATGCCGGTGTTGCCCGACGTTGCTTCAATCAGCGTGTCGCCCGGCTTGATAGTGCCGCGCTCCTGCGCTCGCTGGATCATGGACAACGCCGGGCGGTCCTTCACCGAGCCGGCCGGGTTATTGCCTTCGAGCTTGCCCAGAATCACGTTGCCGCGGGCGGAATTTGCTTCAGCGCCGATGCGTTGCAGCATCACCAAGGGGGTTTTTCCGATTGAATCTTCAAGGGTTGGGTATTTCATAGCCCACACTGTGCCATAATTTCGATCTTCGCTGAATCCGCCCGGGTGGTGAAATTGGTAGACGCAGGGGACTCAAAATCCCCCGCCGCAAGGCGTGCCGGTTCGATTCCGGCCCCGGGCACCATAGCTTCTCTGCTATGAATTTTGGCGCATCCTTAGGCGCTGCGTGAGCGCCATCAGGCCTATTCCGCCAACTCGATCCACCTGCATCTAACTCAAACTGCTGCATGGCCGTCCCCGAACTCCCTGCCGTGACTGCCACAACCCGCGTCCGGCGGTCTGCGGCTTGGCTGTTGGTTCTGGTTTGTGCTGCGCTGCTGATTGCATGGGCCGGACAATGGTCGGCGGGCAGGGAAGCCGACTCCCAGGCCGACGCCATCCGCCGGGCCATCGAGGTCCACACGCTGGGCTTGCGCGGCGCTGCCGCCAAGTACAACTACCTGCCGTTCACGGCCGCGCAGCAACCGGACGTGATCGCGGCGCTGGCCGAGCCTAAAGATTCCGCGCGGCGACAGCGTGCCAACCGCTACCTTGAGGACGTGAACCGACGTGCGGGGTCGGACGCGCTGTACGTGATGGACCTCAGAGGCACGACACTCGCTGCGAGCAACTGGACCGATCCGAAGGGCTTCATGGGCGAGTCCTACGCCAACCGCCCCTATTTCATTGACGCGCGCGAAGGCCGCAACGGCCTGTTCTATGGCGTCGGCAAGACCACCGGCGAGCCCGGCCTGTTCATCTCCGCACCGGTGCGGCACGACGGCGCAGTGCTTGGCGTGGTCGCGGTCAAGGTAAGCCTGCGCCAAATCCAGGAGGCGTGGGCCCATTCACGCGACCCGATCATGTTGGCCGACGAGCGCGGCATCCTCTTTCTTGGCTCGATTGCGCCGTGGCTGTACCGGGCGACGCGCGCCTTGCCCCAAGAAGATCGCGCCTGGGTCAGCCGCCACCAACAGTACGGCGACCGCCAGGACTTCCCACCGGTGCCGTGGTCGGTCGGCCGTACCGAAGGTCAGCCCGGCTACCTCGTCCAGGCCGACATCGAGGGGCGCCCGCGTCAATTCCTCGCTGTGGACGAGTTCCTGCCCGACCTCGGCTGGACCTTGACGGTGATGGCGGACTTCGCCGCGGTGACCCGCGCTCGCAATCGCACGTGGATGGTGGGCACCCTGGTCGCAGGCCTGCTGCTGTTGGGCGGCCTGTACTGGCAGTTGTATTTGCGAAGGTTCGCCGAGCAACGCAATGCCCGACGCGAGCTGGAGGTGCGGGTGCGCGAACGAACCGGCGAATTGCAGGAGGCGCACGCCTTTCGCAAGGCGATGGAGGATTCTCTGCTGGTCGGCATGCGCGCCCGCGATCTTGAGGGCCGCATCGTCTATGTCAACCCGGCCCTGTGCGAGATGACCGGGTATCGAGCGGATGAATTAATCGGGTGCCTGCCGCCCTACCCTTACTGGCATCCGGACGACCTGAAGAAACACTGGCAAGACAACGACGTGGCGCTAAGCGGCCAGGCCGCACTGACCGGCTTCGAGTCACGCGTGCGCCACCGTGACGGCCACGATGTGCACACCATGGTTTACACCGCGCCGCTGATCGATGCCACAGGCAAACACAAGGGCTGGATGAGCTCGGTAGTGGATATCACCGAACAAAAGCGCGCCGAAGTTCGCCAGCGTCTGCACGACGAGCAACTGCAGCGCACCGGACGTCTGGCCAGTCTGGGTGAGATGGCCACCACGCTGGCCCACGAATTGAACCAGCCGCTGATGGCGCTCAGCAATTTTGCAAGCGCAGCGAAGGCCTTTGCGGCCCAGGGCAAACAAGCGCTGCTGGTCAGCAGCCTCGAAGAGATCTCGGCGCAGGCACAACGTTCCGCCGAAATCGTGCGGCGCATTCGTGGCTTCGTGCGACAGCGTACCGCAGGCGTCGAAGACTGCGCCATCAATGATGTTGTTACCAACGTGCTGGCGCTGCTCAAACCGGAGATCCGGCTGCAGCAGGCTCGTGTCGTCACCCGCCTGCAGGCCCAGCTTCCGACGGTGCGCGGCGACCGGGTTCTGCTGGAGCAGGTGCTGCTTAACCTGGTGCTCAACAGCCTGCAGGCCATGCAGCACCTGCCGGTCGAGCGCCGGGTGGTGGAGATCGACACGATGCACGTTGATGGCACGGTGTGCGTGCGCGTGGCCGATCAGGGGCCGGGTATCGCCCCGGCTATCGCCGCGCAGCTGTTCGAACCCTTCTTCACAACGAAGGCGGAAGGGCTTGGGCTCGGTTTGAACATTTGCCGCACCATCGTCGAGAGCCATCGCGGCCACCTGTCCTTCGAGAACCGCACGGACGGCGGTGCGGTCTTTACACTCCAGCTTGAATGCGCACCCTGAACCTTCCGAACCTGAACCTCTATGTTGTCGACGACAACGAGGCGGTGCGCCGATCGCTCGGCTTGCTGCTGTTGTCGCGCGGCCATGCAACGCAGGTCTTTGAGTCGGGCGAGGCCTTCCTGGCCGCGGCCGATTTGCAGCGAGGTGGCTGCGTCATCCTCGACTTGCGCATGGGTGGCCTGAGCGGGCTGCAGGTCTTCGATGAACTGCGCGCGCGCGCCAGCCCCTTGGTCGTCCTGTTTCTCTCCGGGCACGGTGACATCCCGATGGCGGTGAAGGCGGTGCAGAACGGCGCCTTCGGATGGCTGGAGAAGCCTTGCAATGATGAGCGCCTGCTGGAAACCGTCACCCAGGCACTCGAGAGCGCGGCCGTCATTGCCGCAAAGCAGCTGGCCAGACAACAGGCTGAAATGCACTGGCAACGATTGACGCCGCGCGAAAAGGAAGTGGCACGGCTCGTCGCGGACGGGAAGCCGAACAAGGTGATCGCCCGTGACCTGGCGCCACTTGAACCACGCACGGTCGAGACCCACCGCGCCCACGTTTTCGCCAAGCTCGGGGTCTCCAACAGTAACGAGCTCGACCGTTTCCTGCGCGATCACGAGTTGTGAAGCGACTGGGGCCACGAGCGTTTACCCCTACGTAGGACTACGCAGAACGAAACGCTCCTGGTACGGATGACACCAGCGCGGCATCCGGCGACACTGACGCTCACAGGCTCAGACGACCCACAAATGCGGGGACGTGGCCAGAGAAAAGGAACATTCACCGTGACCGCTGCTTTGCACTACACCTTTGAAGAAAAGCGCCAACGAATCTTCGCGATCGTCGCCGCGTCATCCGGCAATCTGGTCGAGTGGTTCGACTTCTACATTTATGCCTTCTGTGCGATCTATTTCGCGCCGGCGTTTTTTCCGAAGTCGGATCCCACCGCACAGTTGCTCAACACGGCAGGTGTGTTTGCCGCAGGCTTCCTGATGCGGCCCATCGGCGGCTGGCTGTTCGGCCGCTTCGCCGATCGGCATGGCCGAAAGAAATCGATGGTCTTCTCGGTCATGCTGATGTGTGTCGGCTCGCTTGCCATTGCATGCCTGCCCACCTATGCCAGCATCGGTGCCGCTGCGCCCGTGCTGCTGCTGCTCGCGCGGCTACTTCAGGGCTTGTCCGTGGGCGGCGAGTATGGCACCACGGCCACCTACATGAGTGAGATCGCCATGCGGGGACAGCGCGGCTTTTTCTCGTCGTTCCAGTACGTGACGCTGATCGGCGGACAACTGCTGGCGGTACTGGTGGTCGTGATCCTGCAGCAGTTGCTCGATGAACAGGAACTCAAGGACTGGGGCTGGCGCATCCCATTTGTGATCGGTGCAATAACGGCGGTAGTGGCGCTGCTGCTGCGGCGTACCTTGCACGAAACCACGACGGCCGAAAGCCGAAGCGACAAGGCCGCTGGCAGCGTCGCGGAGATCTTCAGGCACCACAAGGCGGCCTTTTTCACGGTGCTGGGTTATACCGCCGGCGGCTCGCTGATTTTCTACACCTTCACCACTTACATGCAGAAGTACCTGGTGAACTCGGCCGGCATGTCGATCAAGACCGCCAGCAACGTCATGACCGCCTGCCTGTTCCTGTACATGTGCATGCAGCCGGTGTTCGGCGCCCTTTCAGACCGGATCGGCCGGCGCAGGAACATGCTGTTGTTTGGCGCGTTGGGCGCGATGGCAACTGTGCCCATTCTGTCGGCGCTGCGGACCATTTCGAGCCCGGTGGCAGCCTCTGGACTGATCCTGCTTGCCTTGCTGATCGTCAGCTTCTACACCTCGATCAGCGGGATCGTGAAAGCCGAAATGTTCCCGCCCGAAGTCCGCGCGTTGGGTGTCGGCCTGTCTTATGCCGTGGCCAATGCGATCTTTGGCGGTTCAGCCGAGTACGTGGCGCTGGGTCTGAAGTCGATCGGGCACGAGTCGGCCTTCTATTGGTATGTCACTGCCATGATGGTGATTGCCTTCGTCGTCAGCCTGCGTCTGCCGCGACAGGCCAGTTACCTGCATGACGACCACTGAGCTCCGGCATCGGGCACCGGCGATAACAAACCGGTATCGACCGTCGGATAGCGCAAGCGCAGCCGCAGCTCACGTTTCAAACGCGTGTTGTCCATGCGGCGCGATTCGCTCATAAAACTCAAGAGCAGCAAGGGCAACTGGTCCTTGGCCGTGTTCCGCGGCACGCGTGGCGGACGCGGCAAGCCATACAAATCTGCCGCCAGATCAAAATAGTCACCCATCTTGAGACGGGTGTCGTCATTCACGTTGTAGATACGCTGCGGCTTGCCGCGCCACAGGGCGGCAAGGCAGGCGCGCGCCAGGTCGTCGGCATGGATATGGTTGGTGTAAACGTCATCCACCGCCTGCAGTACCGGCGTGCCCTTGAGCAGGCGCGGGCGCGGCGTGCCACCCTCGCGGTCGGGCGCATAGATGCCGGGAATGCGCAGAATGCTGCTGCGCACTTGCGTGGCACGGCCAAAGAAACGCAGCATGTTTTCAGCATCAATTCGCCTTCTAGCCCTTGGTGAGTCTGCGCAAGGCGCTCTTGTTTCAATAGCAACCTCGCCTTGACAGTCGCCATAGACGCCGCTGGTGGAAGCGTAGACCAGGGATTCGGGCAAGCTGCGCCGCCGCAAGGCACGGGTCAAAGCCTGGGTGCGAGGGTCCGTCCAACCCTCACCCGGAGGAGGCGCCAGATGCACCACACGGGTACACAGCCCGGCCAGCCGGCGCAACGAGTCGGGTGCGTCCAGATTACCCTGCAAAGGCGTGATGCCACGGGCGCGCAGCTCATCGGTGCGGTCCCCGTTGGAGGTGAGCGCCATCAGGCGCACCCGCCCCGACAGGGCTTGCGCCACACGCAGACCGACATCACCGCAACCGACGATCAAAACACGCTCGCGGCGAAAGCGGGCCGGCAAGGCGCCTGGGCGTGTGGCGTACAGATTGGTGCAAGGGGTGGTTCGGGGGCTTTGATTTGAAGGCAAAATTGGGGGCTATTTAGTAATGCAACTCCCAAGGATACAGAAAACATGACGCGCAGCGAAACCGGGACCCCAAGCTTCCAGATCACCGTAAAACCCAGCGGCCGCTTATTCACAGCCACCTCCGGTGAAACGATTCTGGCGGCAGGTATTCGCCAGGGCATTGGCATGCCCTACGGCTGCAAGGACGGCGCCTGTGGCTCCTGCAAGTGCAAAAAGCTCGAAGGCATCGTGACGCACGGACCACACCAGAGCAAAGCCCTGAGCATTGAGGAAGAAGCGAATGGCTTTGTACTGACCTGCTGCTGCGAAGCGCACAGCGACGTGGTGCTGGAGTCGCTCCAGGTGACGAAGGCCGGCGCTTTTCCCATCAAAAAAATGCCGACACGCGTGGCTTTGATGGAAAAGAAATCTGCTGATGTGATGCTGCTCAAACTGCAGTTGCCGGCGAGCGACAGCTTTGCCTACCACGCCGGCCAGTATGTGGAGTTCATCCTGCGCGACGGCGTGCGACGCAGCTACTCCATGGCCAACGCCCCCCACACGCAAGCGGCGGCAGGCAGTCTGGAGCTGCATATTCGGCACATGCCGGGCGGCAAATTTACCGACCATGTATTCACCGCCCTGAAGGAAAAGGAAATCCTGCGGGTGGAAGGGCCTTATGGCAGTTTCTTTTTGCGTGAAGACAGCGACAAGCCGATCGTGCTGCTGGCCTCCGGCACCGGGTTTGCGCCGCTCAAGGCAATGATTGAACACATGCAATTCAAGGGCATCAAGCGCCCCGCCACCCTGTACTGGGGTGGCCGTCGCCCCGCCGACTTGTACATGGATGAGTGGGTGAAAACCAAGCTGACCGAAATGCCGAATTTGCGTTACGTGCCGGTCATCTCGGACGCACTGCCCGAAGACGGCTGGACCGGCCGAACCGGTTTTGTGCACCAGGCGGTGCTGCAGGACTTGCCCGATTTGTCCGCCTACCAGGTGTACGCCTGCGGCGCCCCCATCGTGGTGGACTCGGCCAAGGCTGCCTACACCACACAGGCGGGCCTGCCAGATAATGAGTTTTACGCGGACTCTTTCACCACTGAAGCCGACAAGGCACGCGCGTCAGCAATAGTCTGACGTTCTGGTCTGGCAAAGAAAAAGGCCACAACCTTTACGGTTGTGGCCTTTTTTATGACACCCGATTTACTTGATCGGGGCAGCAACCGGCTTGCTGGTTTTTGGCTTGTGAACCGCCTTGCTGTTCCGGCTCGCTTGCGCGTGGGGCTTCTTGTGCGCCTGTTTGGTGACCTTGCCATCAGCCTTGGCGGCTTGCGCCACAGGCAGGACAGGTTTGGAAGCCGGTGCGGTTTGGGCGAAGACAGCGCCGCTGGCAGCAAGAACCAGCGCGGTCATCAAAGTTTGAATCTTCATGGTGAATTCCTTGGTTGATTGAAGCATGGAGAAAATCTCCATGTGTATGCAACGTCTGTCCCGGACCAACCAAACGACGAACACATTGCAAAGATCTGTAAGGGATTGTCACCAGGCGCCGCTCCCCCGACATCGCGCAAAATATCTCTATGCGTTACCAAACACCCCTCAAAACTCTTGTCCTCGCGGTCCTTTCTTTTCTCACCGCGGCCACAGCGCCTGGGGTACAGGCCCAAGGCCGGCCTATCCGCCTGATCGTGCCTTACGCCGCGGGCGGCCCGATTGACGTCACGGCACGCGTACTGGCAGAACGGGTCAGGGACACGCTGGGGCCGGTCATCATCGACAACCGGCCCGGCGCGGGCGGCAACATCGGTGCTGACGCGATTGCCAAAGCGGCGCCCGACGGCCTGACCATCGGCATTGCGGCCACCGCCACCCATGCCGTCAACCCCTGGCTCTATACCAAGTTGCCCTATAACGCGGCAACCGACTTTGCCCCCATCACCCAGATGGTGCGGGTTCCCAACGTGCTGGTCATGAACGCCGAGGTGGCCCAGCGCCTGAAGATCAACAACCTGTCCGACCTGATTGCCTATGCCAAGGCCAACCCGGCCAAGCTCAACTACGGCAGCGGCGGCAACGGCAGCGCTGGCCATCTGGCCGGGGAAATGTTCAAAAAAGAAGCCGGCATCTTCGCCGTGCATATTCCCTACAACGGCGGCAACCCGGCGCAAATGGCCTTGCTCAGCGGCCAAGTGGATTTCAACTTTGACAACCTGGCCACTGCGGCTCCCAATATTCGTTCCGGCAAACTCAAGGCCATTGCGGTCACCACCCTGACGCGCGCCAGCGCCTTGCCCGACACACCACCGATTGCGGACACCCTGAAAGGGTTTTCCATCGATACCTGGTGGGGCTTGGTGGCGCCTGCCGCCACACCGAAAGACGTGGTGGCCCGCCTCAATCAGGCCTTCGTGGCAGCACTCAAAGCGCCAGAAACAAAAACCCGCTTTGCCAGCCTGCTGGCCGAACCAGCGCCCAGTACACCGGAAGAATTTGGCACATTCATGAAAAAAGAACGTTCAAAATATGAGGGTCTGGTGAAGGCTTCGGGGGCCCGGGTGGACTGATAAAAGACCTGAAATCTGACTGTTGTAGTCACACGACCATTACCTTTTGAAACCCGGAAATGTGCACAAAACCCATTATTTCGGGCAAAGTAGACTTTTGAGCCTTAATCGACGCCACAGATCGGCACCCAGAAAACACCTGTTCGCTCCGGAGACACGACATGAACCCAGTATCCAATATCCGCCACGCGCTGCTGGCCGCCGCCGCCGGGGTTGCCGCCATCATGGCGGGCTGCACATCCACACCTACATCCGCACCTAAGCCGGCTGCGCCGACGCCCGCTGCAAGTCAATCCACCACACCTGCGGCTACGGTCTCTGACGCCACCAATCCCCTTGACTACCGGCGCGATGCGGCCAAGCATCTTTACGGAAAAAACGCCGATCGGATTTTTAAAGGCCAGATGCCACCCCTGCTTTACGCCATTGGTGTGCTGCAGGTTGAAGTCGATGGCAAGGGCAATGTCACCGGCACCCACTGGATGCGGGCTCCCAGCCACGCGCCCGAAGTCGTCGCCGAGATCGAACGAACCGTCCGCCTGGCAGCGCCTTATCCGGCACCCGTGCGGATGAGCCGTGTGACCTACACCGACACCTGGCTGTGGCACAGCAGTGGTCGCTTCCAACTCGACACGCTGACCGAGGGGCAACTCTAAACGCATCCACTGCGTTTCAGCAACCCCGGTCAGTCGAATAGCGCCGGGGTTGACCAGCATCCCGGCCGCGGGCGTTCCGTGCAGGGTAATCGAATACATAATTGGCACAGCTTTTGCGCAATTTATCGCTGTCCAAGCCGTATTTTTTATCCCTCCTCACCGGAATTACTCTATGAGCAAGCGCCTGTTGTTGAAGTTGGCCGCCGCACTGTCCATGACCGCCACCCTGGGTGCGGCCCAGGCGCAAAACACACCCATCAAATTCCAGCTCGACTGGCTGTTCGAGGGGCCTGCGGCCCTATTTCTGTCACCTGCTGCCAAGGGCTACTTCAAGGACGTCAAACTGGACGTGACCATTGACGCCGGCAATGGCTCCGGGGGCACTGTCACCCGGGTAGCCTCCGGAACCTACGACATGGGCTTTGCCGACCTGGCAGCGCTCATGGAATTCCACGCCAACAACCCGGATTTACCCAACAAGCCGGTCGCCGTCATGATGGTCTACAACAACACGCCCGCGTCGGTCATGGTGCTCAAGAAGTCGGGCATCAAGACCATGGCCGATCTGAGCGGCAAGAAGTTCGGCGCCCCCGTGTTTGACGCTAGCCGACGCGCCTTCCCGATTTTGGCCAAGGCCAACAGCATCACTGGCGTGCAATGGACCGCCATGGTCCCCCCATTGCGGGAAACCATGCTGGCCCGCGGCGACGTCGATGCCATCACCGGCTACACCTTCACGTCGCTCTTGAATCTGGAAGCCCGTGGCGTCAAGGCGGCCGACGTGCTGGTGTTCCCCTACGCCGACCACGGCGTCAAGCTCTATGGCAACGTGATCATTGCAACGCCCAAAATCCTCAAGGAAAATCCGGCAGCCGTCAAAGCGTTTCTGGCGGCCTTCACCAAAGGCGTCAGGGATGTGATCGCCAAGCCCGAGGCGGCCATTGAATCAGTGCGGCAGCACAACGACACGATCAACGTTGAGCTGGAAACCCGGCGTCTGAAAATGGCCATCAGCACCGTGGTGAACAGCCCGGATGCCCGCGCCGAGGGCTTTGGACAGGTCAAAGGGCCACGCCTGACCTTGATGGCGTCCCAAGTATCTGACGCCTTCAATACCAAAACCCGCATCAACGCCGACGCCGTGTGGAATGGATCTTTCCTGCCCACCGCTGCCGAACTGAACATCTTGCCGGGCAAGAAGTAAGCAGCCCTGCTGGCCCTCGATGGATGAACGGCCCGCTGGGGCTGGCAGGACAGACAGGGTGGTGAGGGCGACAGCAGCGGTGAGTGCCTTGAGCGTAAAACGACGTGAATTCAGGTGTTGCATGTGCGCTTCTCCGGTGGTGATAAGTTTCCATCTCGCTGCGCGGCGGCCTGTTTTTGAGACAGGCTTTTGCGTGGCGATGGGGAGACTTTAGGGAAGCACGGAAGATTGGGGAATACGCCTTGTGGCGTATGCCAGGAGCGGTGGACGTTTTAGGATTGTCAGGGCTGACGTTTATCGCCGGTACGAGCCCGGATTGGCGAGCGAATTCGATACGAATCTGGCCCCGTACTGGCCTCCTTTTGCTTGCAATGGCGCGTGGCGGGTTGCCTGATTCCAAATCTGGATGCCAGAAACTCAAAATAAGGCGGCTACCATACTCTTTTGTATTTATGGTCCCCCGTGTTACGTGTACGGGTGGTTAGGTCGTCCTCCTCCAACTGTCTGCAGCCATCCGAGTTTTTTGAAAGACGTCACGCAACATATTGGCTAAGCAGAGGCTTATGGCTTCGCACTTTTGTATGGCGCCAAAGCATTTCCCTTTGGTGGATTCAATGTGCAATCGACACTGTTCGGTTGCTGCACATTAGTCGTTGGGGCTACTTGCTTAGGCAATAGGGAAGTGTTCAAGTAAGCGCCCAAGATAACACCTGAAAGCGCGAAAAACCCACCAATACCAGCAGCCCACAGCATGTTTGGCCGATTGATTTCGGCTTGATCCTTGGCAACATGCTTCTTCATCTCTCGCTCAACAACATTGAATATCGGCGATCCACTCTGACAAGACGACAGTAATGAAGCGAGTTCGACAAAAGACATTCTTTGCAACTTCGCATCTTCAGGTATGTTGTGGTATCCGCGAGCAAGTCCGTCAGCGGCGGCTTGCGATTCAACTTCGGTGCTAGTCATGCAAACCCCCAAACTAGTTGATTCTCGAATTCCATCGGTGAGCGTCGTCTCAATGGGTCTTTCGCAACTTCACGCCGGATTTCAACCGTTCTTCTTCCCGAACATCGAACTGGCCATTTCCAAGATTCGCTTGGACTCTTCGTTCACTCTTTCTTTATCCAACTTGATCGCTTCTTGGTAATTCTTGTCGAACAAACTGAAAAGCAGTGATTTCTTGCCTTTCAGGGGCTGCTTGACCAACCCTCCCCAATAGCTTCTTCGATGCGTCAAATGCGTTCGCAGCAGCTTTGCATAGTCGCGGTCTCTTAACCTTGAGTTTGATCTCTTGACAGCCCACAAATCCAGGGTGGCAATAATTGAAATTGAAATCATCAGGCTCAACCAATACGATGCCCATGAAATTGACACGTTCATGAAATCAGCGACTCGGATCAGGCATTCTAAAATCGCAGTGACCTTAATTTCTCCAAGTACTGCAAAGATGATAAGTGCGAGTAGTGGTGCAACGAAAAGTTGCGGGATAAATACACCCAACTTTTCGGCTGGTGCCATCAGTGCCCACTCATTGTCGAAGTCGCGAAGGTCAAAGACACTTCCGCAACATGTCTTCAGCGGCCTCCCAATATTGAAACCAAGAAGGCTATTGCTGCTAGTCAGCCAGCGCCTGCACTTAGGACACCGATATACCGTATAGATCATGAGACTCCCCCAGAGATCGACCGAAGGTCAGTAGTTTTTGTCTGGACTATAGCCCAGCAGACTCAGCGTGCTAATAAATTTTTGCACTGCAAGGCCACAGCTCAAGATGCCTGCGGTGGAGAAGCTAACGTGTCCAAGAACGTTCAAGAAAGAAGCTCTATCTCCCAGTTCTCAGATTCGACAACAGCGGGGAGCGAATCTGGGCTCGAACTGCCAGCGCGGCAGCTTGAAGCCGCGGCGCAGGTTGGACACACCGACGCAGCGCCCGCTTTTGATCCCGCATTGATCGTCACTCGGCTGGTGCCTACCGGAGCGGCGGCTTCAATGGTGATGATCATGTCAGTGGCCGCCATACGATCGCGCCGGTAGTACGCGCCCGAGCGGAGCAAGGTCGCAGTCTGCGTGGCAGAGGCATAGGGGGCGGCAGCCTATTTGCTACAAAATAAATAGCTGCTTGTGTTTATTCCACCTGGGCTAGAGACCTAAAACACTCTCAACTTTGCTACAGACTACAGTGATGAATTCAAACTCCGCACCATCACCCTGTCCCGCTCAATGATTTTACGGAAGGCGTCGCTGGTTGATGCCCAGTCCACCACATCCACACGGATCGGCAGGTCTGAGTTGTCAAAGGCGTCCGTGATGGTGGCGAGTTGTTCAAGTGTCAGGGGTTGGCGAGTGATGAATGCCAAGTCCAGGTCAGAGTATGGTTTGGCCGTGCGTTTGGCTCGCGAGCCGAAGGCCCACACCTCGATGCCGGGGGCGTGCTCGCGCAGGATGCGCAGCACATCCGCCCAGTCGCGGGGGGCTATCTCGATGGGCGGCTCGCCACTCGGTGCTTCGGCAGTCATTGTTTGTCTAGAGCTGGGCGCTGCGGCGGGTTAGTTCCTGCATCAGGGCTTGGGCTTCTGCCAGAAAGTCGGGCGCAATGGCAAACACGGCCTCGGCCTTGGCTGCGTCGTAGGTGTGGCTGCTGTCGGTACGGGCCTGGCGGTAGGTTTTCCACTGGCGCCAGTCAGAGCGCAGCAAGGCGCGCTCGTTGCCCAGACGGATGAGGTTTTGAAAGGTGCTGAGGTCAATGTCCGCAGGGTTGGCCTCGGTTTCTTCCAGATAACGCTTGATCATTTTCCAGCACAGCTCGTAGGTGAACTCAAAGCACTGAATGACCGAGTTGCGCAATTGTTCGCGTAAACCAGGGTCTGCCAGTGCTGCGGGCGAGTGGGCATAAGACAGGCTCTTTTCAAGCTGCGCGATCGCGTTGCCCAAAGGGGTGTAGTCGAGGCTCAAGGCTGGGCTTTCTGGAGTAGATGGTCTTGATTGTGCAACAGCTTGTCACTGTGAACCAATGAGCGTAATTTCCTGCTGAGTTTGCTATTCATTTAATAGCTTCTTGCGCATATTCTACGGGGACTACCGGCCAAAAACGCTTACGACTTTTGCGTGCCGTGGAGTTGCGCTTTACAAACCTGCAATGCCTGCGACAACGTATGCGCGGAAGGAATGAAAGGCCGATGCAGGCACCCAGGGGGACCGCCCCTAGCCCGCATGGTGCGCGACCAGCCCTGCTGCACCAGCATCGAAAAAAATCGGCCGTCTCCGGCAGATCAAATGATTTGTTTGATGCATTTACATCGCGTCGCATTTCGACATCAATTTGATACATGTCGGCAGCGCACTCTGGTTTAACCTGACAGGTCTGGTCCACAACACGTCGTGGGCCCATCAAGCAGGAGAGAAATGATATGAATCCTAACGATGCCCCTGAGTTACCTTCGTCGGAAATCTCAATCGCGCAACTGGTCGGCCAGGTCTATGAGTCCGCACCTCCAGCCGAGCGAAGCCGCCTGCTCGAGCATCTGCTGAGGCCATTGGGCGTGCTCTCTCTGGTAGCCGTGGCCAATGGCATCTTCGCGAGGATCCGGTTTCGCAGCGGGTGGCCGGAGCTGCACGTTCGGCCGGAGGATGCACAGAACGTGCGAGCCAGCGATGTGATCACCTTGGTCAACCATGTCCAGCAGGTCAGTTTCCAGGCCATCGAAGGCTTGGTCAATATGCTCGCGTCATCGTCGGCAATGACGGGCTCGGCCGCCGCAGTGCTGCTGATGACTGTGCTTCTGCAGCGCGCCCGAACCCGTCAAGCCGGTGGTGTCGGCGATTCTTCTGCGGTGCGGATCGCGCCCCAGCCAAGCGGCCGCGGATGGGCCGCCCTCAGTCTCTCAAATCAATGATCTGCGCCAGTGGAACGTTGCCCGGCGCCTCGTAATGGGCTAGCACCCAGGCGCGTGCCGGGTGGCGCGCCGCGTCTTCCAGGAGTTCCATCACAAAGACAATCGATGCCTTGTCGAGCGCGGCAAAGGGCTCGTCCAGCAGCGTGACGGCGGCACCCGATGCGAAGGCGGCTGCCAGCCAGACTTTGCGTTTCGACCCGGTGGACAGCATGTAAAGCGGTTTGTCCAGGTGCGGCGCCAGCGACAAGCCTTTGATCAGCTCACCCACTAGCTGGTCGTCAAAGCCGGGATGGTTGCGGTGCAGCGATGTGAAGTAGTCGAGCACTGTGATCTGATCAAAGGCACTTGAGCGCGGGTCGGCCCAGAACACCTGCTGCCGGTAAGTGGCGGGCAAATCGGCCAGGCGGACGGCGTTGACCTGCAGGTGGCCGGCATGGGCTGGCAGCTCCCCCGCCAACAAACGCAGCAGCGTGGTCTTGCCACTGCCATCGCCGCCGCGCACCAGGGTGACTCCGGGTGGAATGCGGGCCGACCAGTCCGTGAACAGCGCGCGCTGCGGGTAACGGAAGCACAGACCGTCGACCTGCAGGACTGCGGCGGGGGTGATGGCGGGATGTTCGATGGATTGGTCCTCTTGTCGGTTGGGCTCTTCTCATGGCCAAGTGGGCCTTCGCTTGTCCCGGTCTTATTTTGCTACAAATTAGATAGCTTCTTACGCTTATTCTACGGGGGCTAGAGGCCTAAAAGGCTTAAACCTACCCCTAAAACTTCGGATGCAGCTGGCGGATGCGGCTCATCGCCATGCCGGCTGCGGCGGTACGGGTGTCTGCGGCGATGCCTTGAGGCGGCGGTAAGCTTGCCGATGTCGCAACGCTATTTCTTGTTTTGGAAATTACAAAGAATAGCTTTGAAGGTTTTGACGAATCCATACTGCGAAATCAGCTTCCGGCAAATTACCTGCTGCAAGTTCCAGCATATTGATCACGCAATCGGCATCCGGGGCCATCAGTTCAAACCCGTTCAACGCAAGAAAAAGCTCAACGGCCACGAAAGCAGTGCGCTTGTTGCCATCAATAAATGGATGGTTGCGTGAAATTCCAAAACCATAACTGGCCGCCAGATCAGCCGCATCGGGCGTTCCGTAGTGTGCGAGCTGCTCCGGTCGCGCCAATGCAGAGGCAAGAAGATTGGCATCCCTCACGCCTGTTCCCCCACCATGTTCTGCCAATTGCTCCTCATGGACGGCATGAATCAGAGCCGTGTCGAGCCATCTCCAAGCCCTGGAGTCGGCACTCATTTGGCCAACTCACGCAGCACATCACGGCGTTTTTTCATGATGCGACGTGCCTCTGTCATCTGATCTTCAAACGCCGGGTCATAGGGCGTCAAGGTGATGCCATTGGCCGCTTCCGTCAAAAAGACGGTGTCGCCCTTGACCAGTTTCAAACGGGCCAGCACTTCCTTGGGCAAAATGACCCCAACCGAATTCCCGATTTGCGCTAGTTTCAATGTGCTCATAGCCTTCTCTGCCCAAGTTATAACAGTTGTTATATTAAGCCGATATTCATCCGATTACAAGCCATGCTCCAAGCGTTTGAGCCGGAAGGCGGCGCCTACTCAAGCACCGGCCACAGCCATGCTGCTGGCAACCACGGGCACGGTCACGCCCACTGATGCACCGCGCCGACACCATCCGTATGCGCACGGGGCCCAAGGGTCTCAAACCCTTTGTCATGACCAATTTGAAAACCCATGAAGGACTGGCCGAAGTAATTTCCTTTATTGAGACCAAAGACCTGCTGCAAGCTAGTTAAGCGTCGTTCATGGCACATCGTGCCTCTCGGTTGTCACCAGACGCATGACTTATGCGTAATGCTATTATTTTGATATCCCCAAGACACGAGGTGATCAAATTCCTTATCCAGCATCTGGTGCTGCCATGCCGACGAAAAGTTACTGATGGCGCGGCCTGAAGACGACTTGTCCGCTTCAAGTGCACTGGTCATTGAGAGCAACCCCACGTCCCGCTCCATTCTGGTGTCCCAGTTGCGTGACTTCGGGATGGGCAATGTCGTGCAATGCGCGCGGCTGGCGGATGCCCGCCGCCAGCTGGAGTTCCGGACCTTTGATGTCGTCCTGTGCGAGCATCATTTTGCCAACGAAGCCATGTCCGGCCAGGATCTGCTGGACGATCTGCGGCGCAACCAGCTCCTGCCATTTTCAACCGTCTTCATCATGGTGACCGCCGAGGCGACCTACGCCAAAGTGGCCGAGGCCGCCGAGTCGGCACTGGATGGCTATTTGCTCAAACCACACAAAGCCGCCCATTTGGGGGAGCGTCTGCGGCAGGCCCGCATCCGGAAAATTTCCTTGCAGGAAATATTTGCCGCGATCGAAGCCGAAGACTTCGATCGCGCCGCCGATCTTTGTCTGCACCGCTTCGAAACCAGGGGCCTGTTTTGGCTGTATGCCGCGCGCGTCGGTGCCGAGCTACTGCTGCGTACCGGCAAATGTGCGCAGGCCCAGACGCTGTATGAAGCGGTGGTGGCCGCCAAAACCCTGCCCTGGGCCAAACTGGGCGTGGCGCGCTCTTTGCTGGATGCCGGCCACACCGCCAACGCCACCAGCACGCTGGAAAACCTGATCAACGAAGACCCCAGCTACGCCGACGCCTACGATGTGATGGGACGCGCCCAGTTTGAACTTGGCAAATTTGACAAGGCCCTGGCCACCTACAAAATGGCCAGCGAACTCACGCCGGCCTCCATCACCCGTTTGCAAAATCTGGGAATGATGACCTACTACGCTGGCGACAGCAAAGAGGCCGAAAAAATACTCGACCAAACCACCCGGCTCGGACTGGACTCAAAAATGTTCGACTGCCAGACCCTGGTGCTGCTGGCATTCACCCGTCTGGATAGCGGTGACCGCAAAGGCCTGCAGCGCTGTCGTGACGACTTTGTCCGCCTGATCGAAAGAAACCCGGGCAGCAAACGCCATCAACGGCACTCGGACATTGTGGAGGCTCTGTCTTCAATCCAGCAACACCAGTTTGCGCAGGCCCTGGATGCGGTACGCGCCATGACGAAAGCCGTGCCATCCCCCGACTTTGATTTTGAAGCGGCCTCCAATCTGCTGGCCCTGATGGCCCAGTTGGCCAACAAAGCCATTCAGCTGGACGAAGTGGAGTCGGTTGTTGAGACACTGGGGCTGCGTTTTTGTACCAGCCGGCCCTTGAGCGAACTGCTTGCCGCGGCGGCAGCGGTCCACGAGCCCTACGCCGCCCGCGTGCGGGACGCACACGCCCAGATTCTGAAACTCGCCGAACACGCCATGTTGCTCAGCATGGATGGGGACCCCAGGGCAGCTGTCAAAAACCTCATTTTTCACGGCACTTCCACACTCAATGGCAAGCTGATTGAAACCGCCTACCTGGTGCTGCATCGGTACGCCGACAAAATTGCGGACGCACCAAGCCTGAGCGAGGTGGTGCAGGACTTGCGCATCCGCTATGCCACCCATATTTCCCGCTCGGCACTGGGTGAACAAAAACGCCAGGCCGGCGGGCTGACCCTGCGCACCGGCGGCGCGCCCGCCAAGCCCCCCAGCACCCTGACTTGAAAACCGGGTACGCGGCGAGCCAGGTCCGGCGTCGGCCGCCCAATGTGCGTGAGCGCACAGACAGATAAGCCTTGTCCAGGCTATCTTGCGCCAGGGTAAATGAACTGACCTCCAATCAAATACAGGAAATCGCAATGAACATCACAACCACGCGTCGCCGCTTCATTGAAATCGTCCCCGTCGCCGGCGTTGCGCTGTTCGCCGCCTGCTCGCCAGCCACCGAGCCCACCCCCGTTTCCGTCACAAAAGTCGTCCCTCAAACAGCTAATCCCGACCCTGTTCCAGCGCCGGTGCCGGCTGCCGCCACGGCGGTAACCAGCGGTGCGATGGTCGACGAAAAGGATGTCCAAGCGGTTGCGCTCGGCTACGTGAATGACGCCGCCCGGGCCGACAAGGTCAAGTTCAAATCCTATGTTGCCGGCAGCCAGTGCAGCGGGTGCGCCTTGTACTTGGGCAAAGCGGGTGATGCAGCGGGTGGCTGCCCTATTTTCCAGGGCAAAAACGTGGCGGCCAAAGGCTGGTGCAGTTCCTGGGTCAAGAAGGCCTGACCGGGTGTGACCACGGTCCGCGGCAGAGGGAACTACCCTGGCGGCCATGCCCGCCGCTGCGGTATCAATCCACCGGCACGAAGTCGATAAAGCCGCGTTCCACGTTGGTTGCAACGAGCTTGACGTGGACTTTTTCGCCAACCTTGAGGGCGGCCGCGCCATTCAATAGCTTGCCCTCGGCGGGTGGGGTGAACACCCGGACCCAGACACCGTCGGCGGTGCTGCCGGTCACGATGGCGTCAAAGCGCTGACCGACGCGCGATTCGAGCAAGAGTGCCGCCTCGGACTTGCGCATCCGCCGCTCCACCTTCTGGGCGGCGTCTTCCTGCCGGGTGCAGTGTTGGGCCAGCTCGACCAGTTCGGTACTCGAGTACGGCGGTGTCTTATCGACTAACGCCGCCTTGAGCAGCCGCGAGGTAATCAGGTCGGGGAAGCGCCGGTTGGGCGCGGTGGAGTGGGTGTAGTCGCGCACCGCCAGACCAAAGTGGCCGATAGGCGGGCCGCCGGGTGTCTCCACCACGTACTCGCCCCGGCCCATGAGCTTGACGATCACGAGCGACAGATCGGGAAAGCGCAGCGGGTCGGCCGTGTGGCGTTTGGCCAGAAAGGCTTCCAGCGCTTTGGAATCGGGCTCGGCCGGCAGGGTTTCGCCGTACTCCTTGGCCACCGCCACGATGCGCAACCAGCGCTCGGGTGAACGGACGACGCGCCGCAACGAGGCACCGCCGCGGGAGGCGAGGTAGCGCGCGGTACAGCCGTTGGTGACGATCATCACCTCCTCGATCAGCTGGCGCGCGCGGTTTTGCACCTGCTGGAGAATGTCGACCACCTGCTCGCCCTCAAACACGGCGCGGGGCTGGAAGGTCACCAGCTCAAGGGACCCTTCGGCATGCCGGCGCACACGCAATTGCTGGGCCAGGGCGTCCTGGGTGCGCAGTTGCGCCTCCATGCCGGGCACGGCCGCAGCAGCGGCGGGCAGCGCACCGCCGCCTTCAATCCAGGCACTGACGGCGTCGTAAGCCAGCTTGGCCTTGTTGCGCACCCTGGCCCGGTACATGGTGGCGCCCGCCAGGGTGGCGTCAGCGTTGAATACCATCTCGTTCACCAGCGCCAGCCGGTCCTCTCCAAAGTTGAGCGAGGTCAGGTTGGTGCACAGGCGCTCCGGCAGCATCGGGAAGATGCGGGCCGAGGTGTAGACCGAGGTCGTGTTGATGAGGGCATGGTCGTCGATGGCGCTGCCCTTTTTCACCACCGCGTCGACATCGGCGATGGCCACCCACAGCCGGACAGCGCCATGCTCCAGCACCTCGCAGACGGTGAGCTGGTCCAGATCAAGCGAGTCATCGTTGTCAATGGAGCACCAGAGCAGCCCGGTGAGATCCTGAATCTCCGCGCCAGTCTCGCGGCCGGGGCCGGCGATTGCGGCCAGTTGCTCATCGACACGGGCCGAGAATTCGGGTTCAAGCCCGCGCTCGGACATGGCGCGGGTAGCGATGCGGACAAGGTCGGAGCGTTGATGGTGATGGTTGACGTTCATGTGATCAATATACATCGGCTAACTGCTGGTATTCGCGCGGCGCACCTCACGCAACATGAAAAGGTAGAGCCCTTCCACCTTCTCGCGGGCCCACGGCGTCTTGCGCAGGAATTTCAGGCTCGAAACGATGCTGGGGTCGCTGGTGAAGCAGCGCACCGGGATGCGTTCGGCCAGTCCCACCCAGCCGTAATGCGCGACCAGCTTTGTCACGATAGCCTCAAGCGTCAGGCCGTGCAGGGGGTTGCGGACTTGGGTCGGGGGCGGGCTGGGTGGGGAAGGTGGGGTTTGCATGCTGCGATTTTGGCACCGCCCGACCCCACTGCCCCCAATATGCATCAGCGACCCTTTAAATCGCCATGCCCGTCGCAACGGTGCAAAGTGGGCCTGCAACTCAGGCTCATTGCTTCAATGACGTTCTGGTCAGACACCTCGCGCATGACAAGGGCGCCTAAACCACCTGGTTGCGCCCGCGCTCCTTGGCTTTGTACAAAGCCGTATCGGCGTCGCTGTAAAGGCTCTCAAAACCACAGGGATGCTCGGCAGTAGTGCTGGACAAACCAATGCTGACGTTGGTCTGGATCATCAAATCCTGCCAGACAGCCGGGTTGGCGGCGATGCGGTAGCGCAGCTTTTCGGCCAGGAAGCGGGCTGCGTCACCCGGCGTGCCCGGCAGCAACACGATGAATTCTTCGCCGCCCAAGCGGCCCACCAGGTCCGTACTGCGCACCGTATCAGCCAGTAGCGCAGCCACATGGTGCAACACGGCGTCCCCGGCCGGGTGGCCGTAGGTATCGTTGACGCGCTTGAAATGGTCCAGGTCCAGCAGCAGCAGGGTTGTGGCCCCACCCTGGCGCCGCGCCCGCGCCAGTTCCTGTTCGGTCAATTGCACGAAGGTGTAGCGGTTGAACAAGCCGGTCAGACCGTCACGGCTGGTCAGGTGCTCCAGTTCTGTTTGCCGGTCTTGCAGGGTGGCGTTGACTTCTGCCAGTTCCCGTTGCTGGCGCGTGATGGTGGTGAAGGTGCGCCACATGACGATCGTCAGGGCCCAACCCAGGAAGCCGGCGGTAATGCCGTTGAGCCGGTTCGAGAACAGTTGTTCCGAGTTGTTCTGGGTCAGGCTCAAACCATAAAAATAGCCGGCAGAAGCAAATAAATACAAGAACGCGGACGGCAGCGGTCGAATATAGAAAACTACGCCAATCAGCAGACAACTGATGAGAAACGGTGTGACATTGGGCGTGACCCATTGATCGAAGGTCACGATGACGATGGCAAACAACATGCCAGCGGCGGCCGTGCCAATAGGCAACCAGCTCCTCCCGCGCGACGGACCGACGTGGCGCAGGTGGGCCACAGCGACAGCGCAGCCGACCATCGTCAGCCCCATGCCCAGATGGGCCAGCAACAGACCGGTTCTCCAGGACAGCGCCAGTCCTTCATGCTGCCCCATCAATAGCTGCACACCCAGCACCAGTACGTGCACGGCATTGACCAGGGCCACCAGCGGCGTGAGCCAGCGCAGGCGCTGCAGATTGACATCAGCAGCGGCGTCAGCCACGCTCGCGTGCTCGGTCTGCCAGCGCTTGAAGGTGCTGCGCAGTTCATTCAAATCCGACATACCCATGATGATTGACTAAGCGGCCGCCACGGCATTCCCCGCCGGGTTGCTGAACACGATGTGCCCATCTGGATCAACGCAAAAAGTGCCGGCGGAAAATTCCCGGCGCAGCCGTGCCGTCTGCTTCCCAAAGGACAGATCCACGGCCCCCGCCACGCCAACACCAACCTCGACCTTCGCGGTGAGCGCCAGCGCGAGTTGCTGATCGAGTTCGCCCTGTTCGGCCAGGGACTGGCCCCACACCTGAATCGCGTGTTGTCGGGAGGCTTTGACACGCTCCAGCAGGCCTTTTGGATCGCCTGCAGCAGTCAACTGGTCGGCCAGCTTATGCAGGTTTTCTTCGGCGGCCTTTTCGTTGGCGATGCGCTGCTTCAAAGTCTCATATTTCACATCCAGCTCCGGATTGGAACCCAGCAAAACTTTGGTAACACCGCCCTTGACGGAACCCAGCAGCGGCACTTTGAGCAGCATCATGACCGTGGCAGATCCACCGATCAGGCGTCCCCGCTGCGGTGACCCGGCGCCGATGATGATTTGATTGAGCGCCTGCAATTCACACTCCAAAGCCATTTCGTCCAACACGATCGCGGTGCCGGCGTAAATATGGGCGCCTTCCGAAAAACGTGCGCTGACCGATCCGCCTGCGCGCAGCCTGGCATGGCCTATGACACCGCCTGCCACCTGGATATTGCCGCCAGCTTCGAGCAGCCCGCCGTCTACCATGCCGTTCACCACAATGTCTCCGCTGGCCTGGACCTGCATGCCCTGGACTACCTCGCCATCCACATGGACCGTGCCGTCATAGTGAATATTGCCGGTCGCCATATTGACTTCGGCTACCCGCAGGATCGGCTCTACCATGACGCCATTTTTGACCCGCACAGCCTGCCCGGTCACCGATGCCTGCAGCAGATTGGGGTCGTCGCGGGCCACCTGCGTCCCTGCAAGCTGCGCGGCAAAAGGCTCATCGCGCCCGGGGCGGGGCGCCAGCACATGGCCCCGCACGGTTTGGCCGGCCACGCCAGCCGTGGCCGGGATGCGACGCATCAGCGGCGCACCGGACTGCACCACGGTAATGCTGCCATGCTCCCGGTAATTGATGAGACCGTTTTCATCGAGCTGGGGTGCGCGGTCCACTGTGAGCGGGACCAGCGCTTCAAAAACAGTGTCACACCCGTGCTGAGGCAGTACACCACTGGCCACAGGCATACAGTTGCAACCGCCCTCTTCGCAGGCCTGGCGCACAGCCGTTTCATCGATTCCGAACACCAGGCCCGCCTCGGCCAGCGCCTGCATGACATCTTCCACGGTGGCTGCCTTGCCGCCTTGGGGCGGCGTGAAGCTTAGCGTTGCGGCCATTTCGTCGGGCGCTATCCGCACCATGAGGGTTGCGTCACACCGCTGGGCCACCAGCAGCCGGAATGGGCTTTGCTGCGTGTTGCAATCGTTGGCGGCTCTGGCAATGGCATCCTCGTTCAGCAGGCATTCTCCATACCCTGCTTGCGCCAGCAGCGCATGCAGTGCGGCAGTGTCGACTGGAGGTCGCCCCGCAGCCGGCTCGGAGCACAAAAACACCTGCCCATCCGCTTCACTCAGGGAAATACCGGGAAAGTCCATTCTCTCTAGTCTCCATCAATGGCCCATTCTATTGAAATCGTTTTCGCCCAAGCTGCCAAAGGCCGCCATGCAAGGCGTACCGCCGCCGTTCGTGCTGGCAGCGCCGCGAACGTCTGCTGCAATTCGAAGGCCGCGCCGACTTCCTGCATTTTCTCAATGGGTCCGCCACGTTCGTTAGCGCACAGACCAGTTTGACGGGACAGGTTATCTTGCGACGTAAACCACAATATTCAAAGCCTGAATTTGACCGTGATGGAGCCACAATGCAGACGCGTTTTTGGTCAAGCTTGTTGCGACGGCTGCTGCTGATCTGCGCTGCGGGTGTCGCCTGCACTGCGATGGCGAATCCGGACTCCGCTGTGACCCTGCGCGCGAAATACGCGTCGTTGGACAAACAGCTGCAGCAGAATCAATTCAAGCAGCCGCTGGTTCTTGATTCCACTGAAACGCCGAAAGGCTTGAGAGGCGACATCTACGCGATCGTCAAGTATCCGTTTGGCACGGTGAGTGCCGGCCTGAACAATCCGGATCACTGGTGTGACGTGCTGCTGCTGCACATCAATACCAAATATTGTCATGCGATGCTGCGGTCGTCAGGGACCACCCTGAGAATCAATATCGGCAAGAAGACGCCCGAAGAACTGGCCGATGTGGCGCGTGTCGAATTGGTTTACAGCGTCCCGGCTGTTACCCCGGAATATCTTCAAATCATGCTCAACGCCGAAGACGGGCCGCTGGGTACCAGTGACTACCTTATCCTGCTGGAAGCGGTGGCGCTCCCGGACGCCAAAACGTTTTTGCATCTGACGTATTCTTATTTAATGAATTTTGTCGGGCAGCTGGCCATGCAAACGTATCTTCTGACTATTGGCCATGACAAAGTGGGATTCACCGTGATCGGCAAGCTGGCTGACGGTCGGCCTGTCTATATCGGCGGGGTGCGTGGTCTGGTGGAACGCAACACGATGCGTTATTACCTCGCGATCGATACTTTTTTGGAGTCCGCCAGTGCGGCGCCGGCGGCGCAGTTTGAAAAACGTTTGCAGGGCTGGTTTACGGCGGTCGAGCGGTATCCGCGGCAGTTGCATGAGATGGATCGAGGGACGTATCTTGAGATGAAGCGTGCTGAGTATTTGCGGCAGCAGACCGTGCAATAAGCCCCGTTCCGACCGGGTCGTCCGCAGTTTGCGTTTTTGCGGTTAATGAGGGACTTGACGAAGTGTTTCCCTTCATCGAAAGCAAAAGCCCGCTGCAAGCCAGTTAGAATACGCGACTTGGAAGCGTGGCAGAGTGGTCGATTGCACCGGTCTTGAAAACCGGCAAACCGAAAGGTTTCGTGAGTTCGAATCTCACCGCTTCCGCCAATTCACCCAAACGCCACCCCTAGCCCCAGAGGTCCAGCGGTGGGTCCGTTACCACCGCGCGCAGGATGTCGGAGCGCGAAACAAAACCGGTGACCAGGCCCTGCTCATCAACTACCGGAAGACCCGGCAGACCGGTATCCAGCAGCACACGCGCCACGCGCCGGATATCAGTATCCGGGGCCACGCTCGGCACCGGCGTCGACATGACGTCCGAGACACTTTGCGCCAGCAAGGCCCGCCACACCAGCGCACTGCTGTCTGGCGTTGGCAGGCGATCGAGACGCAGCAAATCGGCACGCGACAGCAAACCTACCAAAGTTGCGGCACTGTTCACCACGGGGGCCTGACCAACACCATACATGGCGAGAATTTGCCAGGCCTCCCGCACCGTCGAGGTGTCCGGTAGGGTGATCACCGTGCGGCTCATCAAGGCATCCACCTGCGACAGGGGATGGCGCGGTAGCTGAACCTTCTGGGTCTGGGCATAAGCGGCCAGCGCGCTGCGATGCGCCTCGTCGCTGGGAACCGGTGACGCAGGTCCGGCAAAGACACTGGAGGACGGGTCTCGCCCATCACGCCCGACCGCCTGAATGGCGTTGCTGCGGGCGACGGCACTGACAGGCCCAATCTGGCGCAACTGCTCCAGAGAGCCACGAAACAACTGCCCTGACACGCCATACACAGAGAACATCGCTCACCCCTTCCGTTGTTCGGCCAGACTATAGCGCGACCAGGCCAAAAATCTCTGAGAAGTTCAGCCGTGTGGCGGCAGAAACAGGGATTGCAGGTCATTCAGAAAATCATAGCCCCGCACGCTGGGTTTGACACGGGCCAAGTCGCGTTCGATCAAGCCCTTGCGCTCAGCCTCCTCCAGCCCCTTTTGAATGGCCGTCATGGCCAAACCGGTGCGTTCAGAGAACTGCTGCAAGCTGAACCCGTCTTTCAAACGCAAGGCATTCAGCATGAATTCAAACGGCAAGTCAGCACGGCTGACTTCCTCGTCCTGCGCCAGGCAGTGACCGGCCAGGGCTTTTTCCATGTAGAGACGGGGCTCGCGAAAACGCACCTGCCGCACCACCCGGTGGGCAAAACTGAGCTTGCTGTGCGCCCCCGCGCCCAGCCCCAGGTAGTCGCCAAACTGCCAGTAATTGAGGTTGTGCTGGCAGCGGTGGCCGTCGCGGGCATAGGCCGACACTTCATACCGGTACAGGCCGGCCTCCCCCGTCATGTCGGTGATGAGGTCCAGCATGTCGTAGGCCGTATCTTCCTCGGGAATCACGGGCGGAAACTTGGCGAAATAGGTGTTGGGTTCGATGGTGAGGTGATAAATCGAGATATGCATTGGTGCCAGCGCCAGGGCGGTGGCCATGTCCTGTTTCAGGTCGGCCAGCGTCTGGCCCGGTAGCGCATACATGATGTCCAGATTGAAGGTATCAAAAGACTGCGCCGCTTCTTCCACTGCCGCCAGCGCTTGCGCGCGGTCATGTACCCGGCCCAAAGTCTTCAAAAAGTCATCGTTGAAGCTCTGCACCCCCACCGACAGGCGGGTGACGCCTGCCGAGCGGAAGGCCCGGAAACGGTCTTTTTCGAACGTGCCCGGATTGGCTTCCAGCGTGATCTCGCAATTGGGCTCCAGCCGCAGGCGCGCCCGAATACCGCCCAGCAGACGGTCGATGGCCTCGGGTGAAAACAGGCTGGGCGTGCCGCCGCCAATAAAAATGCTGTGCACCGCGCGGCCCCAGACCAGCGGCAGGGCCGCTTCCAAATCGGCCATCAGGGCATCAATGTAGCGCTGCTCGGGCAGCTCGGCCGCGCGCATTTCGTGTGAGTTGAAATCGCAATACGGGCACTTTTTGAGGCACCAGGGCAGGTGCACATAGAGTGAGAGCGGCGGCAAGGCCGACAACTGCAGCGTGCCGGGTCGCATGTAGTGTTGCAGGTCGCGGGGCGCCGAGGTCGCGGCTGCAATCGAGGCAGGAACAATGGGAATCATGGCCAATGCACCCAGCCTTACAGCCAGCGCTCACGCATCAGTTCCACCATGGCCCGCGCCGCCCGCCCGCGATGGCTGTTGGCGTTTTTGACCGCCACCGGCAATTGGGCAAAGGTCTGACCGAACTCGGGGATGTACATCACCGGGTCAAAGCCAAAGCCGTTGCTACCCAGCGGGGCACGAGCGATCTCGCCCACCACGCGGCCGACAGCAATCAGCGGCTCGGGGTCTTGCGCTGAGCGCACCGCCACCAGGGTGCTCACCAGTGCCGCACGCCGATTGTCAATGCCCTGCATTTGCGCCAGCAGGGCGCGCACGTTGTTGCCATCGCCCTTTTCATAGCCGAACTGCGTGGCGTAATACGCCGTATCGACTCCCGGCAGGCCGCCAAAGGCATCGACACACAGACCGGCATCATCGGCCAGTGCGGCCAGGCCACTCTGTTCTGCAGCATGCCGGGCCTTGGCCAGCGCGTTCTCGACAAAGGTGTGAAAGGGCTCGGCCGCCTCGGGGATGCCAAGATCGCCTTGCGTCATCAACTCCAGTCCCAGGGGCGCAAACATGGCGCGCAGCTCGACCAATTTTCCTTGGTTGTTGGAGGCCAGAACAATTTTCATAAAATCAGGCTTTAGCCCCCGTCTGGTATGCGTAGATAGCTATTAATTTAATAGCGAATTTTTTTGCAGCGCGACCAGATCGCTGATGCCTTTTTCAGCCAGCGCCAGCAAGGCATCCATCTCCTGGCGTGAAAATGCCGCGCCCTCGGCCGTGCCCTGCACTTCCACGAAATGGCCGGACCCGGTCATCACCACGTTCATGTCGGTGTCACAGGCCGAGTCTTCGGTGTATTCCAAATCCAGCAAGGGCGTGCCCTGCACCATGCCGACCGAGATGGCCGCCACATGGTCGCGAATCGGCGATTCCAGAAGTTTGCCCTGTGCCAGCAGTTTGTTCACGGCGTCTTGCGCCGCCACAAAAGCACCGGTGATGGCCGCGGTGCGGGTACCGCCGTCAGCCTGCAGCACATCGCAGTCCAGGTGAATCGTGCGCTCACCCAGCTTGGTGAGGTCAAACACAGCCCGCATGGAACGGCCGATGAGACGTTGAATTTCCTGGGTGCGGCCGCTTTGCTTGCCACGCGCGGCCTCGCGGTCGCTACGGGTATGCGTGGCACGCGGCAGCATGCCGTATTCGGCCGTGACCCAACCCTCACCACTGCCTTTTTTATGGCCCGGCACTTTTTCTTCGACCGACGCCGTGCACAAAACTTTGGTGTCACCAAATTCGATCAAAACCGAACCTTCGGCATGGATGGTGTAAGCCCGTGTAATGCGCACAGGCCGCAACTGGTCTGCAGCGCGCGCGCCGACCCTTAAAAATTCACTCATGATGCAATCTAAAAAATAAGAAAATGGCGGCCCGGCCGTATCAGCTCTTTTTCGCAGCCGAGCGGCGGATGGCCGCGTTGATTTCAGCGATGGAACGCTCAATGGCGGCGTCGTCCATATCCTCCAGTGCTGAGTCAAGCCAGCCGGCCTGAACGGTAGAGGCAAAAACACCGTCGCTGACGGTATCGGTTGAAATACTGCCCCGTGTTGACTCGAACCCGTCAGGGGTTTCCCACTCCAGCGCGATGCACGTCACGTTGTCACTGCTGTCACCCGCCTTGGAAAGCGCTTTTTCCACCAGATCAGGAACGGCTTCACTGACCGGTGTGTGGCTCAACTGGTAAGTAATATCCGCATCGTTCAGACTGCCCCAAAGGCCATCCGAGCACAGCATCAGCTTGTCGCCCAGCTGCAGCGCAACCGGCCCGGCAATGTCAAACACCGGCTTGGTCGGGGAACCCAGGCAAGTAAACAGGATATTGCGATTAATGTTCTCTGGCAATTTCAAACCCGCTGCGGCAACCTGGTGCTGCTCGAGAAAGGAATGATCCCGGGTGCGCGCCAGCAATTCACCCTGGCGTACCAGATAGAGTCTGGAGTCACCACAATGCACCCAGGTAACGGACCCCGCCTGCACGACGGCCGCAACAATCGTGGTGCGGGGGGTGTCCAACATGCCTTTTTCAATGGAGTAGCGCAGAATTTGGCGGTGTGCCGCCATCACCGCAGACGCCAAAAACGCGGCAACGTCAGGCAATTCCGGTTTGGCTGCTTTTTGAAACATCGCCGCAATGGCCTGCAAGGCCAACTGGGCTGCCACTTCTCCCTGCGGGTGCCCACCCATGCCGTCCGCGAGAAGGAAAATACCCGATCCGCGGGTGTAGCAATACCCCATGCGATCTTCGTTTTTTCCCCGCCCGCCTTTGCGGCTTACCTGAAAAACAGAGAACTTCATTTGATTTTCCCACCTGCGCCCGTGGCTTTTTGGACGTTCTTTTTGGTGTCCGACACCATGGTGTCGAACTGAAGACGGACTTTTTCACTGACACTGAGCTTGGTATAGCGACGCGTTCCTTCCCGGCTCAACTCTTTTTGCAGAGCGAACACCGACTGTGGCCTTGAGAGCGGATCAAGCGACATGCACCACTCCACCACCTCAATCAGATTGTCTGAGTAAACGCCGCGCAAGCGTGCCAGTGCGATGGCAATACGGTCTTTCTGAAGACGTTGCGGCGCATCATTCGGCGGATAGCCCTGCATACAAGCGTAAATACAAGCGCCGATGGCGTAAATATCAGTCCAAGGCCCCATGGAGGCGTCGCGCCGGTACATTTCTGGTGCGGCAAAGCCCGGGGTATACATCGGACGGATGAAGTTACCTTCTTTACTCAAAACTTCACGCGCAGCGCCAAAGTCGATCAGTACCGCTTTGTTGTCATCCGTAATAAAAATATTGGCAGGCTTGATGTCCAAGTGGAGCATCTTGTGCTGGTGAACGATTCGCAAACCACGCAGGATTTCGTCGAACAGGGACCGGATCGTGGATTCCCGGAACACTTTGGCCTGTTTAATATCCCGCGCCGTGATGATGAAATCCTGCAGGGACGCACCCTCCAGAAAATTCATCACCATGTAAACGGTTTCATTTTCCCGGAAGAAATTCATCACACTCACCACCGAAGGGTGCGAAATCTGGGCCAGGGAGCGACCTTCTTCAAAGAAGCTCTTCAGGCCAAGCCGGTACAAGGACAGTTTTTCTGGCTGAACCTGGGGCAGTAACTCGCCCGGCCCACGCGTTGCCAGCGATGACGGCAGGTACTCCTTGATCGCAACCTGCTGACCCTCTGCATCGACAGCCAGATACACCACGCCAAAGCCGCCCGCAGCTACTTTGCGGACAACGCGGTAACCACCTATCTTGGTGTCGGGGGGTAACGGTGCGGGTTTGACCTTTGACATAATTTTCGAGTGAGCTCCCATCCGGACTGCCTGAACCGGGTTATTCTCAGGCACATTCCATTGATCAAAGAGTCGCAATGCCAGTTTACAGCATGACTGGCTATGCCAGTGCCCAGCACAGCACAGCCAATTCCACTTCCGAACCCGAGTCCAGAGGTTCCCCTCCCAGCCATCTCGGGCTTGAAATCCGGTCTGTCAACAGCCGCTTTCTGGACCTGTCGTTTCGCTTGCCCGAAGAGCTCAGGCAATACGAGCCCGCACTGCGGGAACTTGTTATCGGCCGACTCAAACGCGGCAAGGTCGAAGTTCGCGTCGCCATTGAAACCAGCACCCAGAACAGCGTGGTGGACCCGACGCCCCGACTGCTGCAGCGGCTCAATGCCGTGCAGGACAGTGTCAAAGTCTGGCTGCCAGATGCCAGACCCTTGAGCGTGGCGGACGTCATCCGCCTGTCAGGCAACGAACAGGCATCAACCCGTGACTGGCGCGAAGATATTCTTGCGCTCGCCGAGAAAACCTTGAAAGAACTGCTTTCAGCGCGCCAGCGCGAGGGCGACCGGCTGGCCACCATGCTGCTTGAACGAATCAACCAGCTCCGTGCATTGGCCGGGCAAGCCGTGCCCTTGGTACCGCAACTGGTAGCGCAGCAACGCCAGCGCTTCATGGAGCGCTGGCGGGAAGCCATGGCCTTGACCGAAGGCGCCGTTTTACCGGAGGCAGCACAGGATCGGGCCCTGACAGAAGCTACTGCGTTTGCCATTCGCATTGACGTCGCTGAAGAAATCACCCGTCTCAACTCCCACCTGGATGAGCTGGAGCGGCTGATCAAAAAAGGGGGCGAAATTGGAAAGCGACTCGATTTTCTGATTCAGGAACTGCACCGGGAAGCCAACACCATGGGCTCAAAATCAGCAGCACTGGAATTGACCCATATTTCGGTGGACATGAAGGTACTGATCGAGCAAATGCGCGAACAGGTGCAGAACATAGAATAGGGCGACCCTGTCAATCGCCGTCAAAAGCCACATCTCTCATGGACTATCCCGGAAATTTATTTGTCGTTGCCGCCCCGAGTGGCGCTGGCAAATCCAGCCTGGTCAAGGCCCTGCTTGAACTTGACTCACACGTTCAACCCTCGGTCTCGCACACGACGCGTGCGCCCAGAGGGCAGGAAAAACATGGGCGCGAGTATTTTTTCGTATCCGAGTCAGAATTCGATGCCATGGTTCAAGCCGGTGCCTTTGTGGAATGGGCCTATGTACACAACCACCGGTACGGGACCTCCAAAAAAGCGATTGAAGAGCGAATGGCCCAAGGCGCCGATGTCATTCTTGAAATCGATTTCCAGGGGGCCATCCAGATCAAGAAAGTTTTTGCCAATGCCATCAGCATCTTCATCTTGCCGCCCAGCTGGGAAGAGTTGCGCTCCCGCTTGGAGCGCCGCGGTGAAGATGCACCCGAAGTCATCGAATTGCGGCTCAAAAACGCGGCGATTGAGGTCGCGCAGGTCCAGCAATTCGACTTCGTTATAATCAACGAGTTGTTTGATCGGGCGCTTTTTGACCTCAAGGCGATCGTTCACTCTCAGCGGCTCAAGTTCTCGGCGCAACGTCGCGCCAGAACTGACACATTCAAAGCACTGAACATCCCCTAGTGCATTTCCCTGGTCTTTCGGAGAATTTCATGGCCCGTATTACCGTCGAAGACTGCCTTGTGCAGATCCCCAATCGCTTCCAGTTGGTATTGGCCGCAACTTACCGTGCGCGCATGTTGAGCCAAGGCCACGCGCCCAAGGTTGACTGCAAAAACAAGCCTGCCGTCACAGCCCTGCGCGAGATTGCAGCAGGCAAAGTTGGTCTGGAAATGCTGAAAAAAGTGCCACTTTAACGGCTTTTCAAAGCTGCCAAAAGCACCGTTCGCGGTGCTTTTTTATTGGTGTGCAGCAAACCGCCGGCTGCACGCTATATTTAGGGGGTGAGTACAGACCTCAAATCATCCTCAAGCAAGACCGCCGCCTCTGGTGCAAATGGTCACGCACCAGCGGCCAGTCCAGCCGCAGCCAACGCGGCGGCAGCCAGTTTCGCCAGCTTGACGGCCAAACTCGACTACTTGTCACCCCCTGATCTGGAGCAGGTACGTCTGGCCTACCGGTTTGCCGATCAGGCCCATCTTGGACAACTTCGCAACAGCGGCGAGCCCTACATCACCCACCCCATTGCCGTTGCAGCCCAATGTGCAGAGTGGAAACTTGATGCCCAAGCCCTCATGGCAGCACTTCTTCATGATGCCATGGAAGACTGCAGCGTCACAAAAATCGAGTTGATTGAACGCTTTGGCTCCCCTGTGGCCGAGCTCGTGGACGGCCTCACCAAACTCGACAAACTGCATTTCAATACCCGGGAAGAAAACCAGGCAGAGTCATTTCGAAAGATGCTGTTGGCCATGGCACGGGACGTGCGCGTCATCCTGATCAAATTGGCTGATCGCACCCACAACATGCGCACGCTATCAGACGCACCGCGCGAAAAATGGTCACGCATCGCCTCCGAAACTCTGGACATCTACGCTCCGATAGCGCACCGCCTGGGCTTGAACCAGACCTACCGTGAACTCCAGAACCTTGCTTTTTGTCATTTGCGGCCCTGGCGCTTCGCCATTTTGTCCAAGGCAGTGGCGAAAGCGCGCAGTCGCCGAAGGGACCTGATTCAAAAAGTGCAACGTGAGGTTGAGACCGCCTTCGCCACTAGTGGCATGAAAGTAAGGATCGCGGGACGGGAAAAAACCCTGTATTCGATTTATCAGAAGATGGATGAAAAACACCTGAGCTTTGCTCAAGTGACTGACATCTATGGCTTCAGGGTTCTGGTACCCAGCGTGATTGATTGCTACACGGCACTTGGCACATTGCACCAGCTCTACAAACCGGTACCGGGAAAGTTCAAGGACCACATTGCCATTGGCAAGATCAATGGCTATCAGTCGCTTCACACCACGCTGGTCGGCCCCTCCGGCGTCAATGTAGAGTTCCAGGTGCGTACCGAAGCCATGCACATCGTTGCCGAATCCGGCATAGCCGCACACTGGCTGTACAAAGTCAATAATCCGCAAGAAATCACCAACGGCGACCGGCTGAGTTCCAAATGGCTGCAATCACTTTTGGAAATCCAGGACGAAACGCGGGATGCCGCTGAATTCTGGGACCACGTCAAGGTTGATCTATTCCCTGATGCCGTGTATGTGCTTACACCAAAAAGCCAAATCATGGCACTGCCAAGAGGGGCGACGGTGGTGGACTTTGCTTACGCAATTCATAGCAACATCGGGGACCGGACCCTGGCGGCAAAGATCAATGGTGAACAAGTGCCATTGCGTACAGAACTCAAAAATGGCGATGTCATTGAAATTGTTACAGCGCCGGTATCTACACCCAACCCGGCCTGGCTGGGTTTTGTACGGACGGCGCGCGCGCGTTCAAAAATTCGCCAGCACCTCAAAACGCTGGCACAGTCAGATTCGGAAAGCCTGGGCGAAAAGATGCTGACACAGGCACTGCGAGCCGAAGGCATTGAAAAATTGCCGGACGACACGGGCAAAAATCAGTTGATTTGGGAGAAGCTGCTGCGTTTTAGCGGCAACAAAAACAGATCCGAACTCTTAACGGATATTGGCTTGGGCAAACGAATTGCCAGTATCGTCGCCAAGCGCTTGCTGACTCTGCTGACGGACAGCGGCGAGAAGCAAGATGCCTTGCTGATCACCCGTGAACGCTACACTTCGAACGACACGGTGGCGCAAGGCAGCATCGTACTGGACGGAAGCGAAAACGCATCAGTCCGATTTGCGCCATGCTGCAGACCTGTTCCGGGTGACGGCATTGTGGGTTACCTGGGACGCGGCGAAGGTTTGATCGTGCACGCAGACGACTGCGCCGTTGCCGTGCGGCTCAAACACAAGGACAGTGAGCGCTTTATCGGCGTGGAGTGGTCTGATGAACCCATTCGCACTTTTGAAACCGAGGTATTGGTGACAGTCACCAATGGCAAGGGCGTATTGGCCCGCGTGGCGGCTGCGTTGGCGACCGCCGAGGCTGACATCACGCACATTGACATGGAAGATGAAGCCGCGCAGGACGCCACTGATTTACGTTTTATCATTGCAGTGCGCGACCGCAACCAGCTGGAGGCTGCACTGCGCAATCTGAGAAGAACGCCGTCTGTGCTCAAGGCGCAGCGGGCCAAGATCAGTTAAGGACTGGCACGGGGTATTGAACGCTGAGGACCTCTATCTCAACCATACCGGCCGGCGTCACCAGCTGCAGCACGTCCCCGGTCCGGGCTTTCAGCAGGGTTCTGGCAATGGGCGACACCCAACTGACCTGCGCCTGTGAACTATCCGCCTCATCAATTCCCATAATTGTGACCGTTCTCTCAACGCCAGCGTCGTCAATATAAGTCACGCTCGCACCAAAGAATATCTGGTCACTCCCGTGGTGAACCGCGGGATCTGATATCTCCATGATTTCAAGACGTTTTGTCAAAAACCGGATCCGTCGGTCAATCTCGCGCAAGCGTTTTTTACCGTAGATGTAGTCACCATTTTCAGATCGGTCGCCGTTGCTGGCAGCCCAATGAACAATCTCAACTACTTTTGGGCGCTCGATATCAATCAAGTCCAGCAGTTCGCTACGAATACGGGCATGGCCTTGCGGCGTGATGTAATTTTTCCCGCCAGACGGGACCAAAGGCAATTGCGGATCATCATCGTCCGCGTCATCGGTTTCTTTGGTGAATGCCTTGTTCATGACGATTTCGCTGAATAGCGCTTGGAAATGAATTTCTCGGAAATACAAAAGAAAAAGGTCTGCAACTTTTCAGTTGCAGACCTTTACTTTTTGGTGCGGCTGGCAGGAATTGAACCCACGACCCCTTGGTTCGTAGTCAATAGAAAGTGTGTTCAACGATGTCCAGCCGCATCCAATGGATTTAAATAAATCGTTTAAAATCAATGACTTAACAACATTAACCGTCCAATGCATATCAAACCCGTACAATGAAAGCCAGCGAGAAACGGTAACCGAACGGCAACCAGACAATAGAAACGGTAACCAGACGGCAACGAGAAGGTACAACATGGGCATGATTACAGACAAGGAAATGGGGTCAAAGTCGAACGGCTCTGACCAATGGTTTATCGACCCCGCACCGCGAGGTGCTGGACGGTTCATGGGCAGAATCACGGCAAGTGGGGAACGTTCATTCTATTTTCGTTATACCACCAGTTCAGGCCAACGTGACACCCTGCCGATTGGTGCGTATGACCCCAAAGGCCGTGAAGGCTATTTCACCCTGGCAGCAGCTCGGGATACGGCAGCAGGCTGGTCAAAGCAATACAAAAATGGGGCCCGTGATCTGCGACAACACTTTGCCAAGGTCGAAGCCGACAGACTGCAAGCAATCGAAGAGGCTCGTCAACATGCCGACAAAGAGAAACGCGCGACAGATGCTGCAGAGCAACAAGCAGAACTGGACAAACAACGCAGACTAACCGTCCGACAGGTTTTCGAACGTTGGGCCGCAACCGAATTGGCACCACACGTTGGCGGTGACGGCAAGCGCATTGGTCGCAAAGATGGCGGACAGTATGTGCGTGAGCAGTTCGAACGTCGGGTCTTTGGTGACTTTGGCAATATCGCAGTCATTGATATACGCAAGGCAGACGTACTAACGATTCTTGACGCCGTCAAATCCGAAGGTAAGTTGCGCACCGCCAACATGTTACTGGCCGACCTGAAGCAAATGTTTCGATTTGCTGCCGAGCGTGAAATCATCGAGCACAGTCCGATTGAGTTAATCAGCAAACGAAAAATCGGTGGCAAAGACATCAAACGCGACCGCGTTCTGAGCCACGATGAATTAAAGGCGCTGGTCAAGCAACTCCCCAGGGCTAATTTAAACCGACGCACTGTGCTGGGGCTCTGGCTCATACTGGCGACCGGATGCCGAATTGGTGAATTGATGGGAGCGGTGTGGGCCGATGCCAAATCAACTCAACAGGCATTGCAAATTGTGATCGACGAGCACAACGTATCGCAGAAGTCTGGCGCGGTTCAGTTAGGCTTCGTTGATTCTGTGGCACGAACCTGGTACTTGCCCACCACGAAAAATCAACGTGACCATCTCATCCATTTGAGCGACTTTGCATTCAAGCAGTTTTCCGAACTTGCCACGCTACGCGAAGCTGACCGCATCACCGGAAAACCATTGCCCTGGGTCTTCCCCGACAGTCGTGGCACCGGTCCAGTGTGCATCAAGTCATTCGGCAAACAGCTAGCCGACCGTCAACGAAGCGCCGATGATCGGATGATGAACCGAACCAAGGCCGTCGATGCACTGACACTATCAGGTGGACGCTGGACCGCTCACGATTTGCGCCGGACCACGTCAACAATGATGAGCCAGTTGGGCGTCTCTAACGATGTAATCAATGAATGTGAGAACCATATCAAGCAAGGCATGAGTGGCGTTTACATTCAAGATCGCCGTCAAGCAGAACAGGTACTTGCCTTCGACATCTTAGGACGCAGGCTGACAGAACTTACTTCGTCAAACACATAAAAATGGATCTGATCAGGTACAAAAATTGCTGACCGGCGGGATTCGGTTTTTTGGGGGGAAACGGCGGTCATTTATAGTCAATAATTCATATGTATACGACAAATACCGTATACATTGATATAAATTGGTAGAAATGAGTCGCACAGGCTGGCCGACAGGAATTCAGCGAGGCTTTGTGAAAACGCCGAAATTTGGTCTACGTTTTGTATCAAATATGGGTTCGTGCTTATCCAGAGTCACACCCACCCACTACCGGTAGTATGTTGAGCATCTGTGCCAACAGGGGATGGTCATGGTTATCGATGTGCTTGAGCAAGACGATCTGCCGTTCCCGCGCTCGCTGCCGGAGTTCCAGCGACTGTTCCCGGACGAGGCGGCCTGCGCGGACTACCTTGAGCGCGCCCGATGGAGCGATGGATTCATCTGCCAGCACTGCGGGACACCCGGCGAGCCGCGGTACGTTTCGACTCGCCCTGGTGTGCTGCGTTGCCGGAAATGTCGGTGTGACACGAGCCTCACTGCTGGCACCGTCATGGAACGCACCCACACACCGCTCTCCGTGTGGTTCTGGGCCGCCTACTTGGTCGCCAGCCAGACGCCCGGCATGTCGGCCATCCAGTTCCAGCGGCAACTCGGACTGCCGCGTTACGAGACGGCTTTCCAGATTCTTCACAAACTGCGGGCCGGCATGGTGCGTCCCGACCAGGATCGGATTGGTGGCAACCCTGGAGATCACATTGAGGCCGATGAAACCTACGTCGGCGGCCGTACTCGCGGCAAGGGCCGAGGCGTTCACGACATGGTTCTCGTCGCCGGTGCGGTCGAGGTTAAACAGCGAAAGCACGGTAGCAGCCTCAACAAGCGCAGGACTGGGCGGTACGCCGGACGTGTTCGGCTCGCGGTGGTGCCAGACCGAACTGCCAAATCGTTGGGTGGCTTCATCAAGCGTGTCATTACGCCATGCTCCACAATCATCACCGACGACTGGAGCGGTTACGCGGCGTTTGGAAAGCGAGGGTATCTTCATACCGCCGTCGCGGAACGTGGTGAGATGCAAGTTGCCGAGACCTTCCTGCCCATCATTCACCTCGTTTTCTCCAATCTCAAAACATGGCTACGTGGCATTCACCACGGCGTCAGTCCGCAGCACCTGCAAGCCTATCTCAACGAATTCACGTTCCGCTTCAATCGCCGCGTCTACCCATTCAACCCTTTCCGCTCCCTACTTGGCATTGCTTGCGACGTCACTGCTCCGACCTATGCCGAACTTTACGCAAAGAAACCATGACCCACTACATCTAGTGGGGTGGGTATGACAACCGGATAAGCACGGTTCATTGATGGGGTGAGCTAAAACAAGCACACACCTCAAAGGATTGCGCTATCGTGCCTTGCTGGAAATTAATGGAAATTCTCCATTTGAAATATACTGTACAGTCTGTACTTTTTCGGAGTTCACTATGTCTGCCACTGCGAACTATGGGCTTGAGCAAGCTCGGATTCAATTGCCGAACATCATTGCGAATGCCCATGCGGGTATTCGAAGCATCATCACGAAGCATGGAAAACCTTACGCAGCAATCGTGCCACTTCAGGATGTTCAAAAATCATCAACTGACACAGATTTAGCATCGGGAATATTGCCCTTACGCGGCACTGGTCAAGGGCTGTGGGGTGTCAACGTTGGTCAGACAGTATCTGACTTGCGCGATGAATGGGGTGATGTTTAAATGAAAATCAAAGCACCGCGCCTATGGGCAGGCCTGCCACCGGGTGCTACGGTCATGGTTGATACGGCACCCTTCATCTATGTACTTGAAGCTCACCCCCAATTCGCGGATCAATTTTTGGGTTTGTTTGAGGCTGCGGCCATGGGAGATTTGACCATCGCCCTATCGACCATCACGCTGGCTGAAGTGTTAACGGGTCCATTCAAAGCGGGGCAAACGGCGCTGGCCAAGCGCTATGAGAAAAGTTTGTCGCACTACAACGTGATTTCAGTCTCCACGCCAATTGCGGCATTGGCCGCACAGTTGCGTGCCCAGTACCGGTTAAAGCTGCCAGACGCGATTCAATTGGCGACAGCCCTGGACATTGGTGCTGCTGCTTTTGTAACGCATGACCGAGACTTCTCCCATGTCACAGGGGTTGAAATTTTGATGGGCGACCAAGACGCAACTGCGTAAGTGTCCGACTCATCACATTCTGCCGAGCATGGCAACGAAAATTCACTGTCAACAGTTATTAAACCGTTGGTCAGTAATTAGTCTGGTTGCAGGTTAATTAACAACGATCAGACGACGCATAAAGTCAAATTCCGGTGGCTATTTTGAAAATGACGCCGACTGAATTTAAAGTCTTGTGCCCGTTCAAAAAATAGTCGTACTTGACAAGTAGAAAGCAAGGAGTGAGCCGTTGAAACTTACCTACATTGAACTTCCCCTTGGCGAGGAAATCGACTGTTTGTGGTTGACCAGCATTATCGCGAAAGTCACACACCCAACATTAGAAGAGGCTGAGGGCATCGATTGCGTAGTTGGGAAAATTCTACAAGATCAAAATTTTGCGAATTATTGCGCGCTCCCATACGAAATGAGAGAGGTAGATCGCATGAAGCTAAAGCCACTTTTAGCCGACTTGCCCAAACTTCATGGAAGGATGAACGACTTAGAGATCGATACATTTTTGTATCTCTACTCGGCGCTACCTAATCGCTTATCTTGGGAACCCATTCTGAACAGCGAAGCTCATATTCAAAAAGCCAGAAAAGAGCAATGGGACATCCGAGCCATTCACCTCCAAAACCTCCAACGACGTCTCACAGACGGAAAAATTCACGCTTTTACATTGCAGCACGTTCCAGCATTGCACATTGGTCCGAATGTGTACATTCCCCGCGATCAAATAATTGAGTATTTAAAGGCTTGCGGCATACAAATCCGCCAAGATGCGCGCAATTTTAGGTATGAAAACACGACTGCATCGACGGTTCAGCAAGACGCCACATGTTCAACAGACATAACTCAAAGTACCGCTGACACAGATATCGACTCCGGAACAAGCGATAGTGCCCACTGCATTTCAGTATCGAAAGCGACGGCACACAAAGGTACACAGGATCCATGGACTGATGATGATTTGCGTCAGCTCTTTGAGTATCACAAGAAACTGAAGATGCAAGGAAATAAGAACTACACCAAGCTCACAGCTGATAAGTTTGAACTTAGCACTGCGCGTGTTCGATATCTTTTATCGAAAAAAAAAGCAACCGTGGACACTAAATTTCCATGGGAACTTGGGCTTGCAAAGCAATAGGGATTGCGCCCCCATAGGCTCGAAAGCCGCATGAAATAAGGCGAATCAGCAACCAGAGGAGGGTTGCGGGCAAGACTCAACCCCTTGCGACCCCAGAATTCAGTCCATCAGAAATCCCGGCATTTGCCGGTTTAGGGTGGATAGGCAGAGACTGCACCTGTTCACCCAGAAAGGATGGTGGACGTATGCAGTACCCAAAAATCGACATCGCACATGCTGCGGTTAAGAGCAATCATCAAGTGTCCGAATCGCCCCCAAGTGGAGGTACATGTCAATCACAAGTGCTTCACGGTAATCTGCCAAAGGAACCGCTCGATGCCAAACAAAAATTGGCGACACATGCTGAACTGACTATTCCAGTGGTTGCGCCACGGGATATGCCCTTAGCGGCTTTTGAACCCAGCAGCCCACAACTGCCAATTATCCTTCTGACAGGAAAGCAGTTTGATGCCCAAACTAGCAGCTCACGTTCAGCGCGTTACGAAAAATTGGACCCACGCTCACCGCGTTATGACCCGACTTTTCCCAAGCCAATCAAACTAACCGGCACATCGATTCGCTTCTTGCAGTCAGAGGTAAGTGCCTGGATTGTTTCACGTATTCAAGCCAGTCGCCGCGACGAGGTTACATGAGGCGAATCCAAATACAACACAAATTCCAGTGCGCCAGCGACTTTTTATATCCTGATGCAGCACTGGCAACAGTCTTAATTAACCATAGAACATAGGAAATGAATCCAATAACCATGCCACCATTTCCTGCTTGGGCAGGTCCAGAAATTCTAAAAAATTCAGCTTATAAACTCCAAAGTCATGCAAAAGCTCCAAGGTCAATGGTGGCTTATGGTGCCACAGCACTGATGCGAGCTACATCATGTAGCATCGCAGACATTCAGGCAGCGCTGCGCGCAGAAATGGAGTCGACTCCAGAATATGGCGTATTCAAAATCACCAAAGTCACGCCAACAAACCAGGGTCTGCTGCTTGATCTTCATGGAAAACCAATTCACGGCGCTGATACGGCAACGTCCTTGACCGATGACTTTTTAAATACACGCGCATGTTTTTACAACCCAGATAAAGGATCAGCGACCGTCTCGCAGGTAGATCTAAAAAACAATCAAATTCAGCTGAAAAATCTCAAGGGAGCCCGGCCCTTGGTGGGCAGGGACATTCTGCTTTACCCACGGAACTTCATCAAACCAGTACTGACTTGCTGGGAAGATGTTGATTTAGCCAATCAAGCCATTGCATGCTTGAATGACTTAGCGCACCCAGTACCTATCAAATCACAGCCTCTTTACGCACTTAAACACTCTTATTTAAGACCCGCTCAGCGCCAAGCGTTAAACCTGGTCACACATTCCGCCAGCTTTTTATTGGGCCCACCGGGAACAGGCAAAACCACCACCCTGGGCGTTACGATCGCCGAGTTTCTGGTCGCTGACCCTGGGGCCTGTGTTTTATTGGTGACCACATCGAACCTTGCAGTTGACCAAGCGTTAATTTCAGTCGACAAGGCACTAGAAAGTATGAACGAAACGGGGGTGCGTTTCCAACTTCGCCGCATTGGGAACGGTTACGACCGCAGCCTTTACGTTGGGCGGGAGCATTTATTGCCCGTAAAACAAGCCTACGGCACTGACGAAGACGAGACCGGTGGCGATGCATACGACACTGCTACCAGCACACTTGATTCAACCTGCATTGGCGATGCCGGTGGAACTGTTCGTCTGCAGGCCATGACCATTGCGTGCTGCATTGCGCGGCTGCGCAAACTGGATAAATTCGATTTGGTGGTTTTTGATGAGGCCAGTCAAATCAGCTTGGCACACACGCTGCTCGTCATGCCCTTGGGCAAAGCCCGCCTTTTTGCAGGTGATCCCGAGCAGTTAGCACCCATCGCAAAAAGCAATGCCAAAAATGTGCAGCGGTGGTTGACTCGATCTGCTTTCGCCTTCATGCCAACCACTGGGCCCTCTATCTGCTTTTTGAATGAGCAGTCGCGGATGGCAGGGCCGATTTGCACAATTGTCAGTGAAATATTCTATAACGGTAAATTGCGGGTTGCTGATAATGCCCTGGCTGACCCCAACTGGTTCAAATACCGCAGTCGGAACATGGGACACATTTCCGGCGATGAGCATGTCAGCATTCAGCGTATTACTTCCAACGCTAGCCGTACACGGGAGCGCAATGGCTGGATTCGGCAGGAGTCTGCACAACGAGCAATCGATCTGACTCTGTCAGCCCTCAGAGAGGGGCACGCCTCTCAGTCCGACATCGTCATCATCACGCCATACCGCCTGCAGCGCGCCTATCTGCTTGATCAACTGTACTTGCTTGAACTGCCGAGAATCAAGGTAAGCACGGTTCATAGTTGCCAGGGCTCAGAAGCGCCCTTCGTCATTTTTGACCCGGTGCGTGCTGATGACGAGTTCATGATGAACAAAGTCGGGCGCCAGTTGATCAACGTCGCCTTCAGCCGTGCGCAGGCCAAACTGATTGTGATGCTTTCGGCTCAGGATCTGCAGAACCCGATTCTTGCCCAGATGGTGGCAATTGTCGATCGCATCACCAAACCCATGGCACAAGTGCTGGCTACCTCTGAGCTACCCGCAGCCTGACCAGATGCCATGCCCAAAACGACCCACACTAATTTCAATGAAAGGATCCCACCTGCATCTGTTGGTGTGACCACGGCGTGGGTCGCTTCAACAACCCAGATGTCACAACCACCTTTTCCCCAAACAATGGGCACCGCAACCTTGCACTACGTTCAGCCAGAAAGGAGGCTGACTGCACCACCCTCAAACCGTCAGATTGGAGGCACCCACCCCACAGAAACCAGTAAATAGAGGCATAAGAACTAACTTTTTAGTGAAAGGAACTAAGTCCAGCGCCCACAGTGGCTTACAGCGGGATATTTACAGCAAACAGCATCAGTACGTAGACCTTGCCGACCGATCAGAAGGGACAAGGTTTGTACATTTTTTAGTAAAAAAAGGAGGGGCAACCCTAAGGGAAAAAACCCTAACTCGTACAGAGGCCGAGTTAGAAAACACCCGAAAACACCTGCAGTTTTGATTTCGATTTGCCGTCATCCACGTGGATTTCAACTTACCCCTATTTTGTAGTTTAACCAATAAGAATAAGAATAGTAGCTAACAGTGCACACATAACGCTTCGCCACTACTGAGTAGAAATGGCAAGCCAGCTTGACAGCTGAGTCAAGGCTTCATCCAACTAGACGAGAACCTAGCTGGTAGGGATGTCTGTACTCAGATTTTTTTAACTAATCAACTATTTATGAAGCGGCACCACCACGCTTAAGGAATTCAAAATGAACAAACATGCCAAAAAAGAAATTTACCAAGCGCTTCAAGAGAGCACCTTGGCCTACATCGCAAATGACGGTAAAGTGCAGTGCGCCATCACCAAAGAATGGGATCTCGCTGGTGATGTCTGGCGCATCGAAGATGTGACTGCCAAAGTTATCGCTACGACAGCCACCTTATTTTCAGTGAAGGTCGGCAAGTCGAATCAGCGGAGTTTCCATGCCAGCGCTCTCGGTAACAGTTTTCTTCGGGCTCTAAAAACTGACTTCGCAGCGTTGCGCCAGCACTACCCCATGCATAAATTCAACCCTTACGTGGAGGAGTTTTTCAAGCAAGCCACGGCCAGTAACGCAGCCGATATTGCATCGACAATGCACGCGTTGCGTGGAGATGAAATTACCACTTATACAAAAGAGTTGAATGATTCAATCGACTCTTTAAGAAAGACCGGCAATAGTCCTGAATTTAAAAAAGTCATCGCTGACTTCGGACGTAAATCCAACAAAAATTATCTTGCTACGAAACAACTGATCGATGCTCATTTTGAACAGTGCGGTCGCATTCTGGCTCTCCGTTTTGATGTCAGTTATGAAAAAGACAAGGGGTGGCCCACTCCGACAAAAGATCCCGTCACATACGATGAAACAAAAAAACATCGTGAGGATCTGCTGAAGTACCTCCCAAAGGCTGTACCCAAGGGCTCATTTCTTGCTTCGGTCTGCGAGATGGAATATGGGCTGGCCGCGAAATGGCACTATCACTGTTTGCTGCTTCTAGACGGCTCGCTGGTACGCGAGGACGTCACTATCGCCCGACTGATTGGTGAGCATTGGAAAAAAACCATCACGCAGGGCAAGGGTCTGTACTGGAACTGCAACGCCAATAAGGAGAGCTACAAGAGCTGTGGCATTGGCATGGTCAACCACTATGACAAGGACGCGCGTGAAGGGTTGAATAAGGCCGTGGTATACATGACGAAACCCGACTACTACATCAAGCTCCTTGTGCCCGGTAATGACCGCACATTTTGGAAGACGAACATGCCCAAGTCAGAAACGGTCAAAAAAGGTCGCCATCGTACCAAGACCTGTGATCAACCAGAAGCTGCCCAACACCCTGCTTAAGGTTTGAACCACTGAGCCACTGCTGCCCACGATTAAGAATATCGTGGGCAGCAGGCTTATGCGATGGCTTCTTTAGCCCTTTGTGGGGCTATCACGACTCCTTCAATCAACAGATAGCTGTAGCTCACGAAACATAGTAAATTTATTTCGTTTCCGGATACGCCTGATTGATTGTGACCACCTTAATCTTGCAATGATGTCTGTTTCCGGAAGCGTAATGAGTGATTTTTTGCCAGCCAAGCATTGACGCCTGGAAAAAGATCGCCATTTCGATCACGTTTCCGGATATGCAATGAGTACATTGCGAAGATGGATGGCCTGCTTCACTTTATTTCCGGAAACATCACATGGTTGATCATTCCCGGAACTGTTGATTCAGGACTCGTTTCCGGTAACGCCTGACTATTAAATTTATTATGAACAGGGTAGAGAAATGGCAACAGAGTCATCCGATAACGCGGCACCGTTAGACGCTAAACCCAAGCCTGATGCAGGTGCCACCAAGCGTGCCAAACTGTTCCGCGAGCGACATGCTTTAACTGATGTGAAGAGGTGGGAGATTTACACCACGGAGGCCATCAAGTCAGAGGTACGTGATATCGCCAAGCAAGAGGGTCTTTCCGCTGGTGTCGCAGCTGAAGCTTTATTGAGACTTGGCATTGAAACCTATTTGTCCAGATGCGAAACATCGGTCGAATGTGAACTACCTGAACGTAAGCTAGGGCCAATGACGGAGCTTTTTGTGATGGCCCAGCAACAATCTACTTTGCCTTCAACTCATCCGTCCATTATTGGCAGCCCAATCAAAGCAAATCAATCTAATCAAGATCTGACAAAACCGCTGGTCACCTATTCCTCCAGGACGACTCAGAACATTCCTGAGCCAACACTTATTCCGAAACCATTGGCCAACGCTCCCGATGTTGCGACCAAGGGAGCATGGCAGAAGCTTTTGCAAGCTGTTCATTCAAGAACTTGGGTATACCTGATTTTCTTAAAAAGAACGGTGCCAAAGACTGACTCCGGACAGTCGAATATCGAAACTGCTTGCTCCAGACCGGTCACTCAAGGCAACGGTGGGTATTCCGGGAGACCGGGCTTTGGTCAGCAATACGGCCAAGATTTCGATGAGCCCGGCACCCGCTATCGACCACAAGTGGTCGTTGGCGAACGGCTGGTATCAGGCGGTCAACCGCGAATCGTGATGACATATGGAGCTTTGCAAATCCACCTCTGCGCAGAACTTGTCAGCGGGCTCGGCGGTCACCGTGGTCCTGTATTCCGACGATCGTGCCCCGTTTACAAGCTCACCACTGTTGCGAGGTTCGTCAGGATTTGAGTCCTCAGGTCTTCTGGATTCACCTGCCGAAGTTCAGCGAGTTGCGCAACAGTGCCCGAGACGGCAGCTGGACGGACGGTAGCACCCGAGACCAGGACAAATGGGCCGTCCGTCTCCGTGAGAAGTCGATCCACCGGCAGCTGCTCGACCAAGCCTCGACGCTTCGTCGACTTGAGCATCTCCGAGTTGATCGAGAAGTAGCACCCCCGATCGACGGCGCGGCGGGCCTCGGCTGCGGACCCAGTGAACCAGTGAAGAACGACGTGACCGCGATCTGCCGGAAGCTCCCGCTCCAAGTGTTGCAAGACCTTAGCCACAGCGCGGACGCTGTGAATGGTCAGAATCTTGTTCCCCTGCTCGGCACACATCCGGAGGATTCGTTCAAACACGCGCTCCTGTGCTTCGAAGCTCATGTAGAACCGCGGGCCGGCGTCCAGTCCAACTTCCCCCACATAGCGAGCCTCAGGCAAAAGTTTCTCGAACAGGCCGAGTTCTCCCTCGCGCTCGCCCACAAGCTGTGGGTGAAGTCCCAGCGCTACTCGTACGTGGTTGGTACCGGCGGCCATCTCCCTGTTTCGGGACCAGGCCTTCGGTGTCGTAGTCACTGCCAAGGTCGCAATGCGCTCACGATCGCACTCGGCGATCAGCTGCGCATGGTCCGGATACAGATCCAGGTGGCAGTGAAAGTCGACCCATCTCGCTCTCTTCGCTGATGGATCCGTCATAGCGGTTCTGCCCGGACCCCATCCAGCAGGCGGGCAACCTCCTCGAGTCCGGCCACGTACACGCCCTCATACGCCTGCAAGTTCTGCACATGATCGTTCAATGGCCCAGGACGGTGGATATCGAAGCGAGCGCGCTCGGGCTTGCGCCGCAGCCGGGAGATTGCGAGCTGAAAGGATCGGATATGACTTCCCTCTGCCTTCTCGGTGTCAATTACCTGAGCGAGCAGGTCCGGCAATTGGTAGGGCGTCGTATCTGTCACGCCACCCGCGAGCAACGACGCTCGACGAATGAGGCATGGAACGCAATAACCACAGTGCTTGGGCTGGCGCTGCGCCTCGTCCTTGGCAAACCGCGTCTTGCCCGGAGATGAACAGGACATCGTCTCCCGGGCATAGGCTGCAAGGAAATTGTGATCGGCGCACCCCTGCGCCATCTGCCCCTTGGTCTGGAATGCATACCGATTCAACAAATGTGCGCGGATCCCGAGTGCCCCAAGCAGCTCGTTCATGCGAACCATGTAGAAGGGGTGTGTTGTCCGGGTGCTCAGAGATCCAAGGCGCAATGGGTCAAGGGGCACGTTCAGCGAAATCCATCCGTTCTCGGGAACGTGAATGGTGATGTCTCCACCAATTGCGTCAGCAGCCAGGGCCGCGAGTGCGAAGAACATAAAGGAGCGTCCGCGCAGCGTGTCTTCCACTGGGGATTCATCGACCGTATCCTTGGGGAAACCGACGCGTGCTCTGATGTGGTTGAACTCGGCTGCGGGGAACCTAGCCTTCATTCTTTCCGCGCACATTCTTTGGTGCTGACTCGTGATCCCGTCCCAATAGTGACTGATCAGGAGAGGTGTGGCGCCGCCCGCGAACAGGTCTATCGCACCAATGAAGCTATCGAGACCGCCTGAGAAGAGGCAGACACTGTCGGGGTTGGCGGTCCGCAGGCTTTCTGTCGCCGGAACGAGGACCGCTCGGGAAGGAGCGCGCGCCCGAAACTGCATAGTCCACTTGTCCCCAGTGAGGAAATTCAGCGTCGTTTGAAGAAGCGAAGACTGAGATACCCACAGTGCCGGATCGGCGACGGGTACGCATATCTCGATCTCGCGCGTCCACCCATCCTGTGCGTGCGCTTCGCGGGAAACTCGAGTGTCCGCAGCCAAAACGGTGGCCGCAACGAGGGCGAGGTCGATGGCTCGTTCACTGGGAACAAGGCCCAATACGTTGAGTTGGTCCAGCGCCTGGCCCAATCCGAATGCCAAGCGTTCGTAGCGATCGATGAAATCGATCTCAGTGACGTGCGCATCAGATCGTGCCGGTGCAACTGCTTCCGCGTCGGAGGCCCCGAGGCGGGCCACTATGGTGTTTGAACTCATGTCGCATCCTCTCCAGCATCGGCGATCAGCGAGAAGGCAGCCTCGTAGATCTCATTCGACCTTTGTTCCACGTCAAGACTATTCAGAGTCTCCAACCCAGTCAACAGACCCGACAGATGAACCCGGCAGCATCCTTCGATGAAGTCGTGAAGTTGCTCGTGAGCTTGCTCGACCGCTGCAATATCGGCTGGCAGTGTGATTCCGCGTGCCCCGATGTCGGCGATCACCCGACCCTCTATCGACAGTGCGACGAAGTCTAGGAAGAACTCCCGGAGTTGTTCAGGGGCAAGCTGCGCAAAAGATGTTGGCGCATCGCGATCAAAATTGCCGATGGCTTCTAGCATCGCCTGTCGAGAGATGGCCTCGTCGATGGCGCCCCCAGGCGGGCAAAGGAACTCCAGCATCGCGAGGAACACATCCGATGCCGGCTGATTGGCCATGCTCTCAAGGTCGAGCTGGCGCAGTGTCTCGACTGGTCCAACCGCTTGGAAGTCCCTGACCACTCCGAGGAGCCTGGCTCCCGAAGCGCGTGACGACCCCATCCGCTGTGCTGCGCGGCGTGCGCCTCCAGCACCGCCGGGCGAGCCTCCGCCTCGTCCGCCGCCACCACCGCCGACGTAGGCGGATAGCGCCGACCCTAGCGCGCTCGAACTGCCAGTCCTCGAGAAGCGCGTGAATGCGTTGCGGGCGGCAGCGAATCCTCCGGCTGGCGCTGTTGCGCCATCGAATTGCGCTGGAGATGCGCCATCGGCCGACCCGTCTCCTTCACCACTTCCATCCGCTCCCGCATCCCCGTCTCCAGCGCTGCCGCCGGCATCGAGCCATGTGGGGACGAGCCCGTTTGGAGGTCCCCCATATCCTTTTGATGTTCCCACCGCCCCCCCTCACGCTTTATTTGTGATTGAACCCATGGCTTTAGTGCCTCTCTTCAGAAGCGCGTTGCCGTCTTGATCCCCCCAAGCCGCGAGAACCTCTTTGGCCTCTAGCACCAACGCGGCATCCTTCAAGATTGAGATCATCGCCACCGGCCACACCCCCACCTTGTCGATGTCGAGCGCCTTCGCGAAATCGAGCAACCTTCGCCCCATCTCCGGGCTGCGTTCGGCCAGGACCATGAGCCCCTGCACGCCTTTCGGTTCTGTCTTCAGATCATCCGCCTCCAGCACCTGATCGCTGACGGCACCGAAGACCTCGTCCAGCTCTTGTGGTGAGAGCTTGGCAACCTCGGCAACAGCACCTCTTGCGACGAGCTTGCCGCCAATGAGCCGTTCCACGACGCTTTCGAGGTGGGCAGAGTTCGCAAATCCGCCAATGGCGCCACGCTTGTCCCGAGTGACGAACACGTAGGGCCGCAAGTCAACCTCGGTCAGTGCAGGCTCGATCGAGGCCCAGCCGCGGATCCATTCATTTTTTTGCCAGTCAACAACCTCCTGCGGCAGCACCTCGGAGTCTTCAGTTTTGCTCCCGCCCTTCTTGGCCCCTGTGTCCGCCTTGGAATCGGTATTTGCATTGGCAACGGCACTGGCCTGCTTCAGCGTACGTTCGAACAGCGCCAGGGCCGCAGGCTTTCCGGCTTCCCCCGTAGCAAGCTGAGCCAGCTGTTTGTAGAAGTCGGGGTAGAACCGCTCTGCCAGCATGATCTTGCCAAGCACCGGGAGCTTGATGTCTGCGCCAAAACCACGCTCGTGCGCGATTGCCTGCCGCAACATCATCGTATTGAGAAAGCGTTTGATTTGACGAGGGTTCCCATGCGTTCCCTCAGTGAGGATCCTTGTCAGGACGGAACTGATGGTATGCGCCTGCCGGATCGCCTCAGGAAGTGGTGTTCCAACCGCCTCCTGCAACTGCCGCATGTCGAGACCACGGCTCTGCCAAGGTCGTTTCATGTCTTCGCGCGCAGCTTCAAGGAGCTTCGCGAAGCGTTTATCGCCATCTGGAAGTGCCAGTTCAGTAAGTAGGAGAGTGATGTAGGTGCGCGTCTCGGCGAGGCCAAGGGCGGGTACGCGAAAGGGTACCTGAATGAGTTTTTCCAGGTAGTTCCTTGCATAGCTCAGGGGACCGCCGCTGGGTGGCAGATCCGGGAAATGCTCCCTGACCGCATACTCGATCATGACTTCGTCCGCGCCGATGACAAAGGCGGTGCGCTCCACCATCAAGAACAGCCTGATGGCCTCGAGCGTGGCGATCGCAGTCTTCGGCAGGCAGCGGTCGAGATCATCAATGATCACCACCAGACGGTCCAACTCGGCTGCTTCGAGCAGCGCATTGAAGTCCTTGCGAAACTCGTGGATCTGTTCGGGAAGTCGCTCCGCGTCTTTCGGTGGATCCTTCAAGAATTGCTGCGCCTGCGAGGCGAAATTTTTCAGATCCTCAGCTGAAACGTGATCTTGGGGCTTCTGCACGAATGCCGTGACCATCCCCACCACGTCTTGTAATTGACCAAGCGTAGGTACACCGGTCGCCGCTGTAAACGCCATGCCGCCCGCTTTCCTGGCCAGCTTCAACCAGTCCACCCGTCGCAGCACCTTCTTGGCCGCGTCGGCAACCTTCGTCGAAGTCGGTCGCGAACGTCGCAGTTCATCGACGATCGTCTCGATCACGACGGTCTTAGCGTCTTCGAAGCCCTCGAAGGTCCAGCCGTTGAACCACAGGCAAAGGACCCGGTCCTTGCCCTGGAAGGCTGACTCGATCATCTTGAGGACGCTGGATTTTCCAGCGCCCCAGTCCCCATGGACACCAATCGTGACCGGAGCGTCAGGCGTCTCGTTGATGAAGCGGACTACAGTGCGTGCGATGGCCTCGTAGTGCAGGAGATCGGTTGCTGTCTCTTGGTCGTTCAGGAACATGGCTGCTTTCGATTAGGTGTTTCTAGGCGCGAGTACCCAGAGTGAATCAGGACGCCCTCAGGGCAGCTCCAGCGATGGCACCTTCGAGACCGTTACCTGCAATCGATACTCGAACAAATCGACATTCTTGATACCTGCGCATGCGAGGACCAGGTCTTCGGACATCGACCTGCAAACTATGATGCCTCTGACCCTTTGGCCAGGCTCAGCAAGTTCCTTGCGGACCCAGTTGACATATCGAAGTAACTGGCCAACGACACGGTCATAGCCTTTTTCGACCTTGAGCTCCAGGACGACAAATCCTCCCGATAGGTCTTTCGCGAGAATATCGATTCGTCGACCACCTCCAGCCGGATACTCGAACCCGGTAATTTCCTCATCCTGGAAAAGCGTCAATCCTGGCTCGATCAGCTGCAAGTTGTCCGCTAGGTATCTCTGAAGGTCCTTCTCGAGAGCGAACTGTGAAGAGCCGGCTAGCGCGGCGTCGATCGCAGCACCAGCATCGTCCTCTTCTTCGGTCACCGACACGGTCTTGCCACCGGCGGCCGCCATCTGAACTTTGGCCGCTTGATGCACAGGCGCCGGATCGGTCACAGAGTCATAGCGCCGGTATTCGCGCGAACCGACCTTGAACAGCAGGTCGTCGGTGCTGTTGGTCGCCGGGTGGTGAAGCCGGCTCCGATCGTTGGTCGAGGCCTGCACCAAATGCGCATGGATGCTGCCCGGCTTGAGCTTCGGATAGTGTTTGGCAAACCAATCGACTGCGCGCTGTGCTGCAAACGTCTCACCGGGTTTCAAGGCCCAGTCTGAGAGCATATCCTTCAGCAACGCTCTGGTTGGCTTGTCATAGATGGTTCGCGCCACACTGCCTCCTTATTTAATATGCTTAGAGCCATTAATTTATCCGACCCATCTCGCCCCTCGGCGAGACCGCTCGCAAGAAACAGCATCGTCCTGAGATTGAGACCGAGTCTGCGGCGAGACCGTCTGCAGAGTAGAGGAAAGAAACAAATCCCCGCAAGCCCATTCTGCCTTTATTCCGGAGACCGATGAATGTCCGCATTAAGGCTTGGATTTTAGTGATCTGGCTGTCTGGAATGGGCACTAACCGGTCGTCACCTGTCCAAATGGCAATCATCTGACATTTCACGTGCCCCCATTCCGGACATTCAGGCCGGAGGCTTTCTGGCTTTCACCAGCGTACGAAAAAATTGCCGACATGTCACAACCCAACTGCACAGATGAACATCCTCCGGCACCGCCGCCGCAGGCGTCGTTAAGCGGCGACTACAAGAGGCCGTTTTGACGCCAGTGCCCGCTCGAACGATTCATCCTGTTCGAACCATTTCAGAACTTCGTCTCTCTCAGAGACCGAGCCGTTGATAACCAAACGCTCCAGAAACTCAACGGTGACCAGGCCTGATGCGTCATCCGGGGCGGTCCTTCTTTTCATCTCTACGAGCTTTGTCAGTGCAGCGATTGAAAGAACGGCCCTCTTGCTGTTATCAAGTTCCATGAAGCTCCTAAATGCCCCCCTCAGGAAAGGGGCTTTGAAATCAAATTACTTGGTCTTTTTGGCAGCAGATTTAGCGGCTTTTTGGGCTTGTTCACGCTCGATAGTGAAAAGCTCTCGGATATGCTCTGCCATGGCTGAGTACGTTACGCCGCTTTCTTCGTAAGCATCTACTGCATTGATGAAAGCATTGAAGTGCCGGTCATTGACCCAGAATGTTCCTTCGGCTGAGTAGTCATCAAGCGCATCCGCAAAATTTTGGACATCTTTTTCTGTTGCAAAGAAGTCTTTGAAAAAGGTTGCCGGAGTTCCAAGGCCCGCTTCCACGGCTGCGGTCATGCTGTCGAGCATCTGGTTAATCAGGCTATCGTCAAAATCATCGCTGATGTTTTTGAACGGCGTCAGCTTGCCGGTCCGTGGGTCGTAGCCACCACGTGCTTCAAGCCTGTCCATGAGCTCGGGCAGTTCCCCAGGAGGGGTATTGCTGTCAATGCCGTCGTAAGAGATGGGCGTAAAACGTGGCTTGTATGCAGCAACCATGGTGTCCTTGATGAGTTGTTGGTCCTGGGTCATAGCGCGACCCAGGTGAATAACCCTGAAAAGACCGATATTTTAAATGGAACCACTGCCAAGATATCTTTTGCAGCCACTGGCTCTCTGCAACTCTGGAACTCTGGCGCTCCTGGTTTGCATGCTTTCGCTGCATAACGAACGGTCCTGCACCGGGTACCCCCGCCGACTGTGGTCTAGGTTGTGGATAAATACCGGAACAAGTCGCGAATGTGGCGTCAGCAGTGACTATCCCGATGGCGCTTAAAAAATAGGCACTTATGGTGGCGCTTGCGAGCTGGAGCTACTCGCTTTACCACACGACTCGGTGGCTGGATGACATTGACCAACTTATTCCTTTGACGCCAATTCTCGATTGCAGTCGTCCAAAGGGAAAGAGCATGCACTGTATGCGGGCGTACCGCGTCGGCTGCGAGCCAGTGTCTGTAGCGCATACGCTGCAATCCAGCGTGCAGACCGGGAGCTGTATGCAAGAATGCCAGCAAAGCTTGAAACCGATGCCCTTGGTTAGATTACACACATGACAAATGCAGCCATTTCATTGATATCAAACGACACTGACATCATGGGCCAAACGATTTCGCGCTCGCAGTTGGAGGCCCTCATCGCCAAGGCAGCGAAGCCACTCGTGTTCGACGGATGCGACTTTGAGGGGGGCGACCTCTCGCGGCTGAACATGCGCGGCTTCAAATTCAAGGACTGTTCTTTCATTGAAGTTTCCTTGTACGCGGCTTCCCTTTCCCAAGCCACGTGGCTAAGGTGCCGTGGGCGTCAGGCGGACTTTGAAGCCGCCGAGTTGGTCGATGCGCAGTTCCAGAATTGTGACTTCAACAATACAAAGTGGCGCCGCGCCAAGCTGTCGTCGGCATCATTCAAGGAGTGCAAGCTCACTGGGGCCACTTTCGAAGAAGTTTCGCACTTGGGCCTGTCGTTCGAGGAAACCTTGCTCGTTGGCGCCGACCTGCGCAAGATGTCGTTTCGCAAGATGCTGCTTCAGCAACTCGACTTCTCGGAGGCAGACCTGTCTGGATGCGATTTTCGGGATGCGGTTTTTGTGGGTGGCAGTCTACGCAATGCCCACCTGAAGTTGACCCGCTTTGACGGTGCAGACCTTCGTGAGGCTGACATCGGCGGGCTGAAGCTTGTTGACGCGAAGCTTTTCAGGGGGGCCACCATCTCGCTGAATCAGGCCGCTGAGCTCCTGGGGGAACTCGGAATAACTGTGGCCTGACATACTGCTGCGGGCCAGTTGCAGTCGGCCATGAGTGACTGGTATGAAGCCTGCCAAATTCAAGTAAACGAGATGCCTGATACCCGCCAAAATGGACACCCGCTTGGTGCCCTTATGTCGAGCTCTACATAAGGGCACTTATGCATAGGACCCAGTTATGTATAGATTCTGGTGTCGAGCGACCGGTTGGCGCATCAACACTGGCGGCTGGACGTATGCCGCTTCGGTGAAGTAGACATAATTTCTGCGACGGATTGAATGGATGACTCCACTACTGGAGATCATCATGAGTTTTATCGCCTCACTTCCTGCCGGGTCCCAAACCTGGCTTCTCAACAGCCCACTGGCACCACATTTGGATGCGTTCGCGGCACACCTGGCCGATGGCGGCTACAGCGCACAGACAACAAGGAATCATTTCTTGGGTGTTGCGCACTTCGCCAGATGGATGACACAGTGCGCGCTACCGGTGTCATTGCTGGATGCGCAGTTGCTCCAGCAATTTCTGGAAGTTCACCTGTCACACTGTTCGTGCCCGCCACCGGCGGTCAGTGATCCAAGCAAGCACCGCAGCTCGCTTGGGCATCTCATGGTTGTTCTTCGCAAACGCGGCGCGGTCGCCGAAGTTTCGCCTCCTGTTGGCCCCATTCCAGACGAACTCCAGCGTTTTGACGAACACATGGTCAATGCACGGGGCCTGAGTGAAGGAACACGTCGTGGGTGCCTGCGTTGGATTCAAAGATTGCTGCTGTACAAGTTTGCCGGTGAAGAGTTGGTGTTCGCCAAACTGCAGCCCGAGGATTTACGCAAATTCATCGCGATACAGCTTGACCTTCTTGGTAGCGTCTCCAATGCCATGAGCCTGGCATCGGCTTTGCGCACTTACTTTCGTTACCGCACCATCTGTGGTGACTCGGTGCACGGATTGCTGGGTGTGATCAGCGCCCCGGCTCATTGGCGCTTGGCGTCACTTCCGCGTGGCCTTCGACCAGACGAAGTTGACCGCTTACTGGCATCCTTTGACTCTTCGATACCATCTGCGTTGCGTGGTTACGCAATTGTGCGTTGCGCGCTGGATTTAGGCCTGCGCAGCGGCGAAGTAACCAATTTGCAGCTCGCAGACATTGACTGGAAAGCTGGAACCGTAACGCTAAAGCACACCAAGTCATTGCGAGTCGATGTGCTGCCACTTCCAGCAGCAACCGGTCAGGCGCTGGCCGACTATGTTCAAAACGAACGACCCAAGACCAGTAACCCGTTTATCTTCGTGCGCCTTCTGCCACCTCGCGACGCTCCACTGGGTGTACACGGCATTCGCGCAGTGATCAGCAATGCGTTCAAACGCATTGGCCTGAGCCATGGGCGAACACACGCGCTACGGCACACCATGGCCAGCCAATTGCTCGATCACGGCAGCTCGCTCAAAGAGGTGGCTGACGTTTTGCGCCACCGTTCCCTGAACACATCCCTGATTTACGCCAAGCTCGACACACCCAGACTGGCCGCAGTTGCTCTTGCCTGGCCTGGGAGCACGACATGAGTGCCCCCACCGACCTACAAATCAAGGTCAATGAATACCTTGCCGAGCGTCGCCGTCTGGGTTTTGAACTTCATCACATGGGCGGGGGACTAGCGAGCTTTGCTCGTTTCGTAGCGGATGCGCACCACAGTGGACCACTGACCATTGATGTCATGGTCGACTGGGTTCGCCGGGATAAGGCGCAGCATCGTACCCAAGCAACATGGGCGCGGCGCCTCGAACTTCTGCGACCGTTTGCACGATGGATGCGTCAGTTCGATCCGAATACTGAAGTACCTGATGAATCCATCTTTGGCCCGATACCAGGGCGGGTTACACCCCATATCTACAGTGAACAGGAGATCGTCGAACTGCTGGCAGCTGCCCGTGGCCTCGGTCCATCTGGAAGCTTGCGGCCAGTAGTATTCGAGACGCTGTTTGGGCTGATCGCATCAACCGGTTTGCGTGTCTCGGAGGCAATGTCCCTCGTGAACGCCGATGTCGATTTGGTGGCCGGTACGCTGACGGTGCGCAAGACCAAGTTCACGAAGTCACGCATGCTGCCACTGCACCCGAGCACTGTTCAGGCGCTGCTTGCCTACAGACGCTTGCGCAACAAATCCGGGTATTGTTCTGGCGAGTCACCCTTCTTCATTGGGACACGTGGACAAAGACATGGCCAACCCCTTGCGGAGCGTCAGGTGCACCGTGTGTTCTTGAGTCTGAGAAGCCAGATGGGCTGGGTTGACCGTGGATGCCATGGCGGGCCACGCATTCACGATCTACGCCATTCGTTTGCCGTGCGTCGTGTGATTCTGTGGCATCAACAAGGCATCGACGTTGATCAGGCCATGCTGTCGCTGTCTACCTACTTGGGTCACGCCAAGATCAGCAACACCTATTGGTATCTCACGGGAGTGCCCGAGCTGATGGCGTTGGCAGGCAACAAGTTTGCCGACTTTGCCCAGGCACCGGAGTTTGGTGATGAGTAGCCCAAAACCACCGCAACCGCCGCCATCATTCTCGGCGCTTGTTCAGGCATTTTTTGCGGAACATCTGACCCAGCACAGGGCGTTGAGTCCGTGCACGGTGGCCTCCTACCGTGACACGTTCATGCTGTTGCTGGACTTTGCGCAGGTGAAGTTCGGCAAATCTCCAGCAGGACTTACGCTGGCAGACGTCACGCCTGAGTTGCTACTGGGGTTTCTCGACTACCTGGAGCATGAACGCCACAACGCTGTGCGAAGTCGCAATACCCGCCTGGCTGCTTTAAGAACGTTCTTGAAGTTCGCAGCACACCGCGACATCTCGTCACTGCATGTCATTGAGCGAGCACTGGGCGTTCCGATGAAGCGTTTCGAGAGGCCCATGCTTGGATTCTTGTCGCGTGATGAGATGCTGGCGGTAATCGGGACGCCAGGCGGTTGTTGGACAAGTCAGCGCGATCATCTTCTATGGGGACTGCTCTACAACACGGGAGCACGTGTCTCTGAGATCATTGGCGTGCGGATTGCCGACGTTGTCTTGAGTGCTGCGGCTTGCGTTCACCTGCATGGCAAAGGGCGCAAGCAGCGCACGGTGCCACTTTGGCATTCAACGGTAAGCGAGATTCGAGCGTGGCAAAGGGTCAATCCCCAACTTGATGCAAGATCCCCCTTGCTGCCCAACCGCGAGGGTGAGTCGATGACGCGAGACAATGTCAACAAACGCTTGGCTTTGGCGGTCAATGCTGCCGCCAAGATCATCCCCGATTTGGCTACGCGCCACATCTCGCCCCACACGATTCGCCACACAACTGCCATGCACTTACTGCAGTCCGGTGTGGACATCAGCGTCATTGCGCTATGGCTCGGCCACGAGAGCCCGACAACAACGCACCACTATGTGGAAGCCGATCTGGCAATGAAGGATCGTGCACTGGCCAGAATGCAGGAGCCCGACGCAAAGATTCGCCGTTACAAGGCACCTGATTCTCTGCTGGCGTTCTTAAAGGCGCTGTGATTATGTAGAGGATGCGGCCATTTGATTGAAACGTATGTGCCTGTCAAAAGCCTGGTCGCATCAGTCGCTCTGCATAACTGGGTCCTCTGCATAAGTGCCCATTGCCGCCAGCCACGGAAAGACAAAGCTGACATTCATTTTCGAGTTGGGAAAGAGACAGCGGACATTCGAGGACCAGGCATCAACATTCGGTTTGGCTGTCTCTTGAGCAGCGTAAAGAGTCGTCCACGACAGGCCGCTTTCCGGTTGCCCAGTTCGACTCCCGTCAGAAGCCGTACGTGGAATTCGGCAACGTGCCCGAAGCAGAATTTCAGGCTACTGAAATGCCTGCCCGATACCAGTCATTGACACCACCGATTGATGTTCAACGGAATGCCGACTGCGTGGCGGCCCGTTCAACATTCTGAATACGCGCCTTCAGGGTTTCACCACCTCAATCGTGAACTGGTAACTCCCCCACCTGTTCGCCGAGGAGTTCCTGATGCTGCTCTTTCGACTGGTGAACGGGCTTCACAAGCGTCGGCCATTTTATGAGTTTGACCTGTTCGCCTTCGTGCACCCGGAAATCCTTTGAATTGATCTTCATCCCAATCCTTTCAGTCTTAACTAAGAATTTTTCAGTGCTTCGAAGCCTGAAACGACATCGAATAACTCCTCGTCGATACCACTTTGGCGTAGGCGGTGAAACGAGCGGTTCAGGTCCTCCAGCAGTTCGTCAATATTCTTTTCAGCACGTTGCATTGCAGCCAAGCGGCTGGCATTTTCGCTGGTTAGGGATTCAGCGCAAGCCATGAAAAGCGAGACAAAAAGATATTCGCGAACGAACGCCAACAGAGTCGCCTCTTTGTCATTCATCACCTGAGGCAAATTTTTGGTGGGCCAGTTAATGGTAGCCAGGTCGCGCTGCCAATCCGCGTCCAGCGGCAGCAGCCGTTGACTCACCGGTGTATAGACCGACCCGGACTCGGGCCGGTTATGGAACAGGTACACCTGCGCGATCTCGCCCTTTTCGCGACGGGTTTCCATCTCGCTCAGGATCTGCCCAACCAACGGTGTAATCGCACCAATGGAATTCGGCAGGATGAAGCGCTCCCCCAAAGGCAAGTCGGTGTCCGCGAGGCGCGACTGAATGCGTTCGCCGACTGTCCATACTGTCTTTTTACCCGGCAAATTCTCCAACGTCTTGACGACAAAATCGCCCATCACATCATTGAACTGACCAACCAGGCCCTGGTCGGAACCGAACACGACCGCGCCAATCGCTCCTACGTCCTTCTGTTGTACTGGGGTCGCGGCAGCAGGCTCATTCCGGCGAAAACATGCAGCCAAACCCAGTTGTACCGTCCGATAATAGTCATCCAGGGAGCGCACGGCGTTCTCGTACTGTCCGATGCTTGATGCGGCCATCGCCTTCATGGTGCGCACTACCGATTGGAGGTCTGCGGCACTACCGATCTTGCGGCGCAGGCTCGCCGTGGTGTTGCTCATGACGATTCCTCGCCGGCCGCTTTTGGTTTGGGTTTGATATCCGTTTTAGTCTTTGGCGCTGTCTCTGGTTCAGGCGCGGGTTGAAAGCTTGCGAGCGCTGCGCGGGCGATCTGAATAATCGCTTCCCGATCTTCGTCGCTCAATTTCTCGGCGGAATCGAAGCGCGCGCGCACCTCAGCCGGCATGTCCGCCGCCGCCGCGCGCACCGCCTGTTCAGCCTCGGTCATTTCGTTCAGCGCCACGCCGTCGAAGAGTTCTGCGCTCAAGGCTAGCAATACGGCGATTTGTGCGGCCACCGAAACCGGCGCGGATTCCGGCTGCTTGAGACAGGCCCGGATGCGCCGTCCGTGCTCAATAATTTTGGTGGTGTTTTCATCCAGCCGAGCACCAAAACGGGCAAAGGTTTCCAGTTCCTCGAACTGGGCGTAAGCGAGCTTGAGGTCGCCGGCCACAGCCCGGTAGGCTGCGCGCTGCGCCTTACCGCCGACGCGCGAGACTGATTTGCCGACATCGACCGCAGGCAATACCCCCAACTCGAACAGCGAGGGCGAGAGATAGATCTGGCCATCCGTGATGGAAATCAGGTTGGTCGGAATGTAGGCGGAAATATTCTGGGCTTGAGTCTCGATGATCGGCAGAGCCGTGAGCGAGCCGCCACCGCGTTCCTGGCGCAGATGGGTAGCGCGCTCCAGCAGGCGCGAATGGATGTAGAAAATATCGCCGGGAAAGGCTTCGCGTCCGGGCGGGCGGCGCAGCAGCAGCGACAGCTCGCGATAGGCGCGGGCGTGTTGTGTGAGATCGTCGTACACAATCAGCACGTCGCGGCCCGCCTCCATGAAATGCTCGGCAATGCTGGTTGCCGCGTAGGGGGCGATGTAGGCCAGACCCGGCGCGTCGTTGCCCTCGGTAACCACCACGACGGTGTAATCCATCGCGCCCTTCTCCCGCAAGGTGGCCACGACCTTCGCTACGGCCGAAGCGCGCTGACCGATTGCACAATATACGCACAAAACATTCTGGCATTGCTGGTTAAGAATGGTATCGATCGCAATGGCGGTCTTGCCTGTCTGCCGGTCGCCCAGAATCAACTCGCGCTGCCCACGCCCGACAGGGATAAGCGCATCAATGACCTTCAGGCCGGTTTGCAGCGGCACCGTGACCGGCGCGCGGTCCATGATGGGCGAAGCGGGGCGTTCGATGGGCATGCGATGGCTGGAGGCCACCGGTCCGCCCCCATCGAGTGGCCGACCGAGCGGGTCGATGACCCGTCCTAGCAACCCGTCGCCCACTGCAACGTCCATGACCCGGCCCGTGCGCTCGACTTCATCGCCTGCGTGCAGATGCCAATACTCGCCGAGCAGCACGACGCCGATTTCAGTCTCATCCACGTTGAAGGCGATACCGAACACATCGCCGGGAAATTTCACCAGCTCGTCAAAGCCCACACCGGGGAGCCCGGACACCTTCGCAATCCCGGTGGCGATGCTGGTGATCGTGCCAACTTCCCGTGGCACAAGATTCGGCGCGAATGCCTCCCGCGCTTCGCGCATACCCGCGAACGCATTGTCGAAAACCTTTTGCAGGTCCTCCGCAGGTTCCATGTTCATGGGCTCCCGATCTCGGGCTTAGGTTCTTCCGGCTTCGGTTTGGCTTTGGCTTCAGGCGGAGGCTCGGTTTTGGGGGGATTAAGATTCTCTTTCCGAATCTCGCTCTCCGCCTTATCCCAGTCCTGTACTGCTTTACCCTCCTTACGGCCTTGCTGTTCGTTGAGCTCATAGGCGCGCTTGCCGATCTGCCTTGTCAACTCGGACTGGGGTTCAGCTTTGTCCTTCTCTTTCAGAAGTTCGTCGACACCCTTTTCCAGCGACGCCAGATAATCGGTGATGCTCCACCCCACCTTTTGTCCATTCGTACTAAGTTCTATTCCACAGACCACTTCCGGCGCGGTCGCGAAGTGCAGGGGTATGTCAGCCGAGAAGGTTTCGTTGATCGCATTTTGAATCGCTGCGCGTTGATCCGCAGGCAGCTCGAATGCGCTGCGCACGAGCGCGGGTTCAGACGCTGTCTTGAGCGCTTCGCCCAGCGCTGCTTTCGCCTTGGCGTCCATCTCGCGCAAGCGGCGGGTGAACACTTCGCCCATGCGTTCTTCCAGACTCGTCGTAGCGAGATCGCCCAGCGCCTTGCGTGCAATGGCAAAAACCTCGTCGCGCGCCCGGTGGCTGAGCGCTTCGTTCATGCTCCGCTGCGCGCTTCTCAGCGCTTCATGCCGCTTGGTAGCCAAGGCGTCGGCGGCCTGCCGCGCGTCGTCGAGCAGCCGCTGACGTTCGGTCTTCGCATCTGCCATTGCCTTGCCGAGAAGCGCGGCGCGCTGCTGATCGAAGACCTCGTTCTTTTGCTGGAATTCGTCACGTTCCTTTTTCGCATCGGCTCTTTTTGTATCGGCGTCCGCGAGTTCCAATGCGATCCGCTTCTCCCGTGCGTCGATGGCGTCGAGGATGGGCTGGTAAAGAAACCGCTTCAGCAACCACACCAGAATGAGGAAGTTGAGCGCCTGCGCGCCGACCGTGAACCAATCGATCAGCATGGCTTACTTTCCCGCTGTTTGGGCGATGACGTGATTCCAGAACGGATTGGCGAAAATGAGAATCATCGAGACCACGAAGCAGTAGATCGCTGTGGATTCGATCATCGCCAGACCGACAAACAGGGTCCGGGTGATAGTGGCCGAGGCGTCGGGCTGCTGCGATAGTGCAGTTAGCGCTGTCGCGACCGCCCGCCCTTCCGCCAGCGCAGGGCCCAGACAACCGAAACCGGTGGTAATGCCGGCGATGACAATTGATGCCACGGCGATGATCGTCAAGCTATCCATAGTATTTCCTTAGGTTGTAGTAGTTCATGCTTCAATGTTTTGCACCGGGTTCAGGCTTTGGCTTGCGGACCCGCGTGGCGGCCGCGATGTAAACCGCGGCAAGGATGCTGAAGATATAGGCCTGCACCATACCGGTGAGCAAGCCGAGCGCCGTCATGACGATCGGAAAGATGAAGGGCGTGATGGTGAGCAGAATGGCGATAATCATTGTGCCGCTCATCATGTTGCCGAACAGGCGAACGGCCAGGGCCAGCGTGCGCGAGATTTCACTGATGATGTTAAACGGCAGCATGATGACTGTCGGCTCGACGTAGGACTTGAGGTAGCCACCCAAGCCCTGATCCCTGATGCCGAAAAACGGCACGGCCACGAATACGCACAACGCTAGTGCTGCGGTCGTCGACAGGGAGCCCGTTGGCGGCTCATAGCCTGGAATGACGGTGCAGAGGCTGGCGGTGGCGACGAACAGAAAAAGCGTGCCGAGAAAGCCGAGATACTCCTTCGGGTCGCGCAGACCGACCTCTTCGATTTGTTTCTCGATGGCGGTGACGACGATTTCCAGAAGATTCTGCCAGCGCGACCGTTTCAGACCCGTCGAGAGTTTGCGCGTGATGAGTTTCGAGCCGATGGCCAGCACGAGCATCAGACCCCATGTGAACAAAATGGTGGCATTCAGCTTGAGAAATCCGTGTTGCCAGAAGATCATCTCATCGGGACTAAGGCGCATGGCTAGCCTCCTGTGCCTTGCTGGTTTGGTTTTCGCCCGACGAGCGCGTCATCCACGTCACGACCAGGCGCGCCACAACAAAGCCAAGGAGACACGCCAGCAGCCGTTCCCAATGACCACCCGAGACAAAATAGAATCCAGCCAGGGCAATTCCCATCCGCAGCAGCAGGCTACTGAACAACCAAAGTGCAGGTTGTTTGGAGGGGACGCCCTTGAGAACTGTCCACCAAAGGCCGCCAAAGAAAATCGTCCCGAGCACTCCGCCCGCCACCCACGCCAGCGCCAGTGTCAACGTTTCATTCATCGTCATTCTCCTGCTCCTCCCGCATGGCCTTTTCTTCCTTGGCGACCCAATGCCAGGCATTGAAACAGCCGATCGCAAGCCCCATCACCAACAGCGCCAGCGTCCAGGAGCGACCTCCCGGATAGCGCCCGTCCAGCCAAAGACCAAGCGCCGCCCCGAGCAATGTCGGAACGACCACCGACCAGCCGATAAGCCCCATCATGCCCAAGCCGAACCAGACGCCCGGCGTGGTGTTGCGCTGTGCCTTGAGCTTTCGCGCCGCCTTTACGCCGACCTGCCCGGCATAGTCCGACACCTTTTCCGAGGGTTTCTTTGGTTCGTTATTCATGTTGAAAGCTCGCGAAACGCCGCAAAAAACCGGATTCCAATTTCGCCATGACCGAGCGCACGCTTTGCTCGCGCTCGTCTAGGGTCAGAAATTCCTGTTCCACTGCATCGCGCAATTTGTCGAGGTCTTTTCCGCCCATCGCTCGGCGCACCGAAACGAGCACGTCCGGCCCGATCTTGACCAGCACGCCTTCATCCACAGCCACGTAAACCTCGCCCTCCGCTGCGGTCTCAAAGATCAGAATGCCCGGCGTGAGCGCCGCTACGCAATCAAGTCGATGTGGCAAGAGTCCAAACGAACCCTCGCGCGTCTCCGCAACGATGCGCGACACCCCGCTTTTTTCGGCGAAGATGTGGAATGGCAACAGAACCTTAAGATTCATGGGTGTCAGCGGCATGGTCGATCTCCGGTTTCGGTTTCGCTTTTCCCTTCGCTTCGTCAATCGTCCCGATCATGTAGAGCGAGCTCTCTGGGTAGTCTTTGAATTCATCGCGCAGGATGCGCTCACAGCCGTCCAGCGCATCCTTTAGGCTGACCAGTTTTCCTTTGTGGCCGGTGAACTGCTCCGTCGTGAAAAAGGGTTGCGTGAGAAAACGCTCCAGCCGACGGGCACGGGCGACGACGTTGCGGTCCTCTGGCGAAAGCTGCTCCAGACCGAGCATGGCAATGATGTCCTTGAGTTCTGCGTATTGCGCGAGCGTACGCCGGATTTCCTGCGCCAAGCCGTAATGCCGTGCGCCGACGATGCTCGGTGTGGCCATCTTGGAACTCGATTGCAGCGGGTCGATGGCTGGATAAAGGCCTTCGCTTGCCCGCTTGCGCGAGAGCACGATCGACGCGGAGAGATGCGAGAAGGTATGCACCGCGGCCGGATCGGTGAAATCGTCAGCCGGCACATACACCGCCTGGATTGAGGTGATGGCGCCTGTATCGGTGTTGGCGATACGCTCCTCCAGCCCCGATAGCTCCGTTCCCATCGTGGGTTGATAACCCAAGCGCGACGGCATCTGCCCCATCAAGCCCGACACCTCCATGCCAGCCTGGATAAAACGAAAAATATTATCGATCAGCAGGAGCACATCGCGATGCTCGTCGTCGCGAAAATACTCCGCCATCGTCAGCGCGGCATGGCCGACGCGAAAACGGGCGCCTGGGGGTTCGTTCATTTGTGCGAAGATCATCACCATATTGGGCAATACACCGGCTTGCTTCATGTCGCGGTAGAGCTCCTCTCCTTCGCGGCAGCGTTCGCCGATGCCGCAAAAAATACTTACGCCCTCGTGTTGCCCGACCATGTTGTGAATCATCTCGGTGAGCAGCACTGTCTTGCCCACGCCCGCTCCACCAAACAAGCCCGCTTTGCCGCCGCGCTCCAGTGGCATTAGCACATCAATGACCTTGATGCCCGTTTCAAAGATTTCAGACTTGGTGGAACGTCGTGCCAACGGCGGCGGAGCCCGATGCACAGAACGCCATTGAACATCGGACAACGCCGCCTCGCGGTCGATGGTGTTTCCGAAAACGTCGAACATACGAGAGAGACTCCCCTTTCCCACCGGCGCCTTTAACGGCCCGCCTGTGTCCTGCACTGCCATGCCGCGAGCCAGGCCTTGCGTGGGGGTCAACGCAATCGCTCGCACGTGACGCGCATCATGCTGCGCCAGCACTTCGAGGACGATTTCTCCTTCATTTGCGCGCAGTATCGTGTGGATCGACGGCAAATTATCATCAAACCGTATATCCACCACACTGCCTCGGACGGAGACCACCGTGCCGAGGTTTAAGTGACTGGTTTTATCACCCATGCATCAGCCCCTTGGCCGTGGCGCTGCTGCCAACAGCCACGCTTGCGACCTCGCGTCCGCTCTGCTCGGCCATTTCAGGTCGAGTGTGCTTAATCGCCCCACCGGCCGCGTATGGAAGAAGCGATAGAAGCCTACCGCAACTTCTACCTGGGCCAGGTTCAAGGTCAGTTCGCGCACCCCTACACCTAACACGGCACGAAACAGCCAACCCGCCAGCTCTTGCGTCTCCCGCAGGATCTGAACCAGCGCATGCGGATCGCCCCCGCAGCGGGAAAGTACCTTGCCAACGGCCTCGTGCTCGACGCTCATCCTGATTTCATTGCGTGCAGATTTGGCATTGCAATTTCTGTTTATTGACCCGCTCAGGCTGAATGAACGCCGCCAATGCGGGCGGATCTCGCTTTGTCAGAGCAGGCAGAAGACCGGCGCGAGATCCAAAGAATAGTGTCCGACAAGGCCCGCCAGTTGATGCATATCAAACGCACCGCAGAGAAATGATCGAGGATAAATGCAGGCGCAACGGATTCACATTGACGAAGCGATCTTAAGCTCATGAGGAACATTTGACCATGACTATCATTAGCAGTATTGCGGTCGCCACCGATTTCTCACCCGGCGCGAAGGTGTTCTACGCATCGCTGCGCTCCAACGCTATAGCTACCACCAAGTCTTGGCAGTCCGGCAAATCCAAACTTTGTTCGGTCTGCCACAGCGGTCTGTGCGTTGGCGAACAGACACCAACGATTCAGTGAGTTGATACTGTCTTTCCAATCGGTAACTCACACTCGTTACGAAGGAAACCACCCCAATGAACACCAGCCCATCCATTCTTTCCAGTGCTTTGCGGGGCGCGTTTGCGAGCCTCGCTATATGCGCTTGCGGTGCCATGGCGCAATCGGTAGCCGTCAAGCCGGCGCAGCAATGCATGTCCGACCTGAGCGCGTTCGACAGCCAACTGCAGAAGGACGGCTACTGGCTGCACGGCTCAGGCTACGGGTATGGATATCCGATGTACGGCTATGGCTATGCCTATGGTGGAGAGAGACTTCCAGCTGCAACCACGCCACAGGCCAGTGGCTACTGGCGGGCGCGGCCAGGCTACGAAGTCCGAACCCTGCTGGCATCGGCCAATATCCTTGCGGAGCGTGGCGACCAGCAGGCGTGCGAGAGCCTGCTCGGCTCGGCGCGCGACATCTATATGACCTATGCCGCAGACTTGCGCAGAGGCAAGGTGCCGCGTGCGGATATGTCTGTTTGGCGCAGACAGCAGATCGCCATGGCTGTTGCCGTTACCGGCTCTGACTTGGTCTTCCGCTCCGACCAGTTGGTGGGCGCCGGGGTGGTCAATCCCCAGGGCGACGACCTCGGCAGCGTCGACGACATCGTGATGGACCCGCAGACCGACAGGATCGCTTTTTTGGTGATCGCGCGCGGCGGCTTATTCGGGTTCGGCAAGAGCTATGTCCCGGTGCCCTGGGAGGACTTCAAGGCGGCGCCAGGCAATAAGCTGCTCGTGCTGAACATCACAAAGGCCACCATGAACGGCGCGCCGCAGGTCAAGAAAGACCAGAACTTTCAACAGGACGGATTCGCCGCTGAGATGCAGAAGGTGAACGCATATTGGGCGAGCCGCCTGCCATGAGTCGCGTCAGGGTGCTTGTGCCCAACCTCTGCCCATATCCACCGTGTGCAGCTGAAACACGTGCTTTGTGATATCCAGCCCCACGACCTGCAAGCCATTCATGGTGCCGATGATTTGTCCAGCGTTCATTCCTGTATTACGATTCATGATGGATCCTCTGTGGTGTTTGTGGAGGCCGTGGTCTATCACGCCTTGGGCACTTTGATTCCGTATCCATCAGAGGATCCACCCCAATCACTCGAGAATTCCTTCTTGATCAACGGCTGTTTTGTCTCAGTGCGCAAACTCTGCTCCTTTAAGGTGGGAGGCATCCATAGCATCTTTGACCTTGTTGTTCAGACCCTCGACAACGCCACTGGAGAACTGCTTTTTGGCCCGAAAGTAGTTGAGAATAAGTTCACGGTGATTGCGCAGCGTCTTGGCAACCTTCTTCATCGGCTCAATGCGTGAACGCATGACCAGCGCAATCCATTGATCCAGGAACTTCGCGGCCCATGCCGGGGAGTCGTAGTCCCAGAATTGTCGGAATTGCTCCTTGAGCAAGTACGCCCGCACCGTCTGCAGGTTGTATTTCAACAGGTCGCTCAGCCGCACGCGTTGCTGGTCCGTGAGGTTCTCTTTGCTCTTGAGCACGCACCAGCGCGTCTTCGTGAGCACCGGCTCATAGCCATCTTGCACCAGCCTTCTGGACTCGGCGGCACGCACCTCGTTGAGGGCTTCGTTCATCTTGGCCACGATGTGAAAGCGATCCAGAATGTTGAGCGCATTGCTGCAGCGCTCGCGGATCACCCGCAGGTACGGCTTCCACATGTCCGAGCAGACGAACTCGATCTTGCCTGACAAATCAGCGCCAATCATGTCAAAAAACTCCTCGAACGTCTTGACCGTGCGCTCCATGCCAACCCACAGCAGCCGCGTGCACTGCGCATCGATCTGGTAGACCAGCGTCAGATACTTGTGGCCCTTGCCGTAGGCAACTTCATCAACCCCGATAGCCTGGATCGGCCCCAGTGTGCGGTGCTCCAATCCCCACGCCACAACCACTTCGACAGCCTGACAGACCTTGTCCCATGATGTTCGAAACGACAGTGCCGTCTCCTTCCAGGATAGCTTCTTGGCCCAGTGCGCCAGGAACAGGACATAGGCCGTTGTCATCTGGTGTTTGCCGCAACCCCACGGCACCGCCTCGACCTTCACGCCACACTGGCGACAATCCACCCGGCGCATGCGATACAGTAGGAAAACGCAGAAACCCCAGAAGGGCACGAATTCGAAGCGGCGCACCCCCAGGTGGTCGTAGGTCGGCGCGGGGTGGCGGCAAATCGAACATATCGCTTTGGAGCCCACGCGTGGGCGAACCTCGACTTCGATGCTTTTGGTTTGCTCGCACAGGCGGGCCACCACGTTGACGAAGCCGGGGAAGTGGTAACAGTGGTTGAGTATCGAGATCAGACGCATGGCAAAGACACACAGGCAGGAGTCGCCCATCATCGTGGCTACGCCAAACTTGGCAACCTACTGCCCGGATTTGGCGACTTGGGCGGCAAGTTGGTGTGGCGAGGAGCGCGACGTTATCCCCGGCGAGGCAATCGTGGCGGTGTTCACCCCGTTCTTGCAGCATCTGCTTGACCAGGGTTTATCACGCAAGACGCGCAACTTGCACCGCGACAACCTGTGGCTGCTTGGCGGCGAGATCATTCGCGACATCAATGAGATCCCAAAACTCAGAAAGCGACCGGTTGCAGAGTTGATTCGAGAGGCCATCGTCAACGACGAAGGACCACTGATCCATGGCGGCTTCTCTGAACAGGAGCAACGCGCATTTGATTCCACTTGCAAAAAGCTCAATCGATTCCTGGCTGCGCAAGCCAATAGCCAACAGAGCTAGGCATTGCACACCGTGGGGTCGGTGGTCTTGTATTCGGCTGTTCAAGATGATTTCTATCTAACCGGCTGCTGGCAAGCGTCAGCGCGTCAGGCCGAAGGCTTCAAGTCGGGGAGCGGTGGGCAAGTCACGCACCGCGCAGCGGCTGTACACAGGCTTGTCCTGTGGGCAGGTGCCTTGTCCACCGCGGGCGCGATATCTGATCTGCAGGAAAATATGAGTGCCGGGTAAAAAACCGCCCAAAACCACCCACAGATTCTCCCAACGAGCCTTGTTTTTCAATATCATCCAGGGCCTTGCGCATTTCCATCAAGATAAGTTTATCCGCAGCGTCTTGATCTATCTCCGGCACGTCCCAATCGAATATTGCGCGATATTTTTCGACCAAAATTTTTACATCAGCGATGATTTCACTGCGATGTCCCTCCAATTCCTTCTGCTCGATCGTTGCCACTTCATTCTCTCCTCGATGTTCAGGCGATGCGACGGGTTGTTCTAGCTTATGCCGAAAGCCCGGTTGCGACTCCACCGGCCAGGAGGGCGTAGCACCAAACCGCCGACCGGCTTCAGATATCCTCGTCCACCATGGTAATCGCCCCGCAGGGGCACTCGGCGACGCAGACGCCGCAGCCTTTGCAGTAATCGTAATTGAACTCGAAGCGCTTGCCCGGGCCGAGCTTGATCACCGCGTTGTCGGGACAGACGCCATAGCAGTTGTCGCACTCGAAGCAGTTGCCGCAGGACAGGCAGCGCCGCGCTTCGTACAGCGCATTGGTTTCGTCCAGACCGCCCTGGACTTCCTCAAAGGTGGTCCGGCGGCGAATGATGTCGAGTTGGGGCTGAACTGTCTTGGGCGCGTCGGTGTAGTACCAGGTGTTCAGGCGCTCGAAGCCGGCAAGTTCGTGCTTGGGCGCTGGCACATAGCTATTGCCGCGTAGCCAGGCATCGATATGACGCGCGGCCTTTTTGCCGTGGCCGATGGCAACGGTGACGGTGCGCTCCGAAGGTACCATGTCCCCGCCGGCGAAGATGCCGGGATGCCCGGTCATCATATTGGACGCCACTTGCACCGTGCCATCCTTGATCTCCAGCCCCGGTACGCCGTCGAGCAGCGACAGGTCGACGTCCTGGCCTAGCGCCAGCACCACCGAGTCGGCGCCAAGCGTCTCGAACTCGCCCGTCGGTTGCGGGAAGCCCTTTTCGTCGAGCGCCATCTTTTCAAGGGTAATAGAGCCTTCGCCGGCCTGCTTGATGGTGGACAACCATTTGATCATGACGCCTTCCTGTAGCGCCTCCTCGACCTCGAAGTCGTGTGCCGGCATTTTCTCGCGGGTGCGTCGGTAGACGATGATCGCTTCGCTCGCGCCGAGACGCTTGGCGGTTCGTGCGACATCCATGGCGGTGTTGCCACCGCCGTAGACGACAACGCGGCGCCCGAGCATGAGCTTTAGTTCCGGCAAATCCGCGCCTTCCATGCGCTGCAGCACGGAGACCGCGTCGACGATCCGGGTAGCGTCGCCCGCCGGGATGAAGGCACGCTTGCCGATGTGCGCACCGACGGCGAGGAAGGCGGCATCGAACGATCCGGCCTTCATGCTCTGGGCGATATTGGCGACCTTGCTGTTCAATTTGATGGTCACGCCGAGATCGAGAATGCGCTGCACTTCCGCATCGAGCACAGCGCGCGGCAGGCGGTACTTGGGAATGCCGAAGCGCATCATGCCGCCGGCCAGCGGCCCCGCTTCGTGGATGGTCACGGCATGGCCCAGGCGCGTCAGGTGATAGGCAGCGGACAGCCCTGAGGGTCCGGCACCGACCACCAGCACGTTCTTGCCGCTCGCCGGCGGCGGCGGGGCGAACTTCCAGCCACGCTTGATGGCTTCGTCGCCCAGAAAGCGCTCGACCGAATGGATACTCACTGGCGCGTCGACTTGCGAGCGATTGCAAGCGCCTTCGCAGGGGTGGTAACAGACACGGCCCACCACTGCGGGCAGCGGGTTGTTCTGGACCAGCGCACGCCATGCCTTCTCGTAATCGCCGCCTTCGGCGTGGAATAGCCAGCCCTGGATGTCCTCGCCGGCCGGGCAGGCATTGTTGCAGGGTGGCAAGCGGTCCACGTACACCGGCCGCGAGCTGCGCCACAAACCGGTGTGGTTGGCGAGCGAGGAGCCAGGATCGAGGGTGATGGCGAAAGGCTTGACCATCTCAGCCTCCCTCGGCCAGCAGGCCATATTTGAGGATGTTCTTGTCCGCCAAGGCTTGTATGCGTGCGATAGTGTCGCTGCGCGGATGTTCTCCAAACAGGTGGGCGAATCGTTTCTGCGGCTTCAGGTAGTCCTCCACCGGCGTACGCTTGCGGATTTTGAGCACTGCCGTGACTTCTCCGCGCTCAGCCTCGAATACCGGAAACAGACCGGTTTCCTTGGCCAGGCGGGCGATGCGAATGGTGTCGGAGGAGTCCGTGCCCCAGCCCAGCGGGCAGGGTACGAAGATGTGGATGTAGCGCGCTCCGTGGAGTTCCATGGCGCGGCGCACCTTGGCTTCGAGGTCATGCAGATCGGCTACCGTGGCGGTGGCGACATAGGGAATGTCGTGGGCCATGGCAATCGCCGGGACGAACTTGCCCTGACCGAAGGGGTTGCCGGGCTCAGGGCCGACCGCCATGGTCGTCGCCGTGCGCGCTGCGGGCGGTGTCGCCGAGGAACGCTGCACTCCCGTGTTCATGTAGCCGCCATTGTCGTAGCAGATATAGAGCACATCGTCGTTGCGCTCAAACATGCCGGAAAGGCAGCCGAAGCCGATGTCAGTAGTGCCGCCGTCGCCGCCCTGGGCGATCACGCGCACTTCCTTGCGACCCTTGACCTTGAGTGCTGCGGCGATGCCGGTGGCCACGGCGGCGGCATTGCCGAACACCGAATGCATCCAGGGAATCTGCCAGGAGGTTTCCGGATAAGGGGTGGTGAACACTTCGAGGCAACCGGTCGCATTGGCGGCGATCAATTGTCCGTGACAGGCTTCCATCGCGGCGTCGATGGCATAGCGGGCGCCCAGCGCCTCGCCGCAGCCCTGGCAGGCGCGATGGCCGGAGGTGAGCGAGTTAAAGCGGTGGGCAGAGGCCTGTACGCTGCGTTCCTCGGGAGCCAGCAGGCGGTTGCCGACAGTGAAAGTGCCGGTCTGATAGAACTTGACGGGTTGGAAGCTCATAGTGCCGCCTTCTCAGTAATTGCGTGCGGCAACAATGCCGGCGTCACGCAGCAGATTCTCGGCGATCGGCCCGCAGCGGCGTGTATTGCGCTCGCGCTCGAGTTGCTTGTCAACCGCATTCTGGTCGAGGTCAAGGAAGCTCAGGAGCTCGATATCATCCTTCTCCGCCTTGCGGAACAAGGCATGCAGCGATTTTTTCGTGATCGCCCGGCCCCCGAGGCCAGCGACCACCGTATACATGCCGATGGACAACGCCGCAAGGGCCATGCGTACATTGGTCGAGACAATCCCGCCAAGGCCGATAGCCAGATTCTTTTCCAGGACCACGACGCGCTTGGCGTCGCGCAGCGCCGCTTGCACCGCCGCCAGCGGGAAGGGACGGAAGGTGGTGATGCCGAGTACGCCAATCTTGTGGCCGTCCGTGCGCATTTCGTCCACCACGTCCTTGATGGTGCCCAGCACCGAACCCATCGCCACAATTAGGGTATCGGCATCTTCGGCGCAGTAGGTGCGGGTCAGTCCACCACTGTCGCGTCCGAACTGGGTTTTGAATTCCGTGGTCAGTTGCGGGATCAGATCCAGCGCCTGCATCTGCTTGGCATGGGCAAGATAACGCACCTCCATGAAGGCTTCCGGACCAACCATGGCGCCGATCGACACCGGCGCCTGCGGATCGAGCACCTGGCGCGGAGCATAAGGCGGCAGGTAGGCATCGACCTGTTCCTGGCTGGGCATGTCAATGCGCTCGAAAGCATGGGTGAGGATGAAGCCATCCATGCATACCATGATGGGCAACGATAGTTCTTCGGCTAGCTTGAAAGCCAGGATATGCAGGTCGAGCGCATCCTGGTTAGTTTCGGCGAACAGTTGGATCCAGCCCGAATCGCGCTGGGAGAGCGCATCGGAGTGGTCGTTCCAGATATTGATAGGCGCGCCGACAGCGCGATTGGCGACAGTCATGACAATGGGCAGGCCGAGGCCGGACGCGTTGTACACCGCCTCAGCCATGAACAGCAGCCCCTGACTGGCAGTGGCAGTATAGGCGCGGGCGCCGGCAGCGGATGCGCCGATGGCCACGCTCATGGCAGCGAACTCTGATTCGACGTTGATGAATTCACAGTGCTTCAGTTCGCCACTTTTCACCATTTCGCCCAGGCCTTCGACGATATGCGTCTGCGGCGAGATCGGATAGGCGCAGATCACTTCCGGCCGGCATAGGGCGACAGCCTCGGCGACGGCGCGCGAGCCTTCGATTTGCTTAAGCATGACTGCGGGCCTCCTCGATATTTGCGGCAACGCTATTGAAAGCCGCAGTCACTGCGGCGATGTTGCCCTCGGCCACCTTGCCTGAGAATTTTCCCTTGATCGCATTGATCAGCGACTCCAGCTTGATGATCCCCGATACCGCGGCGAAGCCGCCCAGCAGCGGCACATTCGGCATCGGCCGGCCAATGTGCTTGCGACTGAGGTCGGTAGCTGACACCGTGCGCAGGCGATCGTGGCGCCAATCCTTGAGAAAATCGGCGAGACCCAATTCGTCGAAACTGCGGTTGGTGTTGATCAAGATGTAGCCATCGTGCTTCAAGCCGGCAAATATATCGGCCTGATGCAGCAGCGTCGGATCTTGAATGATCAGCGCGTCCGGCTCCATGACCGGCTCGTGCAAGCGGATTTCCTTGTCGTCGATACGGCAGAAAGCCACCACCGGCGCGCCGGTGCGCTCCGAACCGAAACTGGGGAAAGCTTGCGCGTAACGGCCTTCCCCGAAGGCAGCGATGGAGAGCATTTCGGCGGCAGTCACAACCCCCTGACCGCCACGCCCGTGGATCCGAATCTGGAACATTGTCTCTTCCTTGTTTTCAAGTTTTGATTACTTATTCCGGTGGGGTCGGAGGGAGCCTGTGTCATGCTCCGTCAGCACAGTATCCGTCACGCTCATGCGCTTTCCATCGCGGCACTGTATTCGCCGCGACGAGCAACCCGGTTGCATCTGGCGCGGTGATACAGCGCTTTTTGTGCCGCCAACACGTGGGACTCCTTGCCTTCCCAAATCGCCAACGCAGGCTGCTGGATGGCGCGCGCAAATGAAAACGCCAATGCCCAGGGCAGTTTCGACTTGAATCTCGCATTCATGGCATTCAAACGTTCCGAGGCCAGTTTCGTGGATTGGCCGCCCGACAGGAACGCAATCCCAGGAACCGCAGCGGGGACAGAGCGCAATAGACAACTCACCGTAGCGTCGGCGACTTCGTCCACAGCCGCTTGCTTGGAGCAGTTCAATCCCGGAAGCACCATGTTGGGCTTAAGAAGCATACCCTCCAAGGTCACCCCTTGGGTGTAAAGCTGGTTGAATACCTCGCGCAAAACTAGCTCCGTTACCGTGCAGCACCGCTCTAAGGTATGCTCGCCATCCATCAGCACTTCCGGCTCGACGACCGGGACCAATCCGACTTCCTGGCACAACGCCGCATAGCGCGCCAAGGCATGCGCGTTCGCCCCGATGCAAGCCCGGCTAGGAAGACTATCACTCAGAGCAATGACCGCGCGCAACTTGGCAAAGCGCGCACCCATTCGAAGATATTCCGTGAGACGGTCGCGCAATCCATCTAGCCCTTCTGTTATCTTTTCTCCCGAGTGCCCTGCCATGTCCACCGCACCGGTATCCACTTTGATGCCGGGAATGATTCCCGCATCGATGATGGCTTTAACAAAGGGAGTACCATCATTTTTCTGCTGGCGGATCGTCTCATCGCAGAGGATTGCACCACTAATGCACTCTTCAAGATCGGGCGTGGTCACGATAAGCTCACGATAAGCACGCCGAGCCTCAACGGTCTGGGGAATTCCCAAGCTGGCAAACCGTTTGTTGCAAGTGGAATTGCTTTCATCCATCGCCAAAAGGCCTTTGTCACCGACGACCAGCGCTCTCGCACAGTCCATAAGCGGTTGTACGTTCATTTGGTGCTGATCTTTTGCTTTGTTGCCGATAATTTCATCCAAGTCTCCAATTTGAGGAAAAGAGTTCTCAGTAATTCAAAGTATGGAGATATCTTTTCACCCCGTCTGTACGTTGGCGAACATTCAAACCATGACGGGAGGCATTAGCATTAGAAAATGAAACCCTTCCTGGTCGCTATCCACTTTGTCCTTCCGGCTACGTCAGCAAAAGTGACGCCGGTGTCAGTCTGGGCGTAGATTTTGGCGCGACTCTTGCCAATCGACAAAAAGCCGCCCATGCCCGAATGGCACTTACTTAACTGATGTTACGCAGCCGCCGTGAACAGCTGAAGCTGGGCATAGGCGGTGCGCGATGCGTTGATGAGTAGCTTGCGACAAAGCGCAAAGGGATTGAGCTTGTTCGTAATGCTCAGGCATTCAAGCTTGAACGTGGCGTAAATGG
>Ga0074195_1000168_pt1 | contig 156376 bp, 132 predicted proteins | sample EPASupsiteHSE623_FD_64525 | JGI IMG/M metagenome (GOLD analysis project Ga0074195, IMG submission 64525) | Bioremediated contaminated groundwater from EPA Superfund site, New Mexico - Sample HSE6-23 | ecosystem: Environmental > Aquatic > Deep subsurface > Groundwater > Contaminated ...
GGCGGTTTTACGCTCAATTTTGTTCTTTGCATTTTTTTGCTATCTAAAACCTTCTCTTTGGTCGGTTCAGCCTATCGTCGCAAACAAGCGCCAAACGGTTCTGGCGTAATTTGAATGCCCATCTTGGTCGCAGCCTTTTGGAAGTCTCTTCGGCACCCGTCCGACATAGATACTATTGCATACGGTTTATTGCAACCGATGAACAGCGTCTGTCAGAATCAGGCTTTATTGCCTAAGAACTTATGCAAACCCATCACGGCAATTATTGCTCGGGTTTACCGGGACTGCGCCCGTACTTGCGAATCGAAAGTTCGATTTGCAGGGTATAATTCAGGGGCGTTCTCATTTATAAAGGTTGTCACGATTTCCCGCCATTTCTGCTTATGCAAAGAAAGGATGGAAAACCGTGCATTCTCCCAAAAAAAGGTGTTGTTGGCGCTTATTTTTGTTTTTGCAGGGTGTTCTGCACGCGGTCTTTGACTATCTTATCCAGCTGTTCCTGCGAAACCCTGAGCCTGACACGGCCGCTTATTAAGCCGTTTGCGAACATTTCAGGCCCCATTTCTCCTGTCTGTATGCGGCTGATTTTTTCCAAGTCAGCACGCCTGCCGGATTTTTCAATCACTCTTGCAACCTGCGCCTTTCCTGCCTGCGTAGTCATCATCTTCTGGACGTGCGCGTCAGGGATGCCAGTATAGGTGGTGATGTCCTTTCTTCCGCAGCCGTCCGCAAGCATCCGGTAGGCGGTGTGCGCGACTGCGTTGTATTCTTTCCTGGTGTGTGGCGCTTCCATTTTTCCTCAACTGATTCTTGTTTTCCCTCCTAAAAAACCAGCCGTACTGGCAAGACCGATAGCTTCAAAACCGGTTTTTGCTTAGGATATTATGGGAAATTCACCTGTCAGCCACCGCGGGCAAGGCGCTACTGAATACCTGGTCGTGCTTGGCGCGGTCTTACTCGTGTCAATGGTGGTTGTGCAGGCGGTTGGCTCTTCGGCGTCAGCAGGTTCGTCGGTGAGGGACGAGCAGTCCTCGACTTACTGGTCTTCTGCGACTCCTATATCTATTACTATGGCCAAGCTGACTGCGGACTCTCTTTCGCTTGAGCTTGCGAACCGCCTGAATGAGAAAGTGCGCATTACTTCCATTTCTGCTGTTGACAACGCGGGCGTGTCGCGGGCTTTGTACAATGGGAGTCTCATCCTTGGTTCTTCCGAAAAGAACAACGTCAACAATGTCGACGTCCGCTTCAACGACGGCAACCCTTGCAAGGGCAAGTCTTCGGGCGCGCCATTTGAAATCGTCCAGCTTGTATTAAATTATGATTTGGCAAACGGAATCAGCGGCAACGTGCAGTCCGGGGCAAAGTCCCTTGTTGGAAAGTGCGGTGCAACCAACGATTGGATTTCTTTCGTCCCGCCGACTCCTGCAAGCGGCGCGAGTGCGGGGCAGAATTTTTCGATTAACGCGACTGTAATCGGCGTGCAGAACCTTTCCGAGTTTTACTTGAATTTCAACGGCACTAATTATTCCATTTACAACGACTCGCTTGTGCTTGCCTACAACTTCGAGGACAACCCGGCAATCGGGGAAACCGCAGGCAAGGCCGTTGACGTTTCCGGCGCTGGCAACAATGGCGAAATCTATGACAACACCGTCGGGCTGTGGCGCTTCGACGAGGGCGACGGAAAAACCGCCTACGACGAGACGCGCTTTGGGAACAACGGAGCGATCTACGGCCCGACTGTGGGCTTGTGGCACTTCGATGCGACTTCCGGGCAGTTTGCGAACGACTCGACCGCATATGGGAACAACGGTGTTTGTGTTGGCATGGGTGCATCGTGTAGCTCGTCTGTCGGCAAGAGCGGAAGCGGATTGCAGTTTGACGGTGTTGACGATTATGTTGCACTTGGACGCGCCACCACCCTAATGTTGGACAAGATTTCCGTTGAAAGCTGGTTTAAGACCTCCCAAAGCGGAACGATTTACCGTTTTAGCAGCTATGCCGAATCCCTTTACATATCTGCAGGCACTCCTTGCTTTTACATATTCAATTCAAGCGCATATCCTTTCACTGCATGCGGAACCACACAAGTAGTAGACAATAATTGGCATCATGCAGTGGGAACGTACAACGGCACGACCGTATCCATCTTCGTTGATGGTGTATTACAGAATTCGACAGCGGCAGGGACCATATATTATGACAACCTTGGCACGGACCGTGCGGCAATTGGTCGTAACGGAGAATTCTCCAACGCATATTTCAACGGCTCCATCGATGAGGTCGCAATCTACAACCGCTCTCTCACGGCAGCCGAGGTGCTTGCTCACTATAATTCAGGCCGTGCGAAGTTCGTCGAGTGGAACTCTTCAGGCAAGAGTGGCTCTGCGCTGAACTTCGACGGGAAGAGTAGGAATTATCTCGTAGTTCCTGGGAGCAATTCCGCAGCCAGCCCCCTGGCCATAACGGGTGCGCTGACGATGGCTGTTTGGGTGAAGTTCAACGGGTCCGGCACGGAGGCTCAGATTATGGGCAGGGGTGCCGCCGGTTGGAATGGAAACTATGGGTACCGGATTTGGCGGGATGGCAGCAACAACCGCATCATATTCGACCTCCACAACGCAACAAACACCAGCCAGGCGATTTCCGCGACCACCCTCGCCGACACCAACTGGCATTTCATAGTGGCGACTTGGGACGGGACCATGAATGCGAACGGGATGAAAATCTTCCTCGACGGCGCTTTGGACCGGCAGGCAGCTGCAATAATTCCCTCGATAGGACAGCCGAACTACAACTTCACTATAGGCGACAGCTCGCGCGGCGACCAGCCCTTCAACGGCTCCATCGACGAGGCCGCGGTCTACAACCGTTCGGTTTCCGCAGCAGAGGTCGCAAGCCTTTACGCTGCAGGTAAAGCCAGGCGCGAATCTTTCAACCCGAATGGAAAGTGGGGTGCTGCGATGCAGTTTGACGGGGTGGATGATTATCTTTTATCGTCAAATTCCAGTTCGCTAAATTTTGACAAGAACAATTTTTCAGTGTCGTTCTGGGCAAATCCTACTACAACAAATCTGAACATCATCCGTAAGCAGGCTTCATCTGGGAGTTGGGGGGATGGGTGGTTCGTATCGTATGCCAGTTCAAGCAACAGCAGCCTGCGCTTTGTGACGCGGCCAAACGATGCGGACACAAGCGGTCATTGGATATATTCATCAAACATTTCCGTTGGTTCGTGGTCGCACGTCGCCGCAGTGCGTGTAGGTTCTGTCCTGCAATTTTACATAAATGGTGTAAAGGACGTCGAAAGTGACGTGGGCGTCATTGATAATGTGTCATCAATTGCCCCAGTAGTAATCGGTATTGTAAGTTCCTATTTCAACGGCTCCATTGACGAAGTCCGCGTCTGGAACCGCGCCCTTTCGTCTTCTGAAATCCGCCAGCAGTATTACTCGAATTTGCAGAAGTACGATGCGAACAAGTGGCTCTTTGCTTCCAACCAGACGCTCCTGCCTTCGGGAACCAACGCGTATTATCTTTACGCGCGTTCCATTGATGGTGCGATTGAATATTCCGACAACCGCACCGAAGTGTCGTGACGTCCATGGCAACTGAGTTTTCGAAAATATTTGCGCGTTTTCCACCCGAACAGCTTGCAGTCCTGCGCCGCCTGGATTCTCCAGGAAAAATCCAAAGCTTCATTGACAACGAGCTTGAATACAACCAGGAATCAGGCGGGGAAACCTGCCTTTCCGTGCTTGAAGTGCTCAAGCAAAGGCGGGCGCACTGCATCGAGGGCGCCATGCTTGCGGCTGCGGCGAGGCTTTATCACAAAAAGCCGGCGCTCCTTTTGGACTTGCGTGCGGACAAAAGCGACGATGACCACGTAATAGTCCCTTTCCGGGAAAACGGCCGCTGGGGTGCAATCGCGCAGTCGCACTTTTTGGGGCTGGGCTTTCGCGAGCCGATATACTCGTCAATAGCTGAGCTTGCGCGGAGCTACTTTGAGCTGTACTATAGCATTGGTTCCGCAAGGAAGACCCTGCGCGAGTACTCGGTTCCCCTTGACGCGCGCGGCCTTAAGCCGGACTGGTTGTATTCGAAAAAGGACGTCTTTTACGTGAGCAAGGCGCTGGACAAAGTTAGGCACTACGACGTGCTTTCGGGATTGGGTCCAAAAAAGCTCCGGCCTGCGGACCCGCGCCTGGTCGCTGCTGAAAAGCTTTTGCGCGCTCAGAGCAAAAAGTGAACCACTGCGTAGCATATTGCGAGCGCCAAGCAGAAGTCCCATATGTATTTAGCGTTGTGGATCAATTTGCCACCAATATCAATGCTCTTTGGGCCGTTGCGCATAAGTGCGGGCAGCCTTGGGCGTTAGCAGTAGTTTTGCCCGCCTGGCTTTTTATTTTTTTGTGCAAATCGCGTCGCCGCGGTTTTGGATGGTGGGGGTTTGCTGGTTTTTTTAACGTTTATCCCATACTTTGCTTGTTGTGTTATTTTTGGCTTCAGTCAAGTCAGCCCACCAGCCCGGCAGTGCCAGGTACGAGAACACGTTTCCCCGCTTTGCTCCCAGCCTGTTTTTGGGCAGGGTCGAAGGCCCCCGGGCGGTTGAGCTTGGCAACGTAATACGTTACCACGCCCTCGCGCCGCAGGGTGCCAGGGGGCTGCGGGCGTGGACTCGGTCGGGCAACCTGCGGCTTCCCAAATTGTTCCTGTCGTCGCTTACGCCGCGCGAGCGCAAAAGCGTGGGTGCGGCAGTCTCGCGCGTAGTCGCTACACAGCCTGTTGCGCTGACCCGCGATGCAGTTGGCGAGGGAATCCGGCGGCTGCAGTTGAACCCGGCGCGGCTTTCCAAGTTTTCCCCTTCTTCAATCCGGCAGCTTGATGCGGTCATGGACTCGCTTTACGAACTGGACCGGCGGGTTGTCAAGAGGGATGAGTTCATCGCAAGTTCCGATTACGGTAAGCACTTGGATGCCATCATGGACCGCAACAACCCAGACTACGCCCGCCATCTTGAGCAGATGGATGCAATCCAGATGAAGGAGCTAACCCACAGTACCTTTATTGAGGCGCAGCAAGCAAGGCTTGGCAAGCATCTGAAAAATCTTGTTTCTTCCACTCCGGATAGCAAGTTGCACGGCCAGTTGAATCGGGCGTTGCGCCCCCTTCTTTCCGCGTCCAGCCATAGGGGCCTGCAGGCACACCACTAATCGTCCTTTGCCGTATAGTGCTTCGTCACTTAAGAAACCTTATTATTTGGATGCGGCAACAATTTTCTCATGGAACAGCTCAAAGTAAAGATTGCAGGCGAAATCGCCCTCTCAACAGACCCGGGCAACACCATGAAAAAGTGGCGCGAGGTCTTTGGCATCAGCCAGATAGACCTTTCCGGGTTCCTTAAGATTTCACCAAGCACAATCTCAGATTATGAGTCCAACCGCAGAAAGAGCCCGGGCATAGCAGTGATACACCGCTTTGTGGACGCAATCTTTGCAATCGACCTCAAAAAAGGCGGCGAGCTTGTCAGGCGCTTTGCAGAAAGCGACGGCTCGGCAAAATACTTCGACGCAATAGACTTCAAGAAATCACTGCCCGCAAAGGAGTTTGTCAAGATGATTGAGGGCAAGTGCGTGGCGAATGCTGAGAAGCTTGAGTCAATAGACATCTTCGGCGTGACCATACTTGACTCGATGAAAATCATCCTTGAGATGCCCTACGAGTCGTTCATCAAAGTCTACAGCACCACCACCCAGCGCGCCCTCATATTCACCCAGACTGCGGCAGGAAGAAGCCCGATGGTTGCGGTGCGAGTTGCGCCAATCAAGCCCGCGATAGTTGTGATGCACGACTTGGACGAAAGCAGCGTGGACAAGCTGGCTGTAAAGATTGCGGAAAGCGAAGGGATCCCCCTCGTAGTCACGCTCAAGCCGATTGAGGAAATCAAGAAAGCCCTCAAGGACGCGCTTGGGGTCAGCAACTAGTTTTTTTTTGGTTCGGATTTTTTTTGTTCCGGCGAAATAGCCTGTTTTTTTCATTCGCGCAAATTTGGTTTTGGCTGGAACCATTTGCCAAATGCGATTCAGCCTGAAATTATTTTTTCCAAGCTTGCGCGTATTGCCTCGGTATTGCCGTAGATGTCCTTGTAACCGCGCCACCGCCAAGTCCCGTCGTCTGCCTGCGAATAGATGTAGAAGTCGTCTCCAGTTATTATCGCCCAAATGGATGCCTGCGTGTTGCGAAAATCAGCGGCAAGCATCTGGCCGGTCTGTGGCTTTACGTATCCGGTAGTGTCGGTCAAGTAGCCGCTCTGCGGCTCGACAAAATACGAGTCGGAAATCGCGGGGTAGATGTCGGAAGAGTTCGAAATCCTTGTTTTCGAAAAACCAAGAAGGCAGTGCCCGCCAAGGACAACCGTGCCGTTGGTCGAGGTCCCGAATGCGAAAGTCCCGCACACCACTTGGTAGTTGGAGTAATTCAGTGGAAGCGGCACGGCCTTTGCATCGTCATAGTACCACGTGACCGGTGGGGTGGAATATGTGTCGTCCTTGATCACGTACTTTTGCCCCGATGCATACGTCACCGGCTCGAACTCGATTTTCTTCAAGCCGCGTTCGCTGCACTTTTGCACCAAAAAGTTGAGCTCGGCCTTCACCGCAAGCGAGTAGTCCTCGCAGTCGCCCCCGCGGTTGTCCGCAAACTCCTGTAGGCTCTGCAGCTTGTCGGCCTTTCCAAAAAGCGACTCGTCGGTCTTGTATTCAAACTGCGAGTACTTGTCGTTCACAAGCCGCGGGCAGGAAAGTTTTATCCTGCATGTGTCGCCGTACGCGTCGATGCAGAACAAGTTGAGCTGGTTTTGCATCTCGCGAAACTGCCGCACCTGCGTTATGTTGGTGTTGTCTTTAAACCACGACATCGACGCGTTGATCTGCCCCTCAAAGTCGTCCAGGCTCTTTTTGGTCGCGTTGATGTTAAGGACAAGGGATGCTATCTTTCCCGTCTGCGCGGATACCGTGGAGTTGAGCGCGAGTATTGACGCGTTGGCCTGTTCGACCTGCCTTCTTGCAGCGTCGCGCTCGGCCGTGATTTGGGCGACCTGCGCAACGAGCCCGGACTTCTGGCTTTCAAGGATCTTCTGCTGGCCCTCAAGCTGCGCGATTTGTGCGGACAGGTTTGTGTTCATCCTGTTGCTGCTTTGAAGCGCTGCGGCAATCGCGTCCTTTTCGCCTGCCAGCGTGTAAGTCAGCCCGGCAAGCCCGAAAATAAGCAGCAGAATCGTTGTGGTTGCGGCGATGCGTTTGTTGTCCAAAGGCTCACTTGCCTATAACCTGACGCAGTACGAGCGCCGGTAGAGGTCCTTGCCCCGTTTCTTTCCAGCAAGCTTGTTTGCCTGGGTGTAGGTCAGCTTGAGCTTGGAAAGCACGTCGGTGGCAGCCCTGAAGCTGCCCACGTAAATGTCAACCCCTTCCTTGAGTTCCTCGACTTTTGCCACGAAGCTTTCGTTGCCGACCATGGCCTTGATGAGCGCGGTCTTGCGGGCAATCTTTGCGGGGTCGCCCCGCAGCTGTATGATCGCCTCGAAGTACCCGCCGCTGCGTTGGCTGCAGCTTACGCACTGCGTGGGCAAAAGCGCAACCGTGCGGGTCGTCTTCTTGACCACCTTGCTTGTCTGCGGAAGCTCAAGGGTAATTTCGACTTCGATTTGAAGCTGGTTGTTCTCAGGCGACGTCAGGCCGCAGGGCTTCACCGTAAACGGGTACTCGCTGCGTATCTTGCCCGTAAGGTACATTGCAAGCCGCTCCGCGTTCGGGTATTCCCACACCCCGGTGAACCGCGCCTTGCCGCACTTCTGGCAGTACTCAAGCTCAAGCGGCTGCCTGACTTCAAAGAGGGTCTTTTTGATTCCAAAGCATTCGGGGCAGAACGCGCCGACGAACGGCTCGTCGAACTTGCTTTCATCCTTTCCGCACGAGGGGCACGATTTCATCATTATCAATTGTTTTAGGCTGCCCTTGAAATATAACCCTGCAGGCTTGCGTGCGAGTTGTCCTCCGGCAACTGCAGCGATATCCTAAGTTATAAAACGCTTCACCGCAGTATATCTACAATGGCCGACGAAGAGACCCTTTCAGAGAACTCCGAGATGCGCTTTCTTGTCATCGAGCTTATGAAGCTTGCCGCAAGGAAAGGCACCAGCTTTGACTTTGAGCTTGCGGAGTTCATCGACAACACCTACAAGCTGCGCGAGGCCCTCTTTGACGAGCACGAAGTCTCGGAAGACGAGCTCAAGGCCGGGCTTTCGGGAATCCTGCAAAAGCAGCCGGGAATCACCGCAAAGGAACGCCGCTAATTCGGCCCTTCTTGCCGGTTTCAAAACCATCCCGCGGCCGTTTTTAATACCTGAACCGTAAGTATACTGCCCGCCTACTGGCGGCGCCGGGATGTTTTGATGGAAGACTCGATGAACTCAAAGGCAGCGGACCTTACGCACTTCTTTTTCGAGGTGCCTTCTTACCGCAAGCTCATATTCGCGGCAATAATGCTGTCGTTCCTTGCGGGCGTGGCGCTTCACGCGGTTTTCCGCATCGGCGGCCACCCGCAGCTGCTTGACGCGATATTCTTCGGAGGCTCTGACGGGGTCATCCTTTTCTGCATCCCCGCGCTTGTCGCTGCGGTGCTTTCGACGTCCATCCTTTCCTTGTCGTCGTTCAAGCAGGCGTCGAAATACTTCATCCTCATTTCGGTAATCTCGATGGCAGTGTTCATCGCAACCTACTTTGCGGGCCTTATCGCGATAGACTACCTGTCTTTCTCTGCAAAGGCAACAGAGTTTGCGCTGTTTGCGGCCGCACTGATGATCGCAATATGGTACGTCAGCCTGCGCGTGCCGCTGACTTACAACTGGAAAAAGTCCATAGCAGTCGCCCTGTTGCACCCTGTTCTGCAGCTTTCCTTCCTTTTCCTGTGGCGCGCGTACGCCCTAGTTGAGGTACCGTCGCCAATCCTTTTTGCAATCCAGTTCGTCGTCGCATCCGGGGTGCTGTTCCTTGCGATGTGGTCGCTCATGGTCATAATCAACGCGCCGGTCAGGCGCAACTTCGGCATCTCCGCAATAGAGGCTTCCGCGCTCTTTTTTGCCCAGTGGATGAAGGGCGGAAAGGGCCTGGAGGAGGTTCTTGCCGAGGTCGGCACGCTTGTGGAGACCGAAGTCGGCGTGGTGGGCTTCCGCAAAAAAGACGGCACGCTCAAAGCGTCGTTCGTGGTCCCGCTCGTGCACTTTGGCCCCGTTGGCACGCTTGGCGGCAGCGAATACCCCGCGCTCATCTCAACCGAGCTTTCAAGGCAGCTCGGCGGGCTTCACTTCATTTTCCACGGCACGGTCACGCACGACTTCAACCCCGTGTTCTCCTCAAGCCACGTCCACATATGCCAAAAAGCCGCTGAGCTTTTGGGCAACGTCAAGGGGTACTCGCAGGAGGCGACCACTTGGGAGTCCAAAGACGGCAAGACCCGCGTGTTCATGCTCTCACTTGGCAAGGACAAGCAGGCGTTTGCGTCCCTTACGCGCGCGCCCTACAAGACCGACGACATCAGCATCTCGCTTGGCTTTTCGGTGCGCAACCTCATCCTTTCCAAGGGCTTTTCGCACGCAATAGTCGTTGACATGCACAACTCGTCCGGCACCGACTCTGACATGACCGCAGGAAGCAGCGCGTACTACGAGCTTGAGGACTCCATCCGCGACCTTGCGGTGCGCTCCAAAGGAAAGCTCTCCATGGGCGTTGCATTCGACTCGCTTTCCGAGTTCACGCCCGCGCAAGGAATAGGCAAAGCGGGGCTCCGGGTCGCCGCGTTCCAGATTGGGAAGAAGAAGTTCTGCATAGTGCTTGTAGACGCAAACAACGCGCACCCCGCTTTCCGCATGCACATACTTGAGTCGCTTGCGCCCATGGGCTTTGATTTCGTGGACATCTTCACAACGGACTCGCACGCAGTCAACGTAGTCGGCGGAGTGCACAACCCGCTGGGCTGCTCGGTGTCGTCCCACCAGCTGGTGCACCGCATTTCAGCCGCAGTTGAGCGCGCTGTTGCGGACTTGGAGCCGGTCAGCGCGAAGTCCTCAAGCTGCAGGATAAAGATACACGTGCTCGGCACAAACCGCACCTCCGAGATGGTCTCGACCATAAACTCGGTCATTGCGATACTGCGCATCGTAGGCCCCGTGATACTGGTGCTGTCGCTGATACTTGCATTCATCGCGCTTGTTTCAGTAGGCAGCATGATAATGTAGCGGCAAAGGCTCACGCTTGAGCTTTTGTAATTCTGCTTTGGTTTTTGCCGTTTCTATTTCTTTTCAAGCTTCGCAAGTGCCTGCGCAAGAAGCGGGGAGACATCGGCCTTGCTCACTTCGGACTCAATAGTGTTTGTGGCGATGATGTCGTCGCAGCAGGCCTTGAGCTTCTCAAGTGCGTTGCCGCAAAGGATTGGGTGCGTAAAGAGTGACGCGATGCGCGTTGCGCCGTGGTGCGAACAGGCGCGTGCGGTCTCGACCATCGTGCCTCCGCCCGACACCATGTCGTCAATGATAATCGCGCTCTTTCCTTTGAGCAGCTCGACGTTCTTTGGAGTCATCGTAATCTCGCCGGTGCGCACGTCGCGCTTCTTCTCAAAGCAAGTGTACTTGCGGCCTCCGAGGAGCCCCGCAATCATCTTTGCCATGTCTTCTGCGCCATCATCGGGCGCGACAATCACCGCATCCGCAAACTCCGGCTTCTTTGAGACGTATTCGCAAAGCGTGCCGATTGCGGAGAGGTTGATTGAAGGGATCGTGAATAGTTCGGGAAGCGAGGAAGGCTCGTGCGCTGTGACTGTTATGAATGCGTCCGCGCCCAGGTTCTCAAGCGTCCTTGCCACCGTGAGTGCCGACACCGACTGGTTTGGAAGGTACTGCTTGTGCTGGCGCGAGTACGCAAAATACGGCATGCAGGCGTAAATCTTGGAAAACCCGGCGTCCTTTGCCGCGTTGAGAATGAGGAAGTAGTCCATCAAATAGGCGTTTATGTTCTCCCCGCGGTGCTGCTGCATCACAATTGCCGCAGTCTGGCCCATCGTCGGGTTTCCGGAGGTCTCAAAGCGCGGGCACAGCTCGCCGTCTGCAAAAACGCGTTCAAGAACGGGATAGTAGTCCGCGCCCAGCCATTTGGCCGTGTTCTCCGCAAGTGAAGTGTTTCCAATGACCTTCAAGGTAAGACCCGAAAAACCGATAATGTATATATCGTGCAAAAGCAATAAGAAGCATTCCAAGAGACTTGGTGGGTCGAATCGGGGGGCGTTTCTTTTATCCTTTGTCGTTGAAATGAATCTCAAGGAAACTCCTGAGGAAAGTTAGATGGAATCCCGCCAGATGTCACTTGAGTCGGCAAAGAAGCTTCTCATTTCAAACGGTTACCGGCGCCAGGTTACCGACCGCATAATCGCAACAGCTGGACTCCACGAAGGCCGGCTAAAAGAGATAGCGAAATACGATGCCAATGTCCGGGAAAAAAACAAGCTTTCAAAGTACCTTGCAATCTACCCGCCCGCAGTTGTCCGTAACGCAATCGAGTCGGGAGTAACGCTGGATAACCATCGCAAGATGGGCGAAATCCTCAGCAAAAACCACTCCGTTTACCAGGTGGTTTATGATTCGCCTCCAGATGCCAATAACGTCCATCCTGACTCGTGTTCAAAATGGATGGGCCCGTTGAATGTTGCGCTTGCAAACTCCGCTAGTTGCAAGTCAAGGTCGTGTGGGTTTACTGGGCAGCTTGAGGTCTACAACGCGCGCGAGTTCGCCTCGCCAAACGAGAACGATTACCGCCTCGGCGGGTTGGGCATTGTGTTGTACCCTTCGGAAGCCGATAAACAGAAACTTCAAAAGCAAGGCGCCCACTTGGAATACAATTACGAACACATGCCCGGTTCCCTGGGGTTTGCCCGGTTTTACGTCGCTAACAGCAGGTTGATCATCACAAACCTTCAAAGCGACCTTGCCAAGCCCGCTTGGCACAGTTCGCCCAAGGCACGCGACTCGATTCGGAAGCGCTATTCGCAGTGGGACCGCTATATGCTTCGCGCCATCGAGGACATGGCAAGGAATGCCGGGCTGAAGGAAGTCGTGATGTGCACCGCAAACCACATCCACGAAAAGTATGGCGGCATGAACCCGCACAACGCCTATGCAGAATATGCGGTGCTTCCACAGTCAGAAGGGTTTTCGCTAGTCGAAACCCCAAAACCGCTTTCTATAGTTGGCTACCACCGTGCAAAGAACCTCTTCTGGGTAAAGCCAGTCAAGCCCTAGGGGTTTGTGCGTTTCCACTCCGATTGCCTTTTATCCGTTCCACGCCACATCTAAATTTGCGATTACTTTCCTATCCGCGCAGGTGAACAGCATTTATGCGTATTTCAGTCATCGGAACCGGTTACGTCGGCGCAATAACTGCAGCAGGTTTTGCCAAGCTTGGCCACGACGTTGTGTGCGTGGATGTTGACCAAAGGAAAGTCGACCTAATCAATTCCAAAAAGCCGCCCATATTTGAAGAGGGGCTTCCCGAACTCTTGGAGGAAGTAGTTCCCTCCAAGTTGAATGCAACCCTGGACCTTTCTGGTGCAGTGAAGGACTCCGAAATCACTTTCATCTGCGTGGGCACTCCGAGCGCAAAGGACGGCTCCATTGACTTGTCATACATACGCTCAGCATCAGCCAGCATTGGCGCAGCACTCAAGGACAAGTCGGGTTTTCACGTTGTAATCATGAAAAGCACCGTGGTGCCCGGAACTTCCGACACGGTTGCCGCAGTTGAGATTTCGAAAGCATCCGGCAAGGTTGCAGGCAAGGACTTCGGGATGGCAATGGTGCCGGAGTTTTTGCGCGAAGGAAAAGCAATCGAAGATTTCTTCCAGCCCGACAGGATAGTGGTGGGTACTTCGGATGAGCGGACAAAGAATGTGCTGGAAGGTCTGTTCTCGCAGTTTTCCTGTTCAAAGCTCTTTGTTGACGTAAAGACCGCGGAGATGATAAAGTACGCTTCCAACTCTTTCCTTGCCACAAAAATCTCTTTCATAAACGAGCTTGGCAACTTCTGCAAGACGCAGGGGATAGACACTTACAAAGTCGCGGACGGGATGGGCTTGGACACTCGCATCGGAAGGAAGTTCCTCAACGCTGGGTGCGGATTTGGCGGCTCGTGCTTCCCAAAGGACGTGAGCGCGCTCCAGCACCTGATGAAGACCAAGGGCTTCGAGCCTATTCTTCTTGACTCTGTTATGGAAGTCAACAGCACCCAGCCGCTTCGCATGATAGATGTTGCGGAGCGCCGCGCAGGAAGCCTTTCTGAAAAGGCCGTGGCAGTGCTTGGCTTGGCATTCAAGCCGGGCACCGACGACGTGCGCGACTCGCCCGCAATCCCGATTGTGGAAACTCTTATGGAAAAGGGCGCAAAGATAGTCACCTACGACCCTGAAGGCGCGGAGAATTTCAAGAGGAAGTTCCCAACTGCAAGCGGAATCGAGTACGCAAAGACCGCACAGGAGGCAATCGACAAGTCCGACGTAGTCCTTCTTGTGACCGATTGGCCGCAGTTCAATTCCCTTTCCTACGGCTCAAAGAACGTAATTGATGGCAAGAACTGCCTCGACTACGCGTCAAGAAAGAAGGTTAAAAACTACGAAGGCATCTGTTGGTAATAGGTAATCGCCCGATGGCAAAGAAAATCACCAAGGCAGTAATCCCCGCAGCGGGCTTGGGCACCCGGCTTCTTCCGGCAACAAAGTCAATGCCCAAGGAAATGCTTCCCATAGTTGACAAGCCCATCATACAGTACGTAGTCGAGGAGGCAGTTGACGCCGGGCTTGACGACATCCTGATTATCACCGGCCGCGGCAAGAATGCCATCGAGGACCACTTCGACCGCAACTTGGAGCTTGAGGACCTGCTCAAGCACAAGGAAAGCCACGAGATGCTCAAGGCGCTTGAGCGCATCGAGAACATGGCAGACATCCACTACATCCGCCAGAAGAACCCCAACGGCCTTGGCCACGCAATCTCGTGCGCAGAAAAGCACGTAAACGGCGAGCCCTTCGTCGTCTTATTGGGAGACACGATTGTAAAGGCAAACCACTGCACCAAGCCGCTTGTTGACATTTACGCAAAGCACGAAAAGTCGGTAATTGGCGTCGAGGCGGTTGACAAGTCCGTTGTGAACCAGTACGGGATAGTCAGCGGAAAAAAGACCGGCGACGGCCTTCTTCTTTTGGACAAGCTTGTTGAAAAGCCCAAGCCAGCCGAAGCGCCAAGCAACCTCGCGATTTTCGGACGCTACGCGTTCACCCCCGGGATATTCGACTGCCTTGATGGCCTTGCGCCCGGCGCGGGCGGCGAGATACAGCTTACTGACGGCATAGCAAAGCTTGCAAAGAAAGAGCCCGTTTACGCGTTCACAATCACCGAGCCGCGCTACGACATCGGAAAGAAGCTGAACTACTTCAAGGCGTTCGTAGAGTTCGGCCTGGCGCGCGATGACATCGGGCCTGACGCAAGGGCCTACCTCAAATCCTTAAGGCTCTAGCAATCCTGCTGATTATGCCGCGCTTTGGCTTCTGCCGTATTATGCGTTTGGGCGCATCTCGTTTTATCGGCAGCAAATTGATGTCATAATCTTCGTAGAATGCTCTCAAGTCGCATTCTTTCCCGTTTTCTTTTCTGGTAAATACCTCTACTGCTTCGGTTTGTTCCATTGGCTTAAAGTGCCTGTACGAGTAGGAAAAGCCCTGGTCTTTCAGTAGGCTGATTATTTTCTGTTTTTTATCCTCACTGATATTATGCAAGTATGCCGCACTTTTGCTGCGCCCGGCCTTGTCGCCGTATATGAACAGTTTTCCTCCCGGCCGCAGCGAATTCAGGAGGTTTTCGATTGCAACTGTGTAGTTTATAGCGTGCTGGAGTGCATAGTGGCATTGAATGACGTGAAACTGGCCGGGAAATATCGTCGTTTCAAAGTGCCCCCTAGTCCAGTTGGATTTCGGGATTTCTTTTTCCTCTGATGGCTTGTTCAGCGCAAGCCCGTGGGCTCGCACAAGCTGTGGGTTGATTGCCTCGGCGGACTTGAGCGCATCCCCAAACCCTGCGCCAGCGTCAAGAAAATGGATTGGTTCGCCTTTTTTCTCGATTTCCTGGATGTATTCCCTTGCTGGCGGAAGAAGAAAGCCGCGGGTAAAGTTGTAGTCTTCTATGGGTCTGCAACTGATTGCTTCGCCCGTTTTTTCCTTTACCAGGTCCCGGACCGTAAGAAACGGGTTGTTCTTGTCCTTCAGGAAAGTCAGCGCGTTCCTGCGAACTACTGGGATTTTGGTTTCCGTCATACTTTTTTATTTGCTTTCACGTTTTAACTTCTTTGGTCGTTCATAATCCGGATTAGCACGCGACGACATCGGGCCTGAAGTAAGGGCGTACCTGAAGACGTTCAAGCTCTGATTATTTTGCGCTCGCTTTCCCATTTCTGCATTACGAACTTTTGGTAGTCCGGGAACGTCTGCAGCAGCATATCCCTCATCTTGCCGTGGTGTTCCGCAAATTCCTTTACAATCAATGCGTGGACGAACGGCGGTTCGTTTGGGAGAGCCTCTTTTGCGAACTTTCGAACGACCTCGTCTTGTTCCTCTCCGCGGGTTCCCCGCCTCAGCAGCACGCCGGCGAGATGGCTTCCGAAAAGGTTCCTTACCGGCGCGGGCCGTCCCTCCAGCACGTCTTCAATGTCTCCGCCAAAACTTGCGCTGTTGAGGAAATCTACGATGTGCGGTTCAAGCTTGACTTTGTCGTTACTGATTTTTTTCTCTTCGTCGCCAATGACCTTCGACTTGACTTTGCCCGCACAAACGTCTTGGTAGTATTTCCCGAACTTGGGGAAAATCTTTTTTCCTTGGAGCTTAACGAACCGATCCTCATACTTTTCACTCAGTTTGGACATTTTTTCGTCGGGGTTTGTGGGTTTGTAATACCGCACCCTTTTTTCCTTCGCCCCGACCGCTATGCGCCCCCGACTGACCTCTTCCGAGTCGTGGCCGTGCCGGTTTTCCCGTTCGGTCGGGTACCTCCAATCCTTGTACCGCCAGACTGCTTTTCCTCTTGAGGGCGTGCCGAACTCCTTCGCGCGCTTGGTCTCGAACTCCACCACCTGCTTGGCGAATTCCCTTGCGTTTTCCTCCTCCAGCTCGTCGCCGGGGTACTCTTTCCTCGCGTGGTCCGCATACGCCTTCTCAAGCTTGCCGGTATACCCTTCCAGCGTCATGGCTTTTTTTGGGTAAAGTGTGCCCAGTTTTGCGAATTCCCTCGCTATCCTATTTCTAACTTTAGGGTCAACTAGGCTTCCTTCAGGCCGGTCGTAGTATGGCCATTTGCCGAGTTTTTTCCTTGCGTCCTCAATTGGCACTTTGTTGCGTATCATTTCGTTGACTATTCTTGTTGTGGTGTTGTCGGGGTTGTGCGGAGCTAGCCGTTCGCGCCTTGTGAGTTTCCGTCCAACTGTTCGCACCAAGAAGACCACCGTTATATTCCGGTTAGTCGGCCAACCTTTTAATCCGCTTGCTGCGTTCATTTTGTGTTGTCCATGTCCCGAATCTGCCTCCTCAACCCGTTCTTCCTGCCTTACCAGGGCGGCACGGAAAAGCACATCCACGAAGTGGGGATGAGGCTTGCAAAGAGGGGCTTTGACGTGACCGTGCTGTGCTCGCGCATACCTGGCAACAAAAAGCACGAGATGATTGACGGAATTTCCGTCAAGCGCGTTGACACGCTCTTTTACACCGACACGCTCCCGCCCTACTCGCCGGTCCCGCCGCCCGTTGCAATAGCGCCGCTTATGAGCAAGGCAATCCTTGACGAGTGCGCAAAGCAGGACATATTCCACATCAACAACCGGTTCTTCTACTCGCCGTCCGACACCAAGGCAATCAATGGCGAGGAAAAGGGGCTGTGCCTTACTTTGCACAACGCACGGACCAAGGGAATAAACCCGACTACTGATTTTCTTGGCACGCTTTACGACCGCACTAGCGGGGTTCAGATAATGGCCGACTGCGACCACATTTTCGGGGTGAGCCAGAACACGCTTGACATCACCGCGCCGAGGAAGTTCAAAAGCAAGATGAGCGTCTCCTACAACGGCGTGAACACCCAAGTCTACACCCCCAAGGTGTCCGGCGATGCGATGCGCAAAAAGTACGGCCTGAAAAACAAGAAGGTCCTCCTTACGGTGTGCAGGCTTGAGCGGCAGAAGGGAATTTCGTACATGCTGGATGCGGTCAAGAAGCTTGCAAAGCGCGATAAGTCGTTCGTGTGGCTGGTCCTTGGCAAGGGCACGATGCTTCCCCTACTCAAGATGGCAAAGCTTGACCCGCGCTATTCCGAAAGCATCGTCATAATCGACGAGAAGATTACCGAACGCGAGCTTGCGCAGCTTTACTCGGCCTGCGACGCTTTCGTCCTCCCCTCGATTTGGGAGCCGTTCGGGATGGTCATATGCGAGGCGATGGCTGCAGAAAAGCCGGTCATAAGCACTACTGCAGGCGGCATCCCCGAAATAGTCACGAAAGACTGTGGTATCCTCGTGCGGCCAAAGGACTCCGAGGGCCTTTACCTTGCAATCAACCAGCTTTTCTCCGACGAAGGCAAGATGCGCAGGATGGGCAAGGCCGGCAGGGTGCGCGTGAAGAAGTATTTCACCTGGGACCTGACTGCGGACTGCTACGAGAAGGTCTACCGCGAGCTATTCTGACTTTGGGAATGAAAAACAAGGCAAGTGCTTTTTGGTTATGGACCGCGGCAAATCACTTTTCGTAATCGCAAACGCGGCGGTGCTTGTAGGGCTTGCATGGCTCCTGTTTTCCCAAGTCGATTTTTCAACCGTGCTTTCCGCGCTTGCCGGAGCCAACTATTGGTTCATCGCAGTCGGGATCGCCTGCTATGCAGGAGTGATTGCAGTCACCGCAGCAAGGTACAAAGCGCTCTCGGACAAGCTGGGGTTCCGCATCTCGCTTTGGCAGTTCACAAAGGCGCACCTTTCCTCGCTCATTCTTTCCGACGTGACTCCGGGCCGGGTCGGCTACGCGTACTTTGCGGTCATCCTCGGCAAGGCCGGCGTGCGCGCCTCGCAGAGCGCAAGGATTCTCGGAGTCGGCCTTGCGTTCGACTTTTTGTTCCGCGCCCTGTCGCTTGCGTTCCTTGCGCTTGTGGCAGCGCCGCTTGTGTTCGGCCAGAACGCCACAATTGCATTCGCAATCTCGGCAGCGACGCTTCTTGCCGTGCTTGCGCTTTCGGTTCGCAATTCGCTTGCCTTCCGGCTTCTCAAGCTCGTCCCGGTGCTTGGCGAAAAGCTCGCGCAAGCCTACGACGCGGTGCACTCCAAGGGGCTTGGCGCAGGCACGCTGCTTCTTTCGCTTGCGCTCAGCGGAATCGGCACTCTTTTGCGCGGCCTTGGCTGGCTGTTCGTGTTCAACTCGCTTCTTCCGATAGGGTTTGGCGTGGACACAATCATCCTCTTTTCAGCTGTGATGGCAGTAGTGACCGGACTTACGTTCATCCCGCTTTCAATTGCGGGGCTTGGCGTTCAGGAAGGAGTCGGTACGGCTGTTTTTTCCGGGCTTCTTTTTTTTGCAGCGCCAACTTGCGCAGCTGCGATGCTCCTGTGCAGGGCAATGGAAATCCTTGTTGACTGCTCGGGTTTGCTCTGGCTGGGGTTTGGAAAGAAATAATTCTTGGTAAAAATAGTTTTATGGAAAAAGCGGGTTGTCCCGCAACTAATGCCTTTACTTCAGCCAAAAAGCCACTTGTGCTTTCCAGCTGCAATCTCGGAGTCAATCCGCTGCAAGTCCGCAAGCGTCCCCACGTCCACCCACTCGCAGCCCTTAGGCAGTTCCTGGCCAAATATTTTCTTTTCAGAGCAAAGCCCGGGGAATATCTCGCGTTCCATGCTGAACGTGTCCTTGGTCACGCGGTCGAATATGCTCTTGTCAAGCGCGAACATCTGCAGGCTTGCAAGGTTGCTTTTCGTTTCGTGGCGCTTGGGCTTTTCCAAAAACTTGGCCACGCGGCCCTGCGCATCAAGCTCCGCAATCCCGAAACGCTCGACGTCTGCCACGGGCGCAAAGAGCATCGTGGCGAGTCCGCCTTGTGCCAGGTGGTGCGAAAAGAATTTCCGAAAATCCAGGTTGCATATCGTGTCGCAGTTGCACACGAAAAAATCGTCGTCAAGCAGGCCCTTTGCCTGGTGGAGCGCGCCGGCGGAGCCTAACGCGGTCTTCTCCACGGAGTATTCTATCTCCATTCCGAACTTGGAGCCGTCGCCAAAGTGGTCCTCAATCATCCCGGCTTTGTAGCCTGTAAGCATCACTGCCTTGGTTATGCCGCTTTTTTTGAGCCTGGAAACCACCAGCTCAAGCATCGGCTTGCCGCCGACTTTTATGAGCGGCTTTGGCCTGTCCGCAGTAAGCGGCATCAGCCTAGTCCCAAAGCCCCCGCAAAGCACAGCAGCCTGCCTTATGCTTTCCATATGAATTCAACTAAGTCTTGGATTTTTTAAAAGTGTTCGCACGATATGCGCGCAGTTGCGCTTGGCTTTACGCCTTCGGGAACGCCTTGGCCCACATGGTGCCCACGAATAGGTAGAGGTAACTAGGCTTTCCGGTCATGCGGCGCAGTTCCTCGCGGGTCATTGGCGTGATACGCTCGTGCGTCTGCATCGTCAGCCCTTCAGGAAGGGCCTTGAGGAAATCTGGAATCGCGCCGTTTTTTGCCGCAGCTGCCAGCATAGTCGCAAGCAGGGCGGGCAGCACGTAAACCTGCCGCAGCACGGGTACGTACTTTCGCGCGGCGTACAGCCTGTTACGGAACTCGTATACTTTCCTTTCGTGGAAGTCGTGATTCTTGTTGCCCGGCATTTTCCGGTGATACGTTATGATGTCGTCGAAGTACGCAATGCTCTTGCCTAGCTTGCATATCTTCACGGACGCGTCGAATTCGGTGTGCCCGATGTGCAATTGTTTGTCGTACAGCGAGCCGAACTTTTTCAGTATCTCTTCGAAAGTTTCCCTTGAGATGACGTAGCCGCTTCCATTGTAGTAATATGCGAATTTCAAGTTGCCTTCAGTGTAGTACGGCGTGTCCGTTTCCACTCCCGGAAGGTTCACCTGGATGACTTTAGGGCAGGCGCATTCGATTTTCTGGCTGCGAATATGGCCGTACAATTTCTTCAGCCCCGCAGGCTCCAAGTGCGCGTCATCGTCCAAGAACACCAGGTATTTTCCCTTGGCGATTTTTGCAGCTTGGTTTATCGCAGTAAGTCCGGCGTTGGGTTCCAGCCTCAACACCTTCGTCCTTTCAGAAAGCGGCCATCCTTTAATCTGGCCTGAAACCGCATCCGTGGAGCCATTGTCAATTACGCAGACTTCAAAGTCGCCGAAGGTCTGGTGCGCAAGGTGCCCGATGGTTTTTTCCAGCTCGTCAATCCTGTTGTAAGCCAGTATCACTACCGAAAAGAATGGCGCCTTCTTTTGTGTTTTTGAACGCATACGTTTCAATCCGCCAGCATGGCCGTTTCATTCAGTTTCCTGCGGACTGGCAGTTTGGTTTGTCTTGTACCATTCCACCGTTTCCTTTAGTCCCTGCTCGAATGGCATCTCAGGTGTCCAGCCAAGCTTGCGGATTTTTGTGCTGTCGATGGAATAGCGGCGGTCGTGGCCCAAGCGGTCGGGCACCCGCTCGATGAATTTTTCCGCTTGCGCACCTTCGCCCTTTCCCATGAACTTGAGGATGAGCGTGGTGACTTCGATGTTGGTGCGCTCATTTGAGCCGCCAATGTTGTACACTTCGCCCTTCTTTCCCTTACGGAGGACCAAGTCAATTCCTTTGCAGTTGTCAATCACGTAAAGCCAGTCGCGCACGTTAAGGCCGTCGCCGTAAAGTGGCACCTTCTTTCCCGCAATCAGGTTGGTAACAAACAGGGGAATGAGTTTTTCGGGGTATTGGTTGGGGCCGTAGTTGTTCGACGAGCGGGTTATGTTGGCATCAATGCCGTACGTCTGTACAAAGGCGCGCACCTGCAGGTCCCCGCCTGCCTTGCTTGCGGCGTAGGGGCTGTTCGGCTCTATGTTGGACTCCTCGGAAAACGAGCCCTTCGCAGTTGAGCCGTACACTTCGTCAGTAGAGATGTGCAGGATTGGCGTGTCGGTGTTGCGGCAGTATTCAAGCAGGGTATATGTCCCAAGCACGTCGGTGCGCACGAACTCGCCAGCAGCAACGATTGAGCGGTCGACGTGCGTTTCTGCAGCGAAGTTCACTATTGCGTCGCATCCTTCTGCGGCTTTTTTCACCGCCTGTGCATCGCAGATGTCCCCCTTTACGAAGGAATAGCGCGGGTTTTTCTTCAGGTCTTTCAGGTTCTCCAAGTTTCCCGCATACGTGAGCTTGTCGTAGACAACGACCTCGTCCTCAGGGTATCTTGAAAGAACGAGCCTTGCAAAGTGGCTTCCTATGAATCCGGCGGCCCCGGTTACCAAGATGCGCATAGACTTCAATTCCAGACCGAGCGGTCTTTTAATTACTGAACAGTAAAAAATGGTATATGAACGTTTTAATCTTTGGCAATGGCTACATGGGAAACAAGTTCCACTCGGCCATCCAAGGGAGCGTAATCTCCAAAGCGGACATCGCCGACCCGGTTGCGGTCAGGGCTGCGCTCAAGGAGCACTCGCCCGACGCCGTGCTCAACTGCGCCGGAAAGACCGGAAAGCCCAACGTCGACTGGTGCGAAGACCACAAGCTTGAGACTTTCCACTCCAACGTGCTCGGCCCGCTCAACCTGGCCGACGTGTGCCTAAAGGAAGGGGTTTACCTTGCGCACCTTGGCAGCGGCTGCGTCTACGAAGGCGACAACAACGGCCGGGGGTTTTCCGAAGACGACGCGCCAAATTTCGGAGGCAGCTATTATTCGCGCACCAAGGCTGCAAGCGAGCAGCCGCTTCGCGATTTTCCCGTGTTGCAGGTGCGCCTTCGGATGCCATTCGACTCCGAGCCGGGCCCGCGCAACCTGGTCACCAAGCTTGCGGCCTACCCGAACATAATCAACGTGGCCAACTCAATCAGCAACACCGACGAGTTCATCACAGCCACAGTCAAGCTAATGGGAAAGCGCAGGACCGGGATCTACAACGTCACCAACCCCGGCCCGGTCACGCAAAAGGAAATACTTGACGCGTACTGCGAGTTGGTCGAACCCGGCCACAAGTACCGCATAATTTCGCTTGACGAGCTTTACACTTTCACCAAGGCAAAACGGAGCAACTGCGTGCTTTCCTCCAAAAAACTTGAGGCCGAAGGAATCAGGCTGCGGCCGGTCATGCAGGCTGTGCGCGAGACTTTGGTGGAGTATTCAAAGAACCTGAAGAAATGATTGCAAGGGGGGTTTTGCTTATGCGCGGGATTATTTGTGCGGGCGGTTTTGGGACGCGGCTTCGTCCGATGACCCTTGTGACCAACAAGCACCTTCTGCCTGTTTACGACCGGCCCATGGTCTACTACCCCATCCAGACTCTGAAGGAAGCGGGAGTCACCGATATAATGATTGTCACCGGTCCGGAGAACGCAGGCGACTTCCTCAAGCTCCTTGGGAGCGGGAAGGGCCTCGGCGTGCGCCTTACCTACCGCGTGCAGGACGAGGCAGGCGGCATCGCGCAGGCAGTAGCATTGTGCCGCGACTTTGTAGGCAAGGAAAAGTGCATGGTCGTGCTTGGCGACAACATAATCGAAGACAACCTCAAGTCCGAGGCGGAGTCGTTTGAAAAGTCAGAGCTTGGCGCCAAGGTCTTCCTCAAAAAAGTCCCTGACCCGCAGCGCTTCGGAGTTGCGGAGCTTAAAGGCGACAAGGTCGTTGGCATCGAGGAGAAGCCCGCAAAGCCAAAGACCGATTACGCAGTCACCGGCGTCTACATGTACGATTCTTCGGTGTTTGACGCGATAGTGACGCTCAAGCCAAGCGGCAGGGGCGAGCTTGAGATTACCGACGTCAACAATTATTTCATCGGCAAGTCGCGCATGGCGTACGCAATCCTTGCCGGCGGCTGGACCGATGCGGGCACAGTGGAGAGCCTTTACCGCGCATCCGAGCTTGCAAAGAACAGGCTTGCGGCAAAACCCGCCTGATTTTTCCGCCTGCTTTTTTGGCGTTCAACGGGTTTTTATCTGCGCCTTTCCAACTGATTCCAACGGTCTGTTGCCTAATGAAGAACCCGCTTGTATATGTGCTCATACTCAATTGGAATGGCCTTAGCGACACGCTTGCCTGTATCGAGTCCGTGCGCAAGTCCGACTACCCCAACTTGCGGGTTCTGCTGGTTGACAACGGCAGCAGGGAAAGCCCGGAAGCAGAAGTCATGCGCAGGTTTCCTGACATTGAATACCTGCAAACGAAGGAAAACCTCGGGTTTGCGGGCGGGAACAATGTCGGGTTCGCTTATGCTTTAAAGAAAAAGGCAGACTACGTTTTCATCCTTAACAACGACACCGAAATCGCAAAGGACGCGATATCGCAACTTGTGCGGTTCTGCGAAAAGAAACCCAAAGCCGGCGCAGCCGGGTCGAAGATATATTATCACTCACACCCGAATCGCATATGGAGTGCAGGAAGCCTCCTTGTGTTAGGGAAGAGCATCCTTAGGGGAATAAACGAAGAGGACTGGGGCCAATACGATGTCGCAATGCGGATGCCCCAGGTGGTTGGCGCCGCAATCCTGATGCGCGCAAGTGCATTGAGGCAGGTCGGCGGGTTCGATGAAGGGTATTTTGCATATTATGAGGAGACCAAGTGGTGCCTCCTTGCAGGCAATGCCGGCTGGCAAATATGGTACGTCCCTGCGTCTAAGGTGTGGCACAAGGTTGCGGCTTCGACAGGTGGCGGGTCATCCCCCCAATCGGTCTATTACCTTGTGCGCAACCGCCTGCACCTGATAGTGGACGTCCTTCCTTGGGTTGAAAAACTTCCCGCGTTCCTGTTGTGGGTTGCCGAAGTCTGCGTACGGGCCGCGTCATACTGCGCAAGAGGCAAGTTCGCGCTGGTCAAGGCGACGCTGAAAGGCGGCCTGCATGGCTTGTGCGGGCGTACTGGCAAGTAATGGCGAACGCCGTCCCCCGTCCAGTCGGCAATAGCATTTAATTGGCGGGCGCGTACTTTGTCTTGATGGTCAAAGCAATGTCCGCAAGGCAGCCGCAGGAGTCCATAGAGCAAGCGCCCGACCTTTCGGCAGCCAAGACCATCGCCAAGGCAGCCAGCCTCGTGCTTGTTGCTATATTATTCTCGAAAATCGCAAGCTACGCCTTCCGCTGGGTTGGTGCCATGCTCGGCACTGCGGAGTACGGAAAGTTCTCGATGGCGTTCGGGGTTTTCGAAGTCGCGGTAGGCCTTGCGCTTCTTGGCGTGGACACCGCGGTAAGCCGATTCGTAGTCGACGATTCCATAAACCGGAAAAAAGAGGCGGCGGCATTCCCCAACTCGTTCTGGTACGGCACCAAGGTGGTGCTGTTGTCAAGCATCTTCTCCGCAGTGGCGCTCGTGCTTTCCTCCGGCTGGATCGCTTCGAGCATTTTTCACCTTCCGGAGATGGCGGCATCGCTTGCGTTGTTCGGGCTTACATTGCCGTTCTTCATGCTAGTGCTCGTGTTTGTCGCAGCTGCGCGCGGCCTCAAGCACGTCGAATACGAAGCTGGCGCGAAGAGCGTACTCGAATCGTTCCTGCGGCCGGTCGTAGCATTCATTGCAATATCGTTGGGATTGGGCGTACTGGGCCTCAGCGTAGCAGTCTTTGCAAGCGCGGTGATCGTCTTCTTTGTCTGCTGCTATTGGGCGTCAAGGTTCTTCCCCCAAGACTGGTTTGGCTCCATCCTCCGCTCGACGCGGCCCGAAGGTTTCTTCCATTTCTCAATACCGCTGTACGCCTCCAACCTGCTTGGCATACTCATGGCTGACGCATCGATATTCTCGTTGGGCCTTATGGTCGGCGCTTCCGAGGCTGGCGTGTTCAGCGCGCTCCTGCCGGTTGCCGTGTTCATAACCCTGCCGTCCCTTGTCATACTCCCCCTTTTCATCAGCGTCTGTTCAGAGTTCCTGGCGCATGGCAAGATTGCCGAGTCGCAGAAGCTTTACCAGAGCATGATAAAGGCAATCCTGCTTTTTTCCCTCCCAATGGCCGTGGTAGTTTCGTTCTTTTCCCGCGAGGCGCTGACTTTCCTTTACCTGATTGACTATTCCCAGGGCGCAGTCGCGCTGTCCATCCTATCCTTTGCGTACCTTTCCTACTCGGTCTTTCTTCCCGCGGTCAACTACCTTTTCGTGATAAAGCGCACCGACCTTTCGCTTAGGAACATGGTAACCTCCTCCGCGGTGGTGTTTGCCGCGATATTCCTGCTGGTGCCTTCATATGGGACCACGGGTGCGGCCGTGGCTTTTTCAGCCGGGCTGGTGGTGCAGGTGGCGCTCTGCACAATGCAAGTGCAACGTCATGCGAAGCTTCATCCGTTCTCGGACACGTTCGGGCGCACGCTTGCAGCGGGCCTGCTTGCGGCCGTCCCCCTGTTCCTTCTCAACGGCGCGTTCGGACTGCGCGCAATCCCGCGCGTGCTATTTGGCGTGGCGGTGTACGCGCTGTCCTATGCCGCGCTCCTGATTTTGCTGCGCGCGTTCGACCGCGGCGACATTGAGCTCCTCAAGTCATTCGAGCGAAAGAGCGGCATCCGGCTGGGTGCGGTGCGCGATGCGCTCAAGCGGTTCTATTTCCGGAACCAACAGTAGGTGCAGTGTTTTTACGGGGTGCTTAGTTTAGAGCCTCTGCTTTCCCGTGACAAGCCCGCGCAGCATGTAGAACGTGTAGAAGAAAAGAACCGCCATGTTCACGAAAGGCAAAAGCAGTAACCGCGGGTCGCCGCGTTCGTTTTGGTAGACTTTCCTCGACACCCATATTGAATATGCAATTAGCAGCACGAGCGCCGCGTATTGCACGTATGGGACGAGCAGCCCGATTACCACGAGCGGCCTGAATGCAATCTTGAGCACGAACTTCTTGTCAGAAAGCCAGTCGAACCAGTCAGCCCCGTGCTTGAGGATTATTGGGAACGAGCCTTCCGCGTATTGCGATTCCTTGCGTATGAGCATCCCTGCCGTAAATTTGTCGTCCTTGCTGTGCAGGTGTATTACGCGCACGCCCGAACCGGTTTCCTTGAGCCCGGCTTTGTGTATCCGTATGCTCATGTCCACGTCCTCGCCAGCGGTGCGGAAGACGACGTTGTCAAAGAGCCCTACTTTTTTCAAAAGAAGGGGTTTCCTGAAGCAGTCGAACTTCCCAAGCAGGCTCTCAGCCTCCACGTCATACGTCCGAAAGAAGCACTTCTGCCAGAAGCTGAACTTCTTCCACACGTAGTATGGCTGGACTATTGTCGGCTTGGCAACAACTGCCTTTGGGTCGCGCGCAAACGGTGCGAGTGCCTTTGAGAATGCGTCGGTGTCCTCGACTACCACGTCCGAGTGCATGAGTATGGCGTATTCGCTTCTGCAGCGCGAAATTCCACGGTTAAACGAACCGGCCAAGCCGAGGTCTTTTTTGTTGACTATGTATTTGACCTTGTAATGAGACTTTTTTGCGTACTTGCGTATTATCCGCGGGCTGTTGTCCGTTGAGCGGTTGTCTATTATGATGATTTCCCTCACGAGGCCCTTGTCCTTCTGCTTATCAAGCGATTCGAGCGCGTCCTTTATCGTGCTTTCGGAGTTGCGCAGGGCTATGATTACCGTGATACTGCCCGTCTTGCTGGCCATTTTCATCCGTGCTTTATGTCCCACTTGTATGGGATGTCCTTTGTGAACGGGTCGATGCGCACAATCTCGTCAGCAGAGTGCGGCTCGCTTGCGCAGTTGGCCACGATAGCGGGCTTTGACGTGTCGCCGTATGCTTTGAACCCGTTGACTACTCCCGGCGGGACTATCACCAGGCAGTAGTTGTCCTGGCCGATGAACAGTTCCATAAGCTCGCCCTTGGTAGGCGACTTGGCCCGTTTGTCGTAAAGCACGAGCTTGACCATCCCGCTTACAACCGCGTAGTTGAGCGTCATTGTCTTGTGCAGGTGCCACGCCTTTACCGCCCCGGGCCAGGCGAATGAGAAGTAAATCTCCCCGAACTTTTCAAAGTGCGGGTCTGTTGACTTGAGCATGTGCATTATCTTCCCGCGCTCGTCTGCTATCTGCTTGAGGGGTATGACTTTGACTCCGTCAATCATTTCTTTCCACCTTTTGCGTTGCTTGTTATGAATTCATCAAACGCGGCCGCTATATAATCCATCTTTTCCGCAGTCATTGCCGGGTCGCAGCTTATCCAGAACGTGTTGTTCATCACGTAGTCCGTGTTTTCAAGGTCGCCCGGAATGCGGTATCTTATGCCCTCAAAGTACGGCTGCCGTGTAAGGTTGCCGCCAAAGACCGGCCGCGTGTTGATTTTCTTCGCATCCAAAAAATTGACCAGGTCAATGCGCGAAAATGGGCATCCCTTTGCAAGCGTAATCGTGAACCCGAACCAGCACGGGTTGGCCTTTGCAAGGGGCTTTTGGAACAGCAGGTATTCGGAGTGCTTTGAAAGCATCCGGATCAGCTTTTCTTTGTTTTTCCTTCGGGCGGCAACAAAGTTTGGAAGCTTCTTGAGCTGTGCGAGCCCGATTGCCACCTGCATGTCCGTAAGCTTGAGGTTGTACCCTACGTGTGAATAGACGTACTTGTGGTCGAACCCGAATGGGAGCTTCCCGTGCTGCTGGGTGAACCTGCACCCGCAGGTGTTGTCCTTTCCGGGCTTGCACCAGCAGTCGCGGCCCCAGTCGCGCACCGAGCATATGATTCTGTAAAGAAGCGGGTTGCTTGTCACCACTGCCCCGCCCTCTCCCATCGTCATCTGGTGCGCAGGGTAAAATGAGAACGTGGCGATGTCGGCTATGCTCCCGACTTTTTTTCCGCCCCACTCCGCGCCGAGCGCGTCACAGGAGTCCTCGATGACCCACAGGTTGTGCTTTCTTGCAATTGCCATTACCTTATCCAGGTCAAACGGGTTGCCAAGCGTGTGCGCAATCATTATTGCCTTTGTCTTTGGCGAAATCGCCTTCTCAATAAGGCCGGGGTTTATGTTGAGGGTCTCAAGGTCGATGTCCACAAACACCGGCACCATTCCAAGCTGGACAACTGGGTTTACCGTTGTCGGAAATCCTGCCGCAACCGCAATGACCTCGTCTCCGGGCTTGAGCGCGCGCTCCTTGAGCAGGTGCGATGTAAGCGTGGAAAGCGCAAGCAGGTTCGAAGACGAGCCTGAGTTTGTAAGCGCAACGTATTTCGTCCCAAGGAAAGACGCGAGCTTTTTCTCAAACTCCAGCGCGAACCTTCCCTCAGTCCACCAGCAGTCCAGTATCGCGCGCGTGCCGTTCTGCAATTCGTCGGAATCAAATACCTTGTTTGCCGCGTTTATGTAGTTCTCGCCAAGCTTGAATTTCCTCTGCCCTGCCTTTGCATCGTGGTATTTTTCCACGTATGCCATAATCGTCTTTTCAAGGCCGTCCGGCGTTGCCATCAGCTCCTTGGCTTTCTGGAGGCTTTCGTCGATGCTTTGCGGGGTTATGCCGGCAAGCTTCTGCAGTTTCTTGGAATTAGTGGCAAGGTTCAACGGACGCTTTGCCTTCTGGCCAAGTTCCGAAGTCTTTGCGGGCTCGAAAAGCAAGGGCTCCAAGTCGAATGCCTTGATGATTTTTTTTGCAAACGAATAACGGTCAAGCGCTTCCGGACCTGTTGCAAGGTACGTCCCGCAGATGCCCTTCTCAATGACTGCCTTTACGTAGTCGCACACAAGCAAAACGTCGGTCGGGTTGCTTACCTGGTCAGTTGGTATCTTGCGCTTTTTCTTTGCGTCCACAAGCTGCATCAAGAAGTTCTTTCCCGCAGGGTCGAAGCCGTACACCGAGGTTGTGCGCAGTATCGCGTGGCTCTTTGCTTTTTGCGCTTCCTTTTCCGCAAGTAGCTTGGTCTGCGCGTAGTAATTCTGCGGCCCAGTCGGGCTGTCCTCGTCGTACGCTGCCTTCGACTCGCCTGAATAAACGTAATCCGTTGATATCTGGACGATTTTTGCGCAGGGTTCCTGCCTTGCCGCCCACTCGCACAGGTTCCTTGTGCCGTCGACGTTGGTCCTTTTTGCCTTCTCCTTTTCAGTCTCGCACAAGTCCACGTTGGTGAGTGCCGCGCAGTTGACTATCACCTGCGGCTTGAACGCGTCAAGCGCTGCTGCCACGGCGTCCTTGTCTGAAATATCCGCCGCGTAGTCGGTCCAAGGGGAGAATGATGTGGAAAGCCCCGCGACTTCGTGGCCTTTTCGGAGCGTCTCGACAAGGTATTTTCCTACAAGCCCGGATGAGCCGGTTATCAGTATGCGCATATTTTTTGGTTCCCCGCTTGTGCGAATTTGACGCCTTTGTTTTGGCGGCAGGTTTTGCCGCAGCGCCCAAACTGCCTATTGTTTGGCTTTTTTCTTTGCGTCGAAGAACTTTGTGTACCAGTCAACGGTTTCCGCAAGCCCCTGCTTGATGGAGTATTTCGACTTCCAGCCCAAGACTTCCTTTGCCTTGCGTGCGGAAAGGTGCTGCTCGCGGATTTCGTTGTTGGCCTTGTTCTGGATCTCGACGTGGTCGGGTTTTCCCATCAGCTTGCAGATTTCAGAGACTATCTCAAGCACAGTCATCTTCTGCTCGTTTGAGAAGTTGAACGCCTCGCCGCGTATCTTGTCGGAGTACTTCTCCGCAAGGGTCTCGTACGCGGAGACTGCGTCCTTTACGTAAATGTAGTCGCGCACGAACTTGCCGTCGCTCCGTATAACTGGCTTGTTGCCCTCGTAAAGCGACTTGATGGTTCCCGGCACGATGCGCGAGTAGTTCAGGTCGCCGCCGCCAAAGAAGTTGCCGCAACGCGAAATGGCAATCGGGAGTGAATATGTCTTTGCGTAGCACTGTGCAATCAGGTCCGCGCAGCTTTTCGAGCAGTCGTAGGGGTTCCTTCCCATAAGCGGCGCGTCCTCCTCGTATGGGAGCTTCTTCTGGTCGCCGTAGGCCTTGTCGCTTGACGCGATTATTGCGCGCTTTACGATGTCGTCGCGCGTGCGGACCGCCTCAAGCACGTTCCAGGTGCCCTTGATGTTCGCCTCGAAAGTGCCAACCGGGTCGCGGTTTGCGGTCCCGACTATTGCCTGCGCGCCAAGGTGTATCACCGTGTCGGTTTCGTACTCGTTTATCGCGCGTGAAGTGTCGGAAAACTCGGAGAGGCTTCCGCGTACAATGGAAACCTTGCGGTCCAATCCTGCTTGGAAGAACTGCGAGTCCGGGACGTAGTCGCGCACCAGGCAGACTACGTCAGCATCCTTGCTCAGAAGGTCGGCAACAAGGTGCGAGCCAATCAGGCCCGACGCTCCGGTAACCAACACCTTTCTTTGTTTCCAAAAGTCAGTTGTCAAGCTTATCGCCAAGTTTTCCAGGGCGCGCTCTTTGCCCAAAGTTCGTTCAGGTCAAGTGCGTCCTTGTAAGTGTCCATCGAGTGCCAGAAGCCTTCATGCTTGTATATCGAAAGCTTCCGGTCAGCCGCAAGCTTTTCAAGCGGCTTTTTTTCAAAAACGCACGACTCGGAATCGTCGATGTAGTCGAACACTTCCTGCTCAAGCGCAAAGAACCCGCCGTTTACCCACGCGTTGAGCTTGGGCTTTTCAATGAACGACGTGACTGCGTCGCCTTCAAGCTGCAGTTCCCCAAAGCGCGAGGGCGGCCGGATGCCGGAGACTGTCGCAATCCTCCTTTGCTTGAGCTGCTTTTTGTGGAAATCATAAAGGCTCTTGATGTTCTCGTCCGTTACCGCGTCGCCGTAAGTCGCCATGAACGTGCCGTTTCCAAGGTATTTCTTTACGCGCGCAAGCCGCGCGCCGGTCATTGCGTCCTGGCCGGTGTCAACAAGCGTGACCTTCCAGTCCGCCTCGTCGTGGCCGTTCTGGGGCAGGGCGCGTTCCTTGGATCCAAGCTTAAGCGTGACGTCCGAGTGCATAAGGTCGTAGTTTGCAAAGTAGTCGCGTATGGTGTTGCCTTTGTATCCGAGTGCAAGCACGAAGTTGTTGAACCCGTAATGCGAGTAAATCTTCATTATGTGCCACAGTATCGGCTTGCCGCCGACTTCCACCATTGGCTTTGGCTTGTACTCGGTCTCCTCTCGTAAGCGCGTGCCCTTGCCGCCGCACCAAATGACTATGGGGGTATCTTCCAATCGAATCACTATTTGTGTGGTTAATTCCAGGGTTGCCTTATGTTTTACCTGTCTTGCGTATTTTACAATTTGCGGCTTTAGGGTTATATTCCCGCCGGATTAAACCCCAGCCTATTCCCGCACTTCCTGGTAGGCTTTGTATATCCTATTGCATACGCTTTTGGAATCGAAGAGCTTTGTAGCCCTGCAGAAATCCGCCTTTGTGCCGTCCACCTTCAGGCGTTTGGAGTTGATTGCGTCCTGCACGATGCGCGCAAGCTCGTCCTCCGTTTGGTAGACCAAGCCGGTCTTGCCGTTGACCAGGGGGTACCTGTCCCCGCCGTCAAAAGTCACAACGGGCCTGTGGCAAGCAATTGACTCCATGTTCACCCTCAAAGCGCCCGGATTGAGCGTGGGGTTGAATGAAAAGTCGGACGCGTTCACTACAAGCGGGAGCACGGCAGCTTGCACTGCGCCAAGGTATTTTACGTTGGGGTTTTTCTTGGCGCACGCAACCACGTTTTCCTGGTATTTTCCGTTGCCAGTTACCAAGAGCTGGTATTTTCCACAAAGCCGGTCAGCCAGCCTGAGCAGGTGCTCTATTCCCTTGTCCTTTGTGAGCCTGTTGGTGTAGCAGAATGTCTGCGCGTTCGGGTCAAGGTCAAGCCCCTGCGAAATGTTGAGCTTGCGCATGGCGTCTTTTTTGTTGATTGGTCGGAACATTTTGGTGTCTATCGGGTTGAGAATGAACTCCAGCTTGCCGTGATCTATCCCCTTGCGCGTCATGAGTTCGTTGTACGCGTATTTGTCTACTACGATTACCTTTGCCGCGCGCTCATAGTTTTTCTTGGCGATTCTTTTCCAAATGTCAAAATAGCCCTCCAAATAGGGCTTCTGGTAATGGTCCTTCAGTATGACCTCTGAAATCCCGTGGAACGTCATCACTATCGGCCTGCTGGTCTTTAGCCACGCCTGCCGGTTGTAGAATGGATAGAATATGGGGCCGGTTGCGACCGTGTTCGAATAGCACACCGGACCGTGCACGTGCAACACGTCGTAATCTAGGCTTTCGATGAGCGTTGCGCGCTCCTTTTCCCTTGCAAACTCGCCGGTTATCATGTCCCCTGCCTTGGAAAGCGTGCTGCCCTCTTTCCTTGCGGGGCTCACCCGAAACACCTCCGCTTCGGGGTATTTTTCGCGCGCCCGTTGGCCCTTGCGCAGGTCGGTAAGAATCTTGAAGTCCGCCTTTGCCTTCAGGTTTTTGCACACCGTGCGTATGTACGCCTCAACCCCGCCAACGTCGGACTGTGAGTAGTTGCGGTGGTAGTGCATTACCGAAAGTTTTGCCATGGGTATAATGACCAGATGAGCGTTAATGTTTTGACGTATTGAGTACGCCGAAAGGGCATTTATAGCTAGAGGATTCTAACCTACTCTTATGGCAAAACAGGACAAAGTCGTCGTCACCGGCGGCGCAGGGTTCATCGGAAGCCACCTAGTTGACCGCCTCGTTTCCGAGGGCAACGAGGTCGTTGTCATAGATAACCTCGCAAGCGGAAAGCTAGAGTTCCTTGCCAAGAACAAAGGCAAGCCCAACTTTACGTTCGTAAAGGCGGACCTGCGCAAGCCCGAACAATATTCGTCGAGCCTTGAAGGCGCAGAAGTAATCTACCACCTTGCGGCAAACCCGGACATCAAAGCCGCAATAACAGACACGCGCGTGGAGATAGACCAAGGCGTCCTTTCAACTTACAACCTGCTTGAGCAGGCGCGCAAAAAGGACGTGCCAGCGGTGGTGTTCTCCTCATCCTCCGTAGTCTACGGCGAGCCGCGCGTTGTCCCGGTTGCTGAAGATTACGGCCCGCTCACTCCGATTTCCCTTTACGGCGCATCCAAGCTTGCAGGCGAGGGGTTCCTTTCCGCGTACTGCGGGACGTTCGGGATGAAGGGAATCGCCTACCGCTTTGCGAACGTGGTGGGGGACCGCGCAACCCATGGCGTCATCTACGACTTTTCGCTCAAGCTGCGAAAGGACCCACGCTCGCTTGAGGTGTTGGGCGACGGCTTGCAGACGAAGTCCTACGTCCTTGTGCAGGAGTGCGTGGACGCAATTCTCTTTGGCGCCAAAAAACGGCTGCCTTCGATATCCTCAAGCATGGAAGTCTACAACATCGCAAACCGCGACTGGGTGAGCGTTGCCGAGATTGCAAGGCAGGTGATTGCCGCATCCGGCTGCAAGAACGCCAAAATCAACTTCACCGGCGGGCAGCGCGGCTGGCCCGGCGACGTGCCCAAAGTGATGCTTGACGGCGCAAAGCTGGCCAAGCTTGGCTGGAAAGCCAAGCACAACTCGCTGCAGACCATAAAGGAGACTGCGAAGGTAGTCTGGAAGGAAACGGGAAACTGATTTTGCCCGGTGCGTACGGCTTAGTTTTTTACGCCCGCGTGCCGTTGCCGAATGCAGTTAAAATATCGCATTCCCATTAATTGTTCGGAAAAAACAATGGCCCTTCAACTCTACTACTCAAGCGTCCTTGACGGTTCGACTTCCCACTACCCCGGCAAGATTTGCACGGTAATATTTCTTGGGGGCTGCCCGCTGCGCTGCCCGTGGTGCTACGTGCCTGCATTGATGGACAAGAGAAACACCCAGCCGCGCGACATCCAGTTCTTCCTCGACCACTACCGCACGCAAGCCGCAGCGCAGGCGGTTTGCATAACTGGTGGCGAGCCTTTCGACCAGGCAGCAGCCGTCACCGACCTGTGCAAGTTCCTTTCGCAGGACGGCGCGAAAGTAAAGGTGGAGACTTGTGGTTATTTCCCGGACGCGCTTGCAAAGGCGCTGCCCTACATCGACTACGTCGCCCTTGACGTGAAAACCAAGCTGGACTCTTCACAATATTCCCAGATGACCGGCACTAAGTCAAACCCGCTCAACCTCATGATGTCGGTAATCCGCTCAATGGACGTGCTCAAGAATGCGCCCAAGGTTTTCAAGGAAGTGCGCACCACCGTAATCCCCGGCTTTACCGACAACCCGGAGACCATTGCGGCGATAACCAAGGAAGTCCAGTGGGCAGACCTTTATGTGCTGCAGCAGTTCCGCTGTGACCTTGAGATGAACGACCCACTTTTCAACGCGATGGCGCCGCCGTCAAAGGAGCGCCTCCTTGAGCTTGCACAGGTTGCAAAGAAAAACGTCTCCGAGGTTGCGGTGCGCACAACCGACGAAGGCGAAATAAGGGTTTAGGCGATTTTCTTGGACGCAGGCCATTCCAACCACCCCGATGCGGTTTCCGCAAAGAAAGAGATAGACTCCGCGCTCAATCAGGGCAGGATGGTCATAGCTGTTGGGAACTGCACCGTCCGTTACGAGGGCCGCGCGGCGTCCAAGATTAGCGCGGGGGACCGGGTTGTAATCATAAAGTCGGATGGCACGTTCCTAGTGCACCAGTCTTGCAAGATGGCCGCAATAAACTACCAGGGCCCCGGAGCAAAGGTCCGGTGCGAGGCAGCAAAGTCCGGGGCGCTGTGCATAATAGCCGAGCGCAACAAGCCGATGCACGAAAAAATCGAGGTCGAGTTCTCCTCGGTAATGTTCATCCACTCCTTTCACGTGCGCGACGATGCCGAAATCAAGGTGATGGGCACCGAGCGCGAGCTGTCCAACCTGCTTATGACCGACCTTTCGGTAATCGAGTCCGGCCTCGTCCCGCTGCAGCAGGAAAGCGGCCTGGCAAAGGGGATGATTGACATCCTTGCAGAGGACCGCGATGGAAACATCGTGGTAGTCGAGCTGAAAAGAAGGACTGCCGGGCTTGCCGCAGCGTCCCAGCTCATCCGCTACGTGCAGGAACTGCAGAAGCGCAAGGAAAGGAAAGTGCGAGGCATACTGTGCTCGCCCGAAGTGTCGCCCAACGCAAAATCATTCATCGAAAAGGAAGGCTGCGAGTGGCGCAAGCTCGACTACAAAGTCGAAGGCGAAGCAAAAATCACTGGGTTAGAAAAAAAGCAGAAGAGCCTTGGTGACTACTAGTTTTTTTTTTTAGCAGCTAAAATTAAGAAAAAATAAAAAAAAGAAACTTGGGAGTGGTTGCTTTTCCTTCAGCCCGTGGCATCAATTATGCTGGAGTTCATGTCCTGGCTGTTGATGTCAGTAAGCTCGTCGGTGACTGTGTCAAGTTCCGAAAGTGCGTTGTCCACTTGAGCGGACATTTCGTTTACCTGCGCATCTGTCACTGCCGGCGCCACTGATGCAATCGGTGCAACGCTTGCCTGCGGGGTCGCAGTAGCCTGCCCGTCCTGCGTCACGCAGCCTGCCACAAAGAGCGCGACAACTGCCATTAGTCCGAAAAGAATTGCCTTGTTCATGTCAATCATCACCCTCCTTATTGCGACTCGGTGGCATTAGCCGCCGGGGTCGGCGTTTCCGCAACTGCTTCGGTCTCGGCCTCAACGGGGTCATCTACCGCAAGCTCTGCAGGTTCGGCCTGTTCTGCAAGCTCCTCAACTGCCTGCGCCTTGATTACGCGCTTTACCTGCGCCGCAAGGTGTGCAAGCCCGTCGCGTGCAAACGCAAGCCTCCATTCCATCTGGCGGAGCGTGTTGTTCTGCTGCCTTGCCGCGTCGATGCGGTTCTGCACGCGAGCAGAGATGTTAACTAGCTTGCTTGTGTCCGTGCCGTTCTGCGAAAGCTTGGTTATGAGCTCGTTGATGCGGTCAAGAGCAACCTGTGCCTTGTCGGTTGCGTTGACCAAGCGGTCGCGCGCTTTCTCCTTTACGACGTCCTTTTTGAATGTCGCCCACTCGCGGTTTGCCTGGTTGACAAGCATCCTGCGCTCCTGCGTGGAGTTTGCTGCCATGATTTGCGCCTTTAACGCCTCAACTGACGCGTTGTACGCTGCGACCTTTTCAGGGTCAATGCCGCGCTGTTCCAGCTTGTATGCAGTTTGCACGCGGTTTTCCAGGCTCGAGTTTACAAACCCATAGACTACGTTCGCAAGCTGCCTTTTCTGCGTGGCATTGAGCGTGCCAATCACCTGCCTTGCCTGCAGGAGGAAGCTCTCAGTCTGGCGCAAGTCCTGAGCTTTGACTGCGACGGCCAGCTTAGCGCGCTCCATTATCTGGCTCTTGATCATGGTGGCGTTTACGGTCGCGTTCCTAGCCCGTATGGCGCTTGCAATCCTTTCCCTTACAAGTTGGGCGCGAGACGCTATTGGTGCGGCCTGCGTCACCGAGTCCGTGATTTGGTCGTTCACCGAAGTCGGGAATGCCCCAACCGTCACGTTTTGGTTCGGCATCGGAGGCATTCCAGATTCGTCGTTGGGGCCTGCCGCGCCCAGCATGGGCGTAGGGTTGCCATCTGGTGCCTGGGGTGCGTTCGGCTGCATCGCCGACACCGGCAGCGCAAATGTCACGAGCATCGCTATTACAAAAACGGTTATCAGGTTCTTACCCATTCCATCATCTCCTTTAGCCCTACTGGCTACCCAGTCTATAGTATGCTTCAAGGCAATAAAACGCTAACGAAAACGGGGCGTTGGCGCCGCATTGCCCTGCTTTTCGAATTACTTGGCCGTGGACGGGGCGCCCCTGGCTTTCAGGTAGTTGTTGATGAGTTCCTTGTCTGATTTGGTGAGCCGGATTGTGTTCGTCTTTATTTTCAATGCGGTGTCCGGGATTTCAAGGATTGTTCCCGGTTTGTAAGTGTCCGGCTTGAATCCTGGCAGGTCATTCCTGTGAACGAAGTAAACCGCCGGCGTGCCGAAATTCTTCCCAACCCTTGGTTCTGTTATCCTTACCTGCAAAAGGTGCCCCTGGGTCTGGTTTTTTTTGTTGACCGGAGTTATCTTGTCCAGCACGACTATCTGCCCGTCTTTTTGCTGGAACGTCTCGAAGCCCCTGACTGTCACATCAAGCTTCAGCTTGGTGTTCATCAGCTCTTCCTGCATCCTCAGGTTCTCTTCGGCATACGGTACGAATTCCCCGTTGATGGTCCTGCCCTTGGGGTTTGGCACCTGCTTCCAGCCTGCAGGAAGGGTAGTGTGAAGCGGGTCGTAATCCAAGTTGCCGTGCGTGTTAAATACCGCGTAGCTCCCCGGTTTCCTTCGGTTGAAGTAGTCGACCACGTCGTCGTTCCTTTTCTGCTGCGGCGAATTGGGGTCCTTGTCCTTTAGCGTCTTTTTCGCCAGCACTTTGCGCAATTCGTCGTACTTGTTGTGCTCTTCGACTATCTGCCTTGCCTCGTCTTCGCTTTTGGCGTGGAAGAACATTCCCCTTACCAGGTTCCTATTGCCGCCGGCCTTTTCACTTACAGTCCCGAGTGGGGCGAAATAGTATGTCCTTTGTTGTGCGCGGCCTGCGACTGGAACGGGGTTCATCAAACTACATCGCACGCAGTTTTTTTATGCGTTCCTGCACCGGCGGGTGGGTTGCGAAGAGCCCGTCGAGGTTCGACTTGACCGGGTCGAAGAAGAACAGGTGTGACACTGCCTCGTTGACTTTCATGTTGCCTTTGTTGTTGCCCGAGATTTTTTCAAGCGCGCTTGCAAGGCCCTCGGGGTAGCGGGTAAGGCGCGCGCCGCTTGCGTCAGCAAGGAACTCGCGCTTCTGCGAAATCGAAGCCTGCACTATGCGCACGATTATTGGTGCGAATATTGCGAGGACGATTCCGATTATGATTAGTATGCCGCTGTTGCCGCGCGAGTCGCTGTCGTTGTTCCTTCCGCCGTACCACATCGAGCGCGTGAGTATGTCTGCAAGGATTGCGACAAGCCCCACCATCACCGCGACTATCATTGAGAAGCGTATGTCGTAGTTTGACACGTGCGAAAGCTCGTGAGCTGCAACCCCTTCCAACTCGGTGCGGTCAAGCCGGTCTACTATTGCCGTTGTGAATGCGATTGACGCGTGCTTGGGGTCGCGTCCGGTTGCAAACGCGTTCATCTCCGGGCTTTCGATGATGTAAATCTTGGGCTTGGGTATCCTGGCTGCGATGCACAGGCCTTCGACTACATTGTTGATGAATGCGCCCTTCTGCGTGTTGGTGTTGATTGGCTTTGCTCCAGTTGTCGAGAGCACTATCTGGTCGCCGTAGTAGTATGACGTGAACATGTAGATTCCGACAAAGACAATCCCTATTGTCATGGATACTCCGGCGTACGCGGGATCCCAAAGCTGGGCGATGACGTAAATGAGTGCGCACAGGAAAGCAAGCACGACTGCCGCAAGCAAGTACGACTTGACCTTGTTTTTGGATATCTCTGCCGCAAAGCTGGTGCGGAATCCGAGGTCGGGCTCTATGCGCGATTGCTTTTGCATTCAGAAAAACTCCGCTGGTTGGAAAATAAAATTAAAGAAAAAGGGTGAAAGGACAACCTAGTCCTTCAAAAGCTTGGCGACGTCGGGCGCCTTCTGCGCTGCCTTGTCTGCCTCAAAGTACGGCCATTTGTCGGACTTGAAACCAAAGATTCCAGCAAAGAGCGAGCCAGGAATCATCGTTGTCAAGTTGATGTACTGCTGCACCGTGTACTGGTAGGTCTGCCTGCCGTACTTTATCTTGTCCTCGATTCCTGAAATCTGCTCCATCACGACCTGCATGCTCTGGTTGGACTTCATCTCAGGGTACGCCTCCGCGCGTGCGTAGAGGTTTCCCAAAAGCGAGCCGACCTTCTGGTTGGCCTTCATCTTGCCTGCCATCCCGGTTGCCTTGAGTGCCTCCTCGCGCGCCTTGGAGATTCCAGTGAAGAGGTCCTTTTCCTGCTTCATCACGCGCTTTGCAACCTCGACGAGGTTGGGTATGGTGTCAAGCCTCTGCTGGAGCAGCGGCTCGATGAGCTTCCAGTCCGCCTGCGCCTGGTTGTTCAGGCCGACAAGTGCGTTGTAGTAGTATAGCGCAAGGAGTGCTATGAGCACCACTATCCCGATGACTATCATGAGTATAAGTTCCATTTGTTTTTCCCCTCAGAACTTGATGTTTTTTCCTGTAACTTATTATTGCTGTTTTTGCTTTTAAAACGATTTTTTAGGTGGTGGGGCTATGCGCATTCCGTGCCGGCTTGTGCCTTGGCCGCCCCATGGGAAATAATTTAAAGCCCGGCCGGCAAGATATTCTTTCCTATGGCAAGCAGACTTTGTGCCGGTGCGGTTCCCGCCTCGACCAGCTTGCGCTTTGGATATTTCTATTTCTACTTTGCCTGAGCGAAAAGCCAACTGCTTTTCGCGTCTCGCGCTTTGGGTTGGCAACTCAAAACGCGTCCGGATTTCCCCAAGACTAAACTAGGTCATATCCTTTGTCTTGGGGCCAGATTTCATTCGGGTTTTTTCCTACCACCATAAACAGCCAAAAGAGGTAAGGGAAAATGTTGGTTAAGATGAAAAACGGCGCTGCCACCGCTCAGGTGATGGCAGTCAAGGATTCGGCTGAACGCTCCGGGCTGCGCACCAAGGAGATAATCTCGGCAGCGGGCACGCTGACAATCGGGCTTGTGGGCGACGATTCAATGTGCCCTTCGGGCTTGGATGCCCTTGAGGGCGTGGAGTCGGTTGAGAAGGCAAAGCACCCGTTCAAGCTTGCATCGCGGCAGTACCAGCACCACGACACCATCGTGCGCGTTGGCGACAGCGTATCAATAGGCAGCCAAAAAGTCGTGGTCATTGCGGGCCCTTGCGGAATTGAAAGCGAAGACCAGCTGATGGACGCTGCAATCGCGGCAAAGGACGCGGGCGCAAAAATACTTCGCGCAGGTTTGTTCAAGCCGCGCACCTCGCCGTACGGCTTCCAAGGAATGGGTCTTGCGGGGTTGGGCATACTTGAAAAAGTCCGCGACGAGACTGGGCTTTTACTTGAGACTGAGGTGCTGCACACCGACCAAGTCAAGCTTGTGGAGCCTTTCGTGGACATGATTCGCATCGGGATGCGCAACATGCAGAACTTCGAACTGCTTCGCGCAGCCGGAAGGAGCGAAAAGCCGGTCATACTCAAGCGCGGCTGCTCTGCAACACTAAACGAGTTTTTGCTTGCAGCCGAATACATACTCAACGAAGGCAACCCCAACGTGGTGCTTTGTGAGCGCGGGATACGCACGTTCATGACTGAGACGCGAAACACTTTGGACCTGAACAGCGTGCCGTTGTTAAAGTCACTGACGCACCTTCCGGTGATAGTTGACCCGTCGCACGGGACGGGTGTGTACTCGCTTGTGACGCCAATGTCGCGTGCCGCAATCGCAGCAGGCGCGGACGGCTTGCTAGTTGAGATGCACCCGCACCCGCAGACCGCGCTTTCGGACAAGGCCCAGCAGCTTACGCCAGCTGACTTCCGCACGCTGATGTCGCAGGTGTCCGCAGTCGCAGGCTCTGTCGGGCGTTCGATGTAATAGGAGTGTTTCTACAAATGCCCAAGCTTTTCGTACAGACAAAAACCGAGCCGCACCTGTCGACTATACACGTCGGCGCGGCGGTGGAGGACGTTGCCCCAGTTTGCAGGGAGAACGGCTACTCCAAAGTCGGGGTTGTCTTTTCCAAAAACACCGAAGCGGTTGCAGCGCGAGCCATCCGCTCGATGAAAAAGTCGGGCGTTGCGGTTGAGGGAATCTGCATTGACGACGGCGAGAAAAGCAAGGACTTGGAGAACGCGTCCAAGCTCCTTTCCAAGATGAAGCAGGCCGGGCTTGACCGCCACTCCGCGCTGGTGGCTGTTGGCGGCGGCGTCCTTGGAGACGTTTCCGCATACGCAGCGTCAATGTATATGCGCGGAATCCCCGTAGTGCAGGTGCCTACCACCCTGCTTGCGATGGTGGACAGCTCGGTTGGCGGAAAGACCGGCGTGAACCTGGATGGGAAGAACATAGTCGGGACGTTCCACCCAGCTGACGCGGTAATCATAGACTTTTCTGCCCTTGAGACGCTTCCCGCAGAGGAGTACCGCCAGGGGCTTGCAGAGATTGCAAAAGCAGCTTGCATCGGCGACGAATCGCTCTTTGCGCTGTTGGAATCGGACGCGCAGAAAATCCTTTCCCGAAACCCGCAGGCGCTTGGCGCTGCAGTCGAGGCAGCGCTCAAAGTCAAAGCCAAGGTAGTTGAGAAGGACCCGCGGGAATCGGTTTCCAACCAATCCGGGGTTTCGCGGATGCACCTGAACTTCGGCCACACTTTTGCGCACGCAATAGAGGCGGAGTCGGGCTACTCAGTGCGCCACGGCGACGCTGTTGCGATGGGCATTGTCGCTGCAGCGCACGCGTCAAGCATCATTTGCGGGCTTGCAAAAAGCGACGTTGCGCGGATTCAAAAAATGCTTTCCAGCCTGGGGCTTCCAACCGCAGTTTCGCAAAACCCCGAAAAGCTCCTTTTGCGCATGAAGTCGGACAAAAAGAACCGCGCGGGCCAAATAACGCTGGTGCTTTTGAAGTCCATCAGCCGGCCGCAGGTTGCAAAGAACGTGCCGGATTCGGCTGTCCTTCACGCGCTCAATGCGTCTTGCGCCTGATTTTTCCCTTTGTTTTTCCTTTTCCCGCAGGGTAGTAATATATACCATCGGGGCAACCCTATATTCTAGAAGAGCATCTGTTGATTCCCATGGCAAAGCGGCACGAAAAAGCAGTTGTCCAGGCGCCCCAGCCAAAGCAGGGCGGGGTCGAGGCGCGTGAAATCTACGAACAGCGGTCGTTCTGCAGCGCGATGTACCCGTCAGGCGAGCGTTACCGCCACGGAGGGGACTCGCCTTCCGCATTCATCCCGATAATCAACAAAGCAAGCGTGGCGTGGATTGACCACTGCACCGAGCACTTCGACAAGGAAGCCTTCGAGGTCGCGACGTCGCTCGGCTTCTCCCCGTCCCTTCTGAACTCCCTGCTTAACGAGTCGATGTCTGGTTACGAGGACTTCGACGACGAGCTTGGCCTGCTTCTTCCGGCTGTGCTTGTCGAGGGCTTCGACGTAGTCACTTCGCCTCTTCTCATACTCATCCGCAAGAACTTCATCATCACCATACATGGCGCCGGGGTGCGCAGGTTCGTGCGGCTTCGCCGCTATTCCGACTCGTTCATGCGAAAAATCCCGATAAAGGCAAAGCAGAACGACAAGATAACCCACCTTCTTGTGCGGCTCATTGACGAAAACAACGACCGCAACTTCGACCACCTGCGCGAAATCGAGACGCACGGCGACCACCTGAGCAAGATACTTTCGGACAGCAACACGCCGCGCCATATCCTCGGCCCGGAAATCTACAACATGAAGCACGCGCTCATCTCCTACTTGAACGCCCTTTGGTCCACCCTTGAGGTCATAAACAACATGCGCTACGGCGACGCCGAGCTTTTGACTGACGACCCCAAGCTCTTGCGCAGGATCGGCGGCCTCGCATCGGACGTGAACGGCCAGATTGGCTTGGCGGAGCACCTTTCCGAAGTGCTTGCGTCCGGGCTTGAGGTTTTGCAGAGCATCTACAACAACCAGTTGCAGATACTCAACAACAAGATGGCGATGGCAGTTGCATACCTTACTGTTTTGGGGACCGCGGTGCTTGTCCCGAACACGATTGCAACCGTCATGTCCAACCCGGCATACAACATGACCCCCGCCGATGCAGGCTGGTACACCGTCCTCATTGTGGGTTCAACAGTAATTGCCACCTACATCGCGTATTGGTGGATAAAGAAGAAGGAATGGCTGCCAAAGACCTTCCAGTAATTTGGCTTTTTCTATTGCTTCCTGCACACGCCCATCGCGTCAGGGGTCTCTTTGTTGGGGAAATAATCCGTGCAAGTGTAGCCCTCCGGGCATCCGAATCCCGCAAAGCCGCCGCACTCGCACTCCTGCGCGCACACTTGTGCGCACGACTGGTCCGGGCCGAGGTTGCGGCAAGTAGATGAGCACTCGTTCCAGTTCCCTTTGGCTTTCTGGCAAATTTCCTTGGTTATCTGCGTGTTGGGCGTGCCTGTTACCGGTTCTGAATCGATGCCCGACTCAACAGCAACGGCTACGATTATTATCAGTATTATCGCGCCTGCAGCAATCAAGACCCCGGTTTTGCCGTCCATAAGATTCACCAACGATTTTTCGTTGTTGATACATTTTTCCTCCTGCCCAAATTAAACCTTTGCAGGAGACTCGGCAAAAGCCACAGCAAAGGATATTACCGGCGAATGCCAAGAACTATTTTGGGTGAGCAGGCAAATGGTCAAGCGAGTATTCACAACAGAACAGGCAAAGTCAGTTGGCGAAAAAATCGGAATCAACTGGGCAAACAGCGCCTTTGACGTAGAGCAATTCCGGATGGGAATGGACGTGGAGCTTGAGCACGGCGCGGTTGACAAGCAGACCAACGTCACAAATGACGACCCGGTGATGACTGGAAAAATCTCGCTTGCGCACCTGAAGGAGTTCCCCGACTACTACACTCGGCTTTACAAGATGGAAAAGGAAGCCGATGAGTTCTGGGGAAAGGACTGAGATTTTTCTCATTTCGTTTTTATTTTCAGCGTCTTTTTTTGCTTATTTTGTCTCGAACTCGCGCACGTAGCCGTCCCCATAGGCAACGAGTATCCTCTTCCCGTCGGCTGATATTGCGGTCCCCATCGCGCCGCGCTGGGTGTTCTCACTTGCCTTGTAGCCTATGCCCGCCCACTTCTGCGCAAGGACGGGGTCGTCGTTTTTCTTTGCGATGTTGGTGAAAACCGTGTTGCCGCTGCTGTCAAGCACCTCGAGCAGGTTGTCGGGCGCGCCTCCGACCGCGATTGTCTTTGCGTCCGCGCTCATCGAAAGCGCGTTGAATGCCGCGTTGTTGCTTGCGATGCGCTTGCGCCAGATTATGTTGCCTGTTGCCGAGTCGACGTAGTACACCCACGCCTGCATCGTGGAGAATGCGAATATGGTCCCGTCTGCGCTGATTGCGCCTGCATACGGTGTGTGGTCGGGCACGCGGAATGTCCACCTCTGCCTTCCGGTTTGGTCAAACGAGTATACCGAGCGGCCCTTGCTTCCTGCGTAAGTGTTTCCTTTCGCGTCCACCTCGAGCACGAACGGGAACTCGCCTATCCTGTTTTCCCACAGCAGCTTGCCGCTTTCAGTTCCGTACATTTCCAGCACCCCGTCGCTGCCCCCAACGACGAATTTCGAGTCGTCTTCAGTGAAGCGCGCGTTGCGCAGCCAGGCAAAGTCAGCCTCGAAGCTGCGCACAAGCTCCCCTGTCGCTGCGTCCAGCAGGGCGAAGGAGTACCGGCGTTCCGGCGTAACAAGCGGGCCGGTCAGGACCAACTTTCGATCGTGCGAAATTTCAATCCAGCGCCGCGTGTTACTGGCAGGGTCCCTTGCAGACCATTTCAGCGAGACGTTTTGCCTAGAAAGGTCCAGCGCGAACGCCTGGCCGTCGTTGCATGACACCGCCGCGGCGCTGCCGCCTTGCGGGAGCGAAAGCCCTGCGCACTCGCTGCCGCTTGCTTGCGAGAACACCTGCCTGCCCGTCCTTGCGTCGAATACGAAGAACCGCGAAGGCACGCCGAGCTCCGGCGGGTGCTTTGCCTGAACTGCAACTGCGTAGTTCCAGCCGCTGTCAGCAGCCACGCGGAAGAACCCGTACGGCTCGGAGACGTTGCTCTCCCATTTTTGCGCGTACGACGCGTTGCTTGCAAACTTGGCAAGCCAAACGTCCTGCTGCAGCTTTTGCCCGCGGCTTGGGGAAACGTTCCCGATGTATGCGTAACCGTAACCGGGCGCGTCTATTGTGATGAAGTAATCCAGCGACCCGTAGGCCGCTGACGCTTGGCCAAGGAATGATGCGATGTCGTCGACCCCCGGAACTGCAACTGCGTAGTCGCCGTTGGCATCCGTTCTTGCTGCAAAAGCGCCGTTGTCCGAATACCCCGAAAACAGGTATGCTGTCACGTTCGCGCCTTCAACCGGCTTGCCCGTGGCCCTGTCCCTTACCTTCCCATATACACTTGCGGACTTGGCGAGGTTTTCGTCCTGCGAAGTTCCCCGGTAGAGGGTGATTTTGGCAGTTGCCTTGTCCGCCCTGTCCGGTTTTTGCCAGAACTCAAAAAGCAGGTCCGTCCTGCCCGGCTCGTCGTTGGACGCGTAATAGTGGAGCGTCTTTTCCTCCCCCGGAGCCAACGGGAAGCTTTCGTTCTGGTAGGAGAATAACTGCCAGGTGAATGCCGGTTGTGCGGACGCAAGTGCTGCGGAAAGGGTCTCGTTTCTGCTGCCATTGTTTTTTGCCTTGATGAAGAAGTCCGCGCCCAGGGTGACTGTCTCGTAGGATGCTGCGACGGAATAATATGTGATTGTGATGCCGTTGCCAAGCGCAAGAGTTGCATTCTTCCCTGCAACCGGTGGAGTTGGAATGGGTTTCGAAAGGTCAGGTTCAATGGCTTTTGTAACAACAACCTGTGGAACACTCCCTTGGAACGGGTTCTGCGGCAAGCCGGTTGCCTGCATCGTGCCGTTAGGGTTCTGTCCAGAGGGCTGGCCAGTGGCGTTCTGGTAGTTGTTGGCGCTTGGGTTGGCGCAGCCTGCGAACAAAAGCGCGGCCGAAAGGATTACTGCAAAAAGCGCAAGACGATTGCCCACACGAACCACCCCTTCCCAGATTGCATTTGCATTTGCCGTGCATATTAACCCTGTTGTACGCCGGGGTTTGCCTTCCTTGTGCCCTGGGGGCTTGCCAATCCTTTTTATTCCATTTTTACTTCTTTGTTGTTGAACACAATGACACTCATCTCAGTAGTAGTCCCGACACTCAACGAAGAAAAGAGCCTCCCTGCTTTCTTCAAGTCCCTCAAAAAATGCAGGCTTGACGACTACGAAGTCATAGTTGTTGACAAGTTCAGCCCCGACCGGACTGCTGAGATTGCAGAGGCAAATGGCGCCCGTGTGCTTTCGCGCCACCTTTCCCTTGGAGACTCGCGCACAGCCGGGCTCAAGGCGGCCAAGGGAAAGATTGTCGCCTCGCTTGATGCCGACTCAATCCTCTGCAGTTGCTGGCTTGACATCGTCAAGAAGGACTTTGAGATGATTGAGGGCCTGCAGGCGCTAGGCGGGCCAAGCTACTACGGCAACGCGCTCTACGATACGCTCTCGGTTGCAACACAATTCCAGAACAACTTCCTTCCCCTCACCGGGTTTGCGTTCATCCCCGGCAACAACTCCGCATTCGACCGCAAGAACCTGCTCAAGCTAGGCGGATGGAACGGCAAGTATCAGGAGGAAGTGGACCTTTCAATCCGCCTCTTTGAAAGCAAGGCCAAGATTTTCTACGACTGGAACCTCAAGCTGAAGCTTTCCGACCGCAGGTTCAAGCAGGTCGGGTTCGCGCCGACGGTCTACCAGTGGGTAAAGGACAACGTCGACATAGTGATGCGAAAAGAGCGCGACCGCGGAGAGTATTCGGCATGGAGAAAGGAAAAGAAAAAGTGAGATTATGCGAAAGAAACCCGATGGAATTCTAACACGCGGTTCGGGGTTTTTCGCAAAGGTCGCCTTCTTTTTTGCTTTGGCAATATCCCTGACTGGCGCAATGCTCTTTCTGCCCGCAGGCACCCTGGATTATTGGCAGGCGTGGCTGTTCCTTGCAGTGCTCTTCATTCCAGTTGCTCTGCTATGCGCATATTTCCTGAAAAACGACCCGCAGTTTTTGGCGCGCAGGCTGATGTTCAAGGAAAAAGGAAAGGCCCAGCGCAAAATTATAGACGCAAGCAAGATTGTTTTTTTCATCGGGTTTCTGGTTCCCGGCCTTGACCGCCGCTTCGGCTGGTCGTCCGTCCCTTCCGAACTCGTGATTTTTGCAGACTTGGTTTTCCTGCTGGGCTACTACCTTACTTTCCTTGTGTTCAAGCAGAACTCCTTTGCAGGCCGGACGGTGGAAATTTTCAAGGGCCAGAAGTTGGCCTCAACCGGCCTTTACGCCATTGTGCGGCACCCAATGTACTTCGCCCAGCTTTTGATTTACCTTTCAATGCCGGTTGCACTCGGCTCGTATTGGGCGCTGGTTCCGTTCCTTGCAATGCCTGCGGTGCTGGTCTACCGGATTAAGGATGAGGAAAAATTGCTGCTCAAGGGGCTTGCTGGCTACAGGGCATACTGCAAGAAGACGCCCTACCGGCTGATACCTTTTGTCTGGTAAAAAATGCGGCCTGGCAAGCAAAAAGAAAACGAGTGCAGGGAGAGGGATTTGAACCCACGAACCCCTAAGGGAAAGGATCTTGAGTCCTTCGCATTTGACCAGGCTTTGCTATCCCTGCATTTTAGAGAAGTATATTTTGTCCGACTAAGCCTAAAAAGGCAGTCGGCTTGCGGCACGGTGAGCCACAATTAACTTTAAAAAGTAGTCCTCGGTATTGTCATGCGTTACCTTCCCCAAGGTATTTGTGCTTTCGGGCACAGAGGCAGTTCAACCCATACACAAGAGAGTGGCAGAGTGAAGAGGAAATCCAGCAAAGCCAAAAAGTCGGCAGTGCGCAGGCATCCTAAAAAGGTTGCTAAGCGCGCTGCAAAGAAGTCCAAGCCATCCAAAAAGGCCTTCAAGAAGCCCGTGGCAAGGAAAGCCGCAAAGAAGACGGCAAAGCGGCCGGCTGCAAGAACGGCCAAAGCCGTTGCACGCAAGCGCGCGCCTGTTGAGAAGCGGCCGATGTTCGAGGAGGAGTGGTCCGATGAGTGGGAGGACGACGACTCGGACTTTTCCGAAGACGAGTAATCGGGCGTTTAGCAAGAGCCGCAGCGGAAAACGGCCCTAGTCCTTTTTTTATTTCCTTCCAAGCCTCTAGTGTTTAGTTTGAAGAGTGCATTCCAATGAAGATAGCGATTACCGGAGACTTCCACCTTGGTTTCAACCAGGATGCCCTTGTGCAGGCAAAAAACGCGCTTGATGCGTGCAAGGATGCCGATGCGATAATCATTGCCGGAGACGTCTTCGACTCGCGAATCCCGCGGCAGGAGACACTAAACGAGGCGCTGCAGTTGTTTTCGCAGGCAAAAGACTTGTGCAAGTCCGATGCAACAGTCTATGAGTTGGATGCCGACGGCGTAATCACTGGCCTTCCAAATTACCCACCTATATTTGCGATTGCGGGCACGCACGAGCGCCGTTCCAAGGGCCTTGCAAACCCCATCCACCTGCTTGATTCCGCGCTGTGTGCGGTGAACGTGCACGCAAGGCGGGTTTGCGTCCAGAAGAAAGACGAGCAGGTGTGCTTCCAGGCAATGGCAGGCGTGCCTGAGGAATTCTCGCGGCAAGTGCTCAAGAAGATGGAATTCAAGCCGGTAAAGGGCGCGTTCAATGTCTTTGTTTTCCACCAGTCGCTTGCCGAGGCGATGCCTTTTGGCGATGCGCTATGCGCACAGGACTTGCCCGACGGCTTTGACCTTTATGTGGACGGCCACATACACTGGATGACCGAGATTGTCGAGGCAAAGAAGCGCATCTTCATTCCCGGCAGCACAGTAGTGACGCAGATGCGCAAGAACGAGATGCGGAAAAAACAGGTCATAATCTTCGACACGCAAACAGGCACTTACGAGTCGAGGCCGTTTGCGGTGCGGCCTTTCCTTTACCGCGACATTGCCTTTGAAAACCCCGCCACAAGCGCAGAGGTAGTTGCGCAAGTGGATGCCGCGCTTACGGAAATGCTATTGCCTTCCTTCAGCCAGGCCCCCGTAGTCAAGCTCAAGCTTTCAGGCAAGCTTGCCAACGGCTTGGAGTCCAAGGACTTGGACCTTACCCCGATAGCCAAGCGTTATGCGGAAAAGGCTGCGCTTCACATTGACCGCGACTTTGAGCGCAAGGATTCCGTGCAGGCTGATGCCGAGGAGCTGCAGAAGGCAAGAAGCGACCCGCGCGGAGTGCGCGAGATTTCAGTTTCCCTTTTTGTAGACGCCCTCAAAAAGCGTGACATAGAGATTGCGCCAGCGCAGGCTGAGGAACTGTTGGATGCACTGTGCGAAGAGGATGCGCAGAAGGCGGCGCAGCTAATCTGATTTTTTCGAGTAGCCTATTTGGTTACTATTGGTTTCTTCCATTAGCGTGGTGAACTGTGTGGCAAGTCATCTTTTCAATACGCATCTTCCGCCATATCCTGATTCGCCATTCCAACCGTTTGCGTTTCCCGCACCCACGGCACAGGCAGCGCCAAAGCACACACCATATGATATTGGTTGGCCGCGCGTAGCAGTCCAATAGTTTTCGTACCTTATTGAGTCTTCTCCGGTTGCGTAATTGCAAATCGTGGGAGCGCTGCCAGACACCGGCCATCCTGGGCAAGCAGAATAGGCAAATTCTTGCCGTAACCTAGTAAATGTCGGTATTTCCCAGCTTCCCGCTGGCCATCCGGCAATCGACTCTGCACATTTTGCATCGTATGCCGCCCAGGTTGTTGTACTGGGGAACCTGTATGTCCACAGGCCCCCGAAGTTGTCGCAGTAAATCCTGTCGCTGCCAAAGTCCCTTGATGTATTGTAGTCGCTGCTTACTGCGCAAAAAGCATCCGGTTGTGCGCACTTGCCAACAATTGGTTTGTTGCCTGTCTGAGTCAGGCCCGTCATTGAAGAAGATACGTCATATGTAAAGGCAAGTTGCGTAATCTCAAACCCTTTGCCCGCTAAAGAACTGCTGCACGGGTTGCCTCCATTAAGGTAGGTGTTGGCAGTCAGCGAATACTCCTCGCCTGAGTTGAGTATTATGCTGCCGGAATAAAGCGTACTAAAAATACCCGCGCCGTTGTCGGCTTTGATTGAAGTAATCCGTATCTTCTGCGACTCGCGGTTTGTAAGCTTCAAAGACAGTGCATTTGAATTCAGCTTAAATGAGGAGAATGCGATTGGCGTTGTGCTTGACCAATATGCAGATGATTGTTCTTCCTTAATTGTGGAACCGGATGAAGCAGATTGTCCAACTGCGCTGACTGCAACTAACGACACCAAGAGGACCGCGCCTAGGATGACAAGGTATTCGGTTGCGCCTTGGGCGCGTGAACTGTGAAAAAACGAAAGTAGGTTGGGCTTAGTTTTTTGCATATCTCAAACCCTAAAGCAAGCCTAAAAGCGCAGCCATCGCCCTTGCTGCCCTTCGGGGGTCGTTGAACTCGGCAATCCCGTGCTCAACCAAAAGCTTCGACCCCGGCCGGGTGAACCTTCCGCCCATGAACACGCAGCACACGGGCTTGTCGGGGAACTTTTTCTTTGCCTCAATCACAATCTTTGCATCCTCAACCGGGTCGGTCATTGTCTGCAAAGTCTGTATTACTATGACTGCGCCAATGTACTCAGTTGACATCAGCGTGTCAACAGCTGCCTTGTACCTTTCCGGAAGAGCGTCGCCCACCAAGTCAAGCGGGTTGCGGCGTGAATATGCCTTGTGCATCCCCTTGCTTTCCAAAGTGGCAAGCGTGTCCGCCGTAAGCTCGGCAAGCTTTATCCCTATTTCTTCGCAGTAGTCTGCGCAAAGCACTCCTGCGCCCCCGCCGTTTGTGACTATTGCCACGCTGTTGTGGCCGCTTCTTTTCTGGTTTGCAAGTGCTCCAGCAAACTCGAACATCTCTTCGAAGTCATTTGCAAGCACGACCCCGCACTGCCTGCAAGCTGCTTTCCACACGCGGTAGGAGCCGACAAGCGCGCCGGTGTGCGCGCCAGCTGACTTTGCCCCAGCAGCTCCGCGGCCTGCCTTGAGCAGCACAATCGGCTTTGTCTTGGACACGCGGCTGCATACTTCCATGAACCGCCTGCCGTCCTTGAGCCCTTCCAAGTAAACCGCGATTGCCTTGGTGTGCGGGTCGGTTTCGCACCACTCGATGAAGTCCGTGGTGTCAAGCTGTGCAGAATTCCCGACGCTTACAAGCAGGCTGAACTTGAACCGGTTCTCGATTGCCCAGTCGATGACGCTGTCTGATAGCGCGCCGCTTTGGGAGATGAATGCGACTTCGCCGTCCTTTGGCGCTGCAAGCGCAAAGGATGCGTTCAATGATTCGGGTGGCCGGATTATTCCAAGGCAGTTGGGGCCAAGAACCGCAATGCCGTACTTGTCCGCTTCAGCCGCAAGCTGTTCCTGCAGGAGCCTTCCTTGTGCGCTGATTTCTGCAAAACCTGCCGTAGTAACTACGATTGCCTTGACTTTTTTCAAGCCGCACTCGCGCACCACTTGCAGGACCGCAGCAGCGGGCACGCACAGCACCGCCAAGTCGACTTGTTCGGGTACGTCAAGCACGCTTGGGTAGCATTTCTTCCCAAGCACGTTGTCGTGGTGCGGGTTGACCGGGTAGACTTTTCCGGGGAAAGGTTTTGCGCCGCCGACTTCAAACACCGAGCCGTAAAGCAGGCTCTTGAGCACTCCCTGGCCTACTGACGCGGGGTCTGTGGACGCGCCGATTACTGCAACTGAGGATGGGCAAACGAGCCGGTCTATTCTTTCTTTGTTGCCTGTCATCTTGTCGGAATCACTTTTCATTTTTTCGTTTGGTCACTGCGATTCTTTCATTCTTTTTTCCGGTCAACCAGCATGCGCACATCAACTGCATAGCAGCCGTCCGCAGTGGCAATCACGGGGTTCAGGTCCATCTCGGCTACCTGCGGGTTCTCTTCGACCATCCTTGACGCGTTTACAAGGAGTTTCGCAGTCGCGTCCAAGCTTGCGCGTATCCCCCGGAAGCCGTCGCGGGAAAAGAACGCCGCTGCCTTGGTCTCCAAAAGCATCTGCTTTGCCTGCTTTTCGTCAAGCGGGCACACCCTTATTGAAAAGTCAGCGGTAAGCTCGACGTACACCCCGCCCATCCCAAACATTATGGTCTGGCCGAATACGTCGTCTTTTTTCGAGCCGACTATGAACTCCACGCCCTTGACCTGTTCTTGTATCACGAAGCACTCCAAGGGGATTCCGGCTGCGCGCCGGGTCAGTGTGGTGAACGCCTGCTTTGCCTCCCTTGCATCCTGCAGGCCGGTGATTACTAGGTGCTTTTCGGTCTTGTGCCCGGCATCAACCGGGATTGCCTTGACAACAAGCGGGTAGCGGAGCTTGTCTGCAATCGCGTAGTCGAACTGCTCTGTTGTGCGCACCAGCACCTGCACCGGCGTCTCGATGCCGTAGGCTTCAAGCAATGAAAGCGACTGCTTGTAGCCAAGTGCCAAAGCCATCAAAATCGCAATACATTACTTTTTACGCGTAAAAAAGCTTTGCCGGAACCCAGTTAGTTCGTCCCTAAACTCTGCAGGCAATAAGCTGTGTCTGTCCACTCAAAGGCTTCAAAACCGCGGCCAGTTTTCCTCCTTGAGGTTTTCAAGCAATCTGTCTGTTTTTTAAAAATGGTATTATACTCAATCCATGAGTGTGCTTCTTATTCCCAATGCTTCACACAAAGGTCAGGGTTCCACAGAATACTTGGTCATCTTGGGTGCTGTTCTACTTCTCTCCCTAGTCACTACGAACGTGCTTTCGTCCTCTTTGTTAACAACCGCGTCAATCAAGGAGCAGGAGACTTCGTCTTATTGGCAGTCTGCAACACCATTTTCAATTTCAACATATACTCTTGGGCCGGGTTCAATCAGTTTCACCATCAAGAACCGGTTGACTGAAAACGTAAAGCTCACCGGGATAGTCGTTGGTACTGAAAGCGCCAATTACGCCGTGTTTTCAGGTGCGACGGTCTTTTCACCTTCTGAGGAGAAGTCGCTTTTCATGCTTTACGGCGACAGCAACCCCTGTGAATCAATCCCAACGGGCAAGCAGTACGAGCTGACCACAATAGCCTTTACCTATGACAAGAGTGGCGGGATTACCGGCCTCAAGCAGCTTGGTATCAAAAGCCTTGCCGGTCGCTGCTCCGCAACTGGGATTCTCTTTGCTCCGCCGACCCCCGCAAACGGCGCGGCCCTGTCTGCTGGCGCGAACGTCACAATCAACTCGAGCATAACCGGCCTGCCGATAACCAGCCTCGGCCTGCGCTGGAATGGCACGGACTACCCGTACTACGATGGCTCGTTGGTACTGGTGGCTGATTTTGACAAGGTGGCTGCGCTGGGAGAGAATGACTCGGCGGTCACAGACTTTTCCGCAAACTCCGCAACAGGTGTGGCTTCGGGGGTGACGTTTATAACCGGAAAGTTCGGAAGCGCGGCTGACTTTGTGAGGAATGGGATAATCAACTTCTCAAGTCCGGCCAAGCTTTCGCCAACAGACCAGCTGACTGTTGAGGCGTGGGTCAAGAAAAACGCCGCATATACAATAAGAAATCTGAGTACGGGCGGTCAGGATAAAACTACCTGTTTGTTGCTTTCGAATGGTTCGGTGATGTGCTGGGGCAAGAATAATTATGGACAGCTGGGAATAGGAAACATCACCACAATGTACCTACCAACATTCGTGCCGGGCGTTACAACGGCAACTGCATTGGCAACTCGTGATTTTTACTCCTGCGCATTGCTTTCGAACGGCTCCATTACGTGCTGGGGAGCAAATAGCCATGGCGAATTGGGAATCGGAAATACAACAGACATGTATTCACCAGTATTCGTAAACGGCATAACAACTGCAAATGCAATTTCAGCAAGTAACGGGCATACTTGTGCATTGCTTTCGAACGGCTCAATGATGTGCTGGGGCGGAAACTATGGCGGCTGCTTAGGAATCGGAAACACCACCTATATGTACTCCCCCGTTTTTGTAATCGGCATAACCTCACCAACTGCGATTTCTGTCGGAGACTCGTTCTCTTGTGCATTATTTGCGAACGGTTCGATAATGTGCTGGGGTTCCAACTCTGCCGGCAAGTTGGGAATTGGCAACACGACGAATATGTACCTGCCCGTAATGGTAACCGGCATCAACACTGCCACTGCAATCTCCGCTGGAGAATCTCATGCTTGCGCGTTACTCTTAAATCAAACAATAGTGTGCTGGGGTTCCAACTATTATGGGCAACTGGGAATAGGGAACGCCACAAATATGTACTCGCCAGTATTCGTAAACGGCATAATAACCGCAACAGCAATCTCAGCAGGATTTTATAGTTCTTGCGCCCTGCTTTCAAACGGCTCAACAACCTGCTGGGGATCCGGCTATAGCTATTCGCCGGTTTTTCTAAATTTACAAAAAAGAGCATTGTCCGTCTCAGCTGGCTATGGGTATACTTGCACAGTTCTTTCAGGCGGCGGAGTATATTGTGGAGGAAGCGACACCGACAGCGCTCTTGGAACACTCACATCTACGATTCAAACCACACCAGTTTTACTGGACGGTAATTACAATGGAAAGGCAGCCTGTTCTTCTTCGCTCTGCTGTTTTCCTCTAGCAAATGGTTCGGTAGCATGTTCAGGCAATGGGACGTACGGACAACTGGGCAATGGGAACATGGGTTTGGTTAGTACACCAACAATAGTGTCCTGGTTGCAAGCTGCATCTTCCGTGTCAGTTTCTTCTTCGGCGTCTTATGCTTTGCTTTCGAATGGTTCCGTTGCCAGTTGGGGAAACAACGACTATGGCCAGTTGGGAATAGGAAACACCACAACAATGTATGCGCCGGTATTTGTAAACGGCATTACAACCGCAGCCCAAATCGGAATGAACGGGTATCATGCTTGTGCAGTTCTTTTAAACGGCTCTGTTGTATGCTGGGGGAACAACAGTTTCGGCCAGCTGGGAATCGGTAATACCACTGCAATGTATACGCCAACGCTCGTTCCGGGGTTAATAACAAGCGCAATATCAACCGGCGAGAGGCATACTTGTGCATTGTTTTCAAATGGTTCCATTGCCTGCTGGGGGTTCAACAATTACGGCCAACTGGGAAATGGAAGCACTGGCAATTCGTACTCGCCCATATTCGTAAACGGCATAACAACAGCAACCGCAATCTCAAGCGGATTCGGCCATAATTGCGCCTTGCTATCGAACGGGTCGGTGATGTGCTGGGGGTTCAACAATTACGGCCAACTGGGAATAGGAAACATCACTAGCATGTACTCGCCGGTTTTCGTGCAGGGTTTGACTGGGATAACTACTCTATCCTCAGGCAGTTACAACAATTTCGCCATAAACCGCGCAGGTAAAACTTACGGATGGGGATACAACTACAACGGGCAACTTGGCATTGGCGTGCTGACTGGCGACACCCTGACTCCGTTGCCTGTGTTTGACGGCATCGCTGCTGGAAAGGAAGGGAACTCCTGGAAACTCGGATACACATTCGGCGATAACAGCGAAGTTTATGGTTCAGTCAATGCAGCATATGCTTATGGCAACCTTTCTATGGGCTGGAACCACGTAGTTATGACGTACGACCGCAGTAACCTGAAGCTATACGTCAATGGCGTCCTTGCAAACCAGACTGCCTTGACGGCACCAATATTCAATGACGGCGACTTCCAAGTCGGTTCCAGTTCAAACAGCTCAGTAGACGGACTCCGGGTGTACAGCCGCGCGCTTTCAGCTTCCGAGGTTGCGCAGCACTACCAGACAACACTAATCAAGTATGACGTTGACAAGTGGCTGTTTACCTCTAATCAGACTTCGCTGGTGGCTTCGAATTATACTTTCCAGCTTTCCGGGACGATAACTAACGGTGCGAACGTCTACTCGGAAGAACGCGCGATACGCGTGACTTGAATCTCTGGGTTGTAGCCTTTGGCTACGGCTAGTCCAATGTCTTGTTGCCGGTTCATTGTTCTGTCTTTCGCCATTCCATCCATTTTTATTTTTGCATTCCTTTCCTAATATGGATTTGATCTACTTTGAAACTTGAATTTTTGGGCGCAGCGCGCGAAGTCGGTCGCAGTTGCGTTCGCGTAACAACCGGCGAACTTGAAATCCTCCTTGATGCAGGCATAAAGTTTGCAGGAAGAAACACCGCCTACCCAGAGCCCGAGCCATTGCACGCCGACGCAGTAGTCGTGTCGCACTGCCACTTGGACCACTCCGGGTTCCTTCCGCGGTTCTTCTCAAGCAACAACCGCAAGACTCCCTATATGTGCACGCCCCCATCGGAGCCGCTCATCAACTTCCTTTTGCAGGACACAATCAAGATAATGGAGTCAAAGAAGCAGAAGCCGTACTTTGGAGAGCGCGACCTGCGCAACCTGCCCCGCTTTTGCCATCCGATGGCCTACCGCAAGCCCTACGAGTTCTTTGAGGGCACTGAACTGGAACTGCTTGACGCAGGGCACGTTCTTGGGAGTGCACAGGCGCTCATCCGGCCAAAGGGAAAGGAAAAGCCGCTTTTGTATTCGGGCGACATCAAGCTTTCGCAGAGTAAGATGCACCTTGGCGCGGACATACCTTCCGATGAAATCGGCACGCTCCTTGTTGAAAGCACGTACGCCCTCCGCGAGCACCCCGACCGGCCCACGCTTGAGCGGCAGTTCTGCGCGGACATCAAAAACGCGCTTGCTGACGGGTTTTCGGTTCTGATACCATCCTTTGCAGTAGGCCGCACGCAGGAGATGCTGATGGTGCTTCGCGACAACAACGTACGCGCACAGGTCTACCTTGACGGGATGGCGCAGTCCGCAACCCAGCTTGCGATGGATTATTCCTCGTACATGCGCGATGCTCGCGCCTTCCACCAGGCAGTCAAGATGGTGCACTTCGTGTCGGAAGAAAAGCGCAGGAGGATTGGCGAGAACTCGCCCTGTATCATAGTCGCAACAGCCGGGATGCTTGAGGGCGGCCCCATCCTGTCGTACATAAAGCGCCTCTCAAAGACCAACAAGCTCAAGATATTCCTTACCGGGTTCCAAGTCCCGGGCACCAACGGCCGCAAGCTTGTGGAAACGGGCGTGCTGCGCATCGACGGCAAGCCGTTCAAGGTCAACGCCGAAGTCCGCACGTATGATTTCTCAGCCCACGCCGGCCGCGACGAGCTTTTCGACTACGTCGAGCAGATTAACCCCGAAAAGGTGTTCTGCATGCACGGCGAGGCGGAGTCGTGCTTTACGTTTGCAGAGCAGCTCAAGCAGCGCGGGTTTGACGCAATAGCTCCCGAGCCGGGCAGCGTGCACGAAATCTGACTGCAGTAAAACAGCTTTCCGGCACTCTAAAAAGCCGCAAAACACCATATTTTTGCGTGTTGATACTTTATGAGAGTAGGGTTCTTTTCAGACACTTACTACCCCAACGTTGATGGCGTGGTAAGCGCGATGATGTCTTACCGCCACGAGCTTGAGCGCCGTGGCGACAAAGTATACATCTTCGCATCCAAGCCGTCGGGCGCGGACACTTCGGACAAGCAGGTTTACTTTTACGACTCCGTTGCCTTCCCGCCCTACCCGCAGTACCGGCTTGCAATCTTTCCTTACATGCTGACTGCAAAGGCAAGGCGCGCAAAGCTTGACGTAATCCACAGCCACGCCATCACCACGATGGGCCTGGCTTCGATAAAGGCCGCACGCGACCTTAAGCTCCCGCTGGTTGGCACGTTCCACACGATGGTCCCGATTGCCGCGAAATATTACACGCGCAAGAACCCGGTTGCGCGTTTTCTTGCAGACAAGCTCCTGTGGGGCTCGATAAAGACTTTTTACACGCCTTTCCAGCTTGTCACCGCGCCCACCCAAGTAATCTGCGACATTTTGGAAGCGCAGGGGATAGAGAAGACTTTCCGCGTGCCAAACGGCGTTGACACCGCGCGCTTTTCGCCCAAGGTTGACCCGATGCCCGTCCGAAAAATGCTCGGCATAAAACCGGGCGAGAAAGTCGTAATGACCGCTGGCCGCGTGAGCTTTGAAAAGAACATCAACGTGATAGTGCGCGCGTGCGAGGAGCTTCAGAACAACGGCGAGGATTTCCGGCTTGTAATTACCGGCGACGGCCCGGCTTTTGGTTCGGTAAAGAAGCTTGTTTCCGACCTTGGCCTCAAAGACCGCACGATAATGCCCGGCTTTTGCAGGCCGTACGAGCTTCCGTTCTACTATGCGGCTGCCGACGTCTTTGTCACCGCATCCACTTTCGAGACGCAGGGGCTTGCGATGCTTGAGGCGATGTCGTGCGGAAAGCCGATTGTGGGCGCAAACAGCCTCGCAATCCCTGAGACTGTGAAGAACAACTACAACGGCTACCTGTTCGACGCACACAACCACTTCGACTGCGCGACCAAGATTTCAAAGGTAATCAACGCCTCGTCCGCAAGGACTGCGGCGATGAAAAAAGCCGCGCGCAGGACCGCGGAGGGCCTCTCCATAGAAAAGAGCACGGACAGGCTCCTTGAAGCATACTCGCTGGTGATGTAGTTTATGGCCAAGAGGACGCACGCGCAGGAAACCGGCGGCGAAAACCAGGAGGACGACAGTTCGCGTTTCCTGTGGCTTTCCGCGCCATTCTGGCTCGGCCTCCTTGTCGCCCTTGCGTATTCGCCCGCAATGCCGCTTTTCCACTCCGCAGTCGGGATACTCACCGAAGGCAACTCAACTGCCAAGGCGGTTCTTTTCGTCGCGTTCATCGCAATCTGCCTTACGGTGCGCGCTTTTGCGGACCGGATCCCGTTTTTGGGCAACAAGTTCCCAAAGCAACCCCTTGACGTTTTCCTTGCCCTTGCCGCAGTCTCGATGGCTTATGGCCTCCTTTTGCACGTGGTGTTCTTTGCAAGCTACGCCGGCGCGGACGCAAACTCATTTGTCTCCCACGTGACGCAATGCGGCGGCTCGTGGTGCTGGGAAGGCACTTACCTGCAGCACAGCCACGTCGCAAAGTCAGCTGTGTACTTTGTGGAAAAGACGTTCGGCCTCTCGGTCGGCCCGCAATCCGACAACGGCGAGCCGATATACCAAATATTCCCGCAGGCGGACTTGTTTGCGCTTGTCACGCTTGCAATCTCCGGCCTCCTCCTTGTTTTCGGAGTGCTTTCCGCCCTCAGGCAAAAAGACCGCCTCGACTGCCTCCTAGTCTCTTGTGCAACCGCGTTGTTTTTCATAGCGTCAATCGACGGCGGCCTGTTCTCGCAGACTGGGATAAACGCGTGCGTGTTCGCAACCGTCTTCCTTTTGCGGCGGCAAAAGCAGCTGCACGCCGAACTGCGCTTCCTTGTCCCGGTTGCAATCGGCGGCCTCATAGCCTGCCTTCCCAACCTGCTCTTTGGCACGTACCTGATTTTCCGCGACTGGTTCTACGGCGCAGTCGCGGTTGCCGCGCTGTTTGCGTTCGTGGACGCCGAGTCGGGATGGAAGAAGATTGCGTTCCTATCCGTGCTGGTGTTTTCGCTGCTGTTCTTTTCGCTTCACGCAATGGAAAAAGTCGAAGGCCCGCTCACGTCAATCCCGCGCGCCACCCAACTCGCAGGGGGCCTTCCGACGTCGCCGAACCTAGTAATTTACGGCCTGCCTGCAAGCGTGGGCGCGTGCACGATAAAATCGATGCTTCCTGAGATGAACTTCTCTTCATCCGCAAAATATGGCTGGTACTTAGTCGCAGCGGCAAACTCAACCCAGGCGATATCGCTTACCACCGAGCAGGTCACGCAGCGTTTGCGCGGCGTGTTTCCGCAAGGGTACCTGTATGCGAGCATGAACCGCAACGGCCCGGAGATGCGCACCGCAACCATCCACTGGATACGCAAGCCCAGTGGCGTTGATTACTCGAAGCTGTTTTCCTTCCGGCTGGTCTCCGCAGTTGACGACGGCCAGTCCACCACCCTGACCGGGATTGCATCCGCATCCGGCCCGATGCTTGGGCTTGAAGTCGGCAGCTATATCCAGAGCCTTGGCGGCGACGCGGTAGTCACCACGCTGATAGTCTAAAAACGTGATTGTGCCTTATGCGAAACCTCTTCCGGCTATTGTTCCTTGGTTACGTTGCGATAAGCTCGGCAATATTCTTAGGCTGGGCTGCGTACTTGTGCGCAGTTGTGGCCGGCCAGCCAACCCAGTTCCTGCTTTCAATCGTCTTTCTTGCAATCACCATCATAATGGGCGCGCTTAACGTGGCGATGGGCTATTTCTACTACCAGTCGGCGATGGAGGAAAAGAACGACCACGGATGCAAGCCTCCTAAAACACTTCCCAACGTCGCAGTCGCAGTCGCGTGCTGCAACGAAGAGCCGGAGATAGTCCGTGCGACAGTAGAGAGCATGGCCAAGATGGATTACCCGAAGAACAAGGCAAGCTACTGGCTCTTGGACAGCTCGGAAAAGCCGCAGGTGCGGCAGGCGCTTGAAAAAATTGCAACGCAAAACGGCTTTGCTTACCTTTACCGCAACAGGCACGACGGGTTCAAGGCGGGCTCGCTGAATGCGTTTGCGAAAGCCGCAAAGGACGCGGAGTTCTTAGCGGTCTTTGACGCCGACGAGCAGCTCGTCAACGGCGGTTTCCTTATTGACAACATCGGCTTTTTTTGCGATGAAAAGCTTGCGTTCATCCAGACCAACAAGGCCGCCCGCCCCGACGGGTTGTTTGCCAACGCAGTAGAGGCCACGTACGCGCTCTTTTACCAGACGAGTCAGCCCATACGCAGCAGGCTTGGGATGGCGCTTTTCAGCGGCTCGGTTGGCATAATCCGCAAGTCTGCGCTGCACGCAGTCGGCGGCTTCTGCGAGGACGCGTCCTGCCCGTCCGAGGATGCTGAGTTTGCGCTCAAGTGCGACATCGCGGGCCTTTCCGGCATGTTCGTTGCAAAAACCTATGCGTATGGCGAGCCGGTGCACTCGTACTCCGCGTTCCGCAAGCAGCAGTGGAAATACACCTACGGCAGCGCGCGCATAGTTCCCAAGTACCTTGCAAACGCGCGCAAGCTCGGCAAGAGCCCGCTCAAGCACCTGCTTTACGTGTCGCAGCTAATCTCGTTCCCCTACACTTCGATTCTTGTGCTCCTTTCCGCGCTCTTTTCAGCCTCGTTCGTGCTGAGCAACCTGTCGTTCACCCTCGTCAGCTTCTCGGAGCTGTTTACGATAGTCAGTGCGTCGCCTTCGATGTTTGACAGCCTGCAGACGTTCGTTGCAAACCTGGCAAGCCTGTTGGTGATATCGTGCGTTTATTTCGGCGCAATCACAACTGGCATAGTCGCGGGCCTCCTCAACCTCTCGCTGTCGGTTGTAAGAAGCGAGGCAGCGCTTTCGGCTTCAACGCGCTCGATATCCGAGATTGCGGTAACGCAGAAGGCAAGGAAGCAGCCCGGTTCGCTGTATGGCGCAATCTCGCTTACTTGGATGGACTTTGCCTACGCGCTCTTCTTTTTGGGGCTGTCGGTGTTTTCCCTGATGCGCGGCGACGTAATCGGGGCGGTGTGGATGTTCTGGTACGCGTTCATGTTCCTGCTCGCGCCAGTTTTTGCGCTCATCGCAGGATGAATGGCTGAATAAAAAAAAGAGTTTCCAGGCTTATTTTTTTGCGCGCACTGAAGCGTACGTCTGTTCCTTTATCCCAAGCACGTACTTTACGGTTGTGCGCGTCCAGTCCGCAATCAAGCCTAGCAGGCCCATCTCCGAAAGCCTGCGCTTTGAGGTGCGCGCGGTAATCGTCCAGATGAACCTGACCTTTCCCACCCTTGCGATGCGCTCGCACAGGTCGAAGTCCTCGGAAGCAGCCCGGCTCTCGTCGAACCCGCCGACTTTCCAAAACGCGGACTTGCGGTACATCACGCACGTTCCCGCGAGGTTGGGCTTTCCGATTGCAAAGCTTGCGGCAATCATCAGGTTGAAAACCTCGAACATCACCCGCTCGACGACGTCCAGGTGCTCGGGCATTATTTTCCCGCCAGCTCCTACGACTTCTGTGTCGGAGAACGCCTGCATCGCCTTGAACAGGTAGTGCTCGGTAAGGTAGGTGTCCGCGTCAAGGAATAGCAGCAGGTCGTTTTTGGCAATCCGTGCGCCGGTGTTCCTTGCAGCGCCGACGCGCCCGTGCGCGGTGACCACTTTTGCGTGCTTTCTTGCAATCTTTGCCGTGCCGTCCTTGGAGCCGCCGTCAACAACTATGATTTCGGCTTGCGGCGCGGCCCGAATTGCGGTAAGCAGAACCTGCTCAATCAGCGCGGCCTCATTGAGTGTTGGGATGATTATCGATACGCCTTTTCCAATGTGGTGCCGTCCGTTCATAGTGTCTTTCATTCCTCGTAATGCATTAGCGAGCGGTAAATATCATACCGCGCCTGCGCGGCTTTCCTGTCGGTTTTTGAAAGCGAGTCCGTGCCGAACGCCTCGACCGCAACCGAGCCCATCACCGTGCCCCACGCCATTGCACGCGAAAGGTCCCTGGGTTTTTTTGAGCAGCCGCACGATGCAAGGCATCCCAAAAAGCCGCCTGCAAAAGCGTCCCCCGCGCCAGTAGGGTCGACGATTTCTTCAAGCGGAAAGCCGGGGAACGGGTGCGGGAGTCTGCCCTTTGCAAAGAGTATGCTCCCGTGCTCGCCCTTTTTGATTATGCACAAGCTTGGCCCCATCGAAAGCACGGCCTTTCCGCACGCAACCAGGTTAGTCTTTTTGCAAAGCATCCGCGCCTCGGACTCGTTGAGTATTGCGCAGTCTGCCTTGGAAAGCACTTCGAGCACTCCGGCGCGGTCGTTTTTGATGAAGAACTCTATGGTGTCCATCGCGACCAGCTTCGGCTTTTCCATCTGCTTGATTACCGAAAGCTGTATGCGCGGCGAAAGCGTGCCTATGAACGCGATGTCTGCCTTGCGTTGCACAGGCGAAAGCTTGGGCTCGAACTTTTCAAAAACGTTGAGCTGCGTCAGGTCTGACGTCCTGTCCTGAAAGTCCTGCGAAAAAGTCGAGTGGAAGCGGAACGTCTTTTCCTTCCCATCGATTTCGACGTTGGAAACGTCGACGCCCCGCTTGGACATCCCGTCAAGGAACGCCTTTGGGAAGTCGCCGCCCACGCACGAGACGATGGACGTCTTTGCAAGAAGCGACGACGCGAGCGCAAAATGCACCACGGAGCCGCCGGGTATTTCGCTTGCAGTTGCTTGCGCGGTCCTTGTGGTGTCAAGCGCGACTGAGCCTACGCAAGTGATGTCCGGAATCATTGTAAATCAGGGAAAGGAATGTGGTGGCTTGTCCAAGCCAAAACCGTCTTGGCCTTACAAGGTGCGGCATTACTTTGAAACGCCGTACCGCTTCAGGTCCGCGTCCACCATCATCTCCACCAGCTTTTTGAACGTGACCTTGGGCTTCCAGCCGAACGCCTTGAATGCCTTCTCCGACTGGCCCTTGAGCAGCTCGACGTCAGCAGGCCGCTTGAACATGGGGTCGGTCTTTACGTACTTGTCCCACTTGCCCATTCCCGCGTACTCGAACGCAGTGTCGAGGAACTCGCGGATGGAGTGTGTCTCGCCGGTTGAAATGAGGTAGTTGTCCGGCTCTTTTTGCTGCATCATAAGCCACATTGCCTCGACGAAGTCGCCGGCAAATCCCCAGTCGCGCCTGCTGTCGAGGTTTCCAAGCTTGATGTCCTTTGAAAGCCCCGCCTTGATGCGCGCAATCCCGTCCGTAATCTTGCGCGTGACGAACTCCTTGCCGCGGATTGGCGACTCGTGGTTGAAAAGTATCCCGTTGCAGCAGTACATCCCGTAGCTTTCCTTGTAGTTGTTCGTAATCCAGTACGCGTAGAGCTTTGATATTGCGTACGGGCTGCGCGGGTGGAACGGCGTGTCGTCAGTTTGCAGGCCGTTGTTGTGGCTCTTGCCGTACATTTCCGAAGTGGATGCCTGGTAGAACTTGGTCGTTGGCGAGAACGCCTTTATTGCAGAGAGTATGTAAAGCGGGCCGAGCGCGTTGATTTCAGTAGTGATCTTGGGCTGGTCCCACGAGCTTCCCACGAACGACTGTGCCGCAAGGTTGTAAACCTCGTCGGGCTGCGTCTGCTTTATCAGGTTCATCATGGAGCACTCGTCGGACACGTCGCCTCCTATGAAGTCGATTTTGTCCGTTACCCCAAGGTAGTCCGTGTTGGAGTAAACCGGCACCGCGTGCCGCCTTATCACGCCGTGGACTTTGTAGCCCTTGTCCAAAAGCAACTTCGAAAGGTATGCGCCATCCTGGCCCAAGACCCCCGTAACAACCGCAGTTTTCATTAGAATCACTCGGTAAGTGGTGTGGATGGGAATCAATAAAAGTCCAGCGAAAATTACCGCGTTTTGCCAGCGGCCTGCGCAAGGAAACCGTCCATCTGCCTTGCGGACTGCTTCCAGTCGTATTGCGCCGCCCGCTTCATCCCGGCTTTTCCCATGCGTGCGCACAAGGCCCTGTCCTTTGCAAGCATTGCCATCTTCTGTGCAAAAGCATCTGGCACGGGCTCGGCAAGAAAACCGGTCTTTTTGTCCACCATGCTTTCCTTTGGCCCGCCCTGGTTTGTGGCAACAACCGGCTTTCCGCACGCCATCCCCTCTATTGGGACGAGCCCCCAGTCCTCGTTTATTGCGGTGAACAGCACTGCCCACGACTTTGCGTAAAGGTCAAATAGTTTTTTGTCAGCAGGGCCTTCGATGAACTCGATGTCGTTTCGCGCGTACGTTTTTTCCAAGCCGTCTGCGTACCCCCGGCTCTTTTCATCAACCCCGCCCGCAACAACCAGCCTGAAGCCTTCAAGCTCGGGGTGGTCCTTTTTCATTTGGACGAACGCCTTCAGCCCGAGCTCGACGTTCTTTGTCCACGTTATCCTTCCGGGAAGCAAGAAGTACCGTTCGGATTTTTCCTGTTTGCACCGCGCGCAGTCAATCCCGAACTTGAGGTAGCGCAGCTGGTTCTTCGGGAAAAGCCCTGCTTTGATGACGCGCGACGCAGCCTCCCTGCTCTGCATTATCACGAACTTGAACTTTTTCCAGCTGGCCTTCTCAAAGAGCCTGTAGACTTTCGAGAACACGTGGTAGGGGATGGCCCTTGCAGGCCCCCGGTGCTCCGCAAGGTACTTCCTGCGGATTTCGGGGTCGTGTATGACGCGAAGGGGCGTGAAGCAGAACGCGACCGTGGGGATGCCGGCGTTGCGCATCGTGACAAACTCCGAAAAACCCGATGTCGCCACCAAGAACACGTCGAACTTGGAAAGGTCCATCTTCTGCCCAAGCATCGTGGCGCCGGCCCTTGCAAGGTCGATGAAGTCCCGCTTGAGCGAGACTTTGGAAAGCTCAACAACTTTGATGTTGGAGTATTCCGGGAAAGTCTGCTGCGGCTCGAAGCGGTTTGTGAATATCGTCCAGTCGTGCCTGCTCCTGCTTATGAGTTCGAGGAACGTCCGCTCTATCCCGCCCTTCTGGTAAATCCAGGGCACGTAAAGGGCAACTTTGAGCTTGGCGGCTGCGGCCGGTTTTTTTTGTGACATGATATTTCCTGCCAAAGAAACCTTACTACTTATTGGCATAAAAAGGGTGACAGGCAAAAAGTCATTATGAGACGAAACACGACAGATGAGCTCCTCAAGGCCCACGTGAAAAAGTCAATCGAAGTCAAGGACGCCCTGCACACCTGCGCCTACGAAATCGACAAGGCCGCAGGCATAATGCTTTCCGCGATACAGGCAGGCAACAAAATCCTGCTTTGTGGGAACGGCGGCAGCGCTTCAAACGCAGACCACTTCGCATCCGACCTTACCGGCACGCTTTCGCGCAGCGCAAAAGAACGGCCAGCAATACCCGCAATCGCGCTTTCCTCCAATTCAACGGTCATCACCGCAATAGGAAACAACCGCGGCTTTGAGCGCGTGTTCTCGCGCCAAATCGAGGCGCTCGGCGCAAAGGGCGACGTGTTCGTAATCTTTACGACCAGCGGAAACTCGCCGAACATACTTGCCGCAGTCCAGGCTGCAAAGCAGAAGGAGATGCGCGTAATAGGGATTACGGGCGCAACCGGCGGCGGGCTCGTGCCGCATTGCGACGCGTGCATACGCATACCCTCAAACGAGCAGTTTTTGGTGCAGGAAGCCCACGTGCTGGTCCAGCACGTGCTAGTTGAGTACATCGAAGGCTGCGTGTGCGAAGAATAAAAAAAAGCTTAAGCTGCTTTTGGGGTTTTATTTTGCAATTCTAGCTGCCGCACCCTTTATGCAGGCATCCTTGCAACCACGCGCAAGCCCTTTTCATTCAGCCTGCAGGCAAGGATTGTTTCTCCCTTAGGGAGCGCCATCTTGCGGTCGAACGTGGCGGTGACTTTAATTTTCTTGCCAGCTGCAATGGGCCCTTCGGATGCTATTTTCCCGGGCACCATCTGCATCCCGCAGCAGAAGTGCATCACTTCGCCGTTCTCAACTGGTTTTTTGCAGAAGCGCGCGACCTCAAGCTCGGCAGTGACTGTGCTTGCTGTTGGGCACGACTTTGAAAGCACCATTCCCCTTCCCAAGTCATCCGACTTCATTCCCTTGAACGCAATGCCGACGCGGTCTGCCTGCCCTGCCTCGTCGAAGTTCTTGTCCTGCATCTGGATGCTGCGCACTTCCAGGAAGTTGTCCGAAGGGTAAGCCTGAAGCTTGTCGTGGACTTTCATCACTCCCTTCTTGATTATGCCAAGCGCAACCGAGCCTACGCCCTTGACTTCGAACGCGTGGTCGATTACCGCAACCAAGTCAGTTGCGTCCTTGTTTTCCGGAGTGAATGCGAGCGCCTTCTGCTTTGCATCCTCTTCTGATTCCGCGCGCTCGTACTTTTCAAGAGCCGTTCCCTTGCAGAACATCGCCCAGTCCACGTTGTCGCCAACAAGGCAGCCGTTTGTCTTTCCAAGCAAGTCCAAAGTGACTATGATTTCGCCAAGCTCAGGCGTGAGCGCGTCGGCGTGAACAATGCAGTAGTCCGCCATGTACGCGCAGAAAGCAAGAGCCTCGACCTTTTTGGGGTAGAGCGTGGGCTCTACAGTGGTCACGAGCTTTCCGCCGAAGTTGGTGTTGTAAAGGCTGATGTCGTCTGCCGAGCCTTTCTTTCCAAGCATCGACGCTATGTGCTGCCTTTTTTGTTCATCGGGCGAAAAGACGCCTACCACTGAGTTAGTCATAAGTAAAACCTGATTTCGTTGAACCCGTTGCCGGGCACTAAACGTCCCGATTAAATTCTTGTTGGAACAATTTAATATCCGCTATTTTTGCATTCTCAGTGCATATTCAGGCGCGGCTGTAGTACAGTGGTAGTATGGGAGCTTCCCAAGCTCCAGGTCCGGGTCCGATTCCCGGCAGCCGCACTCTTTTGTTTTCTAATCGTTTAAATTCGCCGGAATAGTAAAGCCCTTCAGGGATTTTCATGAAGTCAAACGACATCGTGCGCAGGTTTGAGTCCGAACTACGGAATGCAAACGAGTTTGGCAAGGGCTTTTCACGGGCGCCGCAGAAGATGCTGCGTTCTGGGTTTGCAAGCACCGCACGCATTGCCAAGCAGCCGCAGAAAATCATTCAGTCCGGCATTGCAAGCACCGCAAAAATTGCAAAGGCGTTCGCAAAAATGCTCAAGACTCGGGACTTCGGCGGGCTTGACGAGTTCTTTTTCGGAAGCGAGGACATGGTTCCGGGCGCGAAGGAATACTGGTTCATCGACGTTGTTTCCACGCAAGGCGACAAGGCGCAGCTCGTGCTGACGTTCGGCCGTTCGGATGCGAAGGCAAAGGTCAACGCACACGAGGCGAAGGGCGGGGACGTTGCTGCAGTCGGCTGGTTCTACTCCAACAGGAAAGTGGTTTTCCTTGACAAGTCGCTTCCGCTTGAGTCCGGGCCAGGGATTCTAAAGACCAGCGCGTTCACGTTTTCAGGAACCTACCCATCGTACGACTTGGTTGTCGACAAGAAGACGCGCATTCATTTCACCAAGCCGCGCAAGGGAATCGTTTACGAGGCGCACCCGTGCACCGCAAAGGACCTTGGCGTCGGCCTGCTCAATATGTACCTTGACGCTACTGGCATTGTGGATGGCAAGCCCTTCAAGGGCGTAGGTTACGTGCAGAAAGTGGTTGTTGTCGCGCCGTTCATCCCGTGGAACTGGATGCGGGTAGTGTTCCAAGACAAGTCCGTGCTTGACGTGTTCGTGGCGAGGGTCGGTGTGGAAGGCATGCAGTACCACGTGGTCAGCACCGCAATCTACCGGCTTGCTTCCGGTAAAACTTACAAGCTATCCGGTTCGAGCTTTAGGAAACTGGAAGGCAACCGGTGGCTTTTGGAAGGCGACGGCTTTGCCGCTTACTTGAAGACTTATGCCTTCAAGCCGTTCGTGCTCAAGGGCAGGGGCGAGTTCCACTATGACGAGTACTTGGTGGAGTGCACCGACTTTGCCTACAAGGGAAAATCAATGCAGGGCGGCATCGGAATGATTGAGGACGCCTACGGGTTCATGATTTGAGCGCGCTGCTTGGAATTCCAACAGTCCCTTTTCCTATTCTTTCTTTGCAGCTTCTTCTTCGAAAGGCTCGACGTGTATCGTCACGTCCTTTACTCCCGGCACCTGCTGGGTAATCCTGCCTTCGACTTTGTGCGCGATTGCGTGCGCTTTTGAAAGGGAGAGCTTGTCTTCAACCAAAATGTGCATGTCAATGACCAGCCGCGAGCCCATGTGCCGCGTGCGCAGCTTGTGGTAGCCCCTTATTTCAGGCTCCTTTCCGAGTATCGTGGCAATTTTCTCAATCTCCGCATCCGTCGCGCCCTTGTCCAAAAGCACTCCGAGCGCCTTCATCCCAAGCGTGTACGAAAGCTTGACCATGAACGCCGCGACTATGAGTGCGCCAATCGAGTCTCCCTGCGGAAAGCCAAGGCTCGCACAAACCAAGCCGAGTATTACTGCAGTTGTGCTCCACAGGTCGCTTGTAAAGTGGTACGCGTCGGCTTCGAGCGCGACGCTTCCTTCCTTCTTGCTGACGTCGTGCAGGAACCTTGAGATGAACCAGTCTGCCACGAGCGCTATTGCCATCACCGCAATGCCAAGCTCGGATGATTCGACTGGTTGGGGATTGTAAAGCCGCATCACTGCCTCGTAAGCGACCCAGAGGGCGGTTATGAAAATCAGTATTGTCTGCAAAAGCGAGGAGAGGTTCTCGAACTTCTCGTGGCCGTAAGGATGCGTGGAGTCTGCTGGCTGCTGTGCTTTGTAGATTCCAATGTATGCAAAGCCGGATGCGATGAGGTCGAAAAGCGAGTGCAGGAATTCGGCGAAGATGCCGATGCTTCCAGTCAGAAGACCGACCGCAAGCTTTGCTGCGGTAAGCGCGACGTTTACGTATATCGAGTAAGATGCTGCCTTGAGTTTTTCCATTTGTGTATTGATGCACCGTTGCGCTTTCGCGCACGCAATTGCATAGGGTTTCCCCGCTTAAAAGAATCCCGTTTGCCGGAAGCCTTTTTTCAAACCGGGCAGCGCACCTTGTATTTTTTTGCCATCGCGCGCAAATTATCCACGTCAGCCTGCGAAAGAGGTATGCCTTCCTTTGAGCGCTTGCGGAAAAATTCGACCTGCACGTCGCCTGCCACGCGCACCTTCTCAATACCGTCTGCCGCAGGTTCGGAGCGCAACGCATCCAAAAGCGCGGCGAGGTTTTCTTTGAAGCTTGCGGAGCCTGCGAAGCGTTCCGGGTCGATTGCCAAAAAGAACTGGCCGTAGCCCCAAGGCGCATCCGTGCTGGTTTGCCTGCGGTTTTTTACGTTCGGGCCAAAAGGCATCCCCGCAAGGCAGGCGCAAAGTATCTCCACAACAAGCGCAAGCCCGTAGCCTTTGTGCCCGCCGAAGGGAAGGAATGCAACTGCCTTTGCCGGGTCAATGCACGGCTTGCCCTCCGCGTCAACCGCCCATCCTGGTTCAAGCATCTTTCCGCGCTCGCCGTAACTCCTGACTGTGTTGCGTGCGACTATGCTTGTTGCCATGTCAAAGCAGAACGGCTCTCCGTTTGCGCACGGCGCAGTAAAGCAAATAGGGTTCGTGCCCAAGAATGCCCTTCTTCCGCCGTAGGGTATCACAAGCGGGTCGGTCTGCGTAAGCACCAGCCCCACCATCCCGTTTCGTGCCGCAAGCAGGCCGTAGACTGATGCTGCTGCAAAGTGCGTTGAGTTCCTAGCGCAAACCGCGCCTATGCCTGTCTTTTTTGCAAGCTCAACTGCTTTCTGCATCGCAAAAGTGCCAGCTGCAATCCCGGGGCCGTGGTCTGCGTCCAGTATCCCGCTTGAGGCTCCGGTCTTTGTAAATGAAAATTTCGGGCTTGAGTTTACTTTGCCGCTTTCAAAGTCCGCAAGGTACATTGGCACCAAGCGCACGCCGTGCGAGTCAACCCCGCGCAGCGAAGTCTCGACTATTCCTGCGACAAGGGGCACGCGAATTTTCTTGGAGATTTTCGCCTTGGCAAGCACCCTTGAAAGGAAGCCCCCGAGTTCCTGCGACGATATGGAAATGTCCTGCATGGTTTGTACTAGGTCACCAGATATTTTTATGCAGGAACCCGCTCTTAACCCGTAGTTATTCGTGACTGTACTTATTTTCCTACTTGACGAACGCGATGTAGACCAGCCAAGAGAGGAACACCAGCGCGCCTGCAACCAGCGTGGGTATCCCTATGCCCCACTGCACAATCACCCCGGCAACAAGCGGGGGTATTGCCATTGCAAGGGACGAGACGGACTGGCTCATTCCCATCACCTCTCCCTGCTCGTCGTCGCGCGCAAGGTTGGACACTGACGCGTTGTAAGTCGGGTTGGTCAGGCCGTTGCAGATTGATATGAACGGGACAATCAGGTAGACCATCCACGCTTCGGAGGGAAGAAGCATCGCGGGTATTGCTATTGCAAGTCCAAGAAGCGACATTGTCAGCACTTTTTTTGGCGGGAACCTCTTCAGCACCGGACCGAGGATCAGCATCTGCGTTACGACAATCCACACGCCCATATACGCAAACAAAATTCCCATCTGCGCGCTGGTGTACCCGAACTTTATGCTCATGTACACGAGGGAAAACGACGTGTAGAAGTTGAACCCGAGTATGAACAGGAACCCTACTGAGAAGAGTGCGCGCAGGTTTTGCGAGGAAAGCGCCTTGGCAAACTGCTTTGCGCCCGTAAGCAGGCTGACTTTTACGTGCATCGGCGTCTTGAGCGTCTCCCGGAATCGCAGCTGCAAGAAAAGCAGGTTTGCCGCAGTAAGGATTGCCGCGAATGCGAACGGCGTCCAGTACGCAAACCAGCTTACCGTGTTAGGGTCTGCAAGCACCCCGCCAAGGAACGGGCCGATTATGAACCCAAGGCCGAAAGCGGTTCCCACTATTCCGAAGTTCTTCGCTTTCGTCTCCCTAGTGCTAATGTCCGCAACCGCAGACATTGCGACAGCGATGCTTCCGCCGGTAAGCCCCGCAAGGATGCGCGCGGCAAACAAAAGCGGGATGTTCTTGGTGATTATCCCGATTGCAAAAAGGACGTAGCTTACAAGCCCGCCTGCAAGGCACACTGCGAGGATTTTCTTGCGGCCGTGCTTGTCCGAAAGAAGCCCGAGGATGGGTGCTGCGAAGAACTGCGCAAGCGGGTAGACCATCAGCAAGAGGCCGATGAGGAACTCGCGGTCAGCAAGGCTTGTGGATGCTGGAAGGAACGCGTTCGCCCCCGTGTCAAGCATCATCGGCGTCTCAACCGGCATCAGGATGGTGAATCCCAAAAGGTCGAGGAACACCACGAAGAAGATAAGCAGCAGTGCGGGGTCGGGCTTGGCTTTCGCAGCCGCGTTTTCCCTGCCGGAGATGGTCTTTGCTGGAGTCATGGAAATCACTTTTGCCGCGGCAACAAAGCAACGCCGCGACAGCAAAGTATTCTGCAAGCCGGGGTTTAAGCCCCTTTCCAATTAATTTCCGGCGAATTATTTCAGCTTCAAAAGCACCGCAGCGGATGCCGCGAGGGTCAGCACGTTGCCTATGACCGTGTCAGTTATGCCTGTGTTGAAACCCTCAAGCACCAGTATCAGTATTCCCAGGCAGTTCACCAAGACGAAGTTCTTCTGTATCGACTTGTCCTTGCCCTTCATTGCATAATACTGCGTTGCCCAGCCCGCTGCAATAAGCAGAAGCCCGGCGATTGTCATATAGCTCATTTTCTTCACGCTCCCATTTTTTCATTCGTAAAAACGTCATCTTCGCAGTCGCGTGGCAGTAGTTGTCCGCGGCCTGTTTTGGGCCTTTCCACTCCAGGCGTTGTTGAGCCCAGTAACTGGCTTTTTGCCCAGCGTCCTCGTCGCCTTGGCGTATGCCTGCCTTGCGTCCGGGCCTTTTTTCCAATCCTGCCTGCGTGCCTGCCTGGCAAGTCCCAGCAGCTTTTTTTTGGTGATGCCTCCGATTTCGTTGAGGTTTTCGTTGGATGCGTGGAACAGGAGCTTGTTTATGTAGTTGTTCCGGCAGCCTGTGAAGTCGGTCGGCCTTTTACCAAACCCTTTCACAGTTCTGCTGTGCAACTGCGCCGCTGCCGCCGGGTAGTTTAGTGCGTCCTCAAGGGCAATCCTGCTGTTGGCAATCCCGGCGTGGCTTGCTATGTTTGGGACGAACCCATAATTTTCAAGTTTTTTGTTGGGCGGCCTCGCTGGCTGGCCAAGTACTGCGCACCCGTGGGTGTATATCGCCTCAAGCTCGTCGGGCCTTTTCCAGTCTGCAACGTTCGCCCAGTTGTACAGGTGGTTGATTGTTGCTTTGTCAATTATGGCCTTGTGTTTTTCGTATTCCTGTATCGTCGTTGAGAGGCCGTGCTTGAATCGCCTTTCCAATTGCTTGAGCTGTTCCAAGTCTTTTTTCTCAAGGGGCTTTTTCTGCTGGCTCAGCTTAATGGCATCCACCAACGGGTTGAACGTTTCCTTGAACAGCCGCGATTTGTTTTCCTTTCCATTGATGCAGGTATTGCAGCGGACATCGACTCCGCGGATGCCCAGGTTGCGCACTATTCCAAATAGGAGGTTGACTTTTTTCGGCGAGTCCCATTTATTATCTGCGGCTATGTTGGCAATGTCATAAAAATGGGTTTTGGCTATTCCGCCAGTCTCCTCAGTGACTTGTTCGGCTGCTCCCCTCATCCTCTTGATGAAGTCCTGCCTAGCGCCTTCCAAGACGGCCACTGTTTCCTCGTCAGTTGCCCCGCCTTTGTTGAGGATTCGGTATGCTGCGAACAGGGGGTTGCAGTGATGGGCAAACAAGGCTGCGCTTTTTGTAGCGTCTGAATTCTCATTGTTCATATGTTATGCAGAAGCATCAGTCAGGTTAAAAGTCTAACCGTCAGTTGGCGGCGTCAAACCGCATTTTCATTAGGAAAAATAAGCGCCTTGAACAGGACTCGAACCTGTGACCTGCTGATTAACAGTCAGCCGCTCTACCAACTGAGCTATCAAGGCATAATGCTGTATTTTGCCAAAATCGGGCTAAGGGTTATAGCCGCATTGAGGTAAGAATTGGGCTCTTTTATTATTTTAAACCAGTCGGCTGGCCCGCCATCGCCCCAAGTTTTGCGCCAAGGGCGGCTTAAAATAATTAGGCGCGCAAAATATCCTTTCTTGGGGTTTTATTTTGGATTACGCTTTCAACGCCGCAGTTGCACAGGCAAAAGAACTTCTCGTGTCGGCAATAAAGTCCGCCGGTCTTTCCGCGTCAGCGGATGAGGTCAAAGTCGAGCCGTCAAAGACGCCCGACGCAGACCTGTCCTGCACCATTGCATTTGCCCTTGCAAGGAAGGCGGGCAAGGCGCCAAAGGAAATAGCGGAGGTTGTTGCAAACGGAATCGCAACGGAATTGTCCGCAGCCAATGCCGCAAATCCCAAAAAAGCTGCCTATGATTACGCCGCAAAAGTGACTGCGGCGAATGGCTACGTTAATTTCATCCTTTCAGAAAAGTTCTTCGCAGACGCAGTCGCGCAGGCTTCCGCCTCCCCGGCTGCAAAGTACGGCTCGTTTTCCGAGTTTGCGGGGAAGACCGCAATCGTGGAGTACTCCTCGCCCAACGTGGGCAAGCCGATGCACATAGGCCACATACGCTCGACAATACTCGGGGACTCCGTTGCGAACCTGTTTGACGCTGCAGGTTACAAGACCCTCCGCATGAATTACTTGTGCGAGGCAGGCGCGCAGGTTGCAGGAATCCTCTTGGCAGTTGACACTTTTGGTGCGGAGAGCCTTGGCAACGAAAAGGACGTCCTCAAGTATTACGTTGAAATCACTAAAAAAATCGAGGCCGACCCCGCGCTCAAGGCAAATGAGCAGCAGTACATAATGTTCATGGAAAACGGCGAGCCCGCAATCCGCAAGAACCTCCAGCTTGTAAGGAAGCTTTCCGTTGTGCCTTTTGACGTCAACTACGGACGCCTCGGAATCAATTTCGATGAGTCGGTGTTTGACAGCGACTACGTGCCCCTGGCAAAGGAACTCGTGGCAGAGGCGCAAAGCAAGGGCCTTGCAAAGAAGGACGAAAAGGGCGAGACCGTAGGCCTTCTTGAGGGCAAGTCCGCCCTGCCCAACCTGATAATACTCCGCTCAAACGGCACAACCCTTTACTCTACCCGCGACATGGCGTTTGCGCAGTGGAGGTGGGATAAGTACCACTTCGACAAGAGCGTCATAGTCACCGCGTCCGAGCAGAACACGCACTTCCGGCAGGTGTTCAAGATGCTTGAACTGATGGGCCGCGAGTACACCAATCGGCTTTCCCACATCGGCTTTGGCCTGGTGTTTCTGGAAGGCGGTGTGAAGCTTTCCTCGCGCAAGGGCAACGTGCTTTTGCTTGAGGACGTGCTTGACGACGCGCAGGCGATTGCCCTTGAGCAAATCAAGGGCCGCGAGTATTCGCAGGAGGACGCAGGCAAGATTTCGTTTGCAGTAGGCGTGGGCGCGATTAAGTTCGGCATACTCCGCGTGTCATCTGAAAAGAACATAAACTTCTCGATGCAAAAAGCGGTGAGCTTTGAAGGCGACACCGGCGCATACTTGCAGTACACTGTTGTGCGTGCAAAGAACATATTGAAGAAGGCGGGTTATGTTGCGTCGGCATCAAACGCTGCGGCAAAAGAAGGCGCAAACGCCCCAATTGCTTCTTTTGCAACCGCCCTGTCCAAAGACGAGCGCGAACTCGCAAAGTTCATCGCACAATACCCTGCAGCAGTTCGCTCAGCAGCAATCTCGATGGCACCGCACCAAATCTGCGACTACGCGCTCAAGGTGGCCGCGGCATTCTCGACGTTCTATTCATCCAGCCCGGTTCTTGAGGCCGAAAGCGAGGAGAAGAAGCAGCTGCGGCTTGCGCTTGTTGCTGCCACGATTTCGACTTTGGAGTCTTCGCTTGCGCTTTTGGGAATAAACGTGCCGGAAAAAATGTAGTTGCATCGTTCATTTTTCTTTCAAGTTTTCATCCAAGGGGGTAGAAGAAAAGTATGGCTCGTGGTTTCATAGGCGGGATACTGCAAATAATCGGCGCAATAGTCGTGCTCGGCGTTCTTGTGTTGGGTTACCTCGGTTTTGTTCCGGGGCTGTCCGACGTGATGGGCGCAGGGCCCAAGGACCTGGGCGTGCACCCGACTGCAGCTGACGCGACTAGCGCGATGAGCAAAATTGGCAACATTGAATCCCAATTCACAGGCACGGGCGGCCCGATTGGAAGCATCAAGCTTGAGGGAAGTCACGCAGTTGACACTTATTTGACTGCGGAAGAAATCACAGCTGCCCAGAACGCGCGAAACTACAAGTACGACCCAATCAAGAACGTGCAAGTCAAAATCAACGCAGACAACACTGTTGAGACTTCGGGAAGAATCTCAATCTCAAAGGCAAAGGACTACCTTGCCGCAATCGGAATCCCACAGGCTGACATTGACAAGGCGCTTTCCGTTGCAAAGGACGTCCCCGGCGAGGCTTCGTTCTACGCAAAGGGAACAGTGAGCATGACAAACAACGTGCTCAGCACGGACTTGTCCGAGGTAAAAATCGGGAACATTGCCATTCCAAAAGAGCAGCTTTCAAGCGGCACCCTTGCGGCAATCGCCTCGACCATCATTTCGAAGAACCCCGGAGTGAACGTGGAAAAATTCGAGATAGTGGGCGGCAAGGCGCACTTTGTCGGCACTTACCCTGACAAGACGTACCTTGCGCCGAACTGATTTCTTTTTTTTTTTATTTTCTTTTTCTAAACCAGTTCCTTTGCAACGTCCCGCAGCCACGCCTCAGGGTCCTTTGCCTTCACAAAAGCAGATGCAAGCAGGACTCCCTCCGCGCCAAGCCTCAGCGAGGTTGCGACGTCTGTTGCGTTGCTTACCCCCGCGCCAACAAGCGCAAGCGTGTTGGGAGAGACTTTCTTGATTGCTGCAACGGACTCGCTTACGATTTCCGGCCTTGCCGAACTGACTGAGATTCCGCTTCCGATGAGTTCAGGAGGCTCAACCGCAATCGCAGCCGGCTGGTATTGCGCATACTTGACTGCCTCAGGCACGTCCTTTGCGCACACGCACACATCAAATCCTCCGACTTTGCGCGCCCGTTCGCAAACGAACTTGACCTGCTCCTCTGTTGCCCTGCATTCGGAGTGGTTGAGAAGCGTGCCAGCAAGGCCGCACTGCTTCATTGACTCGATTGTGACGTGCCCGGTGCGAGCGCCCGGCTCAAGCATCTCCGCATCCTGGCCAAACACCGGAATCCCGACAAGACGCGCATAAGACGCGCACACTACCGGCGGTGCGATGATGATATTTGCGCCCAGGTCGCTTGCGACCTTCTCGGCAGTTTTTGCAAGGGACTCTCCCTTTGCCCCCGCGCTTTCTTCGTAGGCTTTGAAATTGAGTATGAGTGATTTTCGTTCCATAAGCCCACCAACTCCGCAAAACCGCAATCGTTGCGCTAACTATAATGTTATAATTCGGGCAATACCGTTATAATTCCGTGAGTAAACTCAAGGTTGGAGCCGTATGGCATCAGTAGCGGTAATGGGGCCGCCGGGAAGCGGCAAGAGCACGTTCTGCTTCAATTTCGCAAAGCACATCCAAAAGCAAGGCGTTGCAACCTCGATTGCGAACGCGAACTATTTCTGCAAGCACATAACCTACAAGCCCGACTACGACGTTCGCGACAACAAGGAAATCCGCAAGGCGTACCGCAAATACGAGGACCAGTGGCCCAAGTTCTACGCGGCGATGCTTGAGATAATGTCCAAGGACAAAAAGCTTTCGGCATTGCGCGACAACTCTGTTTTGTTCCTGGACTTTTCAATCCCGCTTGAATACCTGCTGTTCTTCCGCCACCAGATGAAGGCGTTCTACGGGCTGGGAGACAAAGTCATCTTCCTGTCCGGTGAGAACTTCCGCACGCACTCAGGCGACAGCGCAATCCGCGCAACAGCCAAGCTGATGGAGAACGTATCAGGAAGGCAGGTCACCCCGGTGTTCAACCGTCCGGGCATAGAAAAACCGCAGAGTGCAAGGCAGGCCACGCTCATAGACGCAATACTTACCGGCGACCCGGACAGGCCAAACGACATACTTGAGATCAATGCCGTCGAGCGCCTAGGCTTTGAGGCCCTTGCTCGAGAGCTTCGGCTTTGCTGAGCCTTGCGGCATATCCTTAGTGGTGCGGATAGAATACCTGCTGTATTTGTTTTTGTAGCGCAATACCCGATATGTTGCTGTTGTGCGCCTTCTCTAAGACTACAATGAGTTTTTCCGCCAAGTCCTTTCTTCGCGTGTGGGTCTCAAGCTGGTGGATGAGTTCGTCTGCCCCGGTTATTCCGTGCGTCTTGCATGCATCGTGGAAGTGTTTCCATTCCGCATTTCCACTAATGAATTCGCGGTAGGCGTCGTTCACTTCCTTTGGGAGCTTGTCCCGGATTTTTTTGAGTTCGCTCTCGCCGTCCTCATAAGTTCCGCGCGCTTTTCTCATCAGTTCGATTGTATTTTTGAAGGATTCCGGGTCTGAATTGTGCAGCTGCGCTATTATCCTGCTGGTTGATGCTGTAAATGTCCTGCTCCCGAAAGCGTCAACGAGGTTATGCGCGCAGGACGGCAGGATGTGCGTTACCGGAAGGTCCTGTATCCCCTTTTTGGAAGTTCTTACTATCTCTTCTATTTTTGGGTTGAGATTGTGCGGCGTGTTCAAGCGGCTCACTTTATCTTCAAGCCTTCCTTTCTCAGCTTGGATCGCAGCCCGTGCGTGCCTGCGAGGGTGACTTTGAGCGCGTCGCCGTCCGTGCCTATGTACCGGTCAGCGTGCTTCTTCAGTCCAAGGTAAGTCCCTGCAATGAGGAAGATTATCGAAAGCAAAAGGGTGGCCTGCCTTGCCTGCTCGGTTCCTGAGAACACCAAGCAAAGCGAGCCTGCAAGCCCGAGTAACGCTATGCCGATTAGGTTGAACAGTGTCGGTACCTTGGCCTTGAGGTCCTCCTCGCCCGAACGCACCTGGAACAGGAATCCCAGGAGGTTAAGCGTGCCCGTCAGGAAAAGCAGCGCCGAGGCAAGCATAAGCCCGATGTCAAGAAACGCCGTAACAAAATCCGCCACTGCCGCTTACCCCGTAATATTATTTTCAGTCCGCCTGTCACTCATCAACGTTCAGAGTAATAGTCGTCATCATCTAGACGTATTCTTGCAAACCGTCTTTTTTTAATGCTCCTTTGCCGCCCTTTTTGCTGCGGTTTTTGGGCCTTTTCCCCTTTGTTTATATTTTGCAAGACCGTAACCGCTTACGATAGACAAATGGTAGCCCAACCCCGTTTTGACACCCTGTGCATAGGCTCCGTCACAATGGACTTCCTTGCAAGGCCATCGGTGTCCGAAAGCATCGACATAAACTCATTTGACAAGGTCCAGCACTTCCTCTGCCTGAACTTCGCCTCCAAGACCCAGCTTGCGCAGATTGAGTACGAGCCCGGCGGCAGCGCGGCCAACTCAGCAAACGTGATGTGCCTGCTTGGCTCCAAAGTCGAGCTGCTTGCAGCAGTCGGAAAGGACGACTTCGGCGAGATGATAGTCAATGATTTGCACAAAAGGAGTATCGGTTCGACTTACCTTGCGCGCGTCGAAGGCGAAAAGAGCGCAATAGGAATCAGCATACTCTCGCCCGGCGGGGAGAAGAGCCTCCTTGTTTACCCCGGCGCAAACGGCCTGCTCGGGCCGTCCGACCTTCCAGCTGAGGCCGTGCAGGAATGCAAGTCCGTGTTCATAACCTCGCTTTCATCCGAGAAAAACTACGGCCTCTTTTACCGCGCGGTGCGTCTTGCAAAGAAATACCGCAAGAAGATAATATTCGCGCCAAGCATCACGATGCTGCGCAAGTTCTCAAGGCGCCTTGCCCGCCTGCACCCGCACTTTGACGTGTGCGTGATGAACTACGAGGAGGCGATGTTCTACACCAAGCGGTCTAGGGTTGCAGACATGCTCCGCGCCCTTCCGGGAAAGACCCGCGTGATTTCCAAGGACAAGGATGGCGCCTATGCCTTTGACAATGGCGTGTTCTACCACTGCCCCGCGCCGAAGGTCAAGATTGTCGACACTACCGGAGCAGGGGACTCGTTCACCGGCGCCCTTGTTTTTGAGTACCAAAAATCAGGCGACATCGCAAAGGCCCTCGCAGTAGGCACCGCCGTTGCGGAAATCAAGCTCGGCCACCTTGGGCCGCGCATAGACTTTGACGCTGCGAAGATGCAGAAGCTTGTTGCAAAAAATGCGCACCGGTTTTCTGCACGGAAAGTCGATGCGGAAAAAATCTGAAAAACTAAAAGATAACCCTATAAGCAAGATTATCACAAAAACAATTCAGGCGTTTTAATCAGAATTAATCAGGCTTTGGGTTGATTGGAAATGATTCTTGAAATCATAGTTTTTCTGTTGGTTCTTGCCATCGTGCTGGGCTGGGTGCGCATAATCTTTGAGTACCAGCGCGGCGTTTTGTTCACGCTCGGAAAGTACTCCGGCGTGCTCGAACCCGGGCTGCGCTTTGTCATACCGATCCTTCAGTCCGCACAGGTGGTTGACATGCGCATGCGCGTAATCGAGGTGCCGCCGCAGCAGACCATCACGCGCGACAACGTCTCAATCAACGTCGACGCGGTCCTATACTACAAGATTACGAACGTGACCGACTCGGTCCTTGAGATACGGGACGTCTACAACGCCACCTCCCAGCTTGCGCAGACAACTATGCGCAACGTCATCGGCGAGGTGCCGCTTGACAACCTGCTTTCCGAGCGCGACTCAATCTCGTCCAAAATAGGTACGATTGTGGAGAAGGCCTCCGAAAAGTGGGGGGTTACCGTGATGGGCGTCGAGCTCAAGCACATCGAACTTCCCGACAACATGAAGCGCGTGATGGCAAAGGCAGCCGAGGCCGAGCGTGTAAAGCGCGCAACAGTAATACGCTCACAGGGAGAAGCTGACGCCTCGAAGGTAGTCTCAAAGGCGGCAGCGATGCTCAACACGCAGGAAGGCGCGCTCAACCTGCGCACCTTGCAGAGCCTCAACGACATAGCCTCCGACCCGTCAAACGAGGTGCTGTTCTTCGTCCCGCTTGACGTGATGAAGAATTATTCCGGCAACGAGCCTGCGGCAAGCAGGCAGAAGAAAAAGTAGGTGATGCACTTATGGCCTTCGAAACTTTCTCAATACTCTTCCTTGCAATCCCCGTAATCATCGTGGTTGCACTGATGTCAATCCGCATAATCAACCAGTACGAGCGCGGAGTCCTCTTCCGGCTCGGCCGGTTCTCCGGAGTGCGGCAGCCCGGGCTCAACTTCATCATCCCCGTTGTCGACCGGCTGGACGTTCTTGACGTGCGCACCAACGTAATCTCCATCCCCCAGCAGGAGACGATGTCCAAAGACAACGTGTCCGTCTCAATCGACGCGGTCATATACTACAACGTAAGCGACACGAAGGCGGCAATACTCAACGTCGAATACTATTCCTACGCAACAGCTATGCTTGCGCAGACAACCCTTCGCGACGTAGTTGGCGAGACAACCCTTGATGAGCTTTTGACCAAGCGCGAGATGGTGTCCAAGCGCGTGCAGGAAATAGTCGCAAAGCGCGCTGCAGAATGGGGGGTCAAGATTGACGCTGTTGAGATAAAGGAAATCCAGCTCCCCGACGACCTCATCCGCGTGATGGCAAAGGAAGCAGAGGCCGAGCGTGAGAAGCGCGCGGTAGTAATCAAGGCTTCAGGCGAGCTTGAGGCGGCAAAGAACCTGGCGCAGGCCGCGTCCGAGCTTAACGCAATTCCCGGGGGCCTGCACATCCGCATGCTCCAGACTGTGAACAACCTTGGAAACGAAAAGAGCAAGACCAAGATAATAACCACGCCAAGCGAGGTCCTGAACGCCATAATCAACTATGCAGGCAAAAAGTGAGTTGCAGGTCGCAATCCGGCCAAACCATAAAGGCTTTTAAACGGCGGGCGGCATTTTCAATTATTACCCTAAACGGAAAAGAGGTTTAACTTATGAAGCGCGGCGCGGAGCAGCATCTTGAAAGTTCTATACCCTTGATACTAATCGCCATACTTGCGGTTTTCGTGGCAGCGAAGTTCAATTTCATCGACTGCTCCGGAGTCCCGGGCCTTTCGGTGATTTGCCCCGCAGCCAACATCCGAGTTGCCGTAATCGGCAACCCGACCAAGGACATGGAAAACCTGCTCAACTCCGAGGACTTCCGCGTAGCCGGAGTTTCATACATGGGCAACCTGCAGCAGGACATGGTGTATTCGGGCGTGCTCAATCAGTTTGACATACTCATCCTGCAAGGCGAGCAGGTCTGCGACCGCACCGCCCGCGGGGTAATCGCAAGCAAAGTCAAGGCAGGCGGCAAGATGATAGTGATACAGGACGCCTGCACCAAGGTCCACGACGACACCACTGTTGTCGGGTGGGACGTTGGGATTGGGCTTCTTGGCGACGTGATGCCAGTCCAGATTGGCGGCTTCACACGCGATTACGAGCCCATAAAGAAGACCTCCGTCAGCGGCACCTTCAAGATTGTCTCAGTTGACAGCCCGATATTCCCAACAGGCCAGAAGAACTACGAGTTCTCAAGCTACGTTGTCAAAGTCGTGCCAAGCAGCAAAGTCGAGTCGAACGTGCTTGCGTACATACAGCAGGGGACCGACGACACAACCACCGACCCCGCAGTATTTGCGATGCTTGAAAGCAAGAGCCTCCTGTCCGGCAAGGTCATCTACTTTGCCTACGACCCGGCAACCCTTGTAAAGCAGGACAAGGGCCGCAACATGTTCCTCAACACGTTGCTTTACCTGAAGGGCTCGAAGGGATAATTTTCCCTCCCAACTTCTTTTTCTCTTTTTTCAATTTTTTTGTCTTTGACTTTTCCGATTTTTACAATAGCCTTTTTTCCCCAACTGAATCGTTTATTACCTTCAGGGCACAACCCACTATTTGGTGTTTATTTGGCCCCGTTGAAAAGCGCGCTTCTTTTTGTACCCAAGCAGGAGCTTTCGTTTGAGGAAACCCTGTTGCATCATAAGCACGCCGCAGTAGTCCGGAACCCCGTTGTGTCCGGAGGCAAGGTTGTCGTGACCTTCGAGTCGCGGCCTGCTTCGCGCCCGTTTCCTGGCGGCATGCCTTTCCGGTCAAAGGTGGAAGGGATGCTTGTAAAGCCCATCCTAGGCAACCTGAGTGCCGGCGACATCGCCGCGCTGAAGAGAATACACAAGCCTGCCGGGCATCGCGTAGTCCCGTTATATGACGGGCCGAAAATGAACGGGCCTTTCAAGGGCGCTTTCATAACCAAGCCGGTTTCTGCGGCAAAGGGGCGGGAAATCCTTGAGGCGTTGAAAAAACAAAGCCAGAAATGAGTTTTTGGTGCGGTTGATTCATTGCAGTCCTTCATCGCAGGCATTGACTCGGGTTCAACTTCCGCTTTCGCGATAATGGCCCTTGACGGCGAAATCATAGAAATCAATAGCCGCAAGGACGCGCCAGGTGATTTTCTTTTCGAGTCGCTTGCAAAATACTCCCCAATCTTCATAGCCTGCGACACCAACCCGCCATCGCAGGCCGCACGCAGGCTCAAGCGCTCATTTGGCGCGCGGCTCTTCTTTCCGCACAAGTCCCTTCCAATACTTGAAAAGGAGCTGATGTGCAGGGGCAGCGCGGTAAGGAACGCGCACGAGCGCGACGCGCTTGCATCCGCAATCAAGTGCCAGCACGCGCTCTCTTCCAAGCTCCGGCAGCTGCGGCGCAGGCTCTCCGACGCAGGCGCTTTGGATTCCTACGAAGTCATCGCCCGCGGGATGCTGTCCGGAAAGAGCGTTAACGACCTCCTCTGAAAATCCCCAAGCGGCCTTTGGTAGTTTTTTTATTTGCATAGCGCGATTCATTCTTACGCCGTTTTGGCGCACGTCCAGTTACAACTGAACACACGACGACATACACGCAGAGGTGCACCCAACCAGATGGAAACCGAACAGTCCGCAATACAGCAGCATCCCAGTTCCGGCCAGCGGGGCACAATGCACGCAGATGGCATAATCTACGTCGGAAAGAAAGGCGTGATGAGCTACGTCTGGGCGGTTGTGATGCAGTTCAACAACGGCTCACCCGAAGTAAAAGTCAAGGCGCGCGGCCGCTCGATAAGCAAGGCGGTTGACGTTTCACAAATCATCAAGAACCGCTTCATACCCAACGCGCTCATAAAAAGCATCGACCTATCAACGGAGGAACTCCAGAGCGAGGACGGCTCGATGAGCAAGGTCTCAAGCATGGAAATCACGATGGCGCTTTCCGGGCCGATGGTCAAAGTCGAAAGGCAGCCGCGCGACGTTGTTGCTGCGGAGCAGGCGCCCGCAGACTTCAAGTCGGACGCGGAAGCGTAAGGCCCCTTCCGGCTTTACTTCTTTTTCTTTTCCTTCTTCATTTTCCGCTTGCTTTCATGTTTTTCATTTTCCTCCATTTTTCTTTTTCCTTTCTTTTCCTTATGCCCATCCGCCCCCTCAGTTTGCCCTTTTTATTCCCCTTCAGCGCCCCATCCGTTTTTTCTTCCTGCCGCCGCCCAATGAACTCATGGCCACGGGGCCGTTCTGCGACACCTGCGTTTTGGGCGAAAGCCTGTGCGCGTCGTGCCAGGACAAGCTGGACTCTGGCGAGCTTTGCCAGCTAGACCTTTCGGTTTCCCGGTTCGTAGCCAAAAACAAGCAAAGGCACGGCCTGTCCGGCGTTTCGGTCTCAAAGTGCCTGGATGACGGCCACGCCGCAATCATATTCTGCCACTCCGAGCCCGGGCTTTTGATTGGAAAGGGCGGCTGCATTGCAAAGGAGCTTGCAAGCTCACTGCAACGCCGCGTCAAGGTCGTTTCAACGAAGGCGGAGATGCACAACGCAGCCTCCGAGCTCCTCAACCCCGCAACCCTGCTTGGGATAAACCAAATATACTCCGCAAACGGAATCACTTACAAGGTGCGCGTCCCGCGCTCGCAGGCCGGGAAGCTTTCGGTGCACCGCGACACCGTCGCGCGCGCACTTTCGCACGCGTACAAGAGGCCTTTTGCGGTGGTGTTCGAATGACTGTAAGGAAAGCAGGCAAACAGCGGACTTGCGTCCATAGGGAGATAATACACAAGACCAGCCACGGCCTTGTCCACAACGCCTACCCCGTCCGCAAGCTCTGGGCCGCAAAGGGCCAGTTCGGGAAGGTCCTCGTAGTCGGAGGAAGCCGCGAGTACACGGGCTCGCCGATATTCAACTGCCTTGGAGCGTACGCCGCAGGCGCGGACATCGTCACGTTGCTTGCCCCCCGTCGCGCCGCAGACGTTGCCGCGTCCTATGCGCCTGAAATCATCGCCCCTCCCCTTGACTGTGAGTACTTGGAGCCGGGGTTTGTATCTGAGATAGTCTCGTATGCAAAGAAAAGCAAGGCGATGGTAATAGGCGGCGGGCTTTCTCGCAACCAAAAGACTGCCTCTGCAGTTCTTGCGCTGCTTACGCAGACCGACCTTCCGGTTGTTGTTGATGCGGACGCCCTGCGCTTTGTCGCGGAAAACCCGGTATCATTCAAGGGCAGGGTTGCGATACTTACCCCCCACGCAGGCGAGCTTGCCGCGCTGCTTGGAGTAGAGCACGTCTCGGACGACGACTTGGGGATGCGCATCGACTCCGCAACCATTGCCGCAAGGAAATTCAACGCAGTCGTGCTGCTCAAAGGGGCGGTTGACGTGATAGTTGGCCCGCAGGGAAACGTGATGCTTGACTACGAAGGTTCGCCTTACCTGACCAAGGGAGGGCACGGGGACGTGCTTGCGGGGATGTGCGGTGCGCTCTTGGCGCGGAACCTGCCTGCGTTCGAGGCTGCTGCAACCGCGGCGTACATTTACGGCAGGGCCGGCCACCGAGCGGCTCACAAGCTAGGCGAGTCAACAAAGCCGACTGGCGTTCTCAAAGAAATCCCCTCAGTGATAATGCACAAGTAGGGAGGGCGCTTGCGCTGGTTGTTTGAAAAATAAAAAATAAGAAATTGCCGGGTGGTTTATTCCAGCAGTATGGCGGGCTTTCCGGGCATCGCCTTTTCAGCCTTCTTTGAAAGCGCGGGCTCCTTTGCCGCGTCCTCCTCACAAACCACCTTCACGGTGGCGTCGCCGAACTTCTTGCCAATGCCCGCAGCCTTTGACGAAAGGATTGCCAGCTCGTCGGACTTTTTGTATCCCGAAAACGAGTGCACCTTCTTTCCAACTGACATCAGGAATCCTGAGACTTGCGGGGCAACTTTCTTGAGTTCCTCGCGTGCCATCAGCTCCTTCATCTTAGTGTCGAAAGCAAACTGCTTTCCTGCCGAAATGTCGGTTGCAATCTTTTCAAGCTCGCCCTGCTTCCACTGCGCTGCAGTAATCAGGGTGATTGTCTTAGGTGTTATCTTCGCAACGTCCGCAATCTTGCGGATGTCCTCCTCAACCGCCTGCACGTAATCTTCCTCTGCCGCAAGCTGGGGCTTAATCTTGTCCTCCTCAACAGCAGGGAACTTCTCCGTGCTTGCAAAGGTTGCGTTGCCGAGCTTGTGCCATACTTCCTCCGCACAGTGCGGCAGGAGGGGCGCGACTGCAATCACGAGCTTTTCCAAGCAAACGCGCAGGACCTTCTGGTTGTACTTTTCTCCAGTTGACTCCTTGTGCTGGCGGTATTGCTTGATTGCGCCGATTCCGTTCTGCACGAGTTCGAACCCGGCTTGGCGGAAGCGCATGTTGTCGTATGCAACGTCAGCGGCCTTGATTGCCGAGTTGACCTTGCTCTCAAGCAGCTCCTCTGCGCGGCCGTAAACCGGCTTTGGCGTGTTGGGCAGCGTCCCAAGCAACTCCTGCGCCTCAAACATAACTTCGATTGAGCGGCGGTAGGACTTGATTGCGTCCGTCTTCCAGTCGGCATCCGAGAGCCCCTCGCTTGATGCGACGATGTTTACACGCACCAAGTCAGCTCCGAACTTCTGCACCAAGTCGGACATGGGTATGATGTTGCCCTTGCTCTTGCTCATCTTTTCGCCTTCGACGTTAACGTAGCCGTTGACGCTGATTGCCTTTGGCCAGAGTTCCTTGGGGAAAATAGCCGTGTGGTGGAACAGCATGAACGTAAGGTGGTTCTGCACCAAGTCAACGCCGGAGTTGCGCAAGTCAAGCGGGTAGTAGTATAGGAACTCCTTGCGCATCTCCGCAATCGTCTTGTCCGAAAGCGTGGTGATGCTCTTGAGTTCCTTGGGGTCTCCTACTCCTAAGAATATGTAGTCAAACACCGCGTCAGGAAGCTGCTTTGCATCGACTTTCTTTTCATTGATGGTGCGCGCAATCGTGTAGTACGCCATGTAGATGACTGAGTCCGAAAGCGTCTCGACTTTCCATTCAGGGTCCCACGGCAATGGCGTTCCCATCCCGCTCCTTCGCGCGCAGGCCTTGTTTTCCAGCCAGTCGACGCAGTTGAGGAACTGCTGGCGAACGTCCTCCGGAATCATGCGCATCTGCCCGATGCACTCCTTGACGTCGGCTTTCCATTCCAAGTCGGAGAACTTGAGGAACCATTGGTTCTCCAAAATCTTGACGTGGCACTTGTTCATGCACCTGCAGATGACTTCGCCGGTTGTTTCCCAGAACGAGTCAAGCTTTCTTTCCGCACGCAGGTCCTTGACCAGCTGGTCCTTGCAGTCGTCTACCTTCATTCCGCAGTACTTTCCGGAAATGGGAAGCATCGCGCCTTCGTAGTGCTCCTTCTTGTAGATTTCGTGCTTTGCATCCTCGAGCTTCTTTTCGTCATTCTGGCTCTTGATTCCATACTTGTCGCAGGCGTCCTTTGCCGGGAACTCGGAATATCCGGGGACCTTGATTACTGCAACTGGCTTGAGCGTGTCAAGCGTGGATGCTGCAACGTCGTACTCAGTTACCATCTTGGGGTGTGCCTTCAGTTCTGCTTCGGTGGCCCAGTCCGCTGGCGCGTGTGCCGGGACGCTCATCACGATTCCGGTTGCGTGGTCGGTCTTGACAAACGTGGCAGGAAGAATCACCACTTCGGTTCCGGTGACCGGGTTTTTGCACTTCTTGCCGAAGAGTTCGCGTGGCGAGAAACCTTCCTTTGGGATTTTCACGTCCCGCTTTTGGTCGGCGATTTTCTTTGCCGCATCCGCAGAAAGTATCCAAGTGTCAGCCCCGATGCGGACATTGTAATACATGGCATCCGGGTTGAGGAACATGCACGTTACTCCGAAAATAGTCTCAGGCCGCAGCGTTGCTGGCGCGATTATCCTTCCATCTTCCAAAGTGAATTTGATTATGTAGAATTCCTGGACGCTTTCGCCTTCCCCTTTGTACCTGTCGTGGTCCCCTGTTGGTGACTGGTCGTGGCCGCACCACACTACCGGGTGCGTTCCCTGCACGACGTAGCCCTTGCGGCGGAGCGTGTTGAACTGCCACTCTATGAAGCGCGAATAAGTGGGAGTCATCTGGGTTGTGACGAAGCTGCGGCGCCAGTCTATGGATGCGCCCGCCTGCTTGAGGTGCTCGGTCCACTTGCCCATCCAAAAGCGCGCGACGAATTCGGGGCCCTTTGAAAAGTCCTTAATCTGCTCGTCAGTAAGCCCGTATTTTTTGAAAGTGTCAATCTGGTTCTGGTCGCCCTTCTGCAATCTCTCAAGCGTGCCAAAGATTGGCTCGCCGGTTGCGTGGAACCCTTGCGGGAAAAGCACGTTGTATCCCTTGAGCCGCTTGTAGCGTGCCTCGGAGTCGGTGCGAAGGAACGAGTATGTGTGGCCGACATGCGGCGCGCCATTGACGTACGGGTATGGGAATGTGATGAAGAACTTCTGCTTCTTGTCGTCGGGGTTGGACTCGAAGAGCTTTGCTTTCTGCCACTCGGCCTGCCATTTGGAATCAATGGCTGCAAAGTCGATGAGCTTCTTGCCCTCGGCCTGCATTGCTGCTGCCCCGTCCGCCTGGTTTTCCTGTGCCTTCTGTGCGTTGTCCGTCTCCATTTCCTACCCACTCTGTTCTTGGTAAAAGCTTTATTGTCCGGGACCCTAAAAGCCAATTGGTGTTATTTGTTTTTGGCAATTTTAGGACGCGGCCCTTCAAAGCGCAAGCCCGGCGGCAACAAGTCCGACGTGACGACTAAGAGCAAAAAACTGCCTGCGCATTGTTCCCACCGAATACTGGATAGCAAGGCTACTGTGTTCAAAGCTTTAAAATTCCTCGTTTGGTTCGCCCTCCTGGCAGGAGTGGCTTACTTGCTTGTCGGAAGCTCGCACGCGCTCAAATCCCTTGCAGCGGCGTCATCATCGTTTTTGTTGAACGTTTCGGGAACGAATGCGGTTGTTGATTATTCCCTCTCCGACCCGGTTGTTTCATTCGGCAACTCTGTTGCGCGGATTGCCGACTACTGCGGGGCTGGAATCGAGATTGCAGTCCTCTTTGGCATAATATTCGCATCGGAAGACCGCACGCTGAGGCGAAGGGCGTTGGGTTTTGCAGCAGGCACGCTCCTCATCCTTTTCTTCAACGCAGTCCGGATTTACCTCGTGCTTTACTTCTTCTCAAGCTCCGCGCCCTTGATGTCGTCCATACTTCACGACGTATTATTTAGGGCAAGCCTCGTAGTGTTTTTGGCCACTTATTACGCGGTCTGGTATTACTGGGATGGACCGAAGGACTGAAAAGGAGGAGTCGCGCCATCGCGCATTCATAGCCGCGCCCCTTCTTGGCACCTTGATTTTTCTCATAGCCGTAGTGTATGCGGTGAACCTTTCCAAGGACGAGGCAAGCGCGGTGAGCCAGATTGGCGACGACGCCTACCACAACCGCCTGGTCTCGATGCTTGAGATTTACCGAGCTGACCTATTGAGCTTTTTTTCCGACGGACTTCGCCAGAACACCGAAAACTTCATCTCAAGCACAGCATGGGTGGGCCTCAACGATGTCAAGGAGTTCTCGATGACTGAACGGCGGGATAAGTGTGAAGCGATTGCTAAAACCGTACGCGGCCAGCTCATAAGCTCGGGAGTAAGCAACCAGAACTTCCTCAACGGGTTTTCCGACCTGATCCGTGAGCTCCGCAGGGAATACGTGTTCGAGGGCATGAAGTTCTCTCCGGTGAAGTTTGATTCTTTCGCAATGTCAACAGGCGAAGGGATGGCAGCGTGGGACTTCACCTGTGACAAGGAGCCCGGCCGAACTCTCTGCGAGCGCATGCTTCCCGGCTCGACTTTTGACTGCCAAAATTATGCGGCAAACCTAGCCTCGCCCTACCAGTGCTGTTCGGCCATGCTGCCTTATGGCAGCAGCTGCCCGTCAGGCAACGTGATACGCGGGTGCGAGGACGGCGGATTCTATATTGCTGTTGACGTAAGCGACCCTGACGTGTACAAAGCAGTGCCTAGAATGCAGATTTCCGACGCCCTAGGCAACACCGTGCGCACTTCCGTTCTTGGAAAATCCGTCAAAGTGCTTATCCGCTACCCGATTTACCGCTACAACGACGCTTCGTTCCGTATATTCGCAATAACCCAATACTTGAACAGCAACCTTGCCTCCGCAGCTTCCGCGCCAGAAAGCAGGCAGCCAATTCCAGGCAACTTTGGCGTGGAGAGCTACCTGCAGGCGAATGAGGACGCATGCCGCTACCTGTTCTCAGACAGCAGGTTCAAGCAGTTCGACTTTGTTGCCCAGAAAGATGGAAAAATCATTTGTTCAAATGGCGTTGCCCAGGGGGTTGACGCTCTCAAAGCTGCATACGTCCTCTCACAGTCAAGCGGCAGCATGAACCCCGTTTCGCTCTTTTCTATACCCATAACGATTACTGACAAGGATCCGCGCTTCCGAGTAGACCCGGACAAACCCAACTCATATTCCTCCCTGCACACGCTCTCAGAGGCGGGGAGCTAACCCGCCCGGTTGCATGAGTGCCAGAAATTAATGTGCGTACTTCCTAGGACACGGCATCAAGCGCAAGGTGCGACAGGAACCCCAAAAGCCCGGCAGCAGCTGCTTGGGGTCCGCGCAGGAAAAAAACCAGCACGCAAAAAACCGCAGCTGCAAAGAGCGAGTGCATTATTCCGCGGTGCTTTGGCTTGAGTATGAGCACGGCAAGGCCCGCGGCAATCGCAGCAAGCAGCCCCCACGCAATTGAGCCGGTTGCATTCGCGCCTGTTGCGTTGTACACGTAAACAAAAATGATTGCGGCAACCACGATCACGATTAGCTTGAACTGCCGCGTGTGCCGCTCGTCCGCATCCGGGATTATCGAGCCAAGGAGCGCGGCAGCAAGGATGACTGCGGAGCTTGCGCCAAGCGCAGCTCCATACAAATAGTAGTTGGCGCAAAGAAAAGCCGCAACCCCTGCTGCAACATGTGTCCAGAACCGCGCCATCGAAAAATCACTTGGATTCCTTTCGGGGTAGCTATTATCCAGCGGGTATTAATTAGGAACTCCCGTTATTTTGTTCGTAGTTTCTTATGGCAACAAAGCCAATCGGGCAGCAGAAGGCAGCCCAAAAGCAGGGGGAAGGTAAGGCAAAGGAAAACAACCAGCCTTGGCAATCCCTTGTTGAACCATTCAAGGACATGTACTACTTGCTGGAAGACCGGTATTATTCCCTGCTTGACTACCTTGAGGACGAGCGCGGGATCCCGGTTTACGAAAAATTTGTGGAGCCCGTGGAGACGCGCTCAATACCGAGCTTCCCCGTAGCAATCGTTTCAACACTCGTTTTACTTGCCGCGCTGTTTGGGGTCGCCTCGCTTGCGCTTGCGCCAAACACCGCAACCGTGGCAATCAGCCTCGTCTCAACTGATGGCGGCCCGGTAAGCGAAGCAAACGTCACCTTGTTTGTGGACAACGCCGAGACCGGCGCCCGCATCGCAAGCAAGACCTCCAATTACAGCGGCGTCGCTGTCTTTGAAAAGGTCCCGATGGGCGTGTCTCTTTTTGTCACCGTAGTTGCGCCCGACTACAAAGATTACTTGCAGCCGCTTGCGCCGCTTTCCCGCGACGCGCCTTTTGCGCAGCTTGAGCTTGAGTCCGTCTCCTCAAGCCAAGCAAGCTTCAAGGTCCTTGTGCGTGACGAATCGAACCTGCCAGTGCTTGGCGCAACAGTCACCGCGCGTACCGTGACAGGCACGCTGCTTGTGGACGGCGTCCAGCTTTCAAACGCGCTTGGCGCCGCGCAGTTTGCGCTTTCAAAGCGCGAGTTCCTCGCAATAGACGTCGAAAAGGAAGGCTACGAGAGCGTGTACGGCCGGGTGGTGGACGCAACGCGTTTCCTTTCCGAGACGGTGAAGCTTTCAAAGAAGACCAACGCGTTTACCGCGCGTTCAGTAAAGGTAATCGCAGTCGCGTCCAATTCAACCGGCGGCGCAGTATCTGCCGAGGTGGAGCTTAACACCGTCGCAGGCAGCGAGCTTGGGAAAAAACGCACGCAGGACGGCAGGGCCTCGTTTGACGTTCCACAGGGGACTGAATTCTACATAAGCGCAACCGCAACAAGCAACGACACCGCCAAGTATTTCGAATACTATTCCGGCAGGCTCGTTGCGGAAGATGACGTCAACGAATTTACTTTGGAATTCATCTCAAAAGCAGAGGCAAACTCCACGAACTCCACGTGCGGCGTGCTTTTAGTATACGTCCAGAACGAGTCCAAGACCCCGTTGTCCGGCGAAGTTTCCCTTTACTTGGAATCCACAAACGCGTTTGTTGCCCGCAGGCAGGCGCAGTCCGGTTCCGCAGCCTTTGACCTGTGCGCAAATTCCACCCTGTACGCAGCAGCGTACTCACAGGGCTACTTTGCGGCAAACGCCCTCGGACTGCGGCCGGGGACGAATGCGATGATTACTTTGCGCACAATAACTCCCGCAAACAACGGCTCGGCAGAGATAACTGCGCTTGACGCCGATGCAAAGACGCCCGTTTCAGGCGCGATAGTTTCCATCCTCGGCTCGGACAACAGGTTCCTTGCATACCCCAAGCAGTCAACAAACGCGGACGGCCGCGCATTGTTTTTTGGGCTTGAGCTTGGGGCAAGCTACGTTGCGTTTGCGGACAAGCCGTCCAAGAACGCAAAGAGCGCGCTCTTTTCAATACCTGAAGGGGCCGGGGCAAAAGTCACAATCGTCTTTGGCCACTCGGTTGCAAGGATCGCCGTTGCGCCAGTTGACGTGCTAACCGGTGAATCGGTCAATGCGGTGGCAACCGCAAAGGCAACGGGAATGCCTGCGTCCTCCTGCTCTGTGCGCACTTCCAACACCACTTTCTGCGAGCTGACCGTGTACTCCGGCATCCCGGTCACCGTGGAAGTCACCAGTTCAGGATACGAAAAACTGGTGTCCTCGCCGTTTGTGCTTTCCGAATCCGAAAGCGTGCGCTACGCCGCAAGCATGTTCCCCTCCTCGCTCAAAAACCAGTTTACCGTAAAGTACCTGGGGCTTTTTGACTCGAAGGGCGGCAGCGTGTCTTCAGTTGAGCGCGGCGGCCAGTACGACGCAAAGTTCATAGTCAACATCCCCACGAACGCGTCGGCTTACAAGGCCGGGTTCATACTGCGCATCGGCACAGCCGGCTTTGACAACCGCAGCGCGCTGGACCCCCTTGAGCACTTCGTGATAATACCAAAGCAATACCCGCAGGTGCCGGTCAACCTGATGAGCTATTCCTACAAGCCGTCAGCTTCCTGCACGCTTGACATCCGCAACTCGTCAAACGAGCAGGGTTACTACAAGTGGGCGTACTTCCTTTTGGACAACGCAAGCGGCGTGCGCGAGGTTGTTGCGCGCGTCCTTTCCAAGGACAACGCCTACACCGACGAGAAGCTGCGCGTGTCAAGCTCGGCGTGGTACTCGCCATCCGGCGCAGTTGACTCTTACCTTCACGTTCCAGTGGACTCGGACTTCGGCTCGGCAAACCGCTCAAGCACGCGCGACTGGTGCTACGCGAAATCCGACTACAAAGACTACCCCGTGCGCGCTGGCCAGTCGTACTGTGGGACGTCTGCCTGCGCAAGCATGGGCTTTTACGACTCCGACTCCAACCGGACGTCAAAGTACAAAGGGATCATAGGCAGGCCGTTCTTTGTCGAGGCAAGTTTCGAGCTGCTTCGCGCGGTTGCAAACCCGCGCATAGTCCTGTTCTCGGCGTCGCAGAAGGCGCGCATACACCAGTACAACGTCTCAACCGACACACAGAACCTTTCAGGCGACGCGGGCGCAAAGACTGGGGTCGAGTTCAACCTCACGAGGTTCTACTCGGATGCGCTTGTCACGCTCAACGTGACCTTCTCCGACAAAGCCGACTTCTCCGCGTTCTACGCCGACCTTTACGACGGAAGCACGCGGCTTTCGCGCGCGTACGGCTACGTCACCGAAGGCGGGTTTGGCAAGCTGCGCATCTACGCCGCGCCTGAACGCATGGCTGCCGCCGGCTCGTACGCGTTCAACATCACCCTTGGCGACTACTATTCCTCCTCCCCAGTCGAGGACGCGCTCATTACGCTGAACGAGACGTTAGGCACTACATTCTCCGGCCGCAGGTATTCGGTGCTGGGCGGCTCAATTATTGACCCGATGCAGGGAGTATCAGGCATCTACCGGATGAACGTGACCGCGTCCCAGAAGGGCGCTTTTGACATCGTCGCAACCCACCCCGACTACATAGACGCAAGAAAGCAGATTATTGTTGACGGGGTTGACTTCCTTTCAACAGACACTTCGGACATCGAGGCGTGCGGGGAGGCAAACCCAGTCAACATCTACAACAGCCACGTGCTTGACGCAAACGTCTCGATAACCGCGTCCAAGGCAGGCTGCATAACCGTCACCGGGTTTTCGCAGGTGCGCAACGCCACCGGCGCGCCGTGGACCGACAACACCTCGCAGGTAATCCAATCCGGCCTTTCCTACTTCCTGCCGCTTTCCTACCAAAGCCAGGGCCGCATCACCATATCCCCCGCTTCCTGGGGCAAAGCCTGTTCCGTCACCATAGCCGCGTCCGCCCGCGACGGTAGCATGTCGACGCGCACGTTTGCATACTCAAACTGCGCCGAGTCCGCGTTCAGCGAGTTCCTCTCGGTTTCTCCCTCGCGCGTGTCATATACCTCAAGCAACGGCAAGTGCAACCGCGCCGCTGTTGTGAACGTGTCAAGCACGCTGCCCGCGCCAGGCACGGTATCCGTGCAGCTGTCCGCGCCCGGCATCCTCGTAGAGACCGGGGGTTCGAACCAGTCGCTTTCAACGCCATTCATCTTTTCAGTTGAGCGCGGCGGGAAAATTTCGCTTGTGCTTTATCCGATGGCTGCCAACTCGACTGTGATGATGACGTTCAACGCCACCGACGGCAGCCGCAACGCAAATGTCTCAATCCCCTTCGACAACTGCCCCGCCCCAACGCGCGAGGCCGCACCCGAAATCCTTTCCTACTCGCCCAAGGACTACGCCAGGATCACGACCGACTCGGTCACGGCGGTTGCCACTGTTGACACGTCCGCTTACTGCCGCATCGGGCCAAGCAACGTCGCCGCAAAGCAGCTGCCCTACCTGCTTTCGCAAAAGTCAAGCGCAGGGGGCAACTACGACTACGGCGTAGAGCTCGAGTACAACAAGGGCTCAGGCACCCCGTTTGTTTTCGGCACTGGCCGCAACACCGCATACGTGGGCTGCTGCAACCCGGCAAGCAAGGGCGGCGAGTGCACCACCGAGAACGTGCCGATAAGCTTCGACTTCCAGTACGTTGTCCCCACTTCAACGCCCCGGCCGTCCCCAAGCCCGTTGCCTTCGCCTACTCCCGCGTGCCTTACTGCGGACACGGCCTGCACCGACTATTCCAAGTGCTGCAGCGCAATCTGCAACAACGGCAAGTGCTTGACGTGCAACCCGCAGAAGCCATCGGAGTCGGGCGCCACTTACAAAGGGTGCACTTCAAGTGCGCCACTCTGCAACTCTTCGTACGTTTGCGTGCAATGCACCGACACCGACAAGTCTTTCTGCAAGGCCGGCGAGGTTTGCATCAAGTCCGCCTGCAAGCCCGGTTGCCTTGCCGATTCCGACTGTGACTCTAAAAGCAAGTGTGACTTGGCCAGCAATACTTGCGTGCCAATTCCGGCGACTACTAGCAAGATACTGACTTACGTGCCGTCCGAGAACGCGTTCTTTGTAGACGGGGTCAAGCTGTCGCCAGCATCAGTTTCGGTGAAAGTCTCCTCCGTCCTTCCCGTGTCCGGTTTCATCCTTGCAATTGACAATACAAAGGGCATTGGCGACGGCAACGTAGCATTCACAACTGACTCGGGTCAACTCGGCATCTATACCCTTGCCGGCTCGGCAGTTATTACTACCATCACTGTTGCCAAAGGCAAAATAGAGCATTTCCTGGTAACTTATCCTGACATGAACCCCGCGGTAATGAATTCAAACTCTTGGGGCTACGGTGCGGGATACTTGCAGGGTAAAAGTGGCAAGCTGTCCTTCTCTGCACTCCCGGCAACGCTCTTGGTCATGGCGTCATTTGACTCCAAGTCAACAACCGTCCCACTGTCCGTAGTGCCTGAAGTCGTCAACACCGACGACTACACTTTTTCAGGCGGAGTGTTCGAAACTACCAAGAACGTCTTCGTGCCCTACGACCCTGGCGACGTTGCCAGCTTCGACAAGTACTACAAGAGCCCGACGCAGGGCGAAAGTTATACTGGGTTCCTGTTCAACAACGTTATGCTGTCATCAGACTACGGTCTGGGCCTGGCGCAAGCAAGTTTGGCCACCGCGCCAGACAAGGTAATCGCGCCAGGGTATAATGGCATAAACAATCTTGGTGCAGTCGGGCCGTCTGGCCTTGACTCGATTTTTACTGTTTGGCCTGTTCACAAAGGCACGGGCTTGACTACGCACCAGAGCAACAAGCTGCAGCTAAGCCGTGCGGGGTTTGCGACTTCTGCTGGCGTGTCATCTGGCGCATCCAAGCTGAATGAAGCAACTTCCGACGTATTCCGACTCGTTGACGCATACAAAAAGATTGGTCAAAGCGCGATTTCCACTGGCGCAATTTCAAAAGCCCTCCGCATAGCCTACGACGGCAAGTTCCCGGACGCGTTCCTTGCAGTTGAGCAAGGCGCAATAATGCACGTTATTTGGCTGCCGTTCGACGCTGCGACGCGCTACTACAAAGCGTCCCGGGACATCACGCCATCATTTGAGTACCCTCAAAGCCTGCCTATCGAAGCGGCAATATCAAAGCTCGCCTCGCCATATCAAAAGTATATCCTCGCATACCCCGGGCAAAAGCGCAACATGGCGTATTACTGCCCGTACCCTGACGGGGTTTGCAACACGCTCGAGAACTCGGTTGACAAAGGCGAATACTACCGCGAAGGCACTTCCGAAGAAAAGGCCGCGCTACCTGCGCTTTCCGCAAGCCTCAAGGTTTATACTGGCGGCGCAGGGCAAAACCCACAATTGACTTGTCCTGTGTCAAAAGTCTCGCGCAACGGCCAATGCCTGGCTGCAGGGAGCAGTGACGCATGCGTAATCACCGCATCCAACGAGTGGTTCTACATAAAATCGGATGGCAGCCGTGCGTACGGCGCTGGCGAATGCGACAACTCCGATTGTACAGACTGTTTCGGCCACGGGTGCGACGCAACGCATTTTGAGTATTCAAACTTCAACGGCGGCACCTCCGGCAGCAGCGGGTTTGACCCGTATGCCCTTGTAAATCCCGAAGCCAGATGCGTAACCTATAGGTACACTCGCTATTTTGAAGGCGAATGCATATGCGTACGGCAAGTCTGCACTCCTTTTGGCTGCACATGTGTCTGCTCTTCACAAATCTGGAATTCCGAGTCAAAAACCGAATACCTTTCCTGCGGAACCTGCGACGCTACGTCGGGCCCCAATTCATTTCCCTCCACGCAGAATGCAGTGGAAGACGATAATCGGTTGAAACCAGCATTCACTGACCGCGGAGGATCCTCATGTACTCCTGTGTCGTGTCAATGTCCGGATACGTGTCCCGGAAGTCCCGCGCCGATGACGAGTACCTTTATGAATATATGCTACCCGCAGACAATCTGTACTGCAAAGACGCCTTAGCGAAGTCTCTTCCGTCTAGCCTCTACGACAACCTATTTAAGCCCCTGATTGCCCGTTTAAATTAGTGTTCGCCTATGCCGTCCTCCGATAAGTCCGAAAAAACCCAGGGAAAAAAAGCAGAAAAGGAAAGCAAGAGTTCCTCGCCTGTTGACCCGCTCAAGCAGGCGTATTTCTCGGTTGAAGACAAGTATTACGAGCTGATGGACTACCTGGAGGATAAGGTTAGGGTCCCTGTTTACGAGTATTTCGTCGAGCCCATAGAGAAGAACGGCGTCCCCAGCTTCCCAATAGGCGTGCTGCTCATCCTTCTTGTAGGGCTTGGCGCGTTCATGGTTGCAACTGGCGGCGGCCAGACTGGCGAAGTCTCAATCTCACTTCTCTCAGCAGCAGGCAAGGCCGTTAACGGCGCAACGGTCACGCTTTACCTTGGCGACACGAATGGCGACATCATAGGCGAAGCCGTGTCAAGCAACGGCAAGGCCACGTTTTCCGGCGTGCCCATGGGCAAGCCGCTTTACGTTACAGTTTCAGCAGCCAACTTCAAAGCGTACGAAAAGGCTCTGGGCGAAGTGACTGCGGACACCCCCACCATAAAGATTAGCCTTGAGGACGTGGAAACCTCGCCGTCCGTTTACCGCCTCACTGTTGTTGACGAGGACGGCCTGCCCATTGCCGGTGCGATGGTGAAGGCAAAGTCCCTTGCAAACGTCCAAGTGGGCGTTTACAGCACGGACGCAAAGGGAATTGCAAAAATCCAGCTCCCCTCAACAGACTCGCTTCTTGTGACTATTACGCGCACCGGATATTCTAACGTCACTGATTTTGGCATCGACCCCGAAGTTGGCCTGCTCCAGACTGTCACGTTGAAGAAGCCCGGCAGCGAGTGCGCAAACGGCGCGTGCGACAAGAAAGCAACAGTCATAGTCAAGGTTCTCAACTCGCAGCAGCAGGCGGTGCAGGCACAAGTAGTGCTCACAAGCTCGCTTGGCTCCACTCTTGGAAGTGCGGCAACAAGCGGCGGGCAGGCCGCGCTTGCAAACATCCCCGTAGGCACCAAGGCAATAATCAGCGTCACGCCTTTCGGGGCCGACGTCGGGAAGTACGAGACTTACAATTACTACGATTACCTGGTGGCTTCGGACGAGAACATAGTTACCGTCACAATGGTCGCGTCGTCGTCTTCCGGGCTTGCGCCAATATTCATCTCGGTTGCGGACGAGTCCGGCAAGCCCCTCTCAGCCGAGGTCAGCCTCTACAGCGAGCGCTCCGACACCCCGATGGGAAAGACTGTCGCGCGCTCAGGCGAGGCGAACTTCTCAACTGACAACGTATCCTCTTATGCAACTGCCTACGTCGCAGGCTACCTTCCAAAGGCAGTGTCAGGCTTAAAGCCCGGCTCGCGCGAAAAGCTCGTGTTAAGAAAAATCCTCGCAGGCACAGCAGGCTCGCTTGAAGTGCAGGTGATTGATGCCGACGGCACCACCCCCGTTGCGCAGGCTTCGCTTACAGTCCGCTCCTCTGACGGCAGGAACGCAGGCTACCCCGCTGTGCGCACCAACGCAGACGGAAAGGCAGTCATCGGCAACGTCTCGCTTGGCATCGACTACAAAGTTTACGCAGACAAAAGCCCCAAGAGCGGCAAGAGCGCGATTTACCGCGCCTCCGAAGGCGACGCCACGAAAGTCACAGTCAAGCTCGACCCGACTACTGCGACCATAGTCGTGTCAACGCGCGACGCGGTCAACGACACCGGCCTTCCGGCAACTGTTGTCGCATACGGCTCCGGCATGGCCAACACTTCGTGCACCACCACTTACTATAACTCGTATGCGTGCCCGCTTACGGTACGTGCCGAGTCAACGGTGTACGTCGAGACTACTACGTCCTCTTATGAGACTACTACTTCGCCTGGGATGGTGCTAACTACTGGCGACTCGAAGGCGTACACTGCATACCTCCTCCCGTCCAGCTTCAAGGACCAGTTCTTCGTCAAGTTCGCGGGCCTTTTTGACGAGGCCGGCAAGAACGTCACGCTTGTTGACAAGGGCAGGCAGTACGACGCAAAGTTCATAGTCAACATCCCTTCCGGCTCCTCGACTTCAAAGACCGGGTTGATGGTGCGCGCAGGCACTTCAGGCAAGGACTCCCTTGCGGCAACAGACTCCAAGGAGAAGTTCGCCATAATCGCGGACGGCACTACCGTCACCTCGACAGACCCGGTGTTTGCTGCATCCTACCTCCCGTCGACTTCGTGCTCCAACGACCGCAAGTCCAACAGCGAGCTTGGCTATTTCAAGTGGGTCGCCTTCTCGTTTGCAGGCGAAAGCGGCAGCCGCGAAATAACCGTGCGTATACTCTCAAAGACCGACGCGGCTTCAACTGACAAGCTTCAGTTGAACTACAACGGCTGGTACTCCGCAGGAGGGAGCGCAGGCGACGTTTACCTGAGGTCCCCCGAGGACTCGGACTTCGGCTCGGCGCTGCGCTCGGCAAGCCGCGACTACTGCTACGCAAAGTCCGACAAAGCAGAGTTTGCGGTTGCAAGCGGCCGCTCGACTTGCACGTCATCCGCGTGCATCTCGCTTGACTTCTCCGACGGCACCGCAAACTACGGCCCGTCCTACCTTGGCGAGGTCAACTTGCCGCTCATCGCAAAAGTCGAAGTGCGCCTGCTCAAGGGAGTGCAGTCACCCAAGCTCTTCGTAAGCTCGGATGGCGGCAACATGCAGATAACCCACTACTCTATAGCAACCGACTCGGAAACCAAGGCGCTTGATTCAACTGCCAAGGCCATATCCAACGTCACAGTCCAGATGATGCCGTTCTCCGACCCAGCAGCCCTGACTTTTGACCTGCTCCCGGTAGTTCCCGTGACTTCGGGCGTGTTCACGATGCGCTTCTACGACGGCCAGACCGAACTTGTCAGCGCCAAGGGATACGTTGACATCGAAGGCACCGGCAAGATGAAGATAGTCTACGTCAAGCCCGACCACATTAACACATCTGAGTACGCAGACGTCGCAGTCAAGCTTGCGGACGCCAACTCCGGAGTTGCGATAACCGATGCCACGCTCTCCATAAACGAGACTTCAGGCGCGCCCTTTGACGGCAACATACCCGAGCCGATGACTGGAAGCTCGGTGTTCAGCTCGGGCCAGGGCTACAACGGGATATACACTTTCGAAGACCTCTACCCATCCGCAAACGGCGTGTTTGAAGTCATCGCCGAACAGCCAAGCTACGCGACCGTGCGCCAGAACGTGACGGTAAACTCGGACGACTTCCTTTCTGTCACGCCGATAAACCTCGAAGTGTGCGGAAAGTCAGACGAGCGCTCGATAAAGGTGCTCAACAGCCTGTCCGTGAACCTCTCCATAGTCGCCACCTCGTCGTGCGCGATAATGTCGTCCTACGTGTACAGCCAGACTGCGTACGATGAGAACAGCGTGCCGACCTCATACTACAACTCCACTTCCGAGGTCGCCTATGATTCGTTCTCGCAGTCGTACAAGCTCAACCTGCCCGAAAACAGGCTCGGCATATTCACGGTCCGGCCCGCGGCGTTCGGCAAGACATGCTCGATAGTGTTCAACGCAGTCGGCCGCGACAAGAGCAAGGCCGTGCAGACAGTCAAGTACACCACCTGCTCTTCGGACTCAGCAGACAAGTTCCTTTCAGTGACGCCGTCCAAGGTAATCTGCACCTCCGACGAGGGCAACTGCGACACTTCGTCAACAATCACGATATCAAACAACCTCTCATCCGACGTTGACGGCACGGTGTCCGTTACCGTAAAGGGCGCAAGCTTGGTGCTTGACCCATCCACAAGCAGCCTTGCAGCCGCAAGGCCCGGCGCAAGCCTCCTTGGGACCGGCCTTGCAACTGGCAGGACCGCAAGCTTTGACGGGACGCTGACTTCGCTTGACTCAGGATACACTTTTGAGATGGCGCGCGGCGCAAGCGTTGACTTGAGCATAATTCCCGCGTCAATCAACAAGACCCTCCAGCTTGTAGTGACCGCAATCGCAGGCACGCGCAAGGCAACCGCGGCTGTTGAGATAAAGAACTGCCCCGGCGTAGTTGATACTGTCGGGCCTTCGATACTTTCATCCTTCCCCGCATCCGGCACCACCATCGACTACACTCCGTTCAACATGATGGTCACAACCGACAAGGCGGCGGTATGCAAAGTCGCAAACCAATACGTGTTCCCTGCTGATTCAAGCAACCAAGTCCACACGATGGAGATGTCGCTAAACGCAGGCACCGACACCGCGCCCCTTGCAAGCGGCCAGAACTCGTACTCGGTGACCTGCTGCAACCTTGCGGAAAACGGCGGCAAGTGCAGCACGGCCGCAAAGACAATCAGCTTCAAGTTCAAGCTTGAATCCGAAGACCTGCTGGAAAACGGCGAGGATTGTGAGGCCAACGACGAGTGCGAGAGCGGTTACTGCAACTCGAAGGGAGTTTGCGCGGAGAAAATCAGCGGCACCGAATCGTGCGGGCCAAACGGAATAGTATGTTCTAGTTCCTGCACTGAAATCCTCGAAAGCGGCGCTACCTGCAAGACCACCGAGAACTGCTGCGCGAATGGATACGACTGCGACTCGACTTCCCTGACTTGCAAGAATGCTGTACGCTGTACTGCCAGCCAATACCTCGAGGACAGCGTATGCGTTGCGTGCAAGACCGACCAGCAGCCTGCGGATTCGGCCAGTCAATGCTGCAGTAAGTTCATATCCAATGGAAAGTGCGTTGGGTCAAGTTCGAACAATTTGGGCTTCGAGACAGGTTGTAATGTTTTTGCAAACGATTGCTCAGTAACTGGTCAGGTGTGTGTTGAAGAAGACCCCACTGCAAAGTCAAAGGCAAACAACAACAATTATCGTTGCGTCTGTAACAAGGAAAAGTTGGATGCAGTTTACAATGGTTGCCCACGCCCTGGCGCACCATACTGCATACAAGTCGGTACACAGATGCCCGTCTGTTCATCGTTTGCAGCGCCAATGCCATCAGGATGCTTAAGTTGTAAACCCCCTGAAATGTGCATAAGCGACGGCTCGGGCAATGGCAAGTGTTCTACGACGTTGGGCACGGTCACGGCGATTCCAACGCAGTCGCCCACCAGTACGCCTGCTGCGACACCCGGCGTAGTCCCAAGCAGCGCAGTAATCACGCTTTCGCTGAAAAACGCCAAAGTCTATCAGAACGGCGCGGAAATGGCGAAGGCGGCTTCCGGATCTTACGCCGTGCCCGTGGCAGTATCGTCAATAATTCCAGTCACAGGGTTCATCCTTCAGATAGACAACACTGGCGGAAACGCGGTAACTTCAAGTATGGTCAGTTACGTCCAAACCAATGTAGTACTGAAGAACCTTGACGGAAGCAGCGTAACCGGCATCAGCATACCCGCAAATGGCAAGATATCCTATATCGTGAAGTACCTTGCCTCGAACGGCGAGCTTTCCAATATGTATTCCCTAGACAAAGATACTGGAGCCGTTTCGTTTACGCCCCAAGATGCGAAGATTTGCATAGGCAACCCCATAAGCGGCCTGACTCTTGGCGTATGCGGAAACAACGCCGGCGTGACCCTTTCGCTTAAGTTTACTGCGGTCGACACTTCCGCGTATACGTTCGCCTTTGGCACCCTGGCATGCAACAAGACGCACCTGCGCATCTCAAGCAACGTCCAGCTGCCGACCGGCTATGATTCGATGATGTGGTTCGGCACCTCGTCAAGCAACCCGACTGCCAGCGAATGGAAAGCCATTCCGAAGACACTCATTGCGGATGGCGCTATTGTTGATGCATTCGCGCTTACTGTGCCCGTGGCCTCGTATGAAACGAGCCTCTTCCGCGTAGGACCGGCATGCAAGACAACTTGCAGCATCGCCCCTTTGGTAAGTGTTTCCAAACTCCTGACAACAGGCACGATAGACACGAACAAAGTCCGCACGGACCTGAATTCGGCGCTGCAGTCAATCAAGGCAATGGTAACTGGTGGTGTGCCTTTGGAAACGGCCCTAAAAGCATTGGACATGTCCTTCTCGGATGCGGTATATGTCACCCGTGTGGACAGCAAGGGCAACCTGAAAGTGCTTCGCTTCAATTTCGATGCGCAGTCCGTATCCTACACCGGACCAGATGACGTGTCCAACATCATCCAGCCGAACATAGGGAAATATTTCACCGTGTGCAGTTCTGGCAACATCGGTTGTGGCAATCCCTTCTTCCGCCACAATTCTGAGTTCTGCGGTTGCAATGGCCTAGTGGAGAGCAGCAGCGCGTGCGCCGAACTTGGGTCGGAATGTGACGCCGCTGCAGGTGCAAAAGGGTGCGTGCTTACCAATGATTGCAACCTGATTTATTCATCCAGGCCAGGGTGGCTTGGAAGCAGTCCGATAGCGCTTGCTCCGGACCAGCCTGTACAAGGGTGCAACCTGAACACGGTATCCACTTTCGTGGAGTCAACTCCGACGCCCTCGCCTTCCCCGTCGCCTTCTGCCACCGCTTCGGCAAGCGCAACTCCTGGGTTAAGCTGTTTTAGCGGTTCGGTCAAGCTGACCAACAGCCAAGGCACTATCGACAGCGAAGTCTGCGCTTCCAATTCGGTCACCATCGGCACTGCGTGTAAAAAGCTGCAAGCCCCGTCGGAATGCTCGTGCTCCTCCGGAAATGCCTGCGTCGATCAGCTGTGTTACGTTGTCACCGTCTGCAATGCGAACAGCTGGGTGGAAATACCTACTGTGACACCGCAGCCCCCGCTGATGCCAACCGGATTCCCGTAATAGGTTAGTTTTTTCCATTTGGCTGAGAAAACCCGTCATCCCACGTCTTAACTCGTGGGCCTTCTTTTTCTCGGCATTCGTAATGGTTGCCCATGCCGCTTTACCATCAAGACTGCTCCGATTCGGCCTTCGCGTTTCACTCTAATTCTTTTTATACCCTCGCAGCACTTATCTAATTCGTATATTTATGCTCGACGACTTCCTTGAGGGGCTAACCGCTCGGTGGCAGGAGTTTCTCGAATGGTCTGACGAGAAGGGCTTGCCGCTTCGCGGCGCGTCGGATGCGCTTGAGCAGAACGGCATCCCACCTGCCCCGTTCTTCTTGGGGCTTTTAATCGTTGCCGTCTGCGCAATAGGCTACATTGCATATTCCAACCTGGGCCCCGCGACGGGCACCATCACGATTAATGTCCGCGACCTTACTGGTGTCGAGATTGCCGGCGCGGACGTGTCCATTACCAACCTTGCAGACCGCGCGGTGTCCTTCCAGAACCTGTCGGACTCCGACGGCGTAGCCGTGTTTGCGCACGTCCCCCTTGGCGCGTACAACGTCTCGGTAAGCTCGGCAAACTACAAGGGCAAGTTCTCAACAGTTGACATTTCTGAGTCCACCACGCGCGCGCAGACTCTCAAGCTTGAGGAGCTGCCCCTAAACGCAAACGCAACGGTCGCAGTGTACGTGGATGGCGTGGCCGGCGCGGTAATCCCCGCAGTCTCGGTCAAGAACTCGCTCCTTTCGGTTGTGGGGACAAAGCAGGGTGCCAAGGTGACGTTTTCGCTTCCAAAGTCCTCCGCCTACACCATAATCGCCAATGCCGAGGGCTACACGCAGAACTCCACCACGATAAGCGTAGGTTCCGAGGACCCGGCCCCGGTTTCGATTTACCTTTATCCCGTTGCAGACGAGAAGAACATTGACGTAACCGTCCAGCTTTCGGCAACTGCGGCCAACGCATCCTTTAGCGGCGCGACAATTCAGGTCCTCACCGCAACCGGCTTGCTTTTGCGCAGCCTGAATGCGGATGCGGACGGCAAGGCGACAGTCAAGCTTGCAAAGGGCGGCAAGTTCCGGTTCATAGCGTCCCTTGACGGCTATGACGAGGCGGTCCTTGATTACACCGCCGACCCCGCGTTCAAGAGTGTAAAGATTGCGCTTTCCAAGCCCGGCTCGGACGGCGCGGTGAAGACTACCTGCACCGTTGTGGACGAGGCGGGAAGCAAGGCCGGGGTTGCGACGGTAAGCCTCTATCTTAATGACGAAAAGAAGTCGACTGCAAAGACTGCTGCGGATGGCATCGCGTCGTTTTCGCTCCTTCCAACTGAGTCCTACTGGGTCACTGCTTACAAGTCAAAGTACCTGCCAGTCGGGATGGCGCTGACTGCGGGCGGCGAATGCAAGCTCGTGCTTGCGGCTTCCACCAAGGAGAACGTGGCGAAGGTAAAAGTCAAGGTGACCGACGAGGCTGACGGCCTGATTTCGGGCGCGTCAGTGGCGCTCTTTGGCGCGGATGGCGCGCTCGGCCTGCCCGAAAGCACAACCGGCTCGGATGGCGCTGCGGACTTCTCCGACGTGCCTTTGGAATCCGTTTACGCCTACGCCGCCTCAAATGGCCGGACCGGCTATTCGTCCTCAAAGGAAATCACCATCGCAGGAGAGGATGGAAAGAATTACACCACGCTCACCGCGCGGCTTTTGCCCCAGCAGGGCACGCTCAAGTTCCGCGTGATAGACCGCTTCTCGCGTCAGGCAATCACTGGTGCGGTTGTTGACGCGGCCACCACCGACTCTGCTTCGTGCACCACCATCACCGGCACGTGCTCGGTAGACGTCCTCGAAGGCTGGGGCTACTTCAAAGTCGCCGCGCCCGGATACTCCTCATATTCTTCTGCGCAAGTGCAGGTCGTCCCCAACATCGAAAAGGAAGTGCAGGTAGAGCTTTTGTCAAGCTCCATTGCGGAGAACGTCAAGGCGGTGTTCCTCGGCCTCTACGACCTTTCAGGCAACCGCGTGTCCTCGCTTGAGCCGTCCACCACCTACAACGCAAAGTTCCTCATAAACGCGCCGGACATAAAGTTCACAAAGGCCGCGCTCCATGTGCGGTTAGGCACTACAACGGGCGACGCGAGCGCGCAAAACGCCTTCATCTCCGGCTTTGACGGCGGCACTGACGCGTCCACTTCGGGCGGCGACTCCTATGGCGTGTCATCCACTGTTGCGAACGCCTCCGCGCTTTCCTCGACCGAGGCCGCGTACGACTCGGTTTCAGGCTCGATGGAATACAAGTGGGCCGAGCTTTCCTACCCGTCATTTGCCGGCACAAAGGAAGCCTACGTCCAAATCACCACGCGCCAGGCAAAGAACGGCACCGTGCTCTTTGGCTTCCGCACCGCTTATTCTACCGCAAACGGCACCCTGCGCGACCCGTCCGACGATGGCGTCAAGGCAGGCCAAGAGCAGCTTGCTGCGGTCAACGTGACCAAGTACGCCATTTCGTTTGGCGGCGTGTGCTCGGAAAGCCAGTGCCTGGAAGCCAAGGTGTCCACGACCCGCGGCGAATACTCCAAGAACTTCGAGGCAACAATCCCCGAGGAGTTCACCCTTACTGTAAAGTCAATAGCCCAGAACGGGCCGTACGACCTGCGCGTAACCTCAAGCTCGAACAAGACTTTGCGCATACTTTCAGGCAGCTCGCCTTCGGGGGCTGCTACCATCACCAACGAAGAAGACGGCCAGCTTGCGCTTGTCTCCGTGCCTTCGGGCAACGTGGATGCAACATTCACCATAAAGGCCCTTCGCGTCTCCGACGCAGCCACCTTCACAATCGAGGCTGATTACGAAGGCGAGAAAGTCAACGGGCTTGAATTGGCTGGCAGGATAATAGCCGCCTCCAACAACGAGCTTACTGTTGGCGTGTCACCGGCGTACGTTTCCGCGCTTGCAGACAACGCAGTCACATTCCTCATAACGGACGCGTTCGGCACTCCCATCGAGGACGCCCATGTTGAGGTTGGCTCCAAGACCGACGTGTTCGGCGACTCAACCTACGATATGGATGGCTCCGGTGACGAAAACGAGGGCAAGGACGGCAAGTACCTGCTTGAGGGCATAAACCCCGAAGGCATCGGCAGTGCGGACTTTACCGTCACTGCAACGGGCTACGCGCAGTTCTACGGCTCAATCCCGGTGACTGCAAAGAAGATGGTCGAAATATCCCCGACCGAAGCGTTGGACCTTTTGGTGGACTCCAAGGAAGGCAACTCGGACTCCATCTCAGTCTCAAACCTTCTGGAAAACGACATCAAGGTGCGCGCCTCGGTTGTGCTTGACAAGTCGCCGCGCATCACCGGCACTTTACTTTCAGAATCCGACTTTACCTTGGAGGCAGGCGCTTCGCAAGAAATCAAGTTCGACACGTGGATACTTGAAAGCGTGCTTGACGTTGCAAAGTCAACACGCACCCTTTCGGAGAACTTCTCCGGCCGCATAACCATAGAGGCTCGCGCCGGCAGCTCGCGCCAGAGCGTGAAGATACCCTTCAAGGTCTACTCCGCCTTCGTCCAGCAGCCGCTTGGGGAGTTCTGGGGAACGCAAGAAGATTCGGCTGAACTCACACTTTACCTTGGCTCAGACAACGAGTCAACTGCAAACCTGCACGTGTTCAACACCCTGTCCAACAACCTGCTTGTAAACTACCAGCTCGACTCTGCAAACGACTGGCTTTCGTTCTCTCCAGCTTCGCTTGTGCTTGGGCCTTCAGACGGCGAGGCCGGCCAGGTGGTGTTTGCAGGCGAGGAGGAAGCCGCAGCCCAGGACAACGTAAAGAACCTCACGCTCATTGCCAACGTCCCGTCCAACCGCAAGACTTTGTGCGTGATGGAAAACAACGGCCAGGTCACCACCAACCTTACTCTGGTCGCGTCAATCAACGGCATACGCTCCGAGCGCAAGATCCCGGTAATCCTCAACCTGCAGTCCGACGTGGACTGCGTGCCCGACAACGCAGTTGACGTTGTGATGCCGCTTGGGATGAAGGTCTCGCTTTCCGCAAAGACGCTCAAGAAGGAGAACGAGGACGGCTCGATTGCGGTGCAGGAGCCAAGCAAGGACACCACCCGCGTAGTGTTTTCGGGCGCCTCGCTTTCAGACAGCAAGACCGCACCCTACGTCACCGCGCCATCCGGCTCCACAATCAGCGCGTCCCCTGCAATGGCGGTCATAATCAAGCCGCAGGAGGAGTTCACCCTTGCGCTCCCTTATGTAGCCACTTACTACCTAGACACTTACTTTGAGCGCGCAAACAACGCGGACGGCTCGACTGCGTTTACTTTGGACAGCGGCGACATAGTCACGTTCCCCGCAGGCACCACAATCGGAGTCTCAACCGCAAGCCTCCTGCAATCCAAGCCCTCAACGGGCCTTGTGAGCGCGAAGTTTGCAGACTCTGAAAGCACAAGCACCACCCAAGTCGGCGTGACTGCCAAGGTGCTTGCAAACGCGGCCGTGAACTTCAAGACCGAAGGCTCGTCCGCAGCCTGCACTTCCGCAGTTGAACTGCCCAAGTCCGGCACGATATCCTTGCCTGCAGGCGCCCAAATCACCACTTCGCCTTCAGGCGCAAAGGAAGCCGCGTTCCCGGACTGCTCCTCGCTTGAGGTTGAGACCGAGGACGGGTCGGTACTTTCCCTGCCTGCTGCAAACAAGCTCGTGCTTGCAGATGGCAGCGAAATTTCGCGCGACGGCCAGGTCCAGACCGCGTCCGTGCCCAGGCGTTCCGAGATGCAGGTATCCTACTGCTCGCAGTCTGCAAAGGACTCCTACAGCGCGACATTTGGCGAGGACGTCTCGTTCCAATTCTCCGAAAACAAGACCATCACTGGCGGCACCATAAAGTTCGGCTCGTGCCAGCAGATAGTCACCGCAAACGGTTACACCCTGCCCCCTGCAACCGCGATTTCATTTGACGATTCCACCGAAGTAGTCACCGACAGCGACGGCAACACTGCCGTCAACCTCTATGCAGGCAACAAAGTCACTTTCGCGTCCTGCGCCTGCACTGACGCCAAGTCAGGCAAGGTCAAGCTTTCAACTGGCGTGACCGCAACAACCGGCTCCGCGCTCACCGTAAAGCCTTCCAAGATAGAGTTCACCCTCACTGACGGCGCGCTGACTGCTTCCGACAAGACCGTCTGCGTGTCCAACAGCGCAACCCAGTCGCTTAATGTGTCCGCAAAGGCAACCAACATTCCCGACAGCATAATCACCTCCGATGACATCTTCTTTGGCGGCGAATACTCGCACTCCGGAGTAATCGCAACCTCCAAGATAAACACCTGCAGCGCGCTTACGATAAACGCCAACGTGCCAAAGAAGTACCTCGACTCTTACGGGTGCATAGCAAGCAAGACCTCGGTTGTCAAGGAAGGAAAGATCAAGCTGACTGCAAGGACGCTTTCTGGAGTGGACGTCTCCGAAGCGAACCTGCCTGAAATTTCGGTCAAGGTCACGATAAAGGCAGGAAAGTGCGAGGCCCGCGACATGGGGCTTTCGGACAACTACCTCAAGGACGTCTTCGTCAACTACGACTCCACCATTACTGACGTCAAGACCAACCAGAAGATGGTTTTTGCGTTCAAGAACGGCGGGCACAGCCGTCCCCTGCTCATAGTCAACAACCGGCCAAATGACGTATCCTTGTCCTTCAAGTCGTCGGATTCATCCGTAGTCAACTGCGCCAGCGTCCCTGCAACAGTGAAGCGCTCGGACGCCATAATGGTCAACTGCGACTCCGTTGTTGGAAGCGGAAGCGCAACCGGCAAGCAGGCGACGCTTACCTTCACATTCACCGATGGAGCTGAAACGGTCACCAAGACCGTTCGCGCAATAGTCTACTCAACCGACGCCACCGCCCTTTACTCCTCGTCCCCGATGGGCGACATGCTGCCGCTTGAGCGCGCTGCTGTGAAGAACGTCAAGGCCGCCACTACCGCAACCGCAGCAGGCGCTGACGGCGAAACCGCAAGCTTTGCAGATACTGCTGATTCCTCAAAGACCGGAACTGACGCTTCCAAGACCACTTCAACTGACAAGGCCGCCACTACTGGCGCGTCCTCAACAACGTCCAGTACTTCAACCACAACTGCAACCGCTACCCCCGTAGTTTCTGACGCCGTTGCTGACGCCAACTACGGCGTGACCTCAACTGCCGACTGCACTACCCACTTCTGCACTTACGACCAGTCGGTTGCCGCGTACACCAAGTTCGTGGGCAGCATGCGCCAAGTCGTCGACTACATAGGAAAGGACGACGAGGGCCTTGGAAAGAGGATGGACTTGGTCTGCCCCAAGTCAGCCGGCACAGGCAACGCGTACTCCAAGACGATGGTAATGCAAGTAGTGAACATGAAGCAGACCTTCGACTTCCTCAACTCGGTTGCACAGGAGCAGTTCGGCACCGTCACCAACACCGCAGGAATGCCTGCGTTTGACGGGTGCGGGGTTTACAAGATTACTGCCAAGCCACAGATTTGCATAACCCAGTTCACAAACGCCCAAGATTACAAGAGCAACGTTGCGATAGACATTGCAGCAGAACGGGTTGGCGGCGGCACGTGCCCCGAGACTCTGGCTAATGCGATGCTCTTGATGGGAAATGACCAGGAACTAATAGTCGGGGACAACTTTACTGAGGGCCCGGGCGAGATAAAGCGCGCTTTTGACAAGGCGCTCAAGTTCGACTTCTTCGGCTCATTCAGGATCGGGGTCTACCGCAACGAGCCTAACTTGGTGGACACCAAGACTGCGGATCTTCTCCTACAGTCCGGTTACGGCTGGCAACTGCGCGTCGATGAATCAAACTCGCGGACTATCCGCTGGGCCACTCTCTATGACGACAACGCGTACTGCTTCGACAAGGGCAAGACTATACTTGGGGAAACTGTTGCGGCTACTTATGGGTTGGATGCGCTGCTTATCGCTTCGGGAGTGGGAACTGCGCAAGCGGTTCAGACGTTGGCAGGCGGAATCACTACTACTGCTGCACAACTCATTATCGACTTACCTCGGTATAATGTCGAAAATGTAGCCTGTGTGATGATGTCAAACGTAATGACCAATGCTCTTAGTTCCCAGGGTGGTCTAATTGCGCCAGGAGTAATTACTGTTGGAACCAACAAAGGTGCAGCAATCGAAGAGTTAACTCGATTGTTGGTTGGTTCTGGTTACGGAAAAGGATTAACAAAAGACGCTGCGGTTGAGTTTATCAAATACCAAAAAGTCACAATCGGTGCAGCAATAGTAGGTGCTGGCGCAAATTATGCCGTTGGTGGAAGCGGCGGGCCGAGTGCTGTCACAAAGGTTACTGCTGTGGGCATTATGAGTCAATCTGCATACACTGCCTTGTTTAACGAACGTTCAGTAGCCGCAAGACTTTTGGTAACGAAAGGATATGCAAGAGATTTGACTGTCGCGGAAAAAATACTAAACGGCTTGACTGGCACTGGACCAACAAAGTTGGTGTTTACTTCTACTAAGATGCCGGTCGGAGCGGGCATCACTTTACTTGATGCTCTTGTTTCCGCTCCATACGTTCAAAAGACGAAGGCGTACACCGCACTATTAAACGACATGCCTACTTACAAGAACAAGCTCTATTACTTGCAGCAGCTTCGAACCGAACTTTCTCCAAAAGGTTTGGCTTCGTCAGACCTTCTTAAGGCAATTACTAAAGCAGAAAACGCAGCATCTAGTAAAGCGGCGGTCCAAACCGCTGCTTTAGTAGATGTAGCAGATGAGCTTGCAAAAGTTACCAAAACTGAGGCCACTACCATAATCTATGACGTTGCGAAGACAACTGTTGGCGAAACTCCGTTAAAGACCGTGTTGACTTCAAAGGCCGTTGGTCTTGTCGAAACTGCCGCGGATACTGTGACCACCACTCCTGCAATTTCGACAATACTTGCAACAAATCTAGAGTCTGCTGCGGTCGAAGATTTATCCCTCCCGGGAAAAATCGCAAAGAATCTTGAAACAGAATTAATTGGAAAAGGTTATACCCAACCAGAGTTTGACAAGGTCATCAAATCATTTAGTGCTAAAGACTATCAAAAAGCGTTTGAGGAGCTGGACGCACTTGGTCAAGGTCAATTAGGTCAAACTGTATTATCTGATGCAAATGTAATCGGCAAGGTTGACATAGCCAAGCTCCCCCAAGAAGCAGTCATCAAGGACATTGTTGCCAAAAGTACCGCCGACGACCTTATCACTACGCCCAAGGTATCCACGCTTCTTGCTCAGAACAAGTGGACCATTGCGCGTTCTGTTGCAAGCGTCGCAAGCATGGCACTGATTATGCTAATGATGGATTGTGACTTCCGACCTGCGCAGGCTGTACTTAATCCTGAGATGCTCAACCACTTCGTGGTGTTCTCACAGAAGTCAGGCGATTTAGTGATACCTGGTGCATTCGACGAGCCTTCGATGTACCGCGCGTGCTTTGCGGAGAACGGGCTAAGCGAGTCCGAGGTCATTCCTGCTGTCAAGTCTGACACCTGTTTGGTGTTTGACACGGACTTCTGCCCGACTTACCAGTATTCATCGTCGCAGAAGTCGCTGTTTAAGCCAAGTTGCGTAGGCCTTGCCCGGTCGGGCAAGATTGACAACTTGAATGGTTATACTTTGTTCCTTGGAATAAAGAAGACCGAATCCGCCAAGGACAACCTGAAGTTCATATCGTCATTGTTTGACTCTACAGTCAAGCCAATTGACACTAAGAATTACCTCGTTTACCGGCGCTCGTCGCAAATTGACGCAGGCCTAGTAGGTTACTTGGTTGGCGACAAGCCCAACGGATCGTTCACGTTCCTTTCAGGATAATTTTAATGTGGTAAAAATGGCAGAAAGACGAAGCGAAAGAGCAAAGCGGTATGCTGACTTCAAGCCAGCCAAAGGCGGCGGCAAGTTGTTGCTCCTATTCTGCGTTTTCGCAATTCTTGCTTACTTATTTCTTTCAGGCAGTGTGAAATTGCCGAGCTTTGACAATTATCTTGGTAGCACACCTGTTTCAAGCCAGCCTAGCACTGATTTTCTTAATGCGTCTTTAGGCGTGCCGTTGCTTCAGTACACACACCCGTTGTTTGGGTTCAAGGTTAAGTATCCCGCTGGTTATGCAGTTGTTTCGAGCAGTGTTGACGCGACTGCTTTCAAGATGTATGCTCTTGGGAATGCTAACGTGCCGGTTGTTGTTGACATTATTTTGACTAATTCGAGCCTTGGGAAAAAGGATTATTATGCTTTAGTCGAATCGATTCCTAATGAGGAAGAAATGAAATCGTCCAACGTTTGGAATGGGAGTGCGAGTTTCGGCGGCAAGAGCTACTACATAATCAATTACACTCAGTCTTCCCCGCTTGTTGCTGAGGATTTGTTCTTGACGTATGGATTCCTCAACTGTAAGGATTATGGTGTGATGGTCGAAGGAATCGTTCCTGTCAGCCTTAAGTCTGAGCAGGTTGTTGTGAATTCTGTTTTGGAGTCTTTCGAGTGCGGATGAGGTTGTTTTGAATGCCGTTGTGGGGACTTGCTGATATTTTGGTGAAGGCTAAGAAGCTTGAAAAAGAGAAGGCTGAAAAACAGGCAGCTGAGGAAGTTGCTTTGGATGAGATGGAGCGTCCTCCTTATACTCCTGAGGAGGAGCAGGAGGTTCATGCGTTGTGGTCTGAGCCTATAGAAGAGAAGGAGATTGACGGCAAGACTGTGACGTCTCACATTAATCGTTATATTGATACGCGTACTCCGGAGCAGTTGAAGTCTTTTGCTCGTTTGCTTCTCAAGCATGGCTTTGACCTTCCCAAACAGCGTGCTAATGAGTTGGCTGAGGTTGTAGCACAAAATAAGGATCGTTTTAAGGCTAGTTTTTATGGTAACAATGCTAGGGATTATATTTTGAGTAAAATTAATGCGCAGAAGAGGAGTCCTGAGCGTAATGTTACTGCGGTGGTTCTTTCCAATCCGCGTAAGTATTCGACTGAACTTTTTGAGCATTTTTTCCGTCGACCTCCGGGCGGCAAGCCGTTCTTGACTCCTGAAGAGTTTGAGCATGGCAAGATGCCGCCTCGTCGCCGCGGTCCGACTGCCTAGTATTTTTTCTATTTAAGGGCGGGTTTGATTTTTCTCGCCTTTCCTCTTTCTTTATCCTCTCTTTTTATAGTTCGAGATTAATTCTCACTTATGGTGCGGTCGGAGCAGTTGGTTGTTAATTCTGTCCTAGAGTCGTTTGAGTGCGGGTAGGGTGTTGTATTATGCCACTTTGGGGTCTTGCTGATATTTTGTTGAAGGGCAGGAAGCTTGAGCAGGAGAAGGCGCAAAGGAAAGCAGCTGAGGTTGCTGTTGAGGAGGAAGTTGAGCGTCCTGCTTATACTCCTGAGGAGGAACAGGAGATTAAGCAGTTGTGGTCTGAGCAGGTCAGGGAGACGGAGATTGACGGCACTGTTGTTTCTAAGCATATTGATTCTTATATTGATAATAGTCCTCCGGAAAAATTGGAGAAGTTTGCGTATTATCTTCTTAAGCCCAGTTTTGACCTTTCCAAGGAACGTGCTTTAGAGTTAGCTAAGGTTGTAATACGAAATAAGGGTCTTCTTAAGAGTAGTTTTTATAATTTGGAAATCCGGAACAAGGTTCGGGAAAAGATTAATCAACAGAGAAATGGTCTGGAGCGTAATGTTACTGCGGTGGTGCTTTCGGAACCGCGTCGTTATGCTGCTCAGGTTTTCAATTTCTTTTACAAGAGACCGCCTGGTGGGAAACCGTTTTTGACTCCTGAGGAGTGGGAGCGCGGTCACCAGCCGCCTCGTCGCCGTGGTCCTACTGCTTAGTGTTTAGGGGGTTTTTGTTGTGGGCGTGTTGTTTTTGTTTTTTGACAACTTTCTCAGCAATTCTTTAGGCGTGCCGTTGCTTCAGTTCTCACACCCGTTGTTTGGGTTTAAGGTTAAGTATCCTGCTGGTTATGCAGTTGTTTCGAGCAGTGTTGACGCGACTGCTTTCAAGATGTATGCTCTTGGGAATGCCAACGTGCCGGTGGTGGTTGACATTACTTTAACTAATTCGAGTCTTGGCAAGAAGGATTATTATGCTTTAGTCGAATCGATTCCTAATGAGGAAGAAATGAAATCGTCCAACGTTTGGAATGGGAGTGCGAGTTTCGGCGGCAAGAGCTACTATGTAATTAATTACACGCAGTCTTCTCCGCTTGTTGCTGAGAGTTTGTTCTTGACGTATGGTTTTCTTAACTGCAATGATTATGGTGTGATGGTTGAGGGTATTGTGCCGGTCAGCCTTAAGTCTGAGCAGGTTGTTGTGAATTCTGTTTTGGAGTCTTTTGAGTGCGGTTAATCGAGGGGTGTTTTATATGCCACTTTGGGGTCTTGCTGATATTTTGTTGAAGGGCAGAAAGCTTGAGCAGGAGAAAGCGCAAAAGCAGGCCGCTGAGGCAGCTGCAAATGAGGAGGTTGAGCGTCCTCCTTTTACTCCTGAGGAGTTGCAGGAGATAAAGCAGTTGTGGTCTGAGCCTATCAAGGAAAAGAACGTTGAGGAACTGACGGTTACTTCTCATATTAATACTTATATTGATACTCGTACTCCGGAGCAGTTGAAGGCTTTTGCTCGTTTGCTTCTCAAGCACGGTTTTGATTTGCCTAAGGAGCGTGCGAACCAGCTTGCTGAGATAGTTGCACAGAACCGAGACCGATTGAAGGGTGGCTTTTACAACATAAATATTCGTCGTCCTATTGTGGAAAAGTTGTCTGCTCAGAATAATGCTCCGGAGCGGAATGTTACTGCTGTTGTTTTGTCCCATCCGAAGAAGTTTGTTGATGTTTTTGACAACCTTTTCCGTAGACCTCCCGGTGGCAAGCCGTTCTTGACTCCGGAGGAATGGGAGCGCGGTCACCAGCCGCCTAGGCGCCGCGGTCCAACGGCCTAGTCTTTTTTCTATTTAGGGCGTTTTTTTCTCCTTTTCTTTTTCTTTATCCTCTCTTTTTATAGTTCGGAGATTAATCCTCACTTATGGTGCGGTCGGAGCAGCTGGTCGTTAATTCTGTTTTGGAGTCTTTTATGTGTCCTTAGCTCGGTGATGTTATGGTTCTTAAAGTTCTTGACGATTTGTGGAGGGGTCGTTTTAAAAAAACCCAAGGCGAAGCTGATTACGCTAGGGTAATGGCGGAAGAAGCTGCAAGGGATCGGCCAGAATATAGCCCTGAGGAGCAGAAGGAAATTGTGCCAATTTGGGCCGAGCCCATTGCTGGAAACGAACCTAATTTGAACGAACTTGATCAGCATATTGATACCTTTTTTGAAAAGCACCCTGAGCATATCCGTACCTTGGCTTATTATTGTTTTAAGTATGGTTTTGACCTTCCTGTTGATAAGGCGAAAAAATATGCGGAGATTGTCGCAACTAACAAGGGATATCTATACCACGGTTTTCAGTCCCCAGAAGTTTTTAACACCTTAATTGCTGATGCGAAAAGAATGAAGCAAGGTGTTCGTGAACGTAATTGGGTAAAAATTGTTTTGGACAATCCTGCAAAGTATAAAAAAATTTTTGAGAAGTTCCGTCAACGCCCTCCGGGTGTTGTGGAGTTTATGACGGAACAGGAGTGGAACCACCCTCCAAAACGCCGTTCCGGTCCGTCATCGGTTTAAGTGTTATGCGCGTCCAGGCGCAAACCTTATTCTATCCTTTTTCCCTCCTTTTCGTATGGCTTTTCGTTCGCAGGAAATCAATTCAAGGCGCTTGCAGTTCGTCTTCCTGCTCCTTCTTGTCATTGCGGCTGTTGTGATGCTTGCCTCAAGCGACTTGGGCAAGGGCGCGGTGTTCGGGGTTTCGATGAAGGCAATCTACGGCGTCGTCGGGATGGTCCTGATAATAGTCGTCGCAGTGTCCGGCCAAAAGACCTTGTTTTCCAACATACCCGACGACGAACAGGCTTTGGGCAGGGACGTCATGTCCAAAGCAGAAGGCGTTTCTTCGGAAAGGGGATTAGGCAGGCTTGCGGAAATCAAGTATGGAAAGAGGCGCAAGTCAAAAGAAGGCGTCCCTTTCGAGGGGTTATTCCGCAAGGATGGCTAGCAAAACGCCGCAAAGCCGGGATGAAAGCTTAATAAGATGCCCATCCCGTTTATTGATATCCCAAAGGCAATTCTTAGAGGGCGATTGATGGATGGCAGTGGCGCTTTTTCCAAATGTCAGGGCAGGTCTTTCTTACGTAGGCAATTACGTGATGAGGCGGCCTTATGGGGAACCGCGCACTTTCGTGACGTCCACAACCGGGTTTGATGGCGCGCAAAATTCCCACACCAAGCTTACTGCCGAGGCGATACACAAGTGGAACATGCCGCAGCTTGATTCCAAAAGGGCCGCGGTGCGCTGGAACCTCCACAATTCTTCTATGGAAGGCCTGCTGCGCAGCCAGCCCGTTGAGCAGTCAAGGAGCCTGACTGCGCACCTTGTGGGCAACAGCGCGTGGGGGCTTAAGGCAAACGGCCCCGGCGCGAGGTGGCTTGCGAACGAGCTTTCAAGGAACGAACGCGCAAGGGAAACCCTGCTTGATGCCTACACTTCGCCTGAGATGTCGTCGTTTGTCACTGAAAAGTCCCAGCCGGGGATAATCCGCAACCGCGCTTGGACCAATTCCGCGCTCGTGATGAGCCAAGACCCCATTACTGCGGGAAACCACCTTTACAAGTCGCTGAAGAACAGCACACTTTACCGTGGCAGGCTTGAGGGGATGGTCGAGCGCGCCAAGCAGATGGACTCCGAGCCCAGCCGCCCCGCTCAAGCCCCGCAGCCAGAGCAACACGCGCCGCTTCCCCAGCCGGAGAACGGAAGGGGTTATACCATTGACGAGCTGATGGCGTTCAGTGAGATGTTCCGCGGCCACGGCCAGCAGCCGGTTACAATCACCAACAGCCCGGTTTTCAACAACAATAACGGCAAGCGCAACATAATCGGCGGCCGCGACCAGGATGGCGTAAAGGAAGCAAGCAAGAATGCGGGCAAGCAGCGTGGAAAGAATTCCAGCGCAAAAGGCGGCAAGGCCGGAAACAACCTGCAGGCGTCCTTGGCATTGCTTTCAATGGGCTATGCTTTGGGCAGGCAGCCGCATGCAACGCCGTATTCTGGAAAAATAATCACTGTTTATCCTCGGGTAATTGAAAACGCAAAGCCTGCCGCCCTGGATTCCGGTAAGCAGCCTGCTGCACTTGGCAGCAGGACGGATGCAGCCGCCTTGGGTCCCGGGCCAAGCAGGGTTGCTTTACCGGAAGCGCCTGAAATGCAGTTGATTGAGGATGCGTACGGCAAGTCTTTGCGCGCATTCCTGCATTCCCACGGGGTCAAAGACAAGCACATCGGGAAGTACCGCGATCCGTTTTCGGGGTTTGCAAGGAACCAGAATTACCCCCAGTTTGTTAAGAGCGTGGTTGCGCACCTGCAGTCCAATGGCGTGGACGGTGGGAAGTTGAGCTACCTGAAGCGGTCTGGCAGCAACGTCAAGACAACCAACCAGCAGGCGCTTTTGGACGTCTACCGGAAGGCAAAGGCGGGTTGATTTTCATGCCAAGGAACATCCATAACGAACAGCGGAAACTGCCGCCTGAGATGGCTGCGGTCCGGGGCATCGTCGAGTATTACAAGTTCAAGGACCCCCGCGCGGCCATGGCTGAGCTTTTCACCACTGCGGCGGAAAGCAAGCGGAAGGAATACCCGTTGAAAACAGTGGGGGTACTTCTCAAGCACGGCGTGGATTCCAAGCTCCTGCAGTATTCGTTCAGCTTGGCCAAGGAGCACGGCCCAAAGCCGTTCAGCGGCCCGTTCCCAGTTTCCGTTGGCAAGTCGCAGAAAGGCGTGCCGCCGGTAGTAAACCACCTGCTGGCGTTCCATAAGTTCGTCCAGAGTGAAAACCCCTCACTAAAAAAGGCCATAGCTTCCCTGTAATGTTTTGATCCTTATGCCAAAGTCCCCTGCAAGCAAAAAACCCGCGAAGGCAAAGGCCTCCAATCAAGCCAAGGCACAGCCCGCAAAGGCGTCCAAGCCCTCCAAGGCAAAGGCTTCCGGTTCGGGCAAGGCGTTCTACCTCAAGGTGCACGTTTCGCGTTTTTCCACAATTGTAGCAGTCTGCGACAAGCAGTGCCTTGGCAGGACGTTCGAGTCAAATGGATTGATCCTTGACTTGCAGGCGCACCGCCGGTTCTATGACGGCGAGCTGGTGTCCGAGGCGCAGGTGCTTGAGGCGCTTTGCGGCACAGGCAACATAAACATAGTAGGCGACAAGGCAGTCGAGCTTGCAATCAAGGCGCTTGGCGCGTCAAAAGCCAGCGTCAAAAAGATAGGCGGAGTAGCCCACCTCCAAGTATATAGGGTATAACCATCATTTTCGTGTGAGAATGCCAATGCCAGTTCAAGCCAATCGCATCAATTTTTTTTCAGTGCCGTCGGAGCATGAGCTTCCCACGCTACATGAGTATTCGAAATGGCGTTCCATCCGCGAGGATGACATGTCGCCAACCCAGTATATGCGTTTCAAGTTGAGTGAGAACGCGATGCTTTCGCGTAATGTCGTAAACGCGCTTGTCATCAAAATGCACCAAGCGCGGATTAATCAGCTTGTCAAAAACGGGGAAACGAACGCTTCGGACCCGAACTTGAATAAAATCAATCCCGCGCAGTTTCGGGAAGAAGTTGTCGGGGTGATCGATATTCTCCGCGAGTCCGATAGGAACTGCATCCAAAAAGTCAGCGAGTATTTCCTCAAGCATGGCTATGTCGAGCGGGATGTTGATGGCTCAATCCGGAGGCTTTTTGTTCTCCCGTCCGAGTTTGACGCGCCTAAGTTAGAGAAGAAAAAGCTGGTGAACGTCACCCAATACGGCCCCCGGCAGGCCCTTGGCATCATGTCAACGTTCCTTTCTAACAAGAAGTGGAAAGTCCAGCTCGTGAACGAATCCATTAATGGCCTTATCCGTGGAAAGCCAGACACTTTCACAACAAACACTTTCCTTTGAAGTGGATCTTTATGGGTTTGTATTCTGCTTTGAAGTCGAAAGTGCTTTCACTTTTTCCTAGGAAACGGCAAAACGCCGCTCCCATCCCTCCGAGCCAGTTGATGGTTGACGAAATCCGTCGCCAGCAAAAGAAAATCTCCGGGCGTCAGGGGTTCTCCACAGTCGGAGCCAAGCCGCCCGAAGGGAAGAATCCGGCGCATCAAACTGCAGTGTTCGAGCCCGACCCGCTTGAGGACCTTTATGAGACCGGCCGCAAGCCCGGTGCTTACGGGGGGCACATCCGCAGGCTGGCTGACAAGACAATCCGCGAACGCAACGACAAGGCGCAGGCTTTCGAAGACGTGGTCGCCAACAACGCAACCAAGCGCGGGCCGTATGACTGGATGTATGAAGACGGCCCCAACCCCCCGTCAACTCTTGGACGCAAGGGTGTGGACCGGCCGGACACAATCCGGAAGCCGCCGTACATACGGCCGGTTGTGTCTGAAGAGCCGGTTGCCGACAACCGGTCGTGGGGAAGAAGGGTACTCGACAAGGTCTGTGGTTTTTTCAGTTGGAGGAAAAGGCCGCAGTCCCCGTACATAACAATCCCCAAAAGCTGGAACGCCAAACCCCAAAAGCCGCCTAAAACGGGGGCGCCGTCCGCCGCCATCGACCACGGTTCGGCCGAGGGCTTTTCGGACGCTTACAAGGCGGACTTGTGGCACGCGCAAAAAGTCCACGACAAGGTGGCTTCGGACCCGGCGCTGTCTTCGCTCGCCTCGCTGTATTCCTCTTACGGCATAAGCAACGAAAAGGCAGTAGGCGATTATCCTTCGCTTTTTGGAAGTATACGGAACAACAACTTGGAAAATTATGCAGTAGTCTCAAAGTTCATAAGAAAGCACACGGGCTCCAACGATGGCTTGGGCCCGCTTGTGATGTATGGCCGGTACGTTGACAAGCGGAAGCTGGATGCATCGAAAAAAAGGAAGGACCTGCAGCGAAACTTGGAGGGGCACCGCCAGGCCATCGTCAGCCTGATGGACGAGGCGCTGAACCTGCAAAAGCTCATTGTCCAGTCAAGAAAGCCGCGCGTGCAGGTTGGCGGGACGATTGCTTTGCCTGAGCGCACGGGCAATGGGTCCAACCCCGTACTGAAAAGCGATGCGGAGAAAAAGCTTGCAAAAACCGAGGCCGCCCTCAAGGACGCGCACAAGGCTTTTGATGCAGCAAAGGAAAAGTTACGGACCGTCTCAAAGGAAGTGGACGAGATTTCCGAACTCAACGACCTTTCTTGGGACGGGGTCAAGGTGAACTTCACAGACCGCGACCGTGAACGCCTTGCGCTTGCACGGGGTTTTGTAAAACAGGCGGGTGTAGTCCCGTCGCCCGGCCCAAAGCCCGCTGTCAAGGATGTGGATTACGACCGCGAGATACCTTATGCCGGGCCGAAGGCGCAGGGCCCCACTTACATCAACGGCGAGCGGGTGGTGCTGCCTCTTCCGGACGTTGGGGAAAAGAAATCCAAGCAGCTGACTGGCGGACGCAACGACGCAAAGCCGGACAAAAAGCCCGCCAACCCCAAGCCAAAACAGCTTCGGAGCGGAGTGTTCTACAGGTAGCTGGGCTTTGAAAAGCGGTTTCCTGTTCAGGTTTTCTGCATCTTGCGGTCAGTGGGTTTTGGCAAGCCTTGCAATCATTTTTTCTATGGCGCGCCCCTTGCGTGAAAGGTAGTCTTGCGCGACCTTCATCCCCGAGTAGTCCACCTTGTTCCTAATGGCACGCATCTGGTCAAGCGTGATGATTTCGTCCTCTGCAAGAATTTTCCTTGTCCGCACGTATTCGATGGTTGAGATGTGGCCGCCGGACTTGGTCGGGTCTGTCTTGTAGCCGTCGTCGGCAAGTATTGCAAGGCAGTATTGTTCTGCGGCAGTGTAAAGGAGTGTCAGGCGTATTGAGTCGCTTTCGACTTTCCCGCTGGTAGCAAGAATGTAGTGCTCCAAGGCCCTTTCGCGCAGTGCAGCTGCCTTCTGGCTGTCCGGAGAGACCTTCAACAACCCATCCATAGTCAGAACACTTTCAGGTATCCCCTGATGATGTTCCCGTTTATTATGTTGTTGCGGAGCTCCTTTCCGATGTTTGCGAAGTCCGGCTCAAACAGGAGTTGGGTTTTGCGGCCGAGCGCCTTTTCGAACTTGCCAAGTTCAAGCTTCCTTTCCTTTGCCTGCACGAACAGGTCCAAGTCGCTTCCTGCCACGTCCTCGCCCCTTGACGCGGAGCCAAATAGTACGATTGCGCTTGGCTGGCACTCGTCAAAAAGGTATTCGGCTAGTCCGGATTCGGAAAGGAGTGCTATTGTTCGTGCCTTGGCGAAGCGACGGAACCGTTCGTCGTTCCGGTTGGCGGAGTATGTTGGGTAGTTGCCGTGGCCGCTTGGCTTTGGGATTACCAGCCCCGCGCGGACGAGCCCGTCCAGGGCTTTCCTTGCAGCGGTTGTGGAGAGGCCTGTCTTGCGGGAGAGCTCGCGCAGCAAAAACTCGCGAAGGGGGTCGCCGCAGAAGATGCCTGCGACAAGAGTGCTGTTTTTTTCAAGTAACATATGTTATTATTTAGTAACAATTGTCTTAAAAAAGTGACAGTTCTGCCGCAGGCAACCCTTATTAGTTTATCCGCTGATTAATTTATCAAGTGATTAATATGCCTGCAAGCGCATTCGTAAAGTTCAAGCCCCGCAACCTTGACCGCTATCCCCGGCTTGATACCGTTCTGATGGTGGAGAAGGCGCTTTACGACAACCGCAGCGACGCTACTTTAACGGAAATCTGGCGTGCGTTGCCTAAAAAAGTCTTGTGGACAACCTACACTACGATTTTGGACTATCTTGAGTATTCCGGGAAGATTCACATAGAGCCGGATAAGACTGTTTCGTGGATTTGGGATCCGGAAGGCATTGCGGCGTTGAAGGAAAAGGGGCTAGTAATCTGTGAAAGCGGACCAACGGAAAAGAAAAGTCTCGTTCGTAGACAAGCGCCTGCAAGCGGAGTTCGAACGGTTGAAAACAGGCTGATTCGAGGAGCGGATGTTAGCCGGTTTTCTCAGTCAGGCAATCTCCGACCTTCTTGAGAACCCCTTCGCAGGCGTAGTCATCCCAAGACGACTCTGGCCTAGGAATTACGTCCTTAGGTATGGGATTAACCACCTTAGAAAATATGACTTGCCTGAAGGATGGCGTCTGGTTTATTCAATTAAGGGAAATGATATTGAAATCGTGGCGGTTCTACTTGAGTGGTTCGACCACAAAGGTTATGAAAAAAGGTTCGGGTACAACGTAAAATAAGTTTGGGTTGAACCTGTCGGCTGCCCGGATGCGTTTACCCTTTCTTTTCCTGCTCGCCGTCTTCCTTCTTTGGCGCGTAGTATTTCTTTGCCGCGTCAACCTGCGTCTGTGAGCCTAGCTCGAACCAAGGCCCGGAGTAGACGTATCCGAAGAGCTTCTGCTTTTCGGCAATAAGCGGCAGCAAGTCCGACTCGAAGCTCTTTATGCCCGGCTTGTACAAGTCAAAGATTTCCGGCTCGCAAATCGCAATCCCCGCGTTGACCAGGTTGCTTGAGGTGGCGTCGGGTTTTTCGGAAAAGTCCATTATCTGGCTTCCGCGCATCTTGGCGACCCCGTAGTTCTTTGCGTCGCGCATGTTCGCAAGCGCAAGGGTACACAGGGCCTTGTTTGCCTTGTGGAACCGAATCATGTCCGAAATGTCAAGCTCGTCGTACAAAACGTCGGCGTAGGATAGTATGAACGTGTCCTTGACCAGGGGCTTTGCAAGCAGCAGCCCGCCTGCGCTTCCGGAAGGCGAGTTTTCCCACAGGTAGTTGATTTTCATGCCAATGGACTTTCCTTCCTGCAGTTTGGCCTTAATGCCTTCGCCTTGCATGGATAGGCAGATGATCGCCTCGTCCATGCCGTATTTTTTGAACCTGCTGATTATGTGCTCGATTACCGGCTTGCCGCCGACTTCAAGCAGGGGCTTGATTGCCTTTCCAGAGGGCAGCGCCAGCCTGTCGTCGCTTCCGCCTGCAAGCACAACTGCCTGCCTTGCGAGTGTTGACGAGAGGGCATTTTTGAGTATTCGGTCGATTGCGTGCGAGCGGTTCTTGACTTCGTGGCCGTCGATTGTGTTGTCAATCTGGCGAAGAAGCGTGTCGTCGATTGTGATTGTGATTCGCTCCAAATTAGTGGTCTACCCCGATAGTAGTATTAAAATCCAGCAATATAAAGCATTCATACTACGTAATACTTACAACCTTTGGTTGTAGGAAAACCTTTAATAATTCATACTTCTTCATACTTTTGCCTATGTTGGGGCGGCTAGAAAGCGTCTCACGGGCGAAGGGAAAACCCATAAAGAAACAGCAAAGAAACCGAAAACCGAACAGAGTGGAAGGAGAGGAGGGTCAAAAGCGCTCCAACCGGACGGGGGTTCACCCGAATCGGCTAAGTGGCTTGGAAGCACCTTTTGCCCTCCTGCTCTAACCCATTAATCCCTTCAGAATCTTGCCGCAACTATTGCATCTTGCATTTACAGCACACAGGAGAGTGGACTGGTTTTATGGACCGTAACTTGGCGTTGGATTTCGTTCGCGTAACAGAAGCAGCGGCCTATGCGTCCGCACACTGGGTGGGACGGGGCGACAACGATGCCGCCGACCAGGCTGCGGTCACCGCGATGCGCGACGCGTTCAACGCGCTTGATTTTAAGGGCGAAATAGTGATTGGCGAAGGGGAGCGCGACGAAGCTCCCATGCTTTACATTGGCGAGCACGTTGGCACCGGCAATGGCGTTGAAATCGACATCGCAGTTGACCCCCTGGAAGGCACAAACATATGCGCCAAGGGAGGAATCAACGCAATAGCAGTCATGGCAGCAGGCCCCAAGGGCACCCTGCTCAAGGCACCCGACACTTACATGGACAAGATTGCGGTAGGCCCAAAAGCCAAAGGCGCGATTGACATCAACGCAAGCGTGCAGGACAACATCTACGCCGTTGCGGACAAGCTTGACAAGGACCCGTCCGAGCTTACGGTAATAGTCCTTGAGCGCGACAGGCACAAAGACCTCATCCATCAGGTGCGCCACGCAGGCTCGCGAATCCGGCTCATAGGAGACGGCGACGTCTCAGCCGCAATCTCAACTGTTTTTGACTACTCCGGAATTGACATGCTTCTTGGAGTCGGCGGCGCGCCAGAAGGCGTTCTTGCGGCAGCCGCGCTCAAGGCGCTTGGCGGCGACATGCAAGGAAAGCTCAAGTACCGCAAGCCGGAAGAGCGCGAGCGCGCAATCAACATGGGAATAGGCGACCCTGAGCGCATCCTCAAGCTTGACGACTTGGTCAAGGGCGACGAGGCGATTTTCGTGGCATCCGGCGTGACCGACGGCCCGCTCATCAAGGGCGTGCGCTTTGCAGAGCATGGCACCAACATCAGTTCGGTCTCGATAGACGGCCAGACTGGCACCATGCGCTTTGTCGAGTCCCAGCACCACTTCAAGAGCCAGTCGCACGACTACTGGCACAAGATTCGGGAAGACAACAAGGACAACGCAAAGCCCAAGGCGGCAAAATAAAAGCGCTGCCTTGGTGATTAATCCATACGGTTATTGGAGGTAGGTTTTACATATGGCAGCGGAATTTTCGCCAACGGCGCTCAAGGACTTGGACGTGAGCCTTGGCAAGCGCACTCGCCTGCACAGGCTCCTTTACGAACACGGCCCCAAGAACGGGACTCTTATGATTTTGCCCTACGACCAGGGGCTCGAACACGGCCCGGTTGACTTCTTCCCAAACCCAGCAAGCAAGGACCCGGAGTACGTGATGAAGCTTGCAAAGGATGGCGGCTACTCCGCTGTCGCAGTCCACATAGGCCTTGCAAGGAAGTACATGAAGGACTACGCAGGCGAAGTGCCTCTTGTGCTCAAGCTCAACGGCAAGACCACCATCCCGTCTGACGCGCAGGCGTTCTCGCCCCTTACAGGCACTGTTGAGGAGGCCGTTGCAATCGGCGCGGATGCAGTAGGATACACGCTTTACACCGGCTCGCCGGCACAGGACCGCGACATCGCGCAACTGAACCAGGTGCGCACGGACTGCGAGCGGTTCGGAATGCCCCTCATAGTGTGGTCGTATCCCCGCGGGGAGGCCATTGACAAGAAAGGCGGACAAACTTCGCTTTACGCAGTCGACTACGCTGCCCGCGTTGCAAACGAGCTTGGCGCTGATGTCGTAAAGGTAAACATCCCCAAGAAAGTCAAGCCCGAAAAGATGGCGGACTACGAAAAGCTCTGCAGCAAAGACGACGACTACAAGCAGTACATCGCCCTTGAGTCGGCAAGCGAAGAAGAGCGCGTGCGCAGGGTGGTCGAGTCAGCAGGAAAGACCCTGGTGCTCATCTCCGGCGGGGAAAAGATGCCTGATTCTGACCTTGTGAAGAAGCTTGAGGTTGTGATGAAGGCCGGCGTGACCGGAATCATCTTCGGACGCAACATGTGGCAGCGCGACCACAAGAACGCGATTGCCATGACCAAGCAAATCAAGGAAATGATGGGCAAGTACTCGCGCTGATTTTTTCAGCTGGGAGGCCGCTTACCTTCCTTCTTTTTTCTTTTCCTCTTTTGATTTTATTTTTATTTGCTTTTTTTTGTCCCTCATTTTTTCCTTTTTCCCCTTTTGCTTCCATTTTTACTTCAGCCCGTCGCAATCCCTTTTTTCTATCATTTATAAACAATCAAGGCGTTATTCCTCCGAGGGGAACTCAGATGGAATACGGGAAGTTTTTTGCATTTTTTCTAATCTTTGCGTCAGCAACCTTGCTTGCGGGCTGCATCGACTTTTCAGATGAGACCCCTTCGGCAATCCCGTCCGTAGCCCCTTCGGTCCTGCCTTCGGCAGTGCCATCCGTCCAGCCGTCTGTTGAGGCAATTCCATCCCCTTCAGCCGAGCCTTCGCCAGTCGAGTCGCCTTCGCCCGAAGCATCGCCAAGCCCGTCCCCAATCCCGTCGCCTTCGCCCAGCCCCTCGCCAAGGCCAACGGCAACGCCTGTGCCCATAGTGAACTTTTCTTTCACCAATTACATCAACGATTACCTTGACGGCACCGGCCGCTCTTCAAGCGCGACGCTTTATGACGGCGGAGCGGACACCGCCGCGGCGTTATCGGTCGGCGCAGGCTCATTTTCGGCCCTTTCAGACTTTGCCGTGGCAAACATCCGCGGCGTGGGCGTGACCGAGTCGCAGACGCTTTACTTTGGCGCGAACGTGCGCTATGACGAAAGCTCAAGCTATTCGGTGATTGCGGACAAGCCGCGCGCGGCATATGCACTGTCCTTCAACAGCGCCCTGCCGTTGTGCTGGGACACTTCGAACACCTCGTCAAGCTGCGGCGAGGCCGACCGCATCGAGGCAAACACCGTGATACGCATGCTTGGCTCCGACTGGCTGGTGCTTGACTATACCGTGAGCGGGGAGAACGTCACGTCCGTGACGCTTGGCAAGGTCCTTTCCAGCGCAACCGGCCTGGCACAAGGCGGTGTTTTGTGGATTGGCTCAAACTCAAACGCCACGCTTTCCGAGTTTTCCTTGACTGGCGCGGTGAAAGGCGTGCCGAAGCTTGCAAGCTTCAAAGTCGAGACGCCAGCAGGCGGTTCAACGGCGCAGCTTTTTGCCGGCAACCACGTCAACGTCAGCGGGGTTTCGATGCGCGTGAACCGCATCTATCTTGATGAGAATTCCACTGCCCGCGCGGATGTTACTGCCATGTCGAAGGTTGTGACGCTTTCCAAGGGCGTCTCGCTGGACACTTCGATGAGCAACTTCTGGTATGCGGACATATCAAGCTCAATTGTTGGAAACTCGTCCGCCATAAGCCGCATATTGCTCTATTCCATGTATCCTACTGTAACGACCGGCGACAAGTTTCTTGCCAACAACTCTATGACCATACTGCCTGGCGAGCCGGGGTTTGAGTTTTCATACTTGGGGCTTTCGGCAACCCCCGAGTCGTACGACACGCTGGTATTCCACGTGCTTAACATAACCGCCCAGTACAGCGAGTCAGGCTACTGGTCGGGGCCTTTTGTTGAACTCATAAGCGGCGTTCCCGACGCGTTCCGTTATTCTTCCGGCGACACGGTTGTCAACCGCTCGATGATCCGCATCTCCCTTTCGCAGATGGCTGGGACAACCGGCGTAATCGTTCCTGCAGGCACGCCCATGATACAGAATACGAGCGGTTACTGGTTAGCGTTGCCCTCCATCCCTTCCTATACGTACTCCTCCTCCGAGTCCGCGCCAATCACTTTCAACTACTCCGCAGACCAGTGCATACTGTGCGTGACCGACTACGCGTCGGACGGTTCGGGCGATGCGCGCTACCTCTGCGCGCTCATCGACCCAGCGCAGGGAAACGGCGGCCAGTTCGCAAATGCCGATGGCTCGCCGGCTGCAACGATGATTGGCTACAGCTCGGCTGCCAACAGCCTGCCGTCCAAGGCAGCCAATTTCATGACTGACCGCGGCTCGCGCATAATCACAGTAGACCCCAACCGCGTCCTGATTGAGTACGCAAAGTCTGCTATTCGCGGCCAGTTTATGGTCAAGAACGTGGTGCAGAACGCGACGTATTTTGCCCCCGCTGTTACGCGCGCGCCCGCGTCGCCTGCAACCGGCCTTGTGGTGGCAAACCCCGCGTGCTGGTGCAAGGGCAATTTCTGGTGCTTCTGGTGCAAGTGATTGTTGGCGATTGTTTTCATCAGTAGTTCGGGTGTGCGTATATGGGTTTGATTCAGGGTATCGGACTTGCAAAAAGCGCGTATAACGCGCTTAAGGGAAAGAACAGGCTTCCTCCAGAACCACCCAAGCCCCCTGAACGCGAGGGCGGCGCGTCCGGTGCGGGTTGGACGCACCCACAGTTTTCAGAGGAGGATGAGCAGCTTATTGCGGAGTTCAGGTCGTCTCCAATAAAGACGCCTGCACACGTCGATGGTTTTTTTGACGAGTATCAGGAAACAGTAGATGGTTTTTGTAACACCCATGCCCCTCAGGATTGGGAGCGTTTGACTAGGTTTTTCTTGAAGCACAGTTCGCATGCCAAAGAGTTGAATGAGGCAGGTATCAAGGAAGTTTCCCACCGCTTGGCAGAGCATGTGCGGGAGTATGGAAAAAGGTCTTTGTTGCCTAGTGTGATTTCTAGTTCGTATAGATCAGTCAGTAATTATTTGCAGTCTTCACCTATACGCCCCGGGGAGCCTGAGTATAATGCAATGGAGTCGGTGATGCGTCAGGCGCCTTCTGTTTCGGATACTTTTTTTGGAGTCGTCAAAGATACTATGCTGGCTGAAGTTAAGCGTGACCCCCGTTTCAGGCGTAAGTAATCTTCGTGATTTTTGTTCCGGGTGTTTTTTCCTATTTTTCCACAATAAATTCATTAGTGCGCAGCTTCGTGTGATATCTCTTCGCGAACCTGTGAGCCTCGTCGCGGATTGCCTGCAATAGTTTCAGTCCCGCGCTCTTGCGGTCAAGCACAACAGGCATGCTGCGCGTGGGCAAATAGACTTCCTCATTCTTTTTTGCAAGCGAAATTATTGGTATGTCGCGTTCGCCCAACTCCAGAAGGGCTTCGATTGCGGCGTGGAGCTGGCCCTTTCCGCCGTCAATCACAATCAAGTCGGGAAGCTGTGCGTTTTCCTCAAGCAGCCTGCGATAGCGCCGGCCAACTGCTTCCTTGATTGCGTCAAAATCGTTCTGGCCAGTCAGCGTCCTCATCCTAAACTGCCTATAGTTGTCCTTGTCTGGAGCGCCGTCTTTGAATCGCACCATGCTTGCGACCGTGTTCTCGCTTTGGAGGTTGGAAATGTCGAAGCATTCCATCACCCGCGGAAGCAGGGGCAGCCGCAGGGCGGATTTTAGCTCGCCAAGCGCGGGTGAGACAGTTGTATTCAATGCAATCGCCGCGTTCTTTTCCACCAAGTCCAAAAGCTCCTTCTTGGAGCCTTTCTTGGGCACTACGATGTGCACCCTCTTGCCAGCGTTCTTTGAAAGGTACTCCTCGGTTGCCTGTGCGTCCTCAAGCTCCTGCGCAAGCACGATTTCTTCGGGAATGTGGGCGTATGAGTAGTATTCGCGCAAGAACTGGCGCACCAAGTCCGCAGTTGCGTCGAAGCGGAAAGTCTGCCTCTGCTTGATTGTTCCGCGCGTGAGGTTGAACACCTGTGCGCAGGCGACCTTGCGGTCAGCTGCAAATCCGATGTAGTCCTGATCGAATGCGAGGCGCTTTTCCATCTTCTGCTCCTCGCCCAATCCGCCGAGTGCCTTGATTTGTTCGCGCAGTTTCAATGCTTCCTCGAATCGCCGGTCCTTGGACGCGTCCGCCATCCTTTTTGCAAGCTCCATTATGAGTTCTTCGTTGTTTCCCTCAAGGCTCCTCACAGCCGAGCCGATGTTTGCCTTGTAATCCTCCTTTGAAATCTTTCCAATGCACGGGCCTGCGCACTGGCCTATGTGGTAAAGCAGGCACTCGCGCTTTGGAAGGTGCTTGCAGGTGCGAATCTTGAAAGTCTTGCGCAAAGCCGACATTGCAACCGCGCGCTGCTCTCCGAACACGAACGGGCCGAGTATTTTTCCCCTCTCTTTTCCGCTCAACTTCCTTATAGTAATCAGCCGGGGGAACTCCTCGTCTGTGACTTGCACGTAGGCGTAGCGGAAGGAGTCCTTCAAGTCGATGTTGTACTTTGGCCGGTTTTTTTTGATGAGGTTGGATTCAAGGACCAGCGCCTCGATTTCGTTGTCGGTTACGATGAATTCGATGCTGTCGGTCTCTTCCATCTGGCGGATGGTCTTTTCGGCCATGTCCTGCCTGTTGCCAAAGTACGACGCAACCCTTTTTTTGATGTCCTTGGCCTTGCCTATGTAGATGATTTGGCCTGCGGCATCCTTCATTATGTAGACTCCGGGAAGCGACGGTGCATTGAAGGGCTTGACCATTTTTCCACGCAGGTGTTATTACTCAAAGCATCCTTTTTAGGAACGCCGCGGTGTGCGAGGCCTTTACCTTGCAGACCTCCTCCGGAGTGCCCTTGGCAACAATCATCCCGCCGGCCTCTCCGCCGTCCGGGCCCAAGTCGATTAGGTAGTCGGCAGTCTTGATTACGTCGAGGTTGTGCTCGATTACGATTACCGTGTTTCCCTTGTCAACGAGGCGATGCAGCACAAGAAGGAGCTTTTTGATGTCCTCAAAATGCAGGCCGGTAGTAGGCTCGTCAAGCACGTAAATCGTGCTTCCGGTGTCGCGCTTGGATAGCTCGGCTGCAAGCTTGATGCGCTGCGCCTCGCCTCCGGAAAGAGTTGTCGCGGACTGGCCGAGCTTGATGTAGCCAAGCCCAACGTCAAGCAGCGTGTCCATCTTGTTTTTTACCTGCGGGATTTTTGCAAAGAACGCGGCTGCCTCCTCGACAGTCATGTCCAAGACGTCCGCTATGGTCTTTCCGTTGTACTCAATCTCAAGCGTCTCCGAGTCGTAGCGCTTTCCCTTGCAGGTCTCGCAAGTCACAAAGACGTCCGGCAAGAAGTGCATCTCAATCTTCTTCAGTCCGTCGCCGTCGCAGTCCTGGCACCGTCCTTCGGCGACGTTGAACGAAAAGCGCCCGGGGCCAAAGCCGCGCACCTGCGCGTCCTGGGTTTTTGAGAAAAGCTCCCTGATTTGGGTGAAGACGCCGATGTACGTTGCGGGGTTTGAGCGCGGAGTCCGTCCAATCGGTTGTTGGTCAATGGAAATCACCTTGTCGATGAACTCCACGCCATCGATTTTGTCGTGTGCGCCAACCGCGCAGCCTGCGTTGTAGAGCAGCTTGTGCAAGCCAGCCTCAAGCGTCTCAAGCACCAGCGTGCTCTTTCCGCTGCCGCTTACCCCCGTTACGCAGGTAAACACCCCGAGCGGGAACGAAACGTCGATGTTTTTGAGGTTGTTTTCCTTCGCGCCGCGCACGGTGACAAACTTGCCGCCAATTGGCCTGCGGGAAAGCGGGAGTGGGATTGTCTTGAGCTTTGCAAGGTATTGCCCGGTAAGCGAGTCTTTGTTCTGCTTGATTTGCAGGGGCGTGCCCGTTGCAACTATCTGGCCGCCGTGCTTTCCGGCTCCAGGACCGATTTCGATGACGTGGTCCGCAGCAAGGATGGTGTCCTCGTCGTGCTCGACAACTATCACCGTGTTGCCCAAGTCGCGCAGCCTGCGCAGGGTGGCGATGAGCTTTTCATTGTCGCGTTGGTGCAGCCCGATGCTGGGCTCGTCAAGTATGTAAAGGACTCCGGAGAGGTTGCTTCCAATCTGGGTTGCAAGCCTGATGCGCTGCGCCTCGCCTCCTGAAAGCGTGCCTGCCTTTCGCGAGAGCGTGATGTAGTCAAGGCCGACTTCGTGCAGGAAAAGGAGGCGCTCGCGGATTTCCTTCAGGATCATGCGCGCAACGTTGTTTTCGTAATCGGATATTTTGAGTTCGGCAAAGAACTCCAATGCGCGTCCGATCGAGAGGTCGGTCACTTCGTTGATGTTCTTTTCGCCAACCTTTACGCAAAGCATCTCCGGCTTGAGCCGCGCGCCCTTGCACGCCGGGCACAGCGTCTCCTTCATGTACTTTTCCATTTCCTGCCTGCGCTCCGGCGAGTCAGTCTCGTGGTAGAGCCGCTCAAGCTGGGGCACTACCCCTTCGAACCCGCCCACGTAGGACCACTTCGAGGTGCCGCTCCTTGCTTTGTAGTTGAAGGGAATGGACTCGTCAGTGCCGTGTAGCACTATCTGGAGGTGTTTTTTGGAAAGCTTGCACACCGGGGTGTACATGTCAAAACCAACGTGCTTTGCCACGCTCTGCAATGCCTGCGCGCGGTAGCCGTTGAAGTTGTTCCCCCAAGGCTCGATTGCGCCTTCAAGCAGGGTCTTTGTCTTGTCCGGGATTATCAAGTCCTCGTCAAACTCAAGCTTGACGCCCAGGCCGTGGCATTCCGCGCACGCGCCAAACGGCGCGTTGAACGAAAACATCCTAGGTTCAAGCTCCCCGATTGAGACGCCGTGCTCGATGCAGGCGTTGAGCGTGGAAAATTTCTTTTCCTCGTTGCCGATGATTGCGATTACCGCGCCCTTGGAAAGCTTCACCGCAGTGCTTACCGCGTCGTAAACCCTCTGCTTTTGCGTCTCGTCAATGGCAAGCCGGTCAACAACCACTTCGATGGAGTGCTTGACGTTCTTTTCAAGCTTTATTTCCGCGCCGATTTCGTAAAGCTCGCCGTCAACGCGCACGCGGGAGTAGCCCTGCCTGGAAAGGTCTGCGAAGAACTTCTCGTACTGGCCCTTCTTGCCCTCTATTGCGGGTGAAAGGATCTGCACTTTAGTGCCCTGCTTTTGCGCCATTATCGCGGTGACTATTGCGTCAACAGTAGTGCTTGAGATTTTGTTGCCGCAGACCGGGCAGTGCGGTGTTCCGATGCGCGCGTAAAGCAACCGCAAGTAGTCGTAGATTTCGGTAATCGTCCCCACTGTGGAGCGCGGGTTGTTGGAGGAGGACTTCTGTTCGATGGAGATTGCGGGTGAGAGGCCTTCTATTGAGTCGATGTCGGGCTTGCTCATCATGCCGAGGAACTGGCGGGCGTATGCTGAGAGGGATTCCATGTACCTCCTCTGGCCTTCGGCGTAAATCGTGTCGAATGCGAGGCTGGATTTGCCGCTGCCTGATATTCCGGTGAACACGGTGAGCTTGTTTTTTGGGATTTCGGCGTAGACGTTCTTGAGGTTGTGTTCACGAGCCCCGCGTACGATTATTTTGTCCTGCATAATTTTGTCAACCTTGTTTAGTTTGAAGTATTTGTTTTCTGTTTTTTTCTATTTTTTCGCTTTTTTTACCGTTGCCTTCTTGGCTTGGATTTTTGCGGCCTTGGCCTGCTCTTTTTCCTCTGCCTTTGCAGCAATCCTCGCTGTTTTTGCCTGTTCCTTTTCCTCTGCCTTTGCCGCAATCTTTCCCTTCTGGTAATCTTCATTCCGGACTTTTTGGCCCATCTGCTTCCTCAAGTCTGCAAGCTTGTCGCGCAGCGCGATTGCGGACTCGAAGTCCATTTCGTCAGCCGCGTTCTTCATCTGCGCCTCGACGTCGATTATGAGCCGCGCAAGCTCGCTCTTTCCGTAGTTGCGCGTCTGTCCGACCTCTGCTTCGGTCTGTTCAACTGCCTTGATGATGGTCTTGGGCGTGATGCCGTGGTCGAGGTTGTACTTTTCCTGTATTGCGCGCCTGCGCGTGGTCTCTTCGATTGCCTGCTTCATCGAGTCCGTGATTCGGTCGGCATACATTATGACCTTGCCGTCCACGTTGCGCGCCGCCCTTCCGAATACTTGGATTAAGCTTCTTGCATTGCGCAGGAACCCTTCTTTGTCCGCGTCAAAAACCGCAACCAGCGCCACTTCGGGGATGTCCAGCCCCTCGCGAAGAAGGTTGATCCCCACCAGCACGTCGAATTCGCCAAGCCGCAGCCTGCGCAGTATGTCCGTCCGTTCAAGTGTCTCGATTTCGGAGTGCAAATAGCGCGCCTTTATCCCATTCCTGACCAGGTAGTCCGTGAGGTCTTCTGCCATCCTCTTGGTGAGCGTGGTGACAAACGCGCGCCAGCCCTTCTTTTCAAGCGCCTTCAGCTCGGCCACCAGGTCGTCGATTTGTCCGATAGTGGGCCGCACCTCGGGCTTGGGGTCAAGCAATCCGGTAGGCCGCACCAGTTGTTCGACAACCAAGTCGGAGTGCTGCATCTCGTAATCCGCTGGCGTGGCAGAGACAAAAATCGCGTTCTTGGTGTAAGTTTCAAACTCGGTGAAAGTGAGCGGCCGGTTGTCGTAGGCGCTTGGGAGCCGGAAGCCGTAGTCAACGAGGCTCTTTTTCCTCGCGTGGTCTCCACGCTGCATCCCGGTAATCTGCGGGAGCGTGATGTGCGACTCGTCAACGACAATCAGGAAGTCGTCTCCAAAGAAGTCAAGCAGGCAGTGCGGCGGCTTGCCCGGCTCGCGCACGTCCATATAGCGCGAGTAGTTTTCGATTCCGTTGCAGTGCCCGGTGTTCTTGAGCATCTCCAAGTCGTACTCGGTGCGTTGCTTGAGCCTGTGCCGCTCAAGCTCGGCAAGCTGTGGGAGCCTCTCGGCAAGCTCGGCGCGTATGTGTTCAAGCGACTTGTTTATGCGCTCCTGCGGGATTACAAAGAGCTTTGCCGGGAAGATGCGAAGAACCTTGACCGAGGAGATGCGGTTGTTGTTGAGGCAGTCGTGCTCGCTTATCGACTCGATTTCATCCCCAAAAAGCGAAACCCGGATGTATGCCCCGGTGTTGTACATCGGAAAAACGTCTATGGTGTCTCCCTTTGCCCTGAACTTTCCGGGGATGAGGTCGTACTCGCTTCTTTGGTACTGCATCTGCACCAGTTGCTTGAGCAGTTTCTGCCTAGTGATTTTTTCGCCAACGCGCAGCTCGTAGGACATGTCCATGTAGTCCTTTGGCGAGACCAAGCCGTAGATTGCAGAGACCGTTGCTACTATGATTACGTCGTCGCGTGAAAGCAATGCCGCAGACGCTGCTATCCTCATCTGCTCGATTTTTTCATTGACGTCCACGTCCTTTTCGATGTAAGTGTCGGTTGCGGGTATGTAGCTTTCAGGCTGGTAATAGTCGTAGTAGGAGACGAAGTACCCGACCTTGTTTTTTGGGAAGAACTGCCGCAGCTCGCCGTAAAGCTGTGCCGCGAGGGTCTTGTTGTGCGAAATAATCAGTGTCTTCTTGCCGGTTTTTGCAATCACGTTGGCAATCGTGAACGTATTATGGACGAAAATGTTCCCATAACCCGCCATGAAGTTCTCGTTTTCTGCGACTGACAGGTCGTAGACAAAACCATTCCTTGGGGTGACCTGAGTGATGCTCACAATCTTACGAAGGTTGAACTCCAAGATGTTATGGAGTACCCGGCATTTTGGGTCAAAGGTCTCCATGAATGCAATCAATTTGGAGAAGACCTTTTTGGACGGAGTCCTCTGGCCTCGCTCAATCATTGAAATGTGCGTCCGGTTGCAGCCAAGGGCTTTCGCCAAATCCCGCTGGAGAACGCCGTGTGAAAAGCGGAAAGACCGGATAAAACCGGCTGAGTTATAGACGAGGTCGACGTTCGTGTTCGCGTCCGCCTTGATGATTGAGTGCAGTTTTTCGCGCTTGTAGCCAAGCGAAAAAGAAATTTTGTTTTCGAATTTTCTTAGGTTATCGCGCCCGCCAATTGACATGAGCCAGTACGTTTCCTTTTTGACCCGTTTTGGATGAACCCTTGTAGTGATTCCAAACCTAAGCAACAGGTTTCGCAGGTCATTTACAAGCTCTTGGGACGCGGATGTAAGCGCTACTGTATTCTTTTCAACGTACCCGTCACCGTCAAAGACTGCCCGAAGCATCACTGCGGTATGTTCGTCAGACAAATTGTAGAATTTGGAGGGGACGTGTTTTTTTCGTGCCGTTGTTCCAAACGAGCAGAGGAGCGCAGCCATGATGCGGGAGTTGTATTGGACGTCGTTTTTATTCCGTCTGTTCCACGAGAGTTCCAGCCGCCGGTAAACCGTCATGCACTCTTCCTGTAATGAATCGTTCGAGTTTGATATTATGACGTCTTTCCTTTCGCCGTGCCCTTCGGAAATGTAGAGTCCTATGAGTGTAAGCAATTCTCGGCTCAAAGGGATGACTGGCGGCACGGCATCCCCCTTCTTGCCGACTATCCTGACGTGTTGCGCTGCGTCCTCCAACCCGATACCTAGTCGGTCAAGGTATTGATAAAGCTCTGGAATAGTCACTCCCCGATTCTTGGTCTTTTTGAGGATTTGTGTCAGTTTCCCTTTCGGTGATTGCGACCCGTCCAAAACACGAATTATCTTTTCATGGTCCGCGTCATGCGCCCGTATCAGCCCGTCAATGGAAAGTTTAACGTCTGGCGCATACTCAAGAAGGTTAATCGTTGAAAGGTGAGCCGATGGTTTCGGGAATTGGTTGGCTGTGGGAAGGACGTCGCCGGCAGCGAGGGCGGTCGTCCTGCACAACTCGAACTCGGCGTCCTTGAACCGGAAGAAATTGTGGTCACCAGTCGCCTTTACGCGCGACCCGTCATCCAACACGACCTCGTATAGGACGTTTTCCTTGTGCCGTGATATTTCAATGATTTCCTTTTCTTCGATTTTGTTAGTCTTTGGGCAGAATGATAGTATTTTCCATCCGTGCGTGGGCTCGAACTCGGTTTCCCCGATTCTTTTTGGTTGATGGAGCAACCCTTCGACAAAACGCCCGATTTTTTGCTTTACAACCTTACCGTTTTCATCCCTTACAAAGATTAGTTCGTCATAGTCGAGGCTTTTTCCGCTTCCGGTGACTCCCAAAAGAGTCTGCTTTGCGCCCTTTTGCACGCCTGCGGCTAGCTTTGCTATTGCCTGCGGCTGGTCTCCTGCTGGCTTGTATTCCGAAACGAGTTCAAATGTCATTTGGCTTTTCTACCACTGGCTACCAAATCAGTTCCTATGGCCCTATCCACCGGCAGTCTTGACTTCCGGCAAAAGGAGGGGACATAATATGTGCACCCTCTGCAATTTTAACGCTCGCTTGGGTTCGTTTCCGGTGGGCGGTTTTGGAAGAAAATAGGGGATTTAAAATTTGGGCGCAAAAAACGGGGTTGAAGGAAAAAAGTAAAGAAAGAGCAAAGTGTGGATTGAAAGAAGAAAAAATAAAAAAAGGAAAAGAAAAAAGACTGCCGCCGGCTACCGGCGTTCTGCAGAAAATCAGCCCAGTACGCCCGTGCACATCCAGTTGATTTCAGTCGCCTGCGTCTCCACGTTGATTACGCAGGTGGGGTTGCAGCCCTTCTTTTCAATGCCCGTCTTTATCCACCAAGTTCCGGTGTAGTTGTTGCACCAGTGCTCGGAAAGCAAAGCCGTGCCGTTTGCTGCGCACTCCCCTTTCAATGCAAGCTGCCTAGCATACGCGTAGGACAAGTTCTTGCCGCTGGGGTTTGCGCAGTACTCGTCTGCCTGCACGTCACCTGCATCCGAAGCCATGCCTTGGGCTTTCACGAACGGGTATGCGCTGTCGCGGTACGCGTTCAGGGTGATTGCACCGGTGACCGGGTTGTACGCTTTCATGTAGAATGCCCCGTCTCCTATGATGAGGTGGCCGTATGCGTCCGCCCACTTGTGCACTGATGCCTTTCTTTCTGCAATGTCTGCCTGTGTTGCATACGCCTTGCCGGATACTGTGAAGTACGGCGCGACCTTTGCATAGTCAAGCATATCGATTGAGTCAAGCAAGGCCTTCACGTGCGTTGAGTTCACGAGCACAAGCGAAGTCGCATTGCTTCCTTCGGGTGCGTTGTAGCCGTTTGCAATGTACTTGCCGTCAGCTTCATAGAACAGCCTGTCCTGTCCCGCCTCGATTTCAAGCGGCGCGATGCGGCGGATTATTCCAGAGAAGCTGAGGAAGTTCTCGTCGGAGATTCCCCACGAGTCCTCATAGACTTCGACTGTGTTGCCCGAAATGCGCATGCCCTTCAGGGTCGCAAAGTATGTGCCGTAGTTCAATGAGGACGTTTCATTCTTCTGCGCATCAAGCGACATTTCCCACAGCGACGCGGCAAAGTAGAGCACGTCAGCCATGCTTATTGTTGCATTGTGGTGCCACTTGGTGCCCACGAAGCGCGAAAGGTCGTAAGTGACCTTGCTTGTCGCGTTCAGCCCGCTTCCAACAGCAACCCACTTGTTTTGGGTGGTGTTCCAGACGATTGCGTCAGCGGGGACGGAAAGCTTTCCTGAAGGCCCGGCAGTGTCAATCTTGTATCCCCACCGGTACTGGATGACCTCCAGCTTGGGGTCGGAGAACGTCAGGGGGTCAACGATTGAGTTGTGCACGTCCATCATGTTTATCGACTCGATGACTATGTTGTTCCACGAGTCTCCGGGATAGTACGTGTTGTCCGTTGCGACGGTGAGAACTGGCTTTCCTGCAACGTATGCCCCGCGCAGGTTCTGGTAAGCGCGCAGGCCCACGAAATTATCCTGCACCACTCCCTTCACCGCAGACCTTGCCGCAAAGATGTTGTCGTTTTCAGTCAGCCACAGGCTGACCGAGTCGTTGATGAACTGGCGCGCAATCTCTTCGTTAATCTGCTCCCACTCGGTGCGGCTCGAATAGTTGGAGAGCCGCTTTCCAAGCGTGTTCAGCTTGGCGTTCTTGAACTCGTACCAGCCGGGCTTGTTTGAAAGCCCCATGAACGACACGTCGCTGTACTTTGACGCGCCGTAGAAAATCCATGCGCTCACGTCCACGTTCCACTTAAGCAGTGCCGGGTCGGTGTAGTCCGCTGGGTTCTTGTCGCCCTTGTTCATAGTCAGCCTGTTGACTGCAAAACCGGCTTGCTCGCACGCCTGCGCAACCGCCTCGCTCATTGCAACGAACTCAGGATAGCGGCTGTAGAAGATTACTGTGACGTTAACCGGCTTTCCTGCATAAGTCCACTTGCCGTCCTTTTTGGTCGCGCCAGCGCCGGCCATTGCCGCGTCAATCATCGAAAGCGCCTTGGCCTTGTCGTAAGTGATGTTGAACTCGGAAAGCACGCCTTCAGTTACATAGTAACTCGGGTGGCCTTCGAAGACGTTGGTCACAATAGGCTTTCCGAAACCGGAGTGCGCTGTTTCCACCAGCGCCTTCCTGTCAAGCAGGTAGTTGAACGCAAACCTCACTTGCTGGAGCGCAAACGGGTTGAACGTGCCGTTGGCCGAGGGCGCGGGGTTGAAGATGATTCCGTTTATTTGCGAAGAAGCAGGGTAGAGTGCGATTTCGGGGTTTGACTTTGCCTCTACAGCCTGCGCTGCAGTAAGCGAGCCTAAGTAGATGTCCACGCTTCCATTTTTGAGTCCCGCATAAGCTTGGTCTTGCGTTATGTTCATAAACACAAGCCCGTCAGAAGCCGGGCCCTTCGCCTCTGCTTTAACCGTTGGAATAGCGCTGGGCGTTGCCGAGGGCACGATTGATGCTTTCGGAGTTGGGGTTGCATTCGCAGCCTTCTGGCTGTTGTCGTACGTGAAGAATATGAATGCGCCTACGAGCAGCAAAAGTATGCCTGCAATCAAAATCAAGTCGTCGGAGTTCTTCTTGGTTTTTAGGGTAGCGTGTGTTTTGGCCATAGTGTAAGTGCAGTTTGCGATTCTTTTAATTTGTTGCGAACTCATACCAGTCTGCAAATTCCACCTTGATTTTCATGGCATTCATCGACGCGGCGCTGGGCGCCCTCCTTGTATTTGCGGCAACCGCGCTTGGCTCGCTAATCGTCTACTTTGTAGATTGCATGGACCGGCGCGTCTACTCCGTACTCCTCTCGTTCGCATCAGGAGTCATGCTCTTCTCTGCCTTGGAGATGTCGGCAAGTGCGGGTCAGTCGCTTGGCCTCGTCCTTGCAGCAGCTTTCGTGCTTATTGGCGCAGTCGGCTTCGTGGCGTTCGAGCGCTCGATGCCCCACCTGCACGTGCTACGCAAGTCCAAGCTCGCAGGCGACCGCAACGCGCCCCTCGTAGCTGGCGCGGTGACTTTGCACAACATCCCCGAAGGAATAGCAATCGGTTCAGCTTTTGCAAGTTCTACTCCGCTTGGGTGGCTGGTTTCAGTATCGATGGCATTGCAGGACATCCCCGAAGGCCTGAGCGTGTCCGCTCCGCTTGCCTGCTTTGGGATGCAAAAACACAAGTCCCTGTTGTTCGGCATCCTATCCGGATTCGTCGAGGCGGTCTTTGCGGTCATTGGCTACTGCTTTTTGGTGCTAGTTGCGTGGGTGGTGCCCTACGGGCTTGCAATATCCGCTGGCGCAATGTTTGCAGTAGTATTCATAGAGCTTTTGCCCGACGCTTTCAAGCACGGCCAGGAACGGACTGCCGCGCTGTGCCTTCTTTTCGGCCTGGCAGTTGCCTTCGTCCTAGGCTCGATAGTGCGTTTCTGAGCCTTTCAGAAACCCTTTTTTACCTATGGAATCCTGAGTAAGTCTACAGGTGAGCTTAGATGAAGCACTCGTTTTCATACAAGTACCAGCAAGGCCTTGAGGGCGCCCTTGAAACCGCCCCATTCGTGGCAGCCGCGTTCCTTGCGCCAATCGCACTCGGATTCGTGCCCGGCATTGCAAACCAGCTCCTAGTTGGCACAATAGTAAACTTCCTGCTTGCATACTCCGCACTCACCCTTGTCGGAAGCAAGCTCAAGCTCCTGCCTCTCATAGTAGTGCCAAGCATTGGCGCCTACGTGTCCGGCTTGGTGTTCGGCGCGCAGTCCGCGTCATTGCTCTACTTCATCGCTCCAATCTGGGTGGCGAATGCGGTGTATGTATTTTCAATAAAGGCAAAGGGCGTGCTCTTTTCCTCAATCGCAAAAGCCGGATTCCTTCTAGTCTCCGCAACCGCACTCGTCCTTTTAGGCTTTGTCCCCGCAGCCTTCCTGGTTGCGATGGGTCCAATCCAGCTTGCAACTGCCCTTGCAGGCGGCTATGCCGCAACCAAGGCAGTGGGCTTGAAGGCATAAACTAGGTGACTCTTATGGCTGACCTTACTGAACTCGAAAAGGCTCTTGCGGACAAGTCGCAAGTCAAAGTAATCCAGATGGCTCCCGGAGTCCGAGTTGCCATCGGCGAGCCGTTCAACTACGACGCTCCGACCGAGAAAGTAACGCGCCAGCTTGTTGGCGCATTGCGCAAGCTAGGGTTTGACTACGTCTTTGACACTAACTTTACCGCTGACTTGGTCATCTTGGAGGAAGCTGCCGAGCTTTTGGAGCGCATCGAGCACAACGGTCCGTTCCCAATGCTCAATTCGTGCTGCCCTGGGTTTGCGATGTTCCTTGAACAGAAGCACCCGGATTTGTTTATGGACCACATGTCCACAATCAAAAGCCCGATGGAAGCGATGGGTGCGCTAATCAAGACATATTTTGCGCAAAAGAAGGGCCTCGACGCGTCCAAGATTTACTCGGTTGCCGCGATGCCCTGCGTCATAAAGAAGATGGAAGCAAAGCGTGCGGATATGAAGCTTGCAGATGGCACCACTGCGGTTGACTTTGTGATTACAACAAAGGAAATCTCCGAGTTTATGAAAGCAAAGGGACTTGACCTTGCGTCGTGCGAGGAAAGCGACTTTGACTTGTTCATGGGCCAAGGCTCAGGTGGCGCGCGCATCTTTGCAACAACCGGCGGAGTCACCGAAGCCGCCCTCAGGTATTGCGCCAAGCTCAAGGGAATCACGCTTGCCGCGCCTGTTGTGTCCAGCCTGCGCGGCTTTGAAAATACGAGAGAGCTTACTTTCGACTTTGGCGGGCTTCCTGTGAAAATCCTTGTCGTACACTTCCTCAAAAACGCCGGGCCAATACTTGCGGACAAGGAGCTTCGCGCAAAGTACCACTTCATCGAAGTGATGGCATGCCAGGGCGGGTGCATGGGTGGAGCAGGGCAGCCGCTCACCACTCCGGAAACCCTTCAAAAGCGCAGGGCAAAGCTCTTTTCGCTTGACGACACCTCCGCGTTCAAAGTCTCGGATGAAAACCCCGAGCTCAAGCAGCTCTACTCGGAGTTTTTGGGCAAGGTGGGCAGCGAAAAGTCGCTGGCGCTTCTGCACACCCGCGTGAAGGGCTAGCTGCCTTTCCCGAAGCCTTCTTTTTCATTCTTTCCTTTTTCATTTCAATTTTTTCTGGAAAAAGTATGTGGTTTTCTTATTTTTTTTGAAAGTATTTGCTAAGCCTATTTATCTGCCGATTTCGTTTGTGTAGAGTTCTCTACTAGTGACGATTATGGGCGCATTTTTTGGTTTTGGCAGCACTTCTGCTTCCAGCCGGGGCCAGGGCGCCACCGAGTACCTGGTCGTGCTTGGGGCAGTCCTAATGGTCTCGATGATAGTCGTGGCGGTCACTGGCAGTGCCCCCAAGTCCAGCCAGGACGTCGTCGCGGCCCAGTCGAAGTCGTATTGGATGAATGCGTTTCCCATCTCCATCGTCTCTTTTGGCGTGGGCGCCAATGGCGTGGTGTTGACGCTTGAGAACAAGGACGTAAATCCCGTACTTGTCCGCCAGATTGATGTCTTTGACGCTGCACGGGTGCGGTCCGTTCTTTACTCTTCGCCTGCTGGCGTGGTTGTCGCGGGAGGTTCGAGGGCGACTGTGCAGAATTCCGCTTTTTCAGTTTCCGGGTGCTCTGCAGGCGGCTCATTCAAGTTCGACCGCATAATACTCACTTATGATGACGGAAAGATTTCAAACAACACGCAGACTGGTGCGGTTGCCCTTACCGGGCAGTGTTCCGTCAATGCCACTTCGATGTCAAGCCCCGAAGCGTCCGCGCAGCCGTCAGCCGCGCCGTCCCCAAGCCCGTCTCCTTCGCCTTCTCCTAGCCCCGAGCCTGTTGCTGGCCTTTGCGGTGCAAGCAACGCTACTGGATTTCTGTCCCCGCCAGCTTCAAACCTTTGCAGTTCCGGCGTAGGAACTGCGGTGACTGGCAGTGGTCCGTGGTACTGGAACTGCACTGGAACGGGTGGTGGAAGCACGGCGAACTGCTTGGCGGTTCCTTCGTCCTGTTATCTGTCCAGTTCGGGCTGTACGTTCAGTTTCGTGGGCTCTGACGTGGTCGAGGCGTACTCCCAATCGGGGTCGTTGAACTGGACAGTGCCCACTGGCATCTCGCAGGTGCAGTATCTGGTTGTTGGCGGAGGTGGGAGCAGCGGCTCGTACCACTCGTGTGATTCTGGCAATGGCGGAGGCTCCGGAGGCGGGGGCGCAGGCGGAGTGCTTGCAGGGTCAAACTTTGGCGTCACTGCTGGGAGCAATTATACTGTTAGTGTGGGCGCAGGCGGTGCTGCAGTAAGCTGCGGCACAGGGAACAACGGAGGCAATTCGACCTTTGCAAACGTCACCGCGCTCGGCGGAGGTGCAGGTGGCTGTGCGTCCGCAGGATACGGCGTGGGTCACGGTACCGTCGGGCTGCTTGGTGCCTCAGGAGGAGGCGCAGGCTGGTCGTCGTCCCCCGGCAGTGGGACCGCTGGCCAGGGTTATGCCGGGGGCACGTGCGCATCGCCTTATGGTGCGGGCGGCGGGGGCGCAGGCGGAGCTGGCACGTGTGCCGGAGGCAACGGGACTTTATCTTCAATCAACGGCACAGCAGTATACTTCGGCGGCGGGGGCGCGGGCAACGGCGGTTCCAACGTAAGCGGAGGCCTTGGCGGGGGCGGCGCAAGCATCGCCACCGTAGGCCAGCCCGGTGTGAACGGTACTGGCGGCGGTGGCGGCGGAAGCTATGTCCCATACGCAAGCACGGCCGGAGGCTCGGGAACGGTCATACTCCGCTACACTTACCGCTTTGGAGCTATAGATGCGGCGTGCGGGGCAGCCAATGGCACGTATTATGATAGCGTGCCAAACGCTACTGGATTGTGCGCGGTGGGCACTGCGTCGGCAGTGACTGGCTCAAACCCGTTCGCATGGAACTGCACTGGGTACGCAGGCGGCCTAAACGTCAGCTGTTCGACAAGGAACGTCACGTTCACCGTAGTCGCTTTCACCGATGTCGGAAACGTGACTTGGAATGTGCCCGCAGGAGTTACTTCGATAGGTTACCTCATCGTAGCAGGAGGGGGCGCTGGCGGTACAGGTGCAAACCTCGGCGGTGGAGGGGGAGCCGGAGGAATCCTTTTCAACTCGAGTTTTGAGGTGACGCCCGGTTCATTGCTTTATGTCGTTGTGGGCAAGGGCGGCAATGGTTCCGAGACGAACGGCGGCAACAGCTCGTTTGCGGGATTCACTGCAGTGGGCGGAGGCCGCGGCGGAACCCACAGTTCGGGACCATACGCGTCCAACGGCGGCTCTGGTGGCGGTGGTGCCTATGTCCAGACGACGCCGGGAACCAGCGTTTCGGGGCAAGGGTACTCTGGCGGAGTTGGCAGTTATCCATGCAATGGCGGCGGTGGCGGCGCAGGAGGCGTCGGTTATGCCGGCAGTGCGAGTACCAACTGCGGAGTGGGCGGAATCGGCTTGAACTTCACATGGTTTGCAGGCACCGCTTACGGCGACGCCGGCTGGTTTGGCGGTGGCGGTGGCGGTGGCCACTGGGCCGGACCCTGCCCTGTCGGAGGCATGGGTGGAGGAGGAATAGGTGGCACCAATACCGGCGGCTGCGGCAATGGGGCAGCTGGGTTGAACAATACTGGTGGTGGTGGCGGGAACGGCTACGGCACTCCCAACGCAAACCCCGGCGGCTCTGGTGTAGTCGTCCTCCGTTATGCACAGCCGTGATTCGCATGGCCTCAAGTTGAAGCAATAAGAGTGGAAAAGAAAATGCAAACCAAAAATCTCAGCAATGAACGCGCCGGCCGGGGCCAAGGCGCCACCGAGTACCTAGTCGTGCTTGGGGCAGTCCTAATGGTCTCTGTGATGGTCGTGGCGGTCACGGGCAGCGCCCCCACGTCCAGTCAGGACGTCATCGCGGCCCAGTCGAAGTCGTATTGGATGAATTCCTCTTCGGCAACTCTGGCTCAGGGCGTCGACGTCACGGTGGCGTACGGCCAGGCTGTGTCGAAGACTTACTGGGGCGACGGGGTGCTTTTCGGTTCGACCACTGATGCGTCAATCGACCCCGCTGCGCGTACTGTTGGTTATGTGGTGGCTTGCGAGAACTATGACTGCGGAGCCTACCCGGGCGTGTCGTCGTTTGGCCCAATATTCGTCCGCAAATACGTTTCATCCGAGCCGGTCGCGACTTTTGGCGCCGAGCAGGCAGGGCAGTAGGTAGTTTGTATGGCAAGTCAAGTGCAGGAACGTGACAGCAAGTGGAAGGCCGCGCTGGAGTACGTCATCCTGTTTTCAGGGGTTGCGCTTCTTTGCGCAGTTGTTGTGGCGCTTGCGCAGGAGTCCCCTGCGGGTGCGGGCATCTCGTTGGATGCGCCGGCTAGCCAGTATTCCAACCTGGTCGCTACTGGGATGAAGAATGCCGTTTCTGAAAAGCCGGTGGGCGGCTTCGGCACGTTCCCAACCCCGTCTGCGTCGGATTAGTTTGGGGCTCTTTTTGGCGTTTAAATATACCGATTGTATTATTATTTGGTTTAGTAAAAAAGTATATACTATTTATTTGAGTAAGTGGTTTTGATGAAAGAGTTGAAGAAGGTCCAGCAGATGGGTAACGCCCTGACCATCTACCTGCCGCGCAAGTGGACCGAAGCCAACGGCGTGGACAAGGGCTCGACGGTCTTTGTGACCGAGTCAACGGACGGCGCGCTGTCCATACTTGCAAAGAGGAGCGGCGAAAAGACAACTGCGAATGTGCAGGCAGACAACGCGGCCGAGGGGCTGCACCACGTCACTTCTTCCTACGTCTGCGGCGCGGATGAAATCGTGGTGCGCGGAAAGCGCGCCTTCGAGGTAGCCAACTCCGCGCGCAACAAGCTGGCTGCAATCGAGCTTCTCAACGAGCCGGACGGCCGCTTCGTCCTGCGCATGGTTGCCGAGACTTCGAACCTTCCGCAGGAAGAGACCATACTGCGCATGTTCAATTCAAGCAGGGCGCTTTACGAATACGTCCTCTCAGTCATCGAAGGCAAGGCGGAAGTCTCGCTGGAAGAGCTTGAGACGCGCGACGACACTGTTGACCGGCGCCATCTATTGCTCCTTAGGCAGGCGTACCAGTCACGTAACGCGTTCGAGGCGGTGTCCAACACGCGCATCGCGCTTGCAATAGAGCGCGTCTGCGACCACCTAGTTGACATCGGCCAGTACGCCTCGTCCAACCGCGGCACAAAGCACGACGTGGATGCCCTCAAGGACGCTTTCGCGACGTTCGAACGCGCATTCCGCTATTATGCAAAGTCCGAGTTCGACTTTTCCTTCTTCGAGCAGGCTGACTCGCTTACCGCCAAGCTGCGCAAGCAAGTAGCGTCGTCAAACGGCAACTCCGAGCACTCCAACTACCTGCGCCACTGCATACGCATCGTGGAGTACTCCACCGACCTGTGCGAAATCGCCTGCAACAGGATTCGCTGCAGCCGCATAGCCGCAAGCAACGCCCCGCTGCCCAAGGGAAGCTCCGGCGTGTGGAAGCCCACGAAGCAAAAAGCGTGAGAAGAAAACGCCCGGTTCCACACTACTGCGCGCAGTTCCGGCAGCCAAGTCAGTCAAGTGATTTAATCCTTCATTGCGTAATGCCTGTATGAGCGAAGTTTTTGCCGAGTGCATCCTTTTAGTGGCGCTGCTTGCGGTGTCCGCCTTCTTTGCGGCAAGCGAAGTGGCATTCCTTTCGCTTTCCTCAGTCAGGCTCTACTCCCTTGTTGAAAAGAAGGTGCCCGGCGCGGAAAGCCTGGCTCGGCTCAAGGCCAACCGCCGCAGGGTAATCATCTCGCTCCTTATAGGAAACAACATCGCAAACGTTGCCGCGTCCGTGCTTGCAACAAGCATCACAACCGCCTTATTTGGCGAAGCCGGAGTCGGCATTGCAGTAGGCCTGATGAGCTTTTTGCTCCTGACTTTTGGCGACATCGCGCCAAAAAGCATTGCATCCACCTATGGCGAGCGGATGGCGCTTCTTTTCTCCCCAATCATCGAGGCGTTCTACTGGATATCCTTCCCGCTTGTAGTTGTGTTCGAGGCAATCAACCACCTGATTCCGGGAGTGTATTCGACTGCAACCGGCATCGAGCATTTTTCCGAAGATGAGGTGCGCTCTGCGGTGAAGCTGAGCGCAAAGCAGAAGGGAATATCCGAAAAGGAGCGCGAGCTTATCGAGAACGTGCTTGAGTTCAACGACCGCCCCGTTTCCAAGGCCATGACTCCCAAATCAAGCGTGGCCTATCTTTCAGCCGACCTGCCCATTGCCGAGGCGCACCGCAAGGCCGTGATGAGCCAGTACTCCCGGCTGCCTGTTCTTGATTCACAGAAAAAAGTCCTTGGCATCGTTGCATTAAAGACGCTGGCGCGGGCTGCTTTCGAGCACCCCGAATGGACAGTTGGCCAGGCCGCACTCGCGCCAGTTGTGCTCAAGACTACTGACAAGCTGCACAACGCGTTTGCAACCCTCCAATCCTTGGGCAGGAACATGGCGATAGTGGTTGACGAAAAAGGCGAGTTCGCCGGAGTCGTTACCCTTGAGGACTTGCTTGAGGAACTGGTCGGAGAAATAAAGTAGCCTTTTGTTTTTGGCGCAAAAAGAAGAAGCGCCCTGACCGGGATTCGAACCCGGGTCGCAGGATCGACAATCCCGAATGCTGGTCCACTACACTATCAGAGCATTAGTGTAAAAGCCAAAATGCGGCCAAAGCGATGCCCCGCAGTTTGCTGGGCGGTCTTTGGTTCCGGCAATGCTTCTTGTCAGGAAGCGGCTTTTTTGGACAGAGATATTATTCTGTACAAAATGGTTTAATAGGGCTTCGAGGGCCGCAAAAAACCGCTATCCTCGCAAGGGCTTACTTTTCATCTGTCCCGCTTCCTTTTCCACCTGGCTTATCCAGGGGTTGGACTTCGGGTCATACGCCTTCTTTATTTCCTGCGGCATGATGTAGCCTTCAGGCAGCGGGTTAAAGCCGTTCGCGGTCTTTTTGACGAAATCATGCCAGTTGCAGTTGCACTTTCCCTGAGGGCATTTTTGCTTATTGAAGGTATCTTCCCTCAACCGCGCATCCACTACCTTGGGCCCCTCCTGGGTTGGTATGATATTGGAAAAGCCATCGGGCTTGAATAGGACGTCATCGAAGTGAATGAACGTTTTTGGGTTCAGGTTGCGCGGGTTGGAGTATATTTGCCTCCCGTTTGCGTGCTCTTGGATTATGAGGAGTCCGGGTTCGCCATCTATTTCGATGCCCCGGAGGTGGTGAATTTTGGCAAGGCTTTGATTTTCCTTCTGCAGCCCAAGCCACAGGAGGTTGCGCGCAACCTGTTCCTCCTTGTATACGGTTTTGAAATAACTCGGGAGTTTGAGTTTCATTATTTTTGTGACGAATCTTTTTTCCCCATTTTTTTCGGGCCCGAAGAAGACATAACTTTCACAGTCGTGCAGGATGTTTTCACGGAATTTCTTCCTTTCATCAGGAGACGTATCCACAAGACTTCACTTTCCACAAATTTCCTTCAAGTGCGCGTCGTACTCCTTGGCAACGCGCTTTGTCACCGGGCCTACCGTGCCGTCGCCGATTTTCTTCCCGTCGATTTGCACGATTGGCATGACACTCATACCAGTGCTTGTGATGAACACTTCCTTTGCGGAGTAAAGCTCTTGTGGTGTGATGTTGCGCTCAACGATTTTTTCTGAAAGCGCAATTTTTTCGACGATTATCTTGCGCGTGATTCCCTCAAGCACGGATTCCTTTGGCGCGGTGATGGTTTCTCCCTTTGCGTTTACGATGAACAGGTTGCTTCTAGTGCCCTCGGTGACAAATCCCTTGTAATTGATGAGCAGCGCCTCGACGCAGTCCTTCTTGGTGGCCTCGCGTAATCCAAGAAAGCCGCCAAGCAGGCTAAGTGTCTTGGATGGCGGGAGTATGCGGTCCCACACGTGCGTGATTGCGGTCATTCCTTTTTTGTAGTTCTTGTCCGCATAGAAGTGGTAGCCCATGGGGAACATTACGAGGATTCCGTCTTCTTTCTCGGTCTTTCCGTAGTATACGATGCGCACAAGCGCGTCGGTAATGTTGTTTTGCGAAATTATTTCTCCAAGCATCCCCAAAAGCTCGGAAGAAGAATAAGGGATTTCCATGCCAATGGCCTTGGCGGATGCCTCAAGCCTTTCAAGGTGCCAATCAACGTAGAATGGCTTTCCCCTAGACACGCGTATGGACTCGTAAACCCCGTAGCCAAAGAAGTTGGCCTTGTTGTTTGCGGGAATCGCCGCTTCGGACTGGTCAACCAGCTTTCCGTTGAAAATTACTTTGGTCATTTGCGTCCCTTCTGTTTTATGGCGGGCTTGGCAGGCTTCTTCCTTTCATTGTGCCACGCGTACATCTTCGATACAACAAAGAACAGGGCGATTGACGCAACTGCCAGCATTGCCATTGTTGCAAAGTCAAGTTCGCGGGAGTATTCTCCCAAGTACGCGTAAGCAAAGATTCCGGGCGCAGTTCCAAAGACCGAGGCGAGCATGAACGCGCCAAAGTCCATCGAGGTCATCCCGGCAGCGTAGCTTATTGCGTCAAATGACATGAACGGCAGGAGCCTGCCGCCGATTATTGCCCACACGCCGTACTTTGCGATGAACCCGTCAACTGATTCCAAGTCGTTTTTTTGCACGAACTTGGCGACAAACTCGCGTCCGAGCGCGCGTCCAATCCAGAACGTGGCAGCAGCGCCAAGCAATCCGCCGATGTAGGCGTATAGTCCGCCCCAGAAACCGCCGTAGACGCGGCCGGCTGCAAGCGTGAGCAGGCTGTTGGGAATCGGCGAAAAGACCGAGGCGAGCACCTGGCTTGCCACAACCAGTGCAGGCCCCATCGGCCCGGAGCTTCGAATGGCTTTCTCAAAATCGTCCGGGGAGATGTTGGGCGGGTTGAGGATGAAGTATGTAAATACTAGCGCGATTGCGCATACTGCGATGATTTTCTGTTGTTTGTTCATTGGGTATTTCCCTTTGGTTTCCTGCTTATTTGTCCGCGCTTCTTTTTTCCTTCAATGACCTATACTCCTCGGCAGAGTTAAATGAGTCCAGTGCGCAAAGCAGCGTCGAGACTTCGTCTTCGGACGGAAGCGAGCGCTTGACCAGCCGCTGGAACGCCTTTGCCACCTTCTTTTTGTCCCGCACCGTTGGCGAGGACTTCAAAGCCTCGGCAAAGAGGTTTTCAAGCATCCCTATCTTGTGCTCGGACGCACGCTTGTACTCAATCCCGTCCTTGGTTTTTTTGTCCCTGCACGAGTCCAAGAAGAGCTGGTATGCGCAGGTGCAGGCTGCGTGGGACAAGTTCAGGACGCGGTGCGCTGGCGCGGTTGGGATTGTAATTACGATGTCACACAGGTCGGTGTCCGCTTCGGAAAGCCCGGTGCCCTCCGGCCCGAACACGATGGCTACGTTCTCAAACCCCTTGATTTTTTCGTAAAGCCTGTCAAGCGGGATGCAGTTTTTGAATATTCTTCCTTGGAAGCGCACGGGGATGCCGGTGGTGCCTACAACCGCCTCGCAGCCTTTGACTGCCTCCGCAAGCGTTGCGGCTTTCTGGGCATTCGAAAGCACCTCTTCGGAGTGCTTGGCGTACTTCTTTGCCTCCAAGCCTAGCTTGCACTGGGGGTCAACAAGCCAAAGCTCGGAAAACCCGAAGTTTTTGATTGCGCGGCAAACGGCGCCGACGTTCATGTCGTGTTCGGGCCGCACCAGCACAAAACGCAGATTCATAGCAGGAAAACCTTTCGGTCAAACTAATTTAAACCCAAGTTACATACTTGTAGTCATGGCAAAATATAACGCGATTGCCCTTGCGGCGTTCCTCGTGCTTGTGGCGTCCTGTTCCGCAATCACAACTGACCGCGCGACCGCATTCGGCGAGCCTTACGTCCTTTCGACCTCAACCGAGACGCTCAAGCTCGCGCCTTACACCGCGACGACTGCAGTCACAGTTGACAGCAACAATTACTGGGTGCTTTACTATTATTCGACTGCGGACGATTCCAGCGTCTACCTGCACTCGTACGGCAAGGTGGTTGTTGCGGATGCGGGCAACGGCTCGATCGCGCTCAACCCCGATGTGCTTTCGAAGATTTACAAGCTAGACTACGAATACGCCTGGGAGACCAACTACATCAAGCCGCGCAAGCTATCCTATTCCGACCTTTCAACAGGCATCGAGACCGCCCGGCTTTCGCTTGAGACTGCGCGAAAGAACATCCAGTCCGTGCGCGACCACGCCCTCTCCGGGACAACGGACTCGGCGCTTGAGGATTATTTCGACGGCCTTGAGGCGATGATAGACGACCCGGACGGCCTGATTGCCACCCTCGACGACCTGAAGGGCCAGGAGATTGACACTGCCCGCAACTCAGCCAAGTACTTCTCAAACACCGGCGACGTTGAAAGCTACTTGGATTACATGGCAAACTACAATGCAACGTTTTCAAAGTGCGCAGTGTTTGCGGAGAAGGCCGAGGCATTCTTTAACAAGCTCACCGACCGTGACGTCTATTCCAAGCTCGCGTCCGAAGAGACTTCGGTGCTGCAGCAGGTGTCCTCAGCAGGCCTTGGCACCGACGTGTTCTACTCCTCGCGCCAGTACCTTGAGGAGATAATTCCCGAGTACGACAACTTCAAGCGCCTCGAGGAAAGCCAGGTCAACGACAGCGTGGAGAACACGCAGTTCCGCATAGCAAAGGCGAACGCGGTCAAGGCCTATTCCAACGTAAAGGCTGACATAAACAACATGTTTTCCGAATACAAGTCAAGCAAGGTGTCTTTCGACCAGTGTGGGGTGAGCACCAAGGTGCGCGAGCTCAACACCACTTGGGCCGGCGTGGTCTTGGTGATGGAGATGAAGGCAGCCCCGCTCACATCCGAATACCAGGCGGCCTACCTTTCAATCCAGCAGTCCAAGGCAAAGTATGACTCGATAGCTGACGGGATGACCAACTGCGGCACAACCGCCACGCCAAAGGCCACGGGCAACTCAAGCGGCAACATGGACTACGCAATCATACTGGTTGTTGCAGTGCTTGCAATCTACGGGTTCGTGCAGTACCAAAAGTGGCAGAAGCAGAAGAAGGAAGAAGAGGAAGGGACTGCGTAAGGCAGGGGGCTTGCTTAGCGGGTCTTTGCCACTCGCCTTCTTTGTTTGGTGCGCGTCATCGAAGCAAAAGTTCCCAATGGACTTGCGCTCCTTATTTTTCTAATCCATTCTTTTGCCGGAACTATTTCTTCAGTTGGTATTCCCAGATTTTCCAATTGTCTCCTGCGGTTTGTAGTTATTTTTGAGAGCGTATTTGGGTCGATATTTCCTGCATCGTGTATTGTCCCGTGTTTCAGCATTTCCATTACCTTGTCGGAAGTGGTCATATGCGTAATTTCCTGATTTTTTACGAAATGCTTGAGGCACATTTCCTCTATCTTCCTGCCGAGTCTTGCGCCGCGCGTATCTTGCCGGTCCGCATACGGAATGCATGCTAAAGGATAATGAACGAATGAAAATCCGATTTTTCCGTCGTGGTTGATGCTGCGCAGCCTTATTGCGCCTATTGGTGTTGGCCGCGCAAATTTTTCGGGTCCAGAGTATGCCGACTGTTCATTGTTTTTGTAATGCTTACGCAGGAATTCCCGCGCTTTGGGCCTTAGGAAATCAATGGACTGGCTGGCAATTGGCTTGCTTTCCATTTCCTTGATATCTTCAGGTGATCCTACCCTAGCGTAATAGTCGTGCGAGCCATCGGGGTCCGGGTAGTGGAAAATATACAGCTTAAGCGCGTCGCTTGCCATGAGTTGCTTAGGCAACTAGGAAATAAAAAGCAGGGACGCCGATTCAGGCCTTCTTTTTCTTCTTGCCGCCAAAATTGCCCCTCGGCTTCGGGATTTTCAGCTGCGGGTAAGTTTCCGCAAGCAAGTCCGGCTCGGGGTAGGGCGAGTAGCCTGAGAGCGAGAACGCCTTCAGGTAAAGGAGGATGAACATTTCGGGAGTGAATGCCTTGTCAATGGAGTTTGCTGCTGCGGCTTCGTTTGCCTTCGGCGCGGGAACCGCGTTCAATGCCTCGCAGAGCTTTCCAAATGACTTTCTCTTGAAGAAGGAGCCAAAGAGCGCCATCGAGGCGGACTCAAAGTCGTCATCCTTGCACAGCACGTCGCCTTCTTTTCGCACGATTGTGGAAAGCATGCCTATGAGCGCAGAAAGCGTCTCCGGCTTTGTCGCAGTTATGGTGTTGGTCTTCTTTACGACCATCCACTCGGAAGAGTTTGAGACCAAGCGGATTATCTGGTTCTTGTTTGTTCCAGCAGGCTTTGGCGCCTGCTCGCCGAATGCGGACTTGAAGAGCAGGTAAAGGTAGTAGCTTGTCGCATACCCAATCTTGCGCTTTTCAACGTCCGCTTTCTTTATGTCATCAGCAGGAACTGCGTCGAACTTAACTGCCTTTTCCAAGTCACGTTCAATGGAAGACATCGATGCGGACGAGAGAATGGCTGCAAGCTCTGCCGGGGTTTTGGGCTGTTTTGCCTTTGAAAAGTACGCGTCTATTGCCTTGCGGTCAATGGGCGCGTAGTCGTAGATGCTTTCGGCAATGACTTTGCGTGCAGATGAAAGGAGGCTTGCAAGCTTGGCTTTGTCCTCTGCCTTTGCGGAGTAGGAGTACGCCTTGCCTGTAAAGTCGGCCTCAAAAAGGACCGTGCCGCTGTCGATTGCCATAGGAAAGCACCATCAAAAAAAGAGTTGGGAAGGGAAAAGAAGGTTTTACGCTTCCTTTGCCTGTTCCTTCTTGGACAGCTGCAGTTTTGCCGCAGTCACTCCGACGCTGGTGCGGGGCACATAGGTGCCGCCTGCAAAGCGGGTCTTGCACGACGCGCACTCAAAGAGAGCGGTCGAAGTGCGCTTGACTTTGGCCTTGCCGCATGAGGGGCACGTGTGCCTCTGCTTTTGCGCTGTCTTTATCTTGTTTTCCTGCTTGCGTATTTTTACTCCGTAATGTGAACCCATATCCAACACCCTAAATGTATTTGAGCAGCTCCTTGCGCTTTGCAAGGGACGTGTCAATCATGCTTTCGAATTCCGCGCGGGAGAACCCTGCGCGGCCGCTCTTTTGCGACGCACAAAGCAGGTCGTCACCGCAAGTTGCCAAGGTGACGCGTCCGGCTGAAGAGACTTCCTCTTCCTCGCGGGCATCAAGCAAAAGCTTGTCTGCGACCTTCTCGAAAGTGCACGACACTACGTCGCGCTCAATCGGGAGGGGTGCAGTGCGCTCCTCGCGGATGAGCTTTCCATCCTCGTACTTGGGCATCTTTGCGCTCTTGAGAGCCGCCATCGATGCAAGGTACGCCGCGTCAGTGAGGTTTCCGTTGTGGTCGGTTATGAACAGGTCGATGAACACTCCCAAGACCTTTCCTTCTTCCATGAAGAGCTTGTCAAGGTCAATGCACTCTGCTGAGCGGATGCCGCGGTCAACGACACGGGCAAGCTCGATGCTGCGCTCGTCTGGTGGCCCGGCAGTAAAGTCGGGGTGTGCAACTGGCGAGAACTCCGCGTTGAACATTATGACTCCCTGCGTCGGCCTGTCGCCGAAGGGGGTTGCAACGTCAAGCTTGAGGCCTGCGATGACTTTGGTGTCGCCGATTTGTGCCATCGCGCTGCCTTCGCAGTTCTCGTAGATGTTCTTCTGCACCGAAATCTGGCGGTAGTCCAGCATTCCCCTGCCGTCAACTCGCGTGTTTTTCTTCATCAAGTCAAGCACGTATGCTTCCTTGACCTCGTTAGTGATCATTTTTCATTCACCGTCGTATAGCGTAAATTAAGCTCCGGACTCCTCTTGGGAGTCGTCGTCGCCTGCGGCTGCCGCGCCGTACTTTGCCTCAAGCGCCGCAACCTGCACCTCGTGCACCTTCTGGGTCGCGACCTTGCAAAGGTCAATCCCGTCCATTATTTCCTTCTTGGTCAGCATGCCGTCCATCTGGAAGAGCAGGATGTCCCAAGTGCGGGGCGAGAATATGACTGGCATGTCGGACTGTCCGAGGTTGTCCTCGGTCTTGTCCAAGACCGCGACAAGCGTGCCGTCGACCTTTCCGC